>Ga0307511_10004073_pt1 | contig 14945 bp, 13 predicted proteins | sample 13_EM_MG_FD_200266 | JGI IMG/M metagenome (GOLD analysis project Ga0307511, IMG submission 200266) | Populus trichocarpa ectomycorrhiza microbial communities from riparian zone in the Pacific Northwest, United States - 13_EM | ecosystem: Host-associated > Plants > Roots > Unclassified | place... | reverse complement strand
CGCTACGTCGGCTCCGGCCACACCCCCGGCGCCGCACTCATCGCGGCCGGAATCGCGGACGACATCGCACGGAATCGAGAGGTCGCCGCTGAGGATAGATCGAGTCGTGACGGGAGCTTCGTTTGAGGCTGCCTCTGGAGGGTGACGACGACTGGGCTTGGGCTTGGGAGCAGGCGCGCAAGGCTCCCGCCTGGTCCGACGGCGATTGGCGACGGGCGAATACGATCCTCGGCTTGCCCGTCGCCTCGCATCCCGCTCAGCCTGCCGCGAAGGTCACGCTGAGGCGGTCTCAGGTTCCGGCTCCGTCGACTCGCCCTTCGGCCGCCACAGCGGAGTCAGCCGCCCCCGCACAGGCCTCCCGCGTCCGATTGCGGGTCCGACGAGTACGGCAATCAGCAGGTCTTCGATGTAAGCGCGCTTCTCGCTGAGTAGGAGGTCGTCCCAAGTCTCCGCGAGATCAACGGGCTTGCTCCGTGCAGAGTGCTTGTTGCGCAGGACTCGGTTCCGTTCCGTCGTGAGCCGACGCTTCTCAGCCTCGTGCTCCGCAAGCTGACTGAAGTACGTCTCAGCAGTGATGATCCGCGCTTTGCGGGCCTGCTTCAGCTCCTCGATGTCTTCGAGAACCCGCGTCAGCTCCTCTTCCTTCTCCCATGTCGCGGGCTCAGGGTCGTCCCGCCGTTTGGCGGCCTCCTCTTGGTACTTCGCGATCAGCATCATGGTGACGGCCTTGTCCGTCTCGGGGCCGTTGATCCGCGTGCCGCCGCACCCTGAAGGAACGCTGCCGCTGCTCGGGCACGCATAGTCGAAGTAACCCTCGGGCTTGTTGCGGCTCCTGTCGGCCTTCCTGCTTCGCAGCGGTGCGCCGCAGCCGTCGCGCCCACACCGAAGCGTGCCGCGCAACAGGGACTTGCGCGTGTTGTGTCCCTGGCCTGGTTGGGGATTGGATCCGAGCAGCTCCCTGAGGGCCTCCCACTCCTCGACGGAAACGACAGGCTCCCACTGCCCGATCACGGGTTTGCCCTTGTCGTCCAGGACGATTTCGACCCGTGTGTTCGCCGTCCCGGTGACCGGGTCGACGTCGATGACTTGGCGCGACCGGTAACCACATAGCCGGGGATTGCGCATGATGGCCAAGAGCCCCGGGCGGGACCATTGGCGGCCTGTCGACGTGGTCACCCCGGCCTCGTCGATTGCCTTGATCACGGCGGAGATCGGCTTTCCTCCGAGCAGCCAATGCACCATCTGACGTAGCCACGCGGCCTCATGCTGGTCCAGAGTGCGCTTGTCGTCCTGCCAGCCGAACGGCCTTGTGCCACCCGTGGGAATCCCGGCCTGTTGCAGCGCCTGGTGCTTCCGCGCGACCCGTCGGGCCGTGTCGGCGGACTGCTTGTTGTTGGTCGCCGTCACGATGCGCGCGACCGTGCGGCCGTTGTCGGTCAGTAGATCGAGACTGCCCGTGATATCGATGATCGGGCGCTTGAAGTTCTCGACGACCTCGATCGCGTCTTCAAGGTGCCTGTTGTCACGGGTGAGACGGTCGATGTCGTAGACGATCAGGCCGTCCAGGTGCTCACCGTTCGGCGCGACGCCACGCTTGAGATCTTCTAACGCACCTTCGAACACGGGGCGGATCACGCGGTACCCGATCTCCCCGTTGGGCAGGCGGACCCGCTTGCGCTTCCATGCGCTCGTGTCCGGCTCCTCGTATGTATAGACGTACCGCCCGTGGCGCGACTCGACGAACGTCCGGCTGTCCTTCTCCTGCTCGTCGCGACTCCTGATGTCCCGCCCCGTCATCGGTCGGAACATGGGCTTCGCGTCAGTGGTGCCGGTAGCGTCGCTCTCAGCGGTGGCGGGACCCTCGTCGACCTCGAAGGACAGACGGACCAGGCCGGCCCAGTTCTGTCCCTCTAAGTCTCCCCAACGGGCGCGCTGCACAAGGTCGTTGTCCATGCCCTTAGGGTACTTTCGGGAAACCGCTGGAGGTCCACCTTGCGGGATCACACCGTCGTCATCGGCTTCGGTACGAAGGGGCGGTCGGCGATCCAGACCGTGTGCGCGACGGGGCTGAAGAAGGAACAGGTCGTCGTGGTCGACCCCAGTGCCAAGGTGATCGAGGCCGCGAGCAGCGACGGGTACGTCGGGGTCGTCGGCGACGCCACCCGCAGCGAGGTCCTGAAGCGCGCCGAGGTGCACAGGGCGCGGCAGATCATCATCGCGACCCAGCGCGACGACACGGCCGTACTGGTGACCCTCACAGCCCGGCAGCTCAACCGCGGCGCGAAGATCGTGGCCGCCGTGCGCGAGGAGGAGAACGCGCCGCTGCTCAAGCAGTCCGGCGCCGACGCCGTCATCACCAGCGCCAGCGCGGCCGGCCGACTGCTCGGCCTGTCCGTACTCAGCCCCGCCGCCGGCATGGTCATGGAGGACCTCATCCAGCAGGGCAGCGGGCTCGACATGACCGAACGCCCGGTCATAAAGGCCGAGGTGGGCAGGACGCCCCGCGAGACGGACGACCTGGTGGTGAGCGTCGTACGCGGGCACCGGGTGCTCGGCTACGACGATCCGTCGATCGGGACGCTTCAGCTGACGGACCGGCTCATCACCATCGTGCGGGTCTCACCGGGCTCGCAGGTCGCACCGGACACCCGGCCGCTGCCGGACTGATCGACCCCCTCGGCGGTCCGCCGTATCCGGAGTGACGCACCTTCGGCGGTCGGCCGTATGACGAGGAGTAGCGTCGGCCTCATGCATGCGATCACGATTTCCGAACCTGGTGGACCCGAGGCGCTGGTGTGGGACGAGGTCCCCGATCCGGTGGCCGGCGAGGGCGAGGTCCTGGTCGAGGTGGTGGCCACCGCCGTCAACCGGGCCGACATCATGCAGCGCCAGGGTTTCTACGACCCCCCGCCCGGCGCGTCCCGCTACCCCGGCCTCGAATGCTCCGGCCGGATCACCGAGGTCGGCCCCGGGGTCTCCGGATGGTCGGTCGGCGACGAGGTGTGCGCGCTGCTCGCGGGCGGCGGTTACGCGCAGAAGGTCGCCGTACCGGCCGGGCAGCTGCTGCCGGTGCCGCAGGGCGTCGACCTCAGGCACGCAGCCGCGCTGCCCGAGGTGGTCTGCACGGTCTGGTCGAACGTCTTCATGGTCGCGCACCTCCGCCCCGCCGAGACCCTGCTCGTGCACGGCGGCTCCAGCGGTATCGGCACCATGGCGATCCAGCTCGGCAAGTCGGTCGGCGCGAAGGTCGCCGTCACGGCCGGCACCAAGGAGAAGCTGGACTACTGCGCCGAGCTGGGCGCGGACGTCCTCATCAACTACCGCGAGCAGGACTTCGTCGCCGAGATCGCGCAGGCCACCGGCGGCTCGGGAGCCGACGTCATCCTCGACAACATGGGCGCCAAGTACCTGGACCGCAACGTCCAGGCCCTCGCCGTCAACGGGCGGCTCGCGATCATCGGGCTGCAGGGCGGCATCAAGGCCGAACTCAACATCGCCGCCCTCCTGGGCAAGCGGGCGGCGATCAGCGCGACCTCGCTGCGGGCCCGCCCGCTCGGCGAGAAGGCGGCCATCGTCGCCGCCGTACGCGAACATGTCTGGCCGCTGATCGCCTCCGGCCAGGTCCGTCCGGTCGTCGACCGGGAACTGCCGATGAGCGAGGCGGCGGCAGCGCACCAGGTGGTCGAGGACAGCGGCCACATCGGAAAGGTGCTGCTCGTCGCGCCGTAGGCCGGACAGGCCCTAACCCCGGCGTACCCGCAGACCGATGAAGGCGAGACCCAGGCCGAGCCCGATGAGGATCAGGCCGCTGCCCAGCGGCAGGATCCGCAGCACGGGCTCGGTGGGGTCCTCGGCGTGGGTGACGGTCCGGTGCACGGGCTGGAGCGGCGGCGAGGACGGCACGACCGCCGCTTCCTGTGACGGCGACGCGGAGTCGGCGGGCGCCGGACCGGCCGAACGGCCGCCGTCGCCGCTCTCGTCCGCCGTCGGCTCGGCGGTGTCCCCGTCGTCGGCTCCGTTTTCGTCCTCCTCCGCGCTCGGCCGAGCCGTCCGCCCCGGCCGTTCCCGCCCTTCGCCGGCCTGGCTTCCGGCCCGGGAAGGCTCGGCGGAGGCGTGAGCGGGGGCCTGGGCGGGGACCTGATCGTGGTGGTCGGGACCGGAAGCGGGCCTCAGGGTGGAAGCGGTGGCGGAGGCCGAGGGAGCAGCAGGAGCACGGGCGGCGCCGGACGCAGGCGCACCCCCAGCGCCTCCCGCCCCCACGCCGTACGCCGGAACACCCCCGTACGGATTCACCACCGGGCCCGTGCCCAGCACAAGCAGCAGTCCCGCGGTGCGCAGCCATGGAGTCACGGGACAAGCGTCACATCGGGTGGGTTTCCCGGCATTCCGGGTTCGGGCAAACGGTGGATCACCTTACGAGGGGGGCACCACGGTGGTGAGGTGTACGGGTGCGAGAGAATGGCGGCATGGAGATGCCGAGGAACGAAAGGTCACCGGAGAAGCCTCAGATCCTGGTCGTGGGCCAGGACGGGATGGCGCTCGGTGGCACCGGGGACGAGGACTCCCGCGAGATCCCGGTGACGGAGATGGTGGAACAGCCCGCCAAGGTCATGCGGATCGGCAGCATGATCAAGCAGCTCCTGGAGGAGGTGCGTGCCGCTCCTCTCGACGAGGCGAGCCGGGTGCGGCTCAAGGAGATCCACGCCAGCTCGGTGAAGGAGCTGGAGGACGGTCTGGCGCCGGAGCTGGTTGAGGAGCTGGAGCGGCTCTCGCTGCCCTTCACGGACACGGCGATCCCGAGCGACGCGGAACTCCGTATCGCGCAGGCGCAGTTGGTGGGCTGGCTGGAGGGACTCTTCCACGGGATCCAGACCACGCTGTTCGCCCAGCAGATGGCCGCGCGGGCGCAGCTGGAGCAGATGCGCCGGGCGCTGCCGCCGGGTGTCGGTGACGGCGGCGAGGAGGGCCAGCCGGGCGGCGGCCGGGTGGGCGGCCCATACCTGTAAACACCCCCACATGTTCAAAGGGCCCGGCAGCAGTCGCTGCCGGGCCCTTCCACGTCACGAGGTCAGGACGGGTTGCCCGTCGAGACGCCCAGCTGGATCTGGGGCATGTCCTCGGGGTCCACGTCCGTGTCGGCCGCCGGGAACTGGTCCATGACCGTGCCCTGGCCGTAGGTGTTCTCGTCCTCGTACTTGATCTTCACCTTCCAGCCCGCGGCCTGCAGGCAGGACTTGACCGACGAGATGAACTTGAACTGGAAGTCCGGGACCCGGATCTTGGTGGAGTCGTTGTACGACTCCTCCGGCTCCGTGCACGCGGTCTTCTCGATCGTCTTCGACGTGTCGCCGTCGCGGTGGCCCTCCACCGCCGTCACCGAACTGCTCGCACTGGAGCTGCTGCCGTTGCTGCCCAGGTCGTCCGAGCCGTTGCCGGCGTTCGCCAGGGCCGCGATCAGCGAGCCGATCGCGATGAGGGCGACGAGGATCGCGCCGATGACCACCGGCTTGTTGCTTCGGCCGCCGCCTCCCCCGGGGGTCGGCGTCGGGTGCTGCGGGTTCAGGTTGTACGGCGGCGGGGTCGAGATGCCCTGCTGCCCGAACCCGACCGAGGCCGGCGTCTGGTAGCCCGGCTGCTGCGGATAGCCGTAGGCGGGCGAGGGCGGCGTGGGCGCCGGAGTGCCGTGTTGGTACGGGCCCGGGTGGTACGGCGTCTGTACGGGGCCGGTGGGCGCCGGGGCCGCCTGGTCGACCGGCGGGAACACCGCGGAGCCGACGCCGGCGCCGCTCTGCACGGGCGCGCCCGGCACGATGCTCGGGGCCGCCGCGTGCAGCGAGGACGCCACGCGCAGACACTCCTCGCGCATGGACTCGGCGTTCGGGAAGCGCTCGTTCGGGTTCTTCTTGAGCGCGCGGGCGACCAGCGCGTCCACGGCCGGCGGCAGCGAACGGTTGATCGAGGAGGGCGCGACCGGCTCCTCCTGCACATGCGCGTACGCGATGGCCAGCGGCGAGTCCGCGTCGAACGGCAGCCGCCCGGTGACCAGTTGGAACAGCATGATGCCGACCGAGTAGAGGTCGCTGCGCGCGTCCACGCCCCGGCCGAGCGCCTGCTCAGGGGAGAGGTACTGCGGGGTGCCGACGACCATGCCGGTCTGCGTCATCGAGGTGACCCCGGACTGCATGGCACGGGCGATGCCGAAGTCCATGACCTTCACGACGCCGCGCTTGGTCATCATCACGTTGCCCGGCTTGATGTCCCGGTGGACCAGGCCCATCTCGTGGCTGATGTCCAGCGCCGCCAGCACGTCCGCGGTGATCTTCAGCGCCTTGTCGGCGGGCATCGCGCCGAACTGCCGTACGTCCTCGTCGAGTACGGAGCCCAGCGGGCGGCCCTCGACGTACTCCATGACGATGTACGGCATCGTCGAGCCGTCGAGCGCGTCCTCGCCGGTGTCGAAGACGGAGACGATGTTGGTGTGCGTGAGCTTCGCCACGGCCTGGGCCTCGCGGCGGAAGCGCTCGCGGAAGGCCTGCTCACGGCCGAGCTCGGTGTGGAGTGTCTTGATCGCGACCTGGCGGTCGAGCACCGAGTCGTAGGCGAGGTGCACCGAGGCCATGCCGCCCTCGCCCAGCAGGTCGCGCAGCTGGTAACGGCCACCTGCCAGCGCGCGCCCCGTATACCGGCCGTGTGGGCCGTCCTGGCTCATGTTCCGTGTCCCCCATCGGCGCCGGCTCAGTGATCGAATGTGCCATTCCCGGCCAAGTCTGCCGGAGGGCACTGACACGTCAAGCGCGGTGCCCGTTCCGTGACCGTACGCGAAAGAAGAGTCGTGGAAGCGTTACAGGTGCTGTACCGGCGGTACACAGAATTTGCACGACGGCGCGTGGTACCGATTTGATGGCCGGTCCGTCTCAGGACGATTCCGGCACTGATCCCGGAACGGCGGCTTGCGCCGAGCCTGTAGCGTGGCCGACGGAGACCGTAACAACACCGCGCGCACCGCGGGCAGAAACGACGGCGAGGACTGATGGCACAGCAGCACGCTCAGGGCCCGTCCGACCCCGAGGCGGCTGGCGGCGGAATGTCGGACGCACCGGAACTGTGGGGCAACGGCGGACTGGTCGGCGACGGCCGGTACCGGCTCACCCACAGACTGGGCCGGGGCGGTATGGCCGAGGTTTTCGCGGCCGAGGACGTCCGGCTCGGGCGCACGGTCGCGGTCAAGCTGCTCCGCTCCGACCTGGCCGAGGACCCGACCTCCAAGGCCCGCTTCACGCGTGAGGCGCAGTCGGTGGCCGGGCTCAACCACCACGCGATCGTCGCCGTGTACGACTCCGGCGAGGACACGGTGTCCACGGGCGGCTACGGCACGGGCGGCGGCCAGTCCGTGCCCTACATCGTCATGGAGATCGTCGAGGGGCGGACGATCCGCGATCTGCTCCTGAACGCCGAGGCGCCCGGGCCCGAGCAGGCCCTGATCATCGTCTCCGGTGTCCTGGAGGCGCTCGCCTACTCGCACCAGCACGGCATCGTGCACCGCGACATCAAGCCCGCGAACGTGATCATCACGCACAACGGCGCCGTCAAGGTCATGGACTTCGGCATCGCGCGCGCCCTGCACGGGGCGTCCACGACGATGACGCAGACCGGCATGGTCATGGGCACGCCCCAGTACCTCTCCCCGGAGCAGGCGCTCGGCAAGGCCGTCGACCACCGCTCCGACCTGTACGCGACGGGCTGCCTCCTCTACGAACTCCTCGCGCTGCGGCCCCCGTTCACCGGCGAGACCCCGCTGTCGGTGGTCTACCAGCACGTCCAGGACATCCCGGTCCCGCCGTCCCAGACCTCGAACGGGGTCTGCCCGCCGGAGCTCGACGGCCTCGTCATGCGCTCCCTCGCCAAGGACCCGGACGACCGTTTCCAGACGGCCGAGGAGATGCGCGGGCTGGTCCAGTACGGCCTGCAGATGCTCTACGACCAGGGCGGCCACACCGGCACCTGGAACACCGGCCCGGTGACCGTGGCGAACGGTCAGGGGACCCCGCCGGGCGGCTTCGGCGGCACGGCGATGATGCCGCAGGACGCCTCCGGCACCGCGCAGATCCCGCAGCCGATCCTGCCGGGCGGTTACGGCAACGGCGACGACGGCGGCTTCGAGGGGCACGGCAACCACGGCAGCGGCCGGGGCAAGCTGTGGATCCTCGCCGTGCTCGCGGTGATCGCCATCGCGGCGGGTGTGGCGCTGGCCATGAACAACACCGGGAACGGCACCGGGGGTTCGGGCACCACGCAGTCGCCGACCACCTCGCAGTCCGCGACCGACGACCAGTCCTCCGAGACACCGAGCGACGAGGCGTCGGCCACGCCGTCGGACACGCAGACGGACGACAGCGGCACGAGTTCCGGTTCGGGTTACACGCCGTCGCGCACGCCCTCGTACACGCCGTCCGAGACGGCCACCGAGAAGCCTTCGAGCACCCCGACCCCGTCCGCCACGGAGCCGTCGGACACTCCGACCGCGAGTACCTCTCCGGATCCGACGGACTCGGGCGACCCCGGTGCCGACGGCGGTACCGGCACCGTCGCCGGAGCCCTGGGCGGCTGACCTCCACGCACCCCGACACGCGCGCGTGCGCCCCGTAAACAGGGGTCCACGCGCGCGTGCCGTTTTCCGTCGCCCTAGGGGGCGTACTCCGTGAAGGCCTCGCACACCGCGTCGTACTCCCGCGTCCACCACACGGCGAGCGCCGAGGCCGCCGGGAACTGGGGGTCCGCGCGGGTGTCGCCGCGTTCGTAGTGCCAGCGCAGCATCCAGAAGTCGTTGAGCCGCTCCCACCACACCCGGTGCACGGCGGCGGCGAGTTCGGAGGGCGTGGCCCGCGCGGCCCGCCGGTACGTGTGCGCGTACGCCCGCACCTTCGGCAGGTCGAGCGCCCCGTCGGGCCGTACGAAGAAGATCGCGGCGGCGCGTACGGCCTCCTCGGCGCGGGGCTGTACGCCGAGCCGGTCCCAGTCGACGATCGCGGCGGGGGCGTCGCCCTTGTAGAGCAAGTTGAACGGGTGGAAGTCCCCGTGCACCCATCCCACGCAGCCCCCGCGCGGCGGACGCCGGTCCGCGTGCCGCTCCAGCAGCTCCCGCCGCTCCAGCAGCCGGTGCCGTGCCAGTTCGTCGAAGGCGTCGGCGGGCCGGTGCCTCCGGACGTGCCCGAGCAGGTCGTCGATGAGGGCGAAGGTGTCGGCGGGGTCGGCCCCCGGCAGGCACTCCGCGCGCTGTCCCGGCATCACCCGTTCCAGGCTCGCGTGGACGACCCCCAGCAGCACGCCGAGGCGGCCGCACTGGGCGGTGGTCAGCTGGCCGCCGTGGCGGTGGCGGCCGTCGATCCAGGGGTGCAGGGCGTAGGCGTGACCGCCCACGACGGCGACCGTACGGCCGTCGCGGTCCGCCACCGGCGGGGCGACGGGGACGCCGAGGTCGGCCAGCCGCCGGGTCGCGGCGTGCTGGCGGGCGATCGCCGCCGGGTCCGCGGTCTCGGGGTCGAAGTGGTGCTTGAGGAAGTAGCGGCCCCGGGTGGTGCGGAGCCGGTAGCCGCGGTTCAGGAGGCCCTGTTCGACGGGTTCGCAGGCGACGGCGGACCCGGCGGCGTACTGGCGGAGGAGGGCGCCCAGCGGGGGCGCGTGGGGCACGGGGGGTGGTACACGTAAGGGCGGCACGCGGCCGATGCTAGGGCACGGAGCGGGCCTGTGAGCTGCGGTTTGTCACAGAAAGTCACCGGTCGGTCGTCGATGGTCGCTTTCGGTCACAGGGTGGGCTTGAAGTGCCGCTCCAGGCCGCCGTCCGCCGAATGCACGGTGCTCAGTCGCGGTTCGATGCGCAGGTACACCATCGCGTCCCGGGCCGGGCCGAAACGTTCGACCTGGTCGGCCGTCGGCTCGTACGGTTCGCAGGTGCCGATCACCTGCACGGACCACAACTCCTCGCCCGGCCCGGCCGAGTCCAGGTTGTCGGCCCCGTAGGCGACGACGCTGCCCACGCACGCGTGGTGGTAGCCGTGGCTCCGGGGCATGCGCAGCAGCAGCCGGCCGTCCTGGACGATGTGGCCGGCGAGGGCCAGGAAGGGCAGCGCCCGCAGAGTGGTCGCCACCCTGCCGTGGTCGGTGCGGGAGAGGAGGGCGATGGCCGGCTGTGCGTCCTCGGACATGTGACCACTGTCGGCGCGTCCGGCCTCCCGGGGGAGAGGGCTTTGGTCCCTAATCGCGCCGCCGCTCGGCCTGTCTCCGCGCCACGTAGGCCGCCGCCTGCGAGCGCCGCTCCATACCGAGTTTGGAAAGCAGACTCGACACATAGTTCTTGATGGTCTTCTCCGCGAGGTGCAGCCGCTCCCCGATCGCCCTGTTGGTGAGCCCCTCCCCGATCAGGTCGAGAATCCTGCGCTCCTGGTCGGTGAGCCGGTCGAACCTGTCGTCCGGCTCGGCGCCTCCGTTGCGCAGCCGCTCCAGGACCCGGGCGGTCGCCACCGGGTCCAGCAGCGACTTCCCGGCCGCGACATCCCGTACGGCACTCAGCAGTTCGTTCCCCCGGATGGCCTTCAGGACGTACCCGGAGGCGCCCGCCATGATCGCGTCGAACAGGGCCTCGTCGTCCGAGAACGAGGTCAGCATCAGGCACTGCACCGAGTCGTCCCGCGCGCGGATCTCGCGGCACACCTCGACCCCGCTGCCGTCCGGGAGCCGTACGTCCAGGATCGCGACGTCGGGGCGCACGGCCGGGATCCGCACCAGCGCGTCGGCCGCCGTGCCGGCCTCGCCGACCACCTCGATGTCGTCCTCCACGGAGAGCAACTCGTGGACACCTCTGCGTACCACTTCATGGTCATCGAGGAGAAAAACACTGATTTTTCCGTCTTCGCGCACGCTGCAAGTCTCACACGCGGCCTCTTCCCGTGCCCGAGGTGACCGGGATAACGTGCCGTTGTTCCGGCCCCCTGCAAGGCTGTGACCAGGAGTTGTTCCCGACTTTGCCGATTTACTTGGAAATCCAAGCAAAATCGCAGGTCAGGAGGGGTTTCACAGAATTGTGGAGCACTGGGTAACGTGCCTGTTGCAGGGCGCTCGCCGGGGCACCTGTCACGCCTGCTCCCGACGAACCGCACCCACCCTGTGCGTCCGTGGGGCGCAGGTGAGCCGCACTGGCACCCGGCGAACCCGGGGAGCCGGACCGACGGAGGAGCACACGTTGACCGTGGAGAGCACTGCCACGCGCAAGCCGCGACGCAGCGCCGGAAGCAAGGCCAAGGGCGCCGACCCGGACCTCGTCCAGCTGCTGACGCCCGAGGGCAAGCGAGTCAAGAACGCGAAGACCGCCCCGTACGACAAGTACGTCGCCGGCATCACCCCCGATGAGCTCCGCGGCCTGTACCGCGACATGGTGCTCACCCGCCGCTTCGACGCCGAGGCCACCGCCCTGCAGCGCCAGGGCGAGCTGGGCCTGTGGGCCTCGCTGCTCGGCCAGGAGGCCGCCCAGATCGGCTCCGGGCGGGCCACCCGCGAGGACGACTACGTCTTCCCGACCTACCGCGAGCACGGCGTCGCCTGGTGCCGCGGGGTCGACCCGACCAACCTGCTGGGCATGTTCCGGGGCGTCAACCACGGCGGCTGGGACCCCACCACCAACAACTTCCACCTGTACACGATCGTCATCGGCTCGCAGACGCTGCACGCCACCGGCTACGCGATGGGCGTGACCATGGACGGCGCCGACAGCGCCGTCGTCGCGTACTTCGGGGACGGCGCCTCCAGCCAGGGCGACGTCGCCGAGTCGTTCACCTTCTCCGCGGTCTACAACGCCCCGGTCGTGTTCTTCTGCCAGAACAACCAGTGGGCCATCTCCGAGCCCACCGAGAAGCAGACCCGCGTCCCGCTCTACCAGCGCGCGCAGGGCTACGGCTTCCCGGGCGTCCGCGTCGACGGCAACGACGTCCTGGCCTGCCTCGCGGTCACCAAGTGGGCGCTGGAGCGGGCCCGCAGCGGCGAGGGCCCGACGCTCGTCGAGGCGTACACGTACCGCATGGGCGCCCACACCACCTCCGACGACCCGACGAAGTACCGGGCCGACGAGGAGCGCGAGTCGTGGGAGGCGAAGGATCCGATCCTGCGGCTGCGCCGGTATCTGGAGGCCTCAAACCACGCGGACGAGGGATTTTTCGCGGAACTCGAAGCCGAGAGCGAGGCGTTGGGCAGGCGAGTGCGCGAAGCGGTCCGTGCCATGCCGGACCCGGACCGGTTCGCACTCTTCGAGCACGTGTACGCGGACGGGCACGCGCTCGTCGACGAGGAGAGGGCCCAGTTCGCCGCCTACCAGGCGTCGTTCGCGGACGAAGAAGGGGGTAAGTGACATGGCGGAGACCGCGACTTCCAAGAACCTGCCGCTCGCGAAGGCGATCAACGAATCGCTGCGCGTCGCCCTGGAGTCCGACCCCAAGGTCCTCATCATGGGCGAGGACGTCGGCAAGCTCGGCGGCGTCTTCCGCGTCACGGACGGCCTCCAGAAGGACTTCGGCGAGCGCAGGGTGGTCGACACCCCGCTGGCCGAATCAGGCATCGTCGGCACCGCCATCGGCCTGGCCCTGCGCGGCTACCGCCCGGTCGTGGAGATCCAGTTCGACGGCTTCGTCTTCCCGGCCTACGACCAGATCGTCACCCAGCTCGCCAAGATGCACGCCCGCTCCCTGGGCAAGGTCAAGCTCCCGATCGTCGTCCGCATCCCCTACGGCGGCGGAATCGGCGCGGTCGAACACCACTCGGAGTCCCCCGAGGCCCTGTTCGCCCATGTGGCCGGCCTGAAGATCGTCAGTCCGTCGAACGCGTCGGACGCCTACTGGATGATGCAGCAGGCCATCCAGAGCGAAGACCCGGTGATCTTCTTCGAACCGAAGCGGCGCTACTGGGACAAGGGCGAGGTCAACACCGAGGCCATCCCCGGCCCCCTGCACAAGGCCCGCGTGGTCCGCGAGGGCACCGCCCTGACCCTCGCCGCCTACGGCCCGATGGTGAAGCTCTGCCAGGAGGTCGCCGACGCGGCGGCCGAGGAGGGCAAGTCGCTGGAGATCCTGGACCTGCGCTCGGTGTCCCCGCTGGACTTCGACGCGATCCAGGCCTCGGTCCAGAAGACCCGCCGCCTGGTCGTGGTCCACGAGGCGCCGGTGTTCTTCGGCTCCGGCGCCGAGATCGCGGCCCGCATCACCGAGCGCTGCTTCTACCACCTGGAGGCGCCGGTCCTCAGGGTCGGCGGCTATCACGCCCCGTACCCGCCGGCCCGCCTGGAGGAGGAGTACCTGCCGAGCCTGGACCGGGTGCTCGACGCCGTCGACCGCGCTCTGGCGTACTGAGGAGAGGGTCGTGACGACGATGACTGAAGCTGAAGCGCCCGTGCGCGAGTTCAAGATGCCGGACGTGGGCGAGGGCCTCACCGAGGCCGAGATCCTCAAGTGGTACGTGCAGCCCGGCGACACCGTCACCGACGGCCAGGTCGTCTGCGAGGTGGAGACGGCGAAGGCGGCGGTGGAACTCCCCATCCCCTACGACGGCGTGGTCCACGAACTCCGCTTCCCCGAGGGGACGACGGTGGCGGTGGGTACGTCCATCATCGCGGTGTCGGTGGCAGGGGGCGGTGCTCCCGAGGAGACCCCGGCCGCTCCTCCCGTGCAGGAGGAGGCGAAGCCCGCGGCACCGGCCCGCACACCGGTGCTGGTGGGCTACGGCGTCTCCACGTCCGCCACGAAGCGCCGCCCCCGAAAGGGCGCGGAGATCCCGGCCCAGGAGGCGTCGGTGGCGACGGCGGCCGTACAGACGGAGCTGAACGGCCGCGCGACGGGGACCGCTGTCGTAGAGCAACGCCCTCTTGCCAAGCCGCCGGTGCGCAAGCTGGCGAAGGACCTGGGCGTCGACCTGGCGACGGTGACCCCGTCGGGCCCGGACGGCATCATCACCCGCGAGGACGTGCACGCGGCGGTGGCACCGGCTCCGGTGCGGGCACCCGAGCCGGTCGCGCCTTCGGCGCCTTCGGTGCCGTCCGCGACGTACGACACGACCCGGGAGACCCGCATCCCGGTGAAGGGTGTCCGCAGGGCGACGGCGGCGGCGATGGTCGGCTCGGCGTTCACGGCACCGCATGTCACGGAGTTCGTGACGGTGGACGTGACGCGGACGATGAAGCTGGTCGAGGAACTCAAGCAGGACAAGGAGATGCAGGGCCGACGGGTCAACCCGCTCCTGCTGATCGCCAAGGCCCTGCTCGTGGCCATCAAGCGCAACCCGGACATCAACGCGTCCTGGGACGACGCCGCCCAGGAGATCGTCCTCAAGCACTACGTCAACCTCGGCATCGCGGCGGCGACCCCGCGCGGCCTGATCGTGCCGAACATCAAGGACGCCCACGCGAAGACTCTGCCCCAACTGGCAGATTCACTGGGCGAGTTGGTGTCCACGGCGCGCGACGGCAAGACGTCTCCCGCGGCGATGCAGGGCGGCACGGTGACCATCACCAACGTCGGCGTCTTCGGCATCGACACCGGCACACCGATCCTGAACCCCGGCGAGTCCGCGATCCTCGCGATCGGCACGATCAAACTCCAACCGTGGGTCCACAAGGGCAAAGTGAAGCCGCGTCAGGTGACGACGCTGGCGCTGTCCTTCGATCACCGGTTGGTGGACGGGGAGTTGGGGTCGAAGGTGCTGGCGGACGTGGCGGCGATCCTGGAACAGCCGAAGCGGTTGATCACCTGGGCGTGATGTCCGCCGGTTCGGTAGCCTAGGACGTCTGGAGGGGACGGCCGCAACTTGGATTTGCGACCGCCCCCTCCGCTGTTCCGGAGCGTTCGGACCGGTCTCAGGACCCGTTGAGCACGTACACCGGCGCCCCGTCCTCCGCCCCGCCGCGCGAGCGG
>Ga0307511_10004072_pt1 | contig 14946 bp, 14 predicted proteins | sample 13_EM_MG_FD_200266 | JGI IMG/M metagenome (GOLD analysis project Ga0307511, IMG submission 200266) | Populus trichocarpa ectomycorrhiza microbial communities from riparian zone in the Pacific Northwest, United States - 13_EM | ecosystem: Host-associated > Plants > Roots > Unclassified | place... | reverse complement strand
CTTTGACACCATAATGTCGGTTACTCGTTCGGATATTACTAGTTATTTTTTCCCCTTGTCCGTATATTGCGGGGACAAGTACATCGCTCCGGACGTGAGTGATTTCCGATCGACTTCGGATGACTTTGGCTCCGCTGCCTGTTCGATATGTAGGTAGGATAGTGGGAACGAGGAGAGCACGGATGTTGGTTCGTCATTTTCTTCCACTCCTATAATGGTAGGTACTCCTGAGGCGTGGGTAATACCAACGACGCCTAAGATGCCCTTCCCGATGGAAGGTTTTGGAGATAGTAAGGGTGGCGGCAAGAAGACCGTGAGGTGGTCTCTTTATATGGAACAATTGGATAGCTCAAACTCCTCGAGTTTTGAGCTGATGCCAACTGAAAATGGTTCAGTTGGGAAGGAGGATAGATGTGCCTCGCCTGTGACATCTGCAAAGAATCTAGCTTACCCCTGGGGCCTCAGGCGCCACTGGCGCCACCCAGAGGCAAGCTGACAATCTAGAAAGCCACGGTCCAGACCGAGGGCGCCCGGACGCCGCTGTCCCAGAATGCTGGCATCAGGGCGCCAAGGGTGCCATAATTCCGCGAAAAATCGCCCCAATTCCGCACGGAATTGCTGCTATTTGGACGGCCAGGAGGCAGCTATCTCGGACGGTGGCGCATAGGCGCCCTAGAGGCACCAGAGGCACTAGAGGCAATGGTACAAAGGCCTAGCGCCCGGGCGCAACAGCAGGGCGTCCGGGCGCAACAGCAGGGCGTCCGGGCGCAACAGCAGGGCGTCCGGGCGCAACAGCAGGGCGTCCGGGCGCCAAAAATTCTTTGCTGATGGAGGAATCTGGTATTGGATGGAACAGGAAGTAGCTATGTAGGTCCTGCTGTACTTTCGTATGTTTCTTCTAACGGTGAGAAGAACGAGGGTGAGCTGTGGGATGGTGATGCGTATTTGTACACTGCGATTATTCCTGGGACATATCGTGCCGCGATGTCTTATGCTCTCTGGTATAAGAAGATGAATAGGGATTGTAGTTACCAGGAATGCAAGAGGTGGTGTCGATATTGGTGGGGTAAGGTGATAGAACGAGGGTGGAATTGTTTAATGCTGTATACCACTGCCTGTTAGAGCTCTGCCTTGTCTTGCACAAGGTCTTCTGTTGATTGCAGGTTGAGAATATCTCTGTCTCGGTGTTGGATTGTTGTTGCTAGCTTTTGTTGAATGTGTTGACGTCCAATAGAGGGGATACCTGCAAAGGTATTATAAAGATACCAAGGGGTGATCAGTCCGTGGTAGTAGTTTTAACAGTTAGATTATTTTATGTATTAAAAAAAATGTAATGGGAGATGCCAATAGTTGCACCGTGGGCCGTTTAATAGAGTCTATACTATCACCGGAATAATAGTGTATATCTGTTATTGGTTCCGCTAAGTCAAGGACTCAGAGTGTCTTTGAGAGCATCCAGATTACCCAAGCGGCAAGAGAATTAACAGGTGTGATCTCTCTGTATTGAAGCTATCTAAGTGTTGTCTGAACTCTTTCTGAAGTGATCTGATCTAAGAATCCTCCTCCAGAAGGGCGGAACGGCTTAGTACTTATACTAGCCACCAAGTCTTCAGGAGTCTGAAAAACCTGTTTTCTGGCCTTTCCAGAAAACCAGCTTTCTGGCCGTTCCGGAAAGCACTCCTCCGTGACCGTAAATACAGGTGTGGGAGGTCAGGCCTCCAGTACTCAGAAATATAGGTGTGGATGCGTAACGCATCATGATAAAGGAAAAGTACATAAGGACCGGATACGCTCAAGGTAATAGTACGTAAAGTACTATGCTCGAGCTATCTGTTATACATGATAGGTGCTAGGAAATGCCTACTAAGAAAATTATAAGAAACAGTCTTCCGTTACACCAGCGCACTAAGCATGTGGTCCCAGGCTGTACCCCATTAGCGGAAACATCATCTACCTTATACGTGCCAAAACGAGTATAAGTGATTTGCGGAATATATCCAGGCATTGGTTTGGTATCCATATTGTTGTATTGTGACCCGAATGAAGAAAACAATTCAAACTGCTCAAGGACGAGAGTGAATAATTTTCTGTTCCCACCACGAAGGACACTACGAACAACCCCAAAGATACCAAGCCGGACACTTATTGTCTCGACCCATCTCCTGAGGGTGTCCGGACAACACGTAGCATATTGTGTATCAGACCGAAACTGGTGGCCATGGCATTGTACTATATGTTTCTAATGCATGATAAAATCTGAGACAAAATATATTGCAATAGTATCGTTTGTGAAAATTTTTCATCTATTTGGGGGTTTTCCGTTCTCAAACGACAAGTCACGGTAGGGAGGAAAAACTCGAACAAAAACAAGACTTGCCAAAAACCTAGGTCCCTAGTCAAACGTGCAGCCCGAACAAAGACTACCAACAATCTAGCGCCGTCCCTGATGAACCGCCAAGGAACAAAGAATGCCAAGAACTCTACCAAATAACAAAGACCCAATGCAACAAGACTAACTTGATATGGGTGGTGCATAAAAAGATCTAGTATGCTCGCTTTGTTACATCTTCGTCCATGAATGATAGGTATAGTATCCATTGTTTGCTTCAGGCCTGCCATGAGTCCTGCTATAGCTCTTTTGAAAAAAAAAATGCCTTTATCCGAAGCACAACTGATGTCCCATATCACTTGCGGTCCATACCCAATAAATTGGGCATATCTGCTCATCCCCAATATCTGCCCATACCTTCCTCTAACTCTCTCGTTCAGACTCCCCTGAGGTTGAAAACCTACTTGTAAGGACACCCAGAGCCCATGTATGGATCTTGGCTAATGGGATACAGTCGATCGATACCCAATCATTATCCATTTACCTTCAATATGGTAATTGCCTATTGGGGACACTCAGATTCAGGAGTGCCGGTAGTATACAAATCTTCGTCAGGTAAGGACACTCAGTAGCCAGCGTGGGACAACCAGCAGCTAGCTTGGATCTTAACTGACTACATTGGCTAATGGTAGGCAGGAGATCGATACCCAATCACCCTTAACATGGCAATGGCCTATTGGTGACACCCAGTGCCGGTATGTTACAGCTACGCTGCAGGCTAGGAGGTTACCACCAATGAATAGTGGGAAGCCTAATGCTGATCCCGCTTTCTTATATATATACACATATCCTGTATCTAGTTTTCAGCTCTTTGAGTAATATTCTAAGTTCAACCCGCACCCGTACGTGCACTCAGTTAGGCCCGAGTTTGGTGATCGTGATATCGCTCCCTCTATTTCTCCCAATTCCCTATATTCCCACAGTATTCCCATGGTCACCGGCTCGCCCCTAACATGGTAGTATACAAATTTTCGTATGGTAAGGACACTCAGTAGCCAGCGTGGGACAACCAGCAGCTAGCTTGGATTTTAACTGACTAGATTTGCTAATGGTAGGCAGGAGATCGATAGCCAATCACCCTCAATGTGGCAATTGCCTATTGGGGATACCCAGTGCTAGTAGTATACAAATTTTCATAACGTAAGGACACTTAGTAGCCAGCGTGGGACAACCAGCAGCTAGTTTGGATCTTAACTAACTAGATTGGCTAATGGTAGGCAGGAGATCGATACCCAATCACCCTCAATGTGGCAATTGCCTATTAGGGACACCCAGTGCCGTTAGTATACAAATTTTCGTCAGGTAAGTACACTCAGTAGCAAGAATTGGATCAGTACTAACTGGATACAGACGATCTGCAATGCAAGCCAAAAAAAAGTCTGAGTGGAAAGAATCACCTGGTGATGAAGATCTCGACTCTGTGGCTGAACAAATCAGCTGCACCAATAGAGGGTATGCTGAGGTTGCAGGGTTTTTTTTATAGGCATCCCAGGATCACTCTATGGCATATGGAGAGGAGATGTAGCACAACTAATAAGGGAGACTAGGGCATTGGGACCATAAAAAGCTGGTACAGACCGATAGTCATCCTTGCACTGGCATGCTGCCGGCTTGCCCACAATGGCGCCAAGAGGCATGATAAATTATTGCTCGGATAACTCAATTGTTCATGCTGTGAATATGTTATGTCAGGATATCGCAAAGAAGGTTCGTAATGGGGAAGCAGCTCGCAATCGGGCAATCAAAGCAGCCAAAACAGCCCATGCAGCCTAGTACTCTAGTGATCACCCCCTGGCTCTTGCAGATGATCCCCCACCCCTTGACAATCTGAAAAAGCAAGTTCTAGTGTCAATGTCGAGTGCGCTGTGTACAACGAAAACCAGCAGGACTGCACCCATATCACAAGCAAATGCCTACCTTATCGCGCAGCTGTCAAAGCGTCCTGGGGGCTTATGGGCACCTGCGGTTGCTTATCGGCCAGTTGGTACACCTCGGCAAGGTGGGGGTGGACCAAATAGTGCAATCATGCACATGATTTGTCCTAAACTGGACATGAGGAATCCTACTCTGGACCTTAGGGGGTCTAGTTTTGAGGCGTTTGTGTGGAAGTGGCAGCGGTCCAAGGTAGTAACGGTGGACGACCACACTAGAGCTGCCTTGCATGATGCTGCTTCCAGCTGGAAGCCCGTCAACCGGGAGATTGAAACCTTCTGGGGGGCCAGAATTAAGGCTAATGGATCTCATGTCTATACAAAATTGGTCACCGATGAGCACGTACACTATCTTTTCAGCCGCCACAAAGAGGAATATCTTATATACATTCAATGTGAGCTGGCAGCCCCAGAGGACGATGTAGGGGACGACCAGAGTCCAGACCAATCTGGGCTACCCGTGACCTCAAAAAAAAGAAGAAGAGGCAGGAAAGGGAGCACCGGAGCCGATGCCAAAACGGAAAAAACCAGGATCAAGAAAAGTCCACAACAAACACCAGGCCTGCCCCCATCTCCACCTCCACCTCCTCCAACTAAAACAAAATCCAAGTCCACAGGCATCAGCAAAGAATTTTTGGCGTCCTGACACCCTGCTGTGACGCCCTAATGCCCTCCCTTTACCACATGCCTCTTGTGTCCCCCATGGTATCCTGTGCGTCCTATTACGGCCTGTTAACCCTTGTGCCTCCTGCGAGTCCCTGTCAAGTTCTTTTCCGCCTGGGCTCCAATTCCCCGCTGTGATACATCCCTGGTCATCTACAGTTTTCTCCTACTGTACTCCCTAAGTACCCTCTACACATCTTCATCCCCTTGTATGCCCATACACGTCTGTCACTGGATCTTCACGATTCAAGCCCACAACTGTCCAGTTACACACATATTATATTCCACTTCTATATAATTCTCCCGTCCCTATCCCTGTATCCCACCTTCAGAGTCCCATTCATTAATCGTAGAGCTCATTCCATATATTCAGATCAATACGATTGTTTACCAGCCATACTATTATAGGCAAGCTATAAACAACGTAAATACTTCGGAGATATGCGAGGTAGGTAGACAGAAGTATAAACGAACTTATAACTAGGGTGTAGGAGCGGCCTCGATTAGAGTAAAGTTATATGAGACTTAGAACACCGCTTGGGTCTTATTGTATTAACTATGTAAAAGCGTCGACTTATATAGAAGTCTTGATCTGATAACAGTTTATCAGATCTAGACGAGACTTCCTAACAAGGGAAAGTAGACTTATCATCAGTAGTTGCCTAACTGGGAAGTGACTTTCCAATTAGGAACGCTGCAGTCTGACATACATAGATAAGGTAGGCTGGGATACAACGCAATGCACCAAGGCTGACATACATGAGCTGAACTTGCAATACAGCGAATAGAGACATATGAATGATACTTCTCAGAACATAACAGAAATATATCGAAGAGATAACATGCATGAGGCCAATCCTAACAGTACACACTTCCCTGTTCTAGTTCCCTTAACGCCATCATTGACGCACTTATCTGCACTTGCCTGGTGGGTGATCAGTCCACTTCCTTAGCAGTGTCTTACGATACAGTAGGAAGCTGGTTACCGCCATCTAGCGGAGGTCTCTTACCTGAGCCATAACATTACTCCCCGTTTCGAGGCAGGTGTCCTCGCCTGAACACACGATCCAAACGACTAGATAGGTGTTAGTAACAGCTCAGGTAACTTCGGTAGGAAGGTACTAACACTTTGTTAAGATACCCACAATCCATAGTGTCTGGAGTCCCACAAGAATAGTGTACCCAATACATGCATGCCATTGCTGTTAAAAACCTAACCTCTTGCCAAAAAACCCAGTGGGAAAAGGCGACAAGTAGGGAGGATAAAAGGTACCATGTATTTCGTAAGATTTAAACTTGACGTAGGTCTGAACCTCAGACGTCTCGTTTGTCTTGTGGCTTATTGGGGAACTTCTCACGATACTCTTTGAGCTTCTCAGGACAATTATCCAACCTCTTGAATTCTTCCCAAGTGTCTCATAATTCATCATAACCCTTCCATCGTATCCTGTATTCGACAACTCCTGCGTATTTTCTGGAGTTTAGGATAGTCTCGACCTCGTATATCTCGTTATCCTCATCCTCATCCATGTCTTAGGAGTCGTCTCGTGTGCGGAATGGTTTGAGGAGAGTTGTATGAACGACGTTATGCCACCGAGTTCCTTCTGGTACTTCCAACCTATAAGCATGGGTTCCTATAGTCTTGATGACTTTGTAAGGTCCTATCTACTTATTCGTAAGTGAACGGTTATTCCCAGCTTTCACTTGTAGGTTGCGGCGGTCAACCAAGACCCAGTCGTTAACAGCAAACTTGCGTGCCTTTTCGATATGAATAGCACTTTTTTTGATGTTGATTTGCTTGAAAGTGTGGTGGATCTGGTTGCGGACAGTTGTCATTCGGTCCAGCCATTCTTCGGCAGCGGAGGAGGAGAGTTCATAGTCATTGTTGAGGTGGATGGTGCGAGGGTCCCAGCCACATAGGCTACGGTAGGGGGAGTATTGATGGGTAGAATGGGTTGTTGCATTGTAGGCAAACTCAGCAAGTGCGAGCCAAGTCTTCCAACGCTTTTGTCTATCATGGCAGAAGATACGAAGGTATTGTTTAAGTGTCTGGATGGCTTACTCACGGAGTCTATCAGTTTGCGGGTGGTAGGCAGTAGAGAGGCGTAGGCGTATGTTGAGCTTCCTGTTAAGTTCTCGAAGGAATCGTTGGGCAAACTGAAGGCCACGGTCAGAGGTAATATGTCTTGGTAGCCCATATAGTCTCCATATCTCGGTGATATAGACATTGGCTACATTCTCTGCAGTCCATGTAGTGTTAGCCGGTATGTAGTGTTGAATTTTGGTGAACCGGTCTGTGATGACGAGTATAGCATTGAAGCCTTCAGATTCTGGGAGTTCTCCAACAAAGTCCATAGCAATTTCTTCGAAGGGGCGTTCCCCAGTTGGCATTGGTACCAATTTCGTTTGCCTGCTATTCCTATCTGCCTTTGCAGTTTGACACTTAGCACATCCTGCTACATACCTCGCAACATCTTCTTGCCATTTGTCCCACACGAAGTTCCATGAGATTAGCTCTTGAGTTCTGTGTCTTCCCCAATGTCCTGCCACTTGACTATCATGGTGCTGTCTTAGCACTTCCAACTTATGTTCTTCGGGTACTACCCATAGTCCATTATTCTTTTCCCAACTTGCAACATTGATTGCCTCTAGTTCCACGTTATCCGCACCCCCTCTTTCCTCTGCATCGTCTTCTTCAAGGTCCAACAATTGTCCTTCATCAAAAAATCTGGCTTCCATACCGGATTTCTCTTCCCCTGAACATCTGGACAGGCTATCTGCCTTGCTCATCTTTGATCCAGGTCGGTAGTAGATATGGTAGATGAATTCGGACATTTTGAGGTACCAGGAGGCTTGTCGGGAGTTGAGCTTCTGCTTTGTATTGAAATATTGTAACCTTTGATGGTCTGTATAGACGTTCACAGGTACTCCGACTAACCAATCTCTCCACTTACGGAAACTATCTACAATAGCAAACAGCTCCTTATCATGTATAGGTCAGTTTCGTTGAGTAGCATCGAGGTTTTTAGCATCGTACTCGGTGGGGTGTAGTTGCTTCACTCCATTGACGATGTGATATTGTGATAGGATACCCGAGATGGCTTGGTCACTGGCTTCAGTTTCCATTATGGTCTCGAGGCATCTATCCAACTGTGTGAGGATGGGTGCAGAAAGGAATAGTTACTTGAGTTCATCGAACGATTGTTGCTGAGCTTGTCCCCACAAGAATGGTACATCTCGAGTGAGGTCAATTAGTGGTCTTGCTTTACCACTATAATTGGCAATAAATCGTCGATAATAGTTGGTGAAGCCCAGAAAGGCTTGGACTTCTTTCTTCTTTGTGGGGGTAGGCCATTTGGACATGGCTTCAAGTTTGGTTGGGTCCATTTGAACTTGTTGCCCGTTGATGATGTGTTCTAGGAAGAGGGTTTCTTGAACATGGAATTCAGATTTGGTGAGATTACATCAGCAACGAAATTTTGGCGCCCTGACTCCCTGCAGTGGCGCCCTGATGCCAGCGGTTTTGCTGCTGCCTCTAGGGGCGCCGGTACTTTCAGGGCGTCAGGACGCCACTAGGCCTGAACGCTGGTATCCGGGCGCCCAAATATCATTGATTTCGGACACATTTTGGGCGTTTTCGGACGAATTTGTGGCACCCACGGTCGCGATTGCTGCCTTCCAGATTGTTACCTTGCCGCTAAGGGCGCCAGTGGCGCCAGAGGCACTAGAGGCAAGCTACCTTCCATGCTGATATAACTGCTAGATCATGCTTGATGCATTGTTGGAGGACTTGTTCTACCAACTGCTAGTGTTCCTCTTCTGAGTCTCCTCCATAGATTAGGATATCGTCGAGGTACCAGATACATCCCTGCATGTCCTTGAAGATAGTATCCATCATCTCTTGAAATGTGGCAGAGGCGTTAGTCAGTCCGAATGGCATAACTGTGTACTCGAATAAACCCTTCTTGGTACGGAAGGCTGTCTTCCACTCGTCTCCTGCTGCAATTGGAATCAGGTTGTACCCGTTTTTGAGGTCTAACCTGGTGAACCATTTTCCTCCCCGAGTCTAGTCAAGTAGCTCACTGATGAGTGGTAGGGGGTATTTGTTGGGTATTGTAAGACGGTTGAGAGCTCTATAGTCAACGCAGAGCCTCAAAGATCCATCTTTTTTCTTGACAAAGAGGATTGGTGCACCTGCAGCGGAGCGTGATCGACGAACCTTACCAGTTGGTAGGTTTTCTCTGAGGTAGGTTTGCAGGGCTTTGTCTTCTTTCCATGTGGTCTTGTAGATAGCTACGGTAGGTATCTTAGCTTTAGGGTCTTGGCGAGGGATTTCGTGGTACCAGGACTTGTGTTCAGGAAGTCTAGCTGCCTGTTCCATCGAAAAGCATTATGCGTAACGAGAGTATCGTTCGCTTGCATCAATAATCAATAATATCTCGCCATCTTCCAGTAGCTCGAGATCCAAATCCAAAACCAAAACAGATGGAATCCATCGAATAGAACAAGGGATAACTAAACCTAAAAGATCCTTTCTTAGGCACCTGGCCTATGTATCCACCCTAAACCCATGTTCTTCCAACCAAGAATGTCCCAAGATAATGTCTCGTTTCCCAATGTCCAATACCTCAGCATCTAATGTAAACCTACCCAAAAGAGATCCTTCAGAAAAAATCTTGAACGTTGTATTTACCACATATTTGCCTCCAGCAAGAGTTGATCCATCTCCCTGTCGAACCTTAACCTTGCTAGCTCTTTTCCAACATCCCAATTTCTTCGCAATTCTTTCTCCAATAACCGGAGCACTGGCTCCTGTATCCACCCCTGCATCAACTTTTTCCCCAGCAATCGTAATTCGGACTGTCAGGAGGGGCGTATGTCTTGAAGTGCATCCGACGGGAGGAGACACACTCCTTATTCGTTTCCTGATTTATCTGATCCTAACTCGGTAATCTTGAGGTGTCCTTGATCAGTGCGTTGCCTCTTGTTGCTGACGGGTTGTTGGTTGGTATTCTGTGGTTTCCAAGGGGGGGGTGTTTTGACCTGCCACCCGGTCTTGCAGTCCGCTGCGAAGTGTCCCTTCCTTCCACATTTCAGGCATCGTTCCTCTTTCCTTCTTTTCCTTACAATTGGGGAGGGGACTCGTGGTACTGTCTCATTAGTAGATTGAGCTGAGCCACCACGAAGGGAGATTCTGTCCTCCAATTTCCTATTCCCATCGTAGTTCCTTTTTTTGTCCTTTCCCTAGTCCTTGTCCCTGCTTCGAAATTCGGTACTAGTGATGTGCATCTTGATTAATCTATCCCTCCATGCTGCTGGTGTGGAGCGGAGGTGTTCGTAATGTGCCATAGCTTCTCGGAGCTTATGGTTAATTCTATTGATCAAAATATTGATCAATTGTCGATCGGGAATGGCGGCATAGGAGTTGAGTATATCTACCTCGGTTAGGTAGTACTGGATAGTGCTAGTTTGTCGAAGCTCCATAAGCTGGCGGTAGCATCGATCAGGCTTATAGTGGTCCCCGTAATAATGTCGAAGGGAATCCTAAGCTTCTTCCCATGTATGGAAGGATGCCTTCTTATTTTTCCACCATTCTAACGCCGTACCTGCGAGACACATGCTGATAAAAGATAGTTGTTGTGCTGGGTTCCGGATTTTTGTAACTACAAAGTAGTCGTCCATTTGAAGGATCCAGCCTTCAAGTTGATCTCTGTCTCCTGTGAATTTTCCGGGGAGGGGTGCTTTTCCTGCCACCATATCATCATTGTTCTATCCTCGTGGGGATAGTGGTGGTGGAGGTGCTGGTTGTTGTACTTCTGGTGGTGGTGGAGGAGGTGGTTGCATTTGAGTGGCTTGTAGTGTGAGCTGCTGAAGGTTGGCTGGTGGGGATAGTGTTTGAGGTGCTACTGGGTTTCCCTCTACCATGGCGAATCATCTTTCTATGTTCCTGAAACGAGCTAAATACTCGTCATGGCGCCGGTTGGCCGGTTAGTTAAGGACGTTGATGTTAATGTCCACTCTATCGAACTGTTGGCCTATCATAGTTGCTAGTTGATCGAGAGTGGTAGCATTGCTTTGAGATAATGCTTGTTGTGCCGCCGTACTTGCTGATGAGAGATTCTGAACACTAGCTGCTGTCTGTTGAAGAAAGGAGGACGTAGATGCTTGTTGGTTCTGGAGTTGACCAACTTTCTGTAGAGCTGCGTTTTTTTCAGCTTCAAGCCGTCGTACTTCGGCTTGTAGTGCTTGTAGTTTTCGGATTCCGGCGGATAGTGGGGTCTGGGTGCGAGAAGGGGGTACTGGTTCTTTGTCTTTCAGTACTTGGGATGGGCCCGCAGTTAATTGTCGTATGTGTTGAGGTGCGGAGGCTATAACATCTTCAAAACCATTAGAAGTTCCAGACGAGGGAGGGGGCTCAAGAATATTTTGGTGCAGTCCCCATGGTGAGGCACTTTGTTCTTCTCTAATGCTGTGGATGTTTTGCTCGATTTCTTCATTGTACTGAGCGAGGGTAAGGGCATCGTCCATATTGTCATCAGAATCTGGTTGTCCAGAAGGGGGAAGTGCGCAAGACATTGTAGGAGGGGGTGCTGTCTATAGTGGGTGATAGACAAGCGGTGTAATGTTACAGGCGAGCTGTAAACAACATAAATACTTCAGAGATGTGCGAGGTAGGTAGACGGAAGTATAAACGAAGTTATAACTCGGGTGTAGGAGCAGACTCGATTAGAGTAAAGCTATATGAGACTTAGAACATAGCTTGGGTCTTATTGTATTAACTATGTAAAAGCGTCGACTTATATAGAAGCCTTGATCTGATAACAGTTTATCAGATCTAGACGAGACTTCCTAACAAGGGAAAGTAGACTTATTATCAGTAGTTGCCTAACTGGGAAGTGACTTTCCAATTAGGAACGCTGCAGTCTGACATACATAGATAAGGTAGGCTGGGTTGCAACGCAATGCACCAAGGCTGACATACATGAGCTGAACTTGCAATACAGGGAATAGAGACATATGAATGACACTTCTCAGAACATAACAGAAATATATCGAAGAGATAACATGCATGAGGCCAATCCTAACAGTACACACTTCCCTGTTCCAGTTCCCTTAATGCCGTCATTGACGCACTTATCCGCACATGCCTGGTGGGTGATCAGTCCACTTCGTTAGCAGTGTCTTACGATATAGTAGGAAGCTGGTTACCGCGCTCTAGCGGAGGTCTCTTACCTGAGTCATAACACATACCCTGTCTCACTTCAACTCAATCAGATGCGCCATCCCTTCTATGTCCCCTATCTGCACAATCCGTAACTCCTTCCCAGTATTCCTGCATTCCATCTGAACCATTCCTTCATCCTCCCCTGGCTTTCTTGAACCTCGTACAGAAAGAGATGATACTAGAGCAACCTCATGCACGTTATTAACATGATCCCGCAGGGTGAAGAGCCCTCCCAGTTTCCCCACACTCCTCCCATCCAGTTCCCCATTAGCTGCCTTTGATCTCCCTCTATGTCGCACCCATACCCAATTATTCCGTAGTTTCCCCATCTTCCGGAACCCGTGCCCCGCTGTCCACCAGACGTTGTGTGTCTATACACCTTCCTCTTGAAATTGTGCCACCGCAACTGACAGCTTCGTATAATAGTGTGTTAGGAAACGCGCGACCTCTGCCAGACTCACCACGTCCACTGGCAGCCCTACGTTCACCCTGAGATATTTATAGAACTGCTGGGGAAACTCAGGAACTCTTAGCCTTTCCACTACCTTGCCCATTGGTGTGCCTTCTCGACAATCGGAACCTTGTTTACCCCCAAATCTTGGATACTTAGCATTGCTTGGGTGATTTGGCCTCCCCTCTGGCTGATCGGCATCTTGTGTCCGCTTCCTGAAGTCCTGTGTCTTGATCGCATCCAGGATCTCGCGATCCACTGGGAACTTACAACTCCAAACCTCGATGTTCAATTCCCTCATCCGCAAGGTATGTTCTCTAGTAATGGTATCGAGTATTTGCTCGGTGGCATTCACGTGGTTGGATCTCCCATAGGCATCCTTCAAAGGTTTGTGGAGAGCCTCTGTCACCGCTGTCGAGAACTGCGGGAGGCTCCCGAAGTCTCTTATCTGGGTGTTATAGTGTGATAGCAAATGTATCTTAGGGAAGTTGAAATCAGCTTGTAAAAGGACTTCCTGTACCACTTGTTGTCTCTCTTGTCGTTCTTCGCTAGCAATAGTATTTCGTCTTGTGGTACTAAGCTGGAAATATTCCTCCAGTTTACCTTGACATGCTTCACGCTGTTTAACTGCTAGCTCCCGAGAGGGCTCTTTTGCGCTCTGATGGTTCTTCTTTGTTGCTAGGAACTCACTGAAGATATGGAGGTTATCATGGAACTTCCGTAGATATTGATCCATATACCCTATGGTCTCCGGTGTATGACTCCTGTACTGTGCCATAAGACAGAAATCCGTAATATAATGTATACAATGGATTGCCTTCTTGCTGTCCGCTTTCGCCGCCGCTGAGAGCCTGGCGGTGTCTGTCATCGAATCACACAGAGCTGCCGTGAAGCAAGCTAATATCACTCGATTAAGTCCCCGCATTTCCGTGCCACTCCACATTGTAATCTGCCGATAGCGCTTTTGAGGTGGTCTATATCCTAGGTATGGTGGGATCTGTTCCCAAATCTTATCAAACACCTCCAACCGCTGGTGTTTGCTAAGAAACTGTTCTATCCAGCTCATCAGATGCTTCAGTAGCCCGAGGAAAATGTTGTGCAATATGTCGCTACGGACCATCAGCGGGGGCAGGACTCCTAGGACTCACATGTTACAGGCGAGCTGTAAACAACGTAAATACTTCGAAAGGATAATAGATAAGTGGGCGGAAGTATAAACGAAGTTATAACTCGGGTGTAGAGCGGACTCGATTAGAGTAAAGCTATATGAGACTTAGAACACCGCTTGAGTCTTATTGTATTGACTATGTAAAAGCGTCGACTTGTATAGAAGCCTTGATCTGATAACCGTTTATTAGATCTGGACGAGACTTCCTAATGAGGGAAAGTAGACTTGTCGTCAGTAGTTGCCTAACTAGGAAGTGACTTCCCAATTAGGAACGTTGCAGTCTGACATAGATAGATAAGGCAGGCTGTGTTGCAACACAATGCACACAGGCTGACATACATGAGCTGAACTTGTAATACAACGAATAGAAATATCTGAATGACGCTTCTTAGAACACAACAGAAATATATCGAAGAGATAACATGCATGAGGCCTATCCTAACAGTACACACTTCCCTATTCCAGTTCCTCTAACTCGTCATTGACGCACTTATCCGCACATGCCTGGTGGGTGATCAGTCCACTTCGTTAGCAGTGTCTTACGATACAGTAGGAAGCTGGTTACCGCGCTCTAGCGGAGGTCTCTTAGCTGAGCCATAACATCGCAACTATATCCATAGGGCATTTTCAACGGGCTTGATGCCCACATCAGCCAACCTGGCCAGACGTTAACCATGCTCTGACCATTCGTTCAGACGACTTACTGTAACGGAAGACCGTTTCTTATAATTGTCTTAGTACGGATTTCCTAGCACCTATCATGTATACCAGATAACTCGGGCATAGTACGTTACATACTATTACCTTGAGCGTATCTGGTCCTTATGTACTTTTCCTTTATCATGATACATCACGCATTCACGCCTGTATTTCTGTGTACTGGAGGCCTGACCTCCCACACCTGTAGTTATGGTCATGGTGGAGTGCTTTCTGGAACTGCCAGAAAGCAGGTTTTTCAGACTTCAGAAGGCTTGGCAGTCAGTATAAGTACAGAGCCGTTCCGCCCTTCTGAAGGAGGATTCTCAGATCAGATCACTTCAGACAGAGTTCAGACAAGCCTTAGATAGCTTCAATACAGAGAGATTACACCTGTTAATTCTCTTCCCGCTTGGGAAATCT
>Ga0307511_10004071_pt1 | contig 14946 bp, 11 predicted proteins | sample 13_EM_MG_FD_200266 | JGI IMG/M metagenome (GOLD analysis project Ga0307511, IMG submission 200266) | Populus trichocarpa ectomycorrhiza microbial communities from riparian zone in the Pacific Northwest, United States - 13_EM | ecosystem: Host-associated > Plants > Roots > Unclassified | place... | reverse complement strand
CCCTGTCCTCCCGCCAGACGGTGGTGATTGCCCCCCGGGGGCTGGTGCCATGTGTGACCCGCGTGGTGCCAGCTCCGGCTCCATCGGTACCTCGTTTGCTACGTGTGATACGTAGATCTCGTCTCTCAGCGTGGCGATGGTTTGTTCGCAACGAGAAGTGGGTGGGGCCGATGCCTCCGGAGTTGGTAGGTAGCTGCTTATGGATCTTTCCCTCCTTAGGTACATCGTTGGGAGACCCGCGCCGGCCCCAGTTCCCGCGCCGCCTCCTTCTCCAGCTCCAACTCTCCTTGGTATTCCTTCTGCCTCCGGTGCCTCAAACGCGCCTGGAATTCCATAGCTGTCTCTCCACCGCCCTCACCGTTGTCCTTCCCCTCACGGCCTGCTCTCCCCTGGCCCCCCCACCAACTCTCCTATCCCAACCCTCCGGTCCCCCTGCGGCCGCGCACCCAATCCGCGCTGCCTTGCCCACGAACAAGGCTTTCGGCGAGCCGGCCCTCGACTTGGCCAAATCCCCTGCGCACGTACCGCCGAATAGTCTGTTTTTTACTCCTACTACGATCGTGACACCAGCTTGTTGTGATGGTCTCTCGATGCCAAAAGCGAACCGCCCTCCTGAACTCTCGCAGATATCGTGTGTGCGTGCACCATTGGCCCCCTCTCACCACTCTGGGCGGGATCTGCGCCGCCCCTCCAAGCCACCCATGTAGTCTGCCCCTCCCCTCGCCGGAACTCTGAACTTCTCCTTGTCCTCCTCCCTCAACCCTCCGATACTGCCTCCAAACTGTACACCGTGCCGTCCGCGACCAGGATCACTGTTTGTCCTAAGCAGACCCTTTCTAGCGGGTACACCTTCAGCCTTGTCCCCCCCACCCGTGGTGATGAACTCCGCTCTTCTGGCCTCACTGTCCATGTTGATGTCCTCCATGTCCTGCGCTCAGCGCGCCAATAGTTTGTGCGGCGCGGGGGTTATAGCTGCCGATGTTATACGGGAATCGGTGTGGGGTTTGTGGCTGTCGCTCGGTGTAGGCTGTGTCGTGGCTGTGGGGGTTCCCTCTCGCTTCGTTGGGTGCCTATGTCGAGATTGTGCTGAGCTGGCAAGATCGCCTGTACGGTGTCTTCGGGAAGTCTTGCAGGTTATCGTGGGATTTTTGGGCTTCAAGCGAGGGCGCGGGGTGGGGTGATGGGAGAGGGAAGGCGGGAGTTCAGCTTGTTGCCGGCGCCGCGGGCTTTCCCGTCGAGTTGTCCGTTCGTTCTGGTCGTCTCGTTATCGCCGTTTTTGTGTGCCGCACCATCCGTCGCGTCGTTGCTTGAAATATCTGTTGTTACCTTGCTTGCACATAGGCGCACAGGCGGGCTTGATCAACAAAGACCCTGGCTTCCGGATGGGTTCCGTGAGGAACGATAAAAGAAAAAAGAAAATAAAAACAGCCCGCATACGATATGGCACAAATTATGCGGCTAGCTAGTACGCCGGCTGAGTCAGGCCGGCCAGCCCATGCAGCCAAGCCTCCATCTAAGCAGCTAACCTATGCTGTATGTGTGCCAACCAGACTGAACTAGCTGTATGTATCTGGTGTGGTTAGTCTGGATAGTCTGGTTGGCATCGGCTACGGGAGCTTGTGCCAACCCGACTAGGCCCTCGGAAGTCCGCTCCCAGCCAAGCCAGGCCGCATGACGCTAGTGTTGGGAGGTTTTGTGGTGGAAGCTAAACGTCACCAGTCAAACCTACTGGAGCAGTGACGCACGAGCTTAAGCGCATGTATGGGTTATTTCCTATATATTCCCGAGCGAAATTGCACTGTCCCTCCTCATCGAATATTTTTCAAACTCTCCCACCTCATCAAGAGATAATATTTTTCCTGCTCTCCCACCTCATCGAATATTTTTCCTGCTCTCCCACATCGAATACTTTTCTGGTACCAGAGTGCATCGTATATTTCCTTCGATTGGCCACAGAAACGAGCTCACAATGAAATCCTACTCTCCAGAAAACGATTATCAACCTCCTAGGGAACCAGAGTTTACGGAGCTAGGAGCACTACACCCCGAGGAGAACCACGAGGGTGGAGGTAATGGCGCGACCGGGCCAGAAGAGGCAAAGCAGGAGAAGCAGCCGGAAGCGGATGGGGAGGTGAATGGGATGTTGGACGACGGGGCAGGCACCCAGGAGGAGACCATGGAGAAGGTGGCGGAAGATCGGGAGTATTGGGGAGACGACGAGCAGCAGGACGGCGAGGAACAGGACGGCGGGGAGCAGGGCAGCGAGGAACAGGACGGCGAGGAACAGGACGGCGAGGAGCAGGGCGGCGAGGAACAGGACGGCGAGGAGCAGGACGGCAAGGAGCAGAACGGCGAGGAACAGGACGGCGAGGAGCAAGACAGCGAGGGGCAGGACAGCGAGGAGGAGGAGGAGGAGGAGCAGGACAGCGAGGAGGAGGAGGAGGAGGAGCAGGAGCAGGACAGCGAGGAGGAGGGGGAGGAGGCGGAGAGGGAGGAGGAGGAGGAGGGGGAGGAGGAGGCGAGGGAAGACTTCAAAACGGAGAAGGAACAAGGAGAAGCCGATGTGAGCTCGGGAGGGGACGTCGAGGAGGAGAGGAGGAGAAAGAGGCGCAGGACGCAGTAGAGTGGATTTTGTCATGTACTCTTCTTCTCTTTTGTAATATACGAATATACTACGCTCTCTTATCTCGCGAACGACAGGAGCTGAAGAATGACTTTTTCCTTCTGCTTCTGAATGCTCCGTAGCTATGCGGGCCCGAGAATGTGAGACTAGCCGCGCTCGTCATAGGTTTCCCTTGCTGGCACGAAATCACGGACTGACAAAGTACCTTGAAGTCCTTTGTCAGCGCAACCCGCCTTTCTCGTTCGTGTTCTCCGTTCCTTTCTCTTCATCCAGCGTCTTGTAACCTCCCGTCTACCTAGTTCTCTCTTCTCTCTTTCTCTTTCTCTCTCTCTTTCTCTCTCTTCCTAACACCATTCCTAGATCATCCCTTCACGTTCCCCAACGCAAATCTAGGTCTCGTCTATGTCACCCCCTGCCCTCAGTTGCTCCCCGAGCAATGGGTATAGGGGTTCATCCTATGATTTTTGATCTATAAGAATCTGTAGCAACAGAAATCCCATCGAAGCCCACCCGAGCATGTTGTGTATCAACCTCTAGCGTCGTGGTAGAAACTATAGCATGAATTTCTGGATGGGATTCCGCTTGGTGAGATAATTCGAATACATGGACAAACGGTGCTCTCTTACCAATCCCTAAAAATAAGTATTCCTTTTGACCTACCCGGTTTGAATCCCCCTGGATAGGGCCGTACATGAGTACTGAATGTTGAAAGTAAAAAATTAAAAAATCACCTACCCTATCTACACTCCAAGGGAACCCCCCACTACAAGTTCCCGCCGACCTAAGGGCTATTGAAGAGGCAGTTAAAAAATGTAAACGTAGTATAGATCTTCCCAATTTTGCAATAATTCAACCGCCAACCAAGCCAGTAGGTCAGGTCGCCAAGGAACTTCGATAAGATTGGTTTAATGTTCGGAGGGGCTGGTGCCAATCAGACTAGGTTTAATGTGATCTGTATATCTTATCAGACAACCTCGGGCCGTCCATGTGACTTGATCACATGGTAGGATCTTATCAGATTCTATCCTCAATACCTTGAAAATGATGCCTTGCATGAAGTGTCATTTTAGCTAACTAGCACCCTAGTCGATCGCGTTCCGCTTCACTAACTTCTATTATTACCAAAGAATCACAGGAACTGTTTCAAATTGACCCAAGACATGCGTAGGAACCCAAACCAAGAACCTAAACCGACCCCCCATACTTGTTGCTAATTCCCCTGCCCCCTTTGCATTGAAAATTGAATTGGTCTGTAGCTAATACTAGAGTCGCGCACCGAATTTTTCATTCTTGTTTCAAAAGTTTATATGATGATTTGACTTAATACCCCGTAACTCCCCGGTAATAAGGAACTGGGACGGTAACATGAGTTGATGCATTGGGGGCCTTGTGCCAACCAGACTAGGGGACTTGTCGTGCGATACTGTATGGATTGGGCAATGGATGGGTGTCGCTAGTATGTAATGGAATGGGTTCTATCGGAATGGAATGCATTGCCTCGTTTGGTATATCTATGTTTCTTGCATATATGTCGAGCAATAAGGTATCCATGTCATCTCTTTATTACGCTAAAGGACTGAACTCTTATGCGTGAAAACGCTAATTAATACACCCCCCCCCAAAAAAAAAAACCTTTTACCACTATACCTGCTCGACCGCTACCACCTCACCACCTCACCACCTCACCACTTCCTTCAGCTCCATCACCTCCTTCATCTCCACCACCTCCACCACCGTTCACCTTCACCAGCTCGCCTGGGTACCATAACATGCCCTCCCTTGTGTACACGTGTTTCCAGTAAGTTCACTATTGCCGTCTTCCGAGGGTTAACCAAAAAAAATGTCAGAAGATTAGCACAGAAATATGGGATTCACCTTGGTTGGTACTACAAGTCCCGACCACTCCCTACCCAGTGGGCGTGCTCAGACCTCAGCGGGGTTTCCAGACATCAATATATCCATCCCCTCAACGGTCCCCAATGAGAGATGAGCTGGGATCTTCGCCTCCAATTCGAGTGGGGATGGTGCCTGTGACCATGTTTGGCGACGACGTCGGCTTCGGCGCTTGGGAGGCGGAGGCGGAGTCTTCCCGGCTAGATGTGCTACCGTTGGTGGTGAGCTATTAATTGGTGGAAACTACCGGGTACATACCTTCAAACCCTACCGCTTCTTCTGGTAAAAGTGGTGAGGGTTCACTCTGGCCCTGGTAGCGTTGTCTCTTTCGGTCCGGTGGTGGAGTTTTCGGAAGTTGTTGTTCCCCTATAGGAATCGGTTGTTAGTTTATGCAAAGCAAGTAAGGTGATAATGGTTTATCAACTTATAGTAAGGAAAGTGTGAACTTGTGGGGATATACCTTTGTTCGCAGTCCGCAAGCCTTTATGCACTCTCTTCTGACCCAGGAGCTTTTGCGCAGGTCCCCAGTTACCGTAACTATCACAAAATAGTTCGGGATCATATAACTTGGCTCGTCCTAAAAGTGTGTCGTCAGCGTAAGTTCGTACTAGGGTGGAAGTGCAAATAACAACTCGATACCTTTATTTGGGTCGTCCGAGTTCTCATGCCTGCATCTCTTGCCGCGGTCCTGCCCTTCGGACAGTTCCTCCTGGAATAGATGTGGCAGATCAATGTTCCACTCTGTCCCATGCCTGTAGAAACTCCTCTTAAGTGGGCTCCCCTTGTCCGGCGCCTCTCCCCTTCGGTGCCCATCCGAGTGGCGTTGCGGCTTTGCGTTTAGTTGCTCTTTCTCTTTTGCACCATCCAGGTTGGCATCCCACGACACATGCAAGTCCGCCCTATCCTTTAACTGACCCGCCAACTGTGCCTCCTTCAAGATCCCACCCGCATGCTGCTTCTGCGGACTGTGCTGGATCAGCCTGGCCTCACCTTGTACCCTGGGACAGCCCAAAAAAACGTCGTTGCCACAAGCTTTCTGGGCATCTTCAATACTCTCCGTACGACCATTCTCCTTCGACATGCCTTCCTCATGTTCCTCGCCCCCCCACTTGTTCTCACCTGCTACCGTATCCTCTGCCTCTTTCTCCCCAATATCAGACAAGTCAATCACCTCGTACGACTCTTCTACCAACTCCGTGGTACACTCCTTCATTTTGCCCTCCAATTCATTCCCCATTGGGTTCGGCTCCTTTTCAAGGCTGTGTGCTTGACTACCTCCCTCCACCTGCTGCGAGTTATTAGAAACAAGAAACCGGACTCCGCCACGGACCCAGGCGGTGACGTTGAAGGGTGAAAAGATATTCCTAAAGGTGTCCATTGCGTTTCGTGCTCGAAAGTCGTTGAGGCACGTGCCAGTGTGGTGTGCGAAACGTGGATTTGGATATAGATGCTGTGATCAGAACTTGTGAAGTTTCGTGACACTTGTGGGGTCTGGTGAGTAAGTGAAGTTGAACGTGTGGGAATGGTTGAGTTGGCTTACATGAATGTCAATATGAAGCTGTCGGTGTTCATCAGTCTGAGTAAAGCAGAGTAGAGTGAGGGTTAGGAGCCACCAAGTAGCGGAGTAGGTTGAGAGGTAGGGTAGCAACCAGACTAAGAAGTAGGTGACGATTGTGGCGTCCGTATGGGGGAAACAGTGAAGTGGGCTAGATTCACACGGCTGATTGGTAAGAGTGCGAAGCCGGCAGGGGAGGCGGAAGAGCCAGATTTGGGTAATCAGATCTAATATCGAATCTTGTAAATATTAGTCCTCAGCAGATTGTGCACAGGCAAATCGCATTTCAGTTATTGACGTAAATATCATGAGGTATCGAATAGTGTATCTACTACCGATGCTAAAGCTACGTTTATTAAACGCTAATGATAGTCTAACTCAAATACGTCATTCACGTTCCCATTCATGTCCTAGTGAAACGAAGCTCCGAAGGTCGAAATTGCAGGCGCAATTGTAAGAGAAATACTCCCGACTCACATGAAGGCACTACTGGCACGGGGATATCTTGAGATTTGGGTGCCGCTGGTCCGTATCCTCCCACTCTCCCCGCTGCCAGTTCCACTCACAGACTGCTCCCAAAGCCAATATGGCGTTTTCTTAGGCTGGAGGCGGTATTGGGCGGCAGGTTGGTTGTGATGAGAGCGGATCGTAACTACACAGTAGCCACTCGACTAGCTAGATATCTATGATGATAGTGGTATATCCACCTACGAATGTGGATGCCACCGGGCACACACCAACGCTGACACTCAGGCTCATGACTCGGTAGCCCTCGGATGATTCTATCGCTCTCTACGTTATCCTAACAAGTTTCTATTGAATTCCATCCACCTACTGAGGGCTGAGCATCGCCCTCGCCGCAACCATTACCTGTCCATGCCGGGCTTGAACTGCTCACGCGGAACCTGTTGCGAACCTAGTGCATTCTTTCCTCCTCCAGACGTGGCCGTTATCGAACTGTTTAGCATAAGATATCTCTGGTAGATGTGGCACACCGTCCCTAAGCGAGATATGAACAAGACGTACAACAAGCAGAAGATTTGGACCACGGTACATAATGTAAGTTGTAGGATTGTGTGGAAGGCAGTGGTTTGGAGATCGTATGTGTTGGGAGACCGTGTGTTGGGAGGCCGTGTGTGTGGGAGACGCTGTGGAACCAAACTAGTGGTTAATTGTGTATGTTCTGGAGTCTAAGTTACGTAACATCACAAGTAATCCTCATAGAACCTATACTGTTTTTCGTATCGGGCCTGCTCATTCTAGGACGCATGTATCCATCCAAGAGTTGATTATTATTATCCTGTATGAATGTCACGAGAAAGTTGCAGAAGAGTTCAATACCCAGAGCATGCAAATAATTGCGACGTCGCCAGTTGTCCCAGTACTATTAATCATGTGGCATCCGCTGCTCCATTCACAAAACCTGAAGCGAAGCATTGTACCTCCTTCGGAGGATATATAGGGGTTTGTTCATTATGGCATTTTTATGCACCCCATTACATTCAACGGCAGGAATGCATTCTTGTGAAAACCACTTGTATTAGACCATACATATAGATACAGTATTCAGGAAGTCTTCGACATTCAGCCGCGCAGTGATCAGTAGGCCGCAGCTATTCTACATGCGCCCTCGCCAGCTAAGCGACCAAATACTAAGATGCCTATGCTCTCGCCTTTCGGTATCTACCAAAGAGTTATTACAAGGTAGAATTATGTCCAATGAGGTCAGATAATAACCTCAGAGGGGAATCTGGAAGACATTCTACGTGGCACTGGTTATATAAGTCAGAAGGATGATAGATTCCCAAAGATCCCTGTACTTCAGTCTATACATTCATCTCATTACCTATAGCATCCTTCCCATCCTTCTTCCGCCCTACAGGGGAGAACCATCCTTCATACCCATGTCCTGGCCCACTCACGTGTAAGTTAAGTTTTTACTCAATTGGTGAATAACGCAATTACTTTCACGTATACGGATTGACTAAAATAGCAAAACAATTGATAGCGTTTTATCAAGAGTGCCCCACCTAGTTTCCGAACACCTGAGATATACAGGCCATGTTATTTTCCAGCTGGATTAGGCAACTACGCTCTACACCATGGCTACCCTCACGTCCTACCAAAATTAATCCAAAATCGTGGGCCTCTCCTAAACACAACCAGACCCTGCTTAAGCACATAGTTCTAATTTAATACCTCGCCGTGTATCCCAGTCATCCAATTCATGTATTAACCATATATCAGAATACCTCCCTTGGCTCCATCATCTAAGGCTCTTAGCCACTTAATATATTATTCTCCGAACTCGTCCTCGGCTTTTGAGCCCCTTACCGTTCAATTCCCCCAAGTATCTACTGAGTTATACCCTACAGCGGTTTTGTTGCATATCCCTATCAGGTTGCACTGCCACGTCGAAGCATACTTACAGCAGTAATCCCATCGTTTTCTTCACCTCTGGAAGAGATTTCAGGATGAAGTGGGCTAGGAAGTGCCTATATCTTAGGTGTAAGGATTTAGGAGTATATGTTGGTTAGGAGGACTATGTCTGTTGAGTGTAAGTAGTATGTATAGTACTTAGTACCCAAAATACAAATACATAATAATGGTAGTTAAATGGATTTAGTACAAAACTCTCTATGAGGTATTGGTACCTGGAAGTCTATCGCTTGCAAAGGTGCAAAAAACTAGATTGTCAGGGTCTGATACAAAGGAATAAGTTTGTGCTAAATACTTGTAATAGAAGACCGTTTCTTAAAATTATCTTAGTACGCATTTCCTAGCACCTATCATGTATACTAGATACCTCAAGTATAGTACCTTATGTACTATCACTTTAAGCATATCCGGTATGGTCAGGCTGAGTATAATGTGGTAATCAGAGTAACTTGGTATAGGGGTGTCAAACAGCCAAAGCCAATAAAAGTGGACTGAATTTTAGTTTCTTTATTAGTATTGTTTTATTAAGAAGGATCGTTCATGAGATTCTAGCCCATAATCCAACAACTATCAGACCATGGAGAGAATCTTCATGTAACAGTGGCAAGTCTACCAATTTTGCATGCATGAGTAAGTGTAATGGGCGATGCCAATAGTAGCACCGCGGGCCTTTTAACAGAGTGTATACTATCACCTGAGTGATAGTGTATGTCTGTTATTGGTTCCGCTAAGTCGAGGACTCAGAGGGTCTTTGAGAGCATATAGATTTCCCAAGCGGGAAGAGAATTAACAGGTGTAATCTCTCTGTATTGAAGCTATCTAAAGCTTGTCTGAACTCTGTCTGAAGTGATCTGATCTGAGAATCCTCCTCCAGAAGGGCGGAACGGCTCAGTACTTATACTAGCCGCCAAGCATTCTGAAGTCAGAAAAACCTGTTTTCAGGCCTTTCCAGAAAACCTGCTTTCTGGCCGTTCCAGGAAGCACTCCTCCATGACCATAAATACAGGTGTGGGAGGTCAGGCCTCCAGTACTCAGAAATACAGGTGTGGATGCGTAATGCATCACGATAAAGAAAAGTACATATGGACCGGATACGCTCTAAGGCAATAGTACGTAAGGTACTATGCTCGAGCTATCTGGTATACATGATAAGTGCTAGGAAATGCGTACTAAGACAATTATGAGAAACGGTCTTCCGTTACACTTCCCCTCTTAAAAGGATTTCCTACTCTTGTTGTCTTGCTCAAGCTGGAGGTAGTCCGAAGTAACAAGTGCAAGCACGACAGTTATGATAATAGCATTCTTCGCAATGAACAGTAGGAGTCCAACGTAAGTTCCAAATCATCCATCGTAAACATTCATGACATAAAGAACAATGAAAACATCCGATAGATACCGTGTTTGCCATGCCTTCCTCCATTGTCAATTCAGAACGACAATTAAAACAACAGGAAGGAACGCGGGATTGCTAGGTTAATTCAACCGGTGAGAATCAGTACTTTAGAAAAACATTAAAGATATCTTCTGCAAGGTTGGTAGCAGCAGAGGTAAGGTCTTGATCGTCAGGACTGAGGGCGAGAACTCTGTCTCGTTCAGTTTGAACAATTGACTTGGGAGTTTCTCGAGTATGACGCTGCTTGGTTTTCTTGTAGGATCTTAGTTGCTTGAAGGTGTTGGAATAGTTTCCGCTTGTCCAAAAGTCTTGAACGATTTCAAGGCTGATGTCTTCGAAGTTGATCCACTCATCGTCATCACTTCCGTAACCTTTCCATCGTACCAGGTATTGGCTTTTGCCAGTACGAGGAGCAGTAAGAAATTCGAGTACTCGTTCGACTTCCCATCTGCCTTCGGTTACTTCACCAGATTGTTCCTCGTGACGACCTGGGAAGTTTGTTGAGTCGTTTTCAACGTAAGGTTTGATCTTGCTGATGTGGAAGGTATTGTGGATAAGAGAAAGTCGACTGTCCATCGACAGGTCGAGTGTATAGTTGTTCCGCTTCCTGTTGACGTGTTGGATACGGAATGGGCCGACCCATCTAGGTTTGAGTTTCCTAGATGTGTTCAAGAGGTTGATGTTCTCTGTGGAGAGAAGAACCTTTTGGCCGGCTGAAAGAAGTGGTGGAACAGACCGCTTCTTGTTGGCTTGTTTTGACTCCTTGACTTTGGAGGAGTATAGGTTGCGTGAGGTGTCAAGATGATGTTCCTCTGCAGGGGTATAAGGAGTGATCGGGTAGAGGAAGGAAGAAGGACCTAGCTTTGCCTCAAAGCCTAGTAGTGAAAAGAATGGACTGTGTTGTCTTGCGGTGTTGTCTCGAGAGTTCAGCTTCAGCTGGATCTCGGAGAGTTTGTGCAGCCATTCGTTTCCTTCGACCTTGCACCCTCGTGCGGCTTGGAGGATTGCTTTGTTGGCAATTTCTGACTGACCGTCCGTCTGAGGGTGGTATGCGGTAGACGGTTCCAACTTGATTCCCTTTCTTGCTGCCCAATCCTTGAAATGGTCTGACATAAAGAGAGTGTCTCGATCAAAAACAATATAATAGGGATAACCGATAATAGAAGCAACGTGTGTATCAAAGGTAGCAGTGCACTTCTCTGTTGTTAAGTTATCCGAAACTGGAATGAGAAACATAAATCCTGATTGTCTACACACAATCGTCCAAAGTCGCGAAAAGCAAATCATATGGTCATCTTCCAAAGGAATGTTTGGGTATAAGGTAGAGCAATAAGTGTAAACAGGAGACATCTTAAGAAAGTCCATAGTGATATCCGTCCAGGCTCTTGCAGGAACATGTAACATAGTTACTTGTCCTAGTGGTGGCTTGTTGCTATACTTCGTTCGTTGACAGGTATCACAACTCGCCACGTATTCCTTAACGAGCCTTGAAAATGGCTGGCAAATGAATTTATCAGTTAACCACTTCAATGTTTTCTCAACTCCACCATGTGCCGTGGCATCATGAGCTTCCTTGATTGCGACTGCGGGGTAGTTCTTACCATTCATGTCGAACGTGCTTGGTAGAACCAGCCTCTATTCTCCTTTCTCATTCTTTTTGTACAAGAACCCGTTGTCCTTCCTTACTCCTTTCTTCCCTTGTTGAGCGTTGTAGAGCTGGCTCCACATGGGGCATATCCTGATTCATGCGATGTATGCATCCCTCATTCTATCATCGTTGTCAACGTGAGCAACGAGTTAGAAGTCGGGGTCATCTTTGGGGCCGTCTTCGAGATCATGGTATATCTTTGCCATTTTACTTGCTGGCACGATTCTATACTTGAGGTCTGCGTCTGCCTTGTGTTTTTCCTCGCATGTTGATGCATAGTGTACCTCGCCTCTGCAGAAGTTGCAACGACGAGTGGTACATCAGCAAAGAATTTTTGGCGCCCTGACGCCCTGCTGTGGCGCCCGGACGCCAGGCCTTTTACCATTGCCTCTGGTGCCTCTGGTGCCTCCAGGGCGCCCAGGCGCCACCGTCCGAGATCGCTGCCTCCTGGGCGTCCAAATAGCAGCAATTCCGCGCGGAATTGGGCCGATTTTTCGCGGAATTATGGCGCCAGTGGCGCCCTGACGCCAGCGTTCTGGGACAGCGGCGTCCGGGCGCCCTCGGTTCGGACTGTGGCTTTCTAGATTGTCAGCTTGCCTCTGGGTGGCGCCGGTGGCGCCTGAGGCAGCAGAGGCAAGCTAGATTCTTTGCAGATGACTAGTAGGTGCAGGAGGAATTGATGTCTTCTCCTGAGTTTGAGGATCATGAACAAGGTTGTTCTCCTCACTGGTTGTATGGTGTTATGGGTGCATAAATCCCACTCCTGGCACATATCTCATAGGATTAGTGGGGGATAGGAGGGTGTTATGACCTTGATTTGATCCGCTAGCTTCTCCGGAAGCTGCATTGCGTTGAGATCTGGTGGTAACTGCGGCAGAGAGGAAGGAAGGTCTTTCCTCATCTGATACGATCTTGATGTTGTAATCCCATGGGTTGTTTCGTTCGAGTTGCTGATCCCATGGATCATGTCGAGCAATAGGAGCGTTCCTAATTGCCCATTCTTCCGCAGACCACATATGAGTGCGGTTTGGAGCTTCTTTGATGTTAAGCTCAGGAATGTCAATATCGGGAGTCTCAGAGGACGGAGTGTTGTTAGGCGGGATATTGGTACCTTTCAATTTCCATGAGTCTCACTGACTCGACTGGAATTCCTTCTCCTTCTGATAAACTGCCTCCGCTAGAGTGCAGTCTAAACATCCGTGTCCGTAGCTTCCGCAAATTGAGCATCTGATGGTGGGAAAATAACGGTTCCCATTCTGGTGGGAGCTACTATGCGAGCGGCAGTAGTTGTCATGACAGTCCGTATTATGTTGCTTTCGGTGCTGCTTGCAGTGTTCCCAGGCATCATTGTCGACGTCCTTAATGATGGCGGGAATATTGTCATCATTGGTAACGGAGGAGGTATCATCTGCGGGAGCGCTGATGTGATGATAACCATTTAATTGATCTTGTTCAACGACGTGGGGGTGAGGATTGAACTCATACCTGTCAAAGATTTCTTCGGGGATGGTAGAGAGGGTATCCTCATCTGATTGCATTTCTTCCTCCTTGATATCGTCTTAATTTTCATAGTCTCCATCATTCTCATCGTCGAGATTGGGACAAGACGGGTGGGGACCGAGGCTTTCATCACGGCCTGCGCACTTGTTGTAGTCGCAGTCCGTGTGTTTGAAGTTGATGCAGCCTCGGGAAACCATTTTGCTTTCTTCTGGAACGGGAGAGATAGATAGTTTGTTGGTGGTAAAAGAAGTATGCTGACGTTCGGTGTTGTCTTCTGTAGGATCGATGCTCTGAGGAATGAAGTCTTGTTCATCGATGGGATCGAGGGAGTATTTCTGCTTCCTTGACAGAGCGTCCGCCAATAGGTTTTCCTTTCCGGCTGTATGTTCGATAACCAAGTCGAATTCTCGCATGTAAGCTTGCCAACGAGCTAGCTTCTGAGAAGTTTGTCGTGGCCGGAGGAATGAGAGTAGTGGTTGATGATCCGTGAGAACAGTGAACTTGTGGTCTCGGAGTTGAGCCTCAAAAAATTTCAGGGAGTCAACAATAGCGAGTAACTCCTTTTGGTAGGTGGGGTACTTCAGCTATGTGGGGCTGAATTTCCGAGGGTGAAATCGACAGGGTCGAATGGATCCGATTTTTCCTTGTCCTATCCATGATCCTAGTCCAATATCACTTGCGTCATATGCCAGGTATTTTGGTTCTTCCGAGAAATGGTTCCAGGGTTTAAGAATTTGTGGAGAATTCACAAGTTCCTTGATTTTCTCAAGTGCCATGGTATGGGTGTCCGTCCATCTCCAGGGTGCGTTTTCGCCTTACAGTTCTGACAGGGTGCTTGACCAGGATGCCAATTCAGGACAGAACTTGCTTAGGAATATGACAACGCTGAGTATGCCTCGCAGTTCCCGGCGGTTGCTGGGAACCTTGAAGTTCAATACTTTCTTGCGTTTCTTAGGATCTATATGTAACCCATCCGGAGTTAATATGTGACCTAAGATATCTAGAGGTTTGGTGAAGAACTGGCATTTGCTAGCCTTCAACCAAAACTTTTCATCTAGGAGTCGTTGTAGAACCTTTCGTAAGGTAGCTACATGTTCGTAGTAGGCATCTGAAAAGATAATACTGTCATCTATATAGATGACGAGATCCTTGAAGACCATGTATTTAAAGATTTCGTACATGGCTCGTATCATGGTGGCAGGAGCGTTGCGGTCGCCTTGTTGCATAATGCGACTACGGTAGTATCCCATGTGTGTGAGGAGGGTGGAGTGTTGTTCCGAGTCTTCTTCTATTCTGATGTTATGGTACCCATCCGCTAGGTCAATCTTACTCCAGTATTTCCGAGCAGCGACTAGCTCCATTAGTTCCTCAATACTTGGTAGGGGTGTGTGGTTGGGGTCAACCGCTTCATTGCGATCCCTGGCGTCCAGAATACGCCGCACTTTGGTGGGATCATCTCGTTTGCCTTGTACCAATAGAACTACCGCATTGGTGTGATGTTCTGCGCGATAAATCCGGCCTGAGGCTTCTTCTTCGGTGAGCTGTCTCGTGAGCTCTGCCTAAAATTTAGAGGGTGAGGGTCGCCATTTTGGTACCCATGTTGAGCCGGGTTTCGGGCATATTCGGTGATTGATAGTTCTGAGGGGTGGCAACTCGTTGGGGGTGTTTGCCGGAAATAACTGGGCGAATTCAACGAAGGGGTTGAATTCCCGATTTTCTCCGAGACTCATCGCCGAGACCATGAATTCGAAGAGTAGTAGAAGATAGTCTGAAACTTCGTCTTCTATGGTGAGTGCAGCTGAAGTGACTTGCCCTGTAGCAAGCCCTGCTTTCCTCCATTCCTTGAGAGCAAAGCGTGCCATCCCTTCGGGTTGGATAGTAACAGGCTTTGGTCC
>Ga0307511_10004070_pt1 | contig 14951 bp, 7 predicted proteins | sample 13_EM_MG_FD_200266 | JGI IMG/M metagenome (GOLD analysis project Ga0307511, IMG submission 200266) | Populus trichocarpa ectomycorrhiza microbial communities from riparian zone in the Pacific Northwest, United States - 13_EM | ecosystem: Host-associated > Plants > Roots > Unclassified | place... | reverse complement strand
AATCTAGGCCTCCAGATGTAGAAAAATATAATGTAGAAATAAATGAAAATACGAGAAAATCAAGTCCTCCAGAGATATATAAATAAAATATACTAGATCAAGCCCTCTTCCGTAGCACTCGAGTATTTAATGTATTATTCAAATCAGGAGCCGATTTTTCTATTTATCCGTAGTCCGGAATTTCTCAATAGTTCCGTATATATGAGATAATTATATTAAAATATTATTGTGGCCGTCAGATTGATGGGTGGGCTGGGCCTATTGATGAATGGGCCGTATTGACGTATGGGTCAGAACATGTATAGGCCTGTAGATATCGATGTGCGGAGGTGGCGAGAGCTTCCTATTGGCTAGCAGAGGAACAGAGTGTTGGGGCTAGGGTTGCGGAGGGGGGGGGCAGGGTGGGAAGGAGTAGAAGGGTGAAAGGGGGGTGGTTGGGGTGATTCGGGTGATCGGGGTGGTTGACATGGGGTCGTATAGTTGGGCCGGTGGTGGTGGTGGCGGAGGAGTTGATGGGGTCGTTTGTCGGCGGTGGGTGATGGCAGAGGGGTTGATCGGGTCGTTTGTCGGTAGCGGTGTTGGTGGTGGTTGGTGTCTGACGTATCGGAGACAGTGATTGATTCGACACAGGTAAGCTTTAACTGTCTTCGCCACCGCCACAACCTCCTCTCCTAGTCTTTTTCCATCTTTCCTCGGTGCATCAACTTCTCAAACTGCTCCCTGGCTCCATTCACATCAACATCAACATCCACCTCCTTCCCCTCTGCCTTCTCCCTCTTCTCCCGCTTCTCCCCCTCCCCATTCCTGCCCACTGTACCCCCACTCAGTACAGCCGACAACCTACTCCCGTCATCACATCCTCAATCAACCTTTGCAGAAACCGCCCTGCCGCCCCCCCTAGCGCGTCTACATTTGATTCTCTCATCCCCATCATCAACAAAGGGTGTTTAAGCTCGGCAATCTCTGCCGAACTCTTGTGATCTTATTCGTTGTTGCTGTTGTGGGGGTTGGAGTTCTTGGGAGGCGGATTGTTGAGCTGAGGATTCATTTTCCAGAGGAGGTCTGGTAGAGGCTAATATGGTAGAAGAGGTGGCGGGCTAATATTAATGGAAGTACTGTATGCGTACAAGTAGCTATCGTATGTCCATAGGTATAACTCTCGGTAAATGGGATACGTTACCCATCGGAGAGGGTATCGGGTAGGGATAAGCAACGGAGGAAGAGCGAAAACTGCTGGGGATGGGGTTGGGGATTAATTATGACAGTACATACATGTGTCAATGAGGGGGTCCACCCTGGTAAGTCGTGTGACGGTCCTTGCTGGAGGAGGGGGTGGGCATGGAGGGTCTGGCTATGCTAGCTGCAGACTTGAGGCAGAGGGTGAGAGGCTGGTAGATGTTGGGGGTATTGGCATTGGATACGATCTACCGACATATCAGGACTTGGATGAAACTTTCTCGTTTGAAGATCGATTCCAGCACAGAATAACAGTATAGCTTCCCTGCCAGCCACGTGCAATGCGCTCATCTTGGCATAATATGTATCACGTGTGGTAGCGATGCTGTCGGGGAACAGCCCTAGGCTCGGCAGAGAAAGTAAATTGAGTTATTCGCAGCCAGTTTCTAGTATCCTGTAGGTCACGACTGTGTTACTCTAATTGCTGCCACGGATGGAGCATATACCTTAACCCAACATTCCCCCTAAAAAAATAACTAAGTGCAATAATCTAGACGAGCAAGGCTAACGCCGCAGGTTTGCTCTTCCCTAGGGCCACGCTAGCGGCCGGCTGGGCGCTTGAAGGTCCCTGCTATTGGAGGTTATGAGTTGGCAACAAGGTAGCGGTGAATATGCGACAAGGGTTCACTTCACCTAGCGATGTGATATGGAGTAATAGTAGGTAGTGTATGCTCGAGTGCAGTCAGTGCAACTGTCTTGTTGAACCTATAGACCTAGACGGAGGATATTATATAGAGGAGTCTCTACACCCTCGGAGGAGCAGTCTCCACACCCTCATATGTCTAGGTACAAAGGACAATACAATCAAGCAAGGGTATATGCGAGTGAACAAAGGGGTTGTGCTGGAGATATATGGTGGCGCATACCGGTTGCGTGAATGTGGTAGGGTTGCGTGTATGGCGCACACCCATTCCATTCTAGTCTGGTTGGCACGACCGCTCCTATGTTCCATTCAACACCTGCGGTGGCCCGCTCCCGTTAGTCTGGTTGCCCCCGCCCTCTCCCTGCTAGCCCATTCAAAATTCAAGGCGCTAGAGAGAAAAACAGCACGACGCAATGGAGAGTGCTTGCGCGCCTGGTGGGGAGTTTGAAAGGTTAGAACCTTAGTTAGCATAGCCAGGGATGACCCACCCAGCCATAAGCACCCTTGCGTCACAGTATCCCTTGAGCCGTCGGAAAATGTAAAGGTTCTGGCCATGCAGTAACGCTGCGAGCGATACCATTTTTTGCATGGAGCACTCGCTAGCGCAATATCAAAATGTCAAGCGTGCGAAAAGGACAGATGTGTACAAAGGTCATATATTCTCAACTTTTAAGGTACAAGCAGGTTATGCATATACAATATAGTGTGCAGTAGGTGATAGAGTGTGGAGATAGGTAGAGCAATGGGGGTGTGGAATGAATAACCTTGTGTTCGGCTAGATCTACCAAGGTGGTAGAAGCCAAAGCAAGTGAGACAGAGGTGCACAAGGCATGCAGAGCAAGACCAGTAGGTCCGAGGGATTGTGGTGGGGTGGTCAGTGGGATGAAAGTGACAGTATAAGCACTGTCGCCGATTGGCAACCCTCATTGGAGAATGCTTTGCAGGTCCAGAAACCAGTGGAGGCATTTACATAGATGCTGTAAAATAGCTTGAAGAAACAAGCTTTTTAAGCTTAGGACGTGCGGGGTTCTGCTGTAGTAGCTTGCTAGCAAGCTCTCGTCGGAATGCCAGTTGGGGACTATACGTAAAATGAGGTAACTTCCAGATAGTCTCATAGCCAGTGTCGGTATTGCTTGCACGCTTATAAAGAAGATAGCTATTTACAACGGAGATATCTAAAAGCCAGTTGAATAGTGGGATCGTGACCATTCTCGAGAATGTGGAGGAATATTGGGATGCATGTTGTAGTACCGAAGAGCGATTGGTTGGTTGCAAAACAAATTGTTGCCAGGAGGCCATCGTCGCAAAAGTAGGAGAAAACCTTGAGTGGGTCCAGAGTATCATCGGGTAAGTCACATAATTCTTCATGCGCTACTTGTGGGTGTTGAAAAGGTGTATAAGGCACCTGAACGTACTCATCTGCCATGGCCGACATGCTGGACGGAGTGAGATGTCGTAGGAAAATTCCTCACTGAGTGTAGATATCACATTTTTTAGTGGTAAGACCTTTCCTATTTTTATCGCGCTACTACATGGCAGAACTTTTACATTTTCCGACGGCTTAAGGGATACGGGTTGAGAGTTTTCGGATTTGAGAGTTTTATAGGTTTTGGGGAATTGGTTTTATACGACTTAGGATTTGGGGGTTTTATGGAAGCCGAGCTGGCAGAGCTTGTTAGCTGCTGTGCATAAAATAAGGGGAATTACATACAGTCACGCCAAGTAGAGAGAAAGTCACGGTAGTAGTGAGAGTTGTGGTGTGATAGAGAAAGTGGTATAGTTTGTATCTTAAATATGTTCCCTTAATCGAGGGACATTTCATACAAGTCCGTGTTATCCGGAGGGCATTTCACGAACCGTTCGGGTGATCGGCGCCGGCAGCTGATTTGCGGGGCAGCAGGGGATATGCGGGGCAGTGTGGGGGCAGCAGGGGATTTAGGGCGGCAGGGGTTTGCGCGGCGGAACGACGCTAGTGAAATATAATGTTATCTCTACACAACGGGGCTTCACACTTGCAGTCGCATGAGTGAATTTGTAACCGCATAATCGCCTAAGGCTGATGGCGAAAAAGAAAAAGACGCAAGGCTGTTAGAAGATAAACACATTCATGCGTTTAAGGGGATCTGCTTTCCTTATCTTCCAACATCTATCTTAGGATCCCACATAACCCTGGCTTAGAAATGAGAATCCTATGATAATTCATTAGTTTGTACATGAGGGACAGGTCTCATGATCCCATGGGGTTGTTAAGCAATGAGCATATGAGTTGATTGCATTGATTGATTGATCTATCTTTCTCTCACCGGACTATCCAGTGGTATATATACAGTGCCAAGCGGAAAGTCTTCGAGATTCAGCCGCACAGGGTCCATGCCAGCGCACGTGCAGGTCACGGCTATTCTATTTTCGCCCTGACTAGCTGAGTGCTCAGGCACCAAGATACTCACGCTCCATCCCTGACTTCGCTAAAATGGAGTAAGTGGGCCACATTCTGAATTTTTCCGCATGTACAGAAAGGGTGCTCGGCTCTTCTGATCTATTGTTTCATCCGACCCTTATCTGCGGCACAGATAAGACGGGCCGCAGATGAGCCCCCCTAGCGTATCCCTGTCCCACTAGAATACCTAATGCGCACCGGTGCCGCTAAGCAGGGCTTGTGCATCATCCCGCCACCAGGGTCGCTTCTCTGGCTCTGAAATCCGCTTCCTCGGCCTCATTCCCCGCTACTCCGCTGTGCCCCTTTACCCATGTTACCTTCTTCTCCGGGACCATCCTCATCTCCCCTAGCAATCTCTCTTCGATCCATGACCTTGTCCTCTCCGACCCCCCTCTCAAATTCTCTATTCTCTTTATTGCCCCTTGCAGTCACTTCTCACTTCATTGTACCCTTCTCTCAGAGTGTTGGTCACTCGCTTGGCTTCCCCCCGGGTCTCTCCGGAGGGTCATGAGTTTCCTGCTCTCCCATCCAATGTAGGCTGACTTCCTTCCCCAATGCTTCCTTCAACATCCTCTCCACTATTGTTCTTAGCTCCGGTTCTTGTCACAGCCTTGATGACCTTAATTTCCCTAGCCCAATAGTTTGCCCTTGGGGGAGGGGGGGCAAGTGGCCCCTTGTATTGCCGGGGGCGAGGGAAGCACCTACGTAAGTAGAAATTGAACCGATCCCAGGAGTGGACAGACACAAGGCGACCTGAGAAATAAGCATTAGAAATCAAGATACCATCTCAATATGCCTGGGCTTAGCAAGGTCGGCTCAAGGCCCCGAAGATTCAGCAGCAGTGCCGTCCTCTCCTTAGCGGGATATATTATGGACTGCGAAGTAAGCTTAGAGATAAGATCATCAGTCCTTTTGGTGTTCACTATAGAATGCAAGCACTGTTCCAAAGAATTTGAAATCAGTCTGTCTCAATTGATCCGTAAACAAGCACTGCCACTGATATAGCCTCGCAGTTTACAATGGAAAGCCCGTTACGAATACTTAACCCTAAGTTTCCCTACTCATGCACACCAAGTACAACTTGTCTCACTGCTTAACCTCGCCCCCGAGGCTGTATTAAGAGGTCTCACCAACGTTGGTGCGAACCAGACTATGGTGCAAACCAGACTAAGGATATCCACTGAAATACGCATGCCCAAACAAGACTAGCATGTCAGTCAAGGATTCCTATTGCTTATTGCACTGTCAAATCTGCCTTGCTCCTCTGCCCCAAGCCACGACGGAATTGACATCGCATAATATTCAGACGATGGCTATGCATGCAGTTAGAATCGCAATTCTCACCATCTGCAGTAGACCTACGGTTGTGTATTAAGCGTCTGATTAGAAAAAAAAGCTACAAACATGAACGGAATTAAAAATCAATTTATAGAATGTCACTCGTGACTTAGTGCCGCCGTCGTAGCAGCTCTCGGCATCAACTTGATATATTCTTATTTCACCATAATTGTGACCCTAGAGGCTGCGAAAAGAGAAAAGTCCACAATTAAGTATGGTACTATACTTAGATACTATCTTGTTAGGCTATGCGTGGAGAGTATTGATCTTAGGGAAGTTTATGCCGGTCCCCCACACATACACCTAGTCTGGCGGCATACATACATAGATACATACAACATGTCTCACTTTTTTTTTGTATGAAGAGGGAGTGCAACACGGCCACAGCCTGGGCATAGCTTGCCATAGCCACTGTGAGTACACTGGAAAAACAAATACGTCGGCTTGGAGTGCACTGGTAATAAAGATATAAGATATATTCCTGTCCAGGTATCAGATCGCTAAATAGGTACAACCCAAATACACTTCAATTGATTACCGCCTAAGATCTTTCCCTCAATCAGCGTTATAATTCCCAAAGAGCCTACACTGCTGGCACAACCCCGAGGTCTGCAAATCCTCTGGTACAAAGAACCTTGGTCCCGTCGTGCTGAATTTTATCCAAGATAATATATTTATTATATCGGCGGGGTATATGGTACGCAAAGACCAAAGGTAATTCTAAAGTAATTCTTGTTGAAGTGTTATGCAGCTAACAAGAAATCCAATTTAGATATACGACCCCCGCAGGACCGGCTACAGCGAACCAAGTGTATTGCTTTTGATAGGGGATCCGGGCAGTTCTTTTTATCAGAAGGTATGGATTTTTTCTACAGTTGAATATACTCGGGCTAACTTTCGTAGTACAGTATCTGAATTCATCAACATGAGAATGCAGGACTTGGAGGCCGCTATCACAGAATTACAGACGGCGGTGGAAGCTACACCAGAGGATCACCCTGACCTAGCAGGGCAATTGAACGCTCTGAGTGTCTCTTTGGTTAGCCGGTATATACGAACCGGAAATCTGTCGGACTTGGACAGCGCTATCATGGGGTTACAAAAGGCAGTAGCGCTAACACCAGAGGGTCACTGTGAGCAAGCGCAAATGCTGGGCAATCTTGGGAACCATTTGGGTATCCGATATAAACGGCTTGGGAATCTACAGGACTTGGAGACTGCTATCACTACATCAAGCACAGCAGTGGATGCAACACCAGAGGATCACCCTGCCCGAGCAGCCCGGTTGAATATTCTGGGGGATTGTTTACACAGCCGGTATGAACACACTGGAAATCCACAGGACTTGGAGGTCGCCATCGCTCGATCAGAGGCAGCAGTGAATGCAGCCCTAGAGGGTCATCCTGACCAAGCAGAATTCTGGAAAAATCACGGGAACCACTTGAACAGCCGATATAAACGACTTGGAACTGTACAGGACCTGGAGGCCGCTATTTCTAAATCCGAAGCAGCTGTAAAGGCTACTCCAAAAGATAAACCTGACTACGCAGCCCGATTGGATAATCTGGGGAACTGTTTATATAGTCGATATAAACGCTTTGGGAATCTGCAGGACTTGGAGGCCGCCGTTGCTAGATCAGAGGCAGCAGTGGCAGCAGCGCCGGAGGATCACCCTGACCGAGCGGGATGGCTGCACAGCCTTGGGAGCAATTTAAACTTCCGATATCAGCGGCTTAGAAACCCTCAGGACTTGGAGGCCGCCATTGCTACATCGGAGGCAGCAGTGGATGCAACACCAGAGGATCACCCTGCCCGAGCAGCCCGGTTGGGCATTCTGGGGAATTGTTTATACAGCCGATATGAACGCACTGGAAATCTGGAGGACTTGCAGGTAGCAATTGGTACATTAGAGGCAACAGTGGAGGCAACGCCAGAAGGTCACTTTGAACTAGCAGCAAGGTTGAATAATCTTGGGATGTATTTGAGTAGTCGATTTCAACGGACTGGAAGCCTACAGGACTTGGAGTCAGCTATTGCTAAAGGGGTGGCAGCAGTGGAGGCGATGGCAGAGGATGAACCTGACCGAGCAGGTTGGTTGAACAACCTGGGGTGTCGTTTACACACCCGATATCAACGCACTGGACATGCAGACGACTTGGCGGCCGCAATTGCTAGTTTAGAAGCAGCACTCAAGGCAGCCCCAGAGGATCACCCTATACGAGCAGGATTATTGAGCAATCTTGGGAGCAATTTGAGCAGCCGATATCAGCGGACTGGAGATCTACAGGACTTGGAGGCCGCCATCACCCAATCAGAAGCAGCAGTGGGGGCAACTCCAGAGGGTCACCCTAATCGAGCACTATTATTAAACAGCCTTGGGACTAAGCTGCGCAGCCGGTATGAGCGAACTGGAGATCTGGAGGACTTGCAGGTAGCAATTACTAGGTTAGAGGCAGCAGTGGAGGCAGCCCCAGAGGATCACCCTGTACGAGCAGCATTGTTGAGTAATCTTGGGGGCAATTTGAACAGTCGTTATGAACGAACTGGAGATCTGCAGCACTTGGAGGCCGCCATTGCTAGATTAGAGGCAGCAGTGCAGGAAACACCTGAGGATCATCCGTATCGAGCAGGAATGTTGGATATTCTTGGCAGAAGTTTGAGCAGCCGGTATGAGCGAACGGGAAATCTGGAGGACTTGAAGGTAGCAATTGCTAGGTTAGAGGCAGCAGTGGGGGTAACGCCGGAGGGTCACACTGAACTAGCAGGAAGGCTGAACAATCTTGGGATCCTTTTGCGTAGTCGATATGAACGGACCGGAAATATGCAGGACTTGGAATCAGCTATTGCTAAAGGGGTGGCAGCAGTGGAGGCGACGGCAGAGGATGACCCTGACCGAGTAGTCCGGTTGAACAACCTAGGGTGCTGTTTACACAGCCGATATCAATGCACTGGAAATGCAGAGGACTTGGAGGCCGCCATTGCTAGTTTAGAGGCAGCAGAGAAGGCAGCCCCAGAGGATCACCCCGTCCGAGCAGCATTGTTGAGTAATCTTGGGAGCAATTTAAGCAGTCGATATGAACGAACTGGAGATCTGCAGCACTTGGAGGCCGCCATTGCTAGATCAGAAGAAGCAGTGAAGGCAACACCAGAGAGTAACCCTGCACGAGCAGTACTGTTGAGTGCTCTTGGGAATCTTTTGCCTCGGCGATATAAACGAACTGGAAATCTGGGGGACTTGGAGACAGCTATAGGAACATTAGAGGCAGCAGTGCAGGCGGCACCTGAGGATCATCCTTATCGAGCAGGAATGTTGGATATTCTTGGCAGAAGTTTGAGTAGCCGGTATGAGCGAACTGGAAATCTGGAGGACTTGCAGGCAGCAATTGGTAGATTAGAGGCAGCAGTGGAGGCAACGCCGGAGGGTCACACTGAACTAGCAGGAAGGCTGAACAATCTTGGGATCAATTTGAATAGTCGATCTGAACGGACTGGAAATATGCAGGACTTAAAGGCCGCAATTGCTAGATTGGAGGCCGCACTGAAGCTAACCCCAGAGAATCACCCTGACAAAGGAGCCCGATTGAACAATCTCGGAGATTGTTTACATCGCCGGTATAAATGCCTTGGAAATCTGAATGACCTGGACGTCGCCATTGCTAAAACAGAGGCAGCAGTAGCGGCAACCCCGAATGATCACCCGACCCAAGCAACCTGGTTGGGCAATCTGGGGGGTTGTTTACACAACCGATATCTCCGTACCGGAAATCTGCAGGACTTGGACATCGCCATCGCCCGGTTGGAGGCAGCAGTGGAGGCAACTCCAGAGGGTCACCCTAGCCGGGCACAAATATTGGGCAACCTTGGGACTAATTTGTGCAGCAGATATACAAGAACTGGGAATGTGCAGGACTTGGAGGCTGCCATCTCCCAATCAGAGGCAGCACTGGAGGCGACCCCAGAGGGTCATCCTAACCGAGCATTATGGCTGGACAGCCTTGGGACTAAGATACGCAGCAGATATGAAAGAACTGGAAATATGCAGGACTTGAAAGCCGCCATTGCGCAATCAGAGGCAGCAGTGGAGGCAACGCCAGAGGGTCACACTGAACGAGCAGGTCGGTTGGACGAGCTGGGGTGGAGTTTATACAGCAGATATGAAAGCACTGGAAATCTGCATGACTTACAGGCCGCCATCGTCCAATCAGAGGCGGCACTGGAGGCAGCACCAGAAGATCACCCTGACCGAGCCGGACTGTTGAGCAACCATGGAATCCTTTTGAGCGATAGATATGAACGAACCGGAAATCTACAGGACCTAGAGGCCGCAACTGCACAGTCCAAGGCAGCAGTGGAGGAAATACCAGAGAATCATCCTGACAGAGCAACCTGCTTGAATAATCTTGGGAACCGTTTGAGCAACCGATATGAACGACTTGGAAATCTGCAAGACTTGGACGCGGCAATTGGTAGCTTTATGGCAGCAGTGGATGTAACCCCAGAAGGTCACCCCGTACGAATACCAATGTTGATAAATTTTGCGTCTAATTTGCATAGGCGGTATAACCGAACCGGAAATCTGCTGGACTTAGATGCCGCCATTGCTCAATCAGAGTCAATAGTGGTGGCAACACCAGGGGGCTACCATGAGCGAGTATCCAGGCTAAACAATCTTGGCATTTATTTAGCAAGTCGACATGAACGCACTGGAAATCTACAGGACTTGGAGGCAGCTATTGCTACGTTAGAGACAGCAGTGGAGGCAGCCCCAGAAGATCACCCATACCGAGGGGTGACGTTGGATAGCCTTGGGGTCGCTTTGGGCAGCCGATATAAACTATTGGGAGAGGTCCAGGATTTACACGCCGCGGTTGCTAGGTCAGAGGCAGCAGTACACCAAACACCAGGGGGTCACGGTGACCGAAGTAGCCGATTAAGCAATCTTGGGCACCATTTAAGCAACCGATATCAACTCACTAGGGATCTGCTGGACTTGGAGGCTGCGATCACCCTATTAGAGGCAGCAGTGGAGGCAATACCCGAGAACCACCCTGATCGAGCAGCATGTTTGCGCAATCTTGGGGATCATTTGCTCAACCGACATGCACACACTAGGAATACTCAGGACTTAGATGCCGCTCTTGATGCATGGCTTGCATCTTGGAAGATTACCACTGCGCCCATATTGATACGAATACAAGCAGCGGCAAGTGCTACACACCTTCTGGTTTTTAGTTCGGTCAAAGATTTGCCAAGAGCGTGCTCACTCTTGAGCAGTGCTATTCATCTAATGCCCCTAGTCACTTCGAGATCATTAAAGCGGGAAGATCAGCAACATATTCTAGCAAAAAATGTTGGTCTAGCACCTCTCGCTGGTCTAGCGTCTCTTGCTATATCTGTATTATTGGAAGCTGGAGAGTCACCACTGGAGGCGTTACGGTTGCAGGAATTAGGTCGCAGTGTTACAAATGGCCAACTCCTTGACTACCGAAGTGATATATCAGATCTGAGGGAGCGTTACCCAGATTTGGCTGAAAAGTTTGATTCCATGCGTCAGGAACTGGATTCACCTTTTTCAATTCCTTCTCAAGGATTCTCGGATATGTCAACCAACCAACACCTACAGGCTCAGCAATCTGCAATTCGCAGAAGGAATCAGCTTGCACAAGATTTGGATGATACTCTCCAACAAATTCGTCAGAAACCAAAATTCGAAAATTTCTTACGTGCAGAATCCGAGGATTATTTTTTGTCGGCAGCACAAGAAGGACCCATAGTGGTGCTAAATGCTACAAAACTCCGAAGTGATGCCATCCTTATCATGAAGTCACAGGTGACAAGTATTGCTTTGCCGCACCTTTCTCATGCCTCAATGGTAGAGTATTGTAGCACAAGCACTCATGGCAACGATGTCAAGAGAGAGTTGTTGGAATGGCTGTGGAAGGCTGCTGTACAACCGGTACTATGCAGCCTTGGTATTTATCCCGGACCCAAGGAAGTTGACTCTTTGCCTCAGATCTGGTGGATTGGAGTAGGCCTAATGGGAAAGGCACCGATTCATGCAGCTGCGAAATTTAAAAAAGGGCGCGTTCAGCAAACAACCCTTCAGTATTGCCTCTCATCATACGCATCTACTATTAGGGCCCTTCAATATTCACGGACTCGGCTACAATGTCCCCAGGATGCATCAATGCTAATAGTAACCATGCCAACAACACCAGGGGAAAGCTCTTTGGGTGGTTCTACTACAGAAGCAGGGCGAATCAGAGCCAGCCTTTGCGACTGGAATCTCGAGACAATTGAAACAATTCAGAGACCAACCGCTGAGCGTGTACTTCGGATGCTTCCCAGTTTTGGGATCGCCCACTTTGCGTGCCATGGGGTTTCGGCAATGAATCCCGCGGACAGTCATCTTTTGCTTGTTAAGGAGTGCATCTTGGGTGATGGTCTCTGTACAGAAGAGGTTGACAAGCTCCGTGTCAAAGATATTGCGACACTGAAGCTACCAGTAGCGAGGCTAGCCTATCTCTCAGCATGCAGTACCGCTGAGAGTACTTCGTCAGAGCTCGCTGATGAAGTAACTCATATCGTGAGCTCTTTTCATATTGCTGGATTTGCGCATGTCATTGGGACATTATGGCCATCCCAAGATCAAGCTTGTCAGAAGATGGCTGTGGATTTTTACTCCGCACTCAGTAAGACGAATAATGTGGCAGTATCTTACCGCACTGCCATTATGGAGTTGATGAAACAGAAGCCTTTGCAACCAATGTATTGGGCACCATTCATCCACTTTGGAGCTTAACAGCAGTCTAGGGGTTTAATAGGTATGGGCCCACACCCTTCATTTTGTTTTTTACTATGTATGCTAATATTGCAGTCGGTCCCCAGTAGGCTTGGGAAGTGATATTCAGAGGGTGCCGTATTTTACTAAACATTCTGAATCGAGGTGTGGAGGAGGAGCTTGTTTTGTTGGGGGGCTTATTTATTATTTATACAGAAAACTCCCGTTACAAGCATACCGGATATAAGCATATATTCATCATTAGCATACCACAAAAGCGAGTCTGCTAGTCTGTTAATGTGCTCAAAACCCTAATATGAAATTAATTCGTCAGAAAGTTTGCCTCTTTGTTAATATGGCCCCACCCTGGCGACTATGTACAGAAAATTGCAAACTGTGTGGGAAACTGAGGTGTGGTCCGAGGGGATCGTGGATTTCCTACTGGCTTAATCCAATGCATTCTGCTTTTGTTGTAGCCCCGCCTTATCGTGCATCCATGCTACAGACACAGACGAACCTCTATAAATGCATCATTACGTCAGGGCGTTAGGCCGGTCACGCTGGCCCTAACAAAACAACTCGTCTGCCAGTCATTATGAGCACTTAGTAGGGGGGCGAGGTGACAAAACCTGTATCCAGCGTGGTCAGGACATTATGGAGATATGATAGCATGATGCTTTTAGACTCCTAAGTAGATGTGATGTAATTATTTTTAACCATGTTCTATTATAAGAACTACCCCTAGACAAAAGGTATATATATCCACCAATCTTGCCCAGCTCTTTTACAATTTTCCGTTATAGGTTATGAACCCGCCAATACTGCGGAGGTCAGGTCAATTCCCCTTTCATTTCTGCCTCCACCGAACTGTAAAGTGGTGACCTCTTTGTCGATACTGCTACCCAACGATTTGTTGCCCTCCACATATCGATGGGAAGATATGTGCTCAAGCATTTTGTTCTTATCTCATTCCAGATATATCAACTACAGCACTCACTTCTCATTAATTCTTGGATTCACTCGTTCCTTATTACGCATAAATGCACTAGGGGTTATCTTGAGTTACCAGATTTTCAATTTTCATCCCTTGGCACTTGGCAAGGTGAAATCTAAGTATAGTTAGTGCGTGGGACATACATTATGTATACTGTATCTCAGACATGCATGAGACATGCATGCCTATGCTTGGAATATGCAATAAGGGCCCTGCATATGCCTCTCCATAGAACTTATATTCCGGGCCCAATAGCCCCAACGGGTGCCAATATAATCCCTCAATGTGAAGCCCTGCTCCACAATTCTCCACAATTTGGTGACTCTTAAAAGTTTAATTTTTGGAGGTTAATGCAACCTTATACCTTGTACATCATTCACACTAGCAGGTTGACCTGACCCAAAAAGATTAAAAATAGGGACTTTCCCCCGGCCACTGTAAGTACGCTAAAATGTTACCACATAAAAAGGTCTGGTTAAGACAGAAAATTTCCAGTTGAGTTGCTTATTCATACCAAGTGTCATATCAAATCAGACTAGCCTGGGGGAGGTACTCAAATCACTCGGCCTATAAAGGTTCAGCTTATCTCGGTTTGTAGCTTGCACTAAAACTTAGGTAACTCCGTGTTACTCATTTATGAATATATTACAACGTACTGGATGTGAGACATCTGTATGTCACGCTTACAGTCGGCAAAGATTTTGCAAGGTTAAAGGTATCCGTAATGTGATATATAGTAGCCCCCCAAATGGATTCTCTGAATAGTTCTCCCCAAAAAAAACCCGAAATATTTCCGCGGGCCACATGCGCTCACCTGACGAAATACTGTACATGTATGTTATATTCCTAATTTTGAGCCTATCCAAGACCAGAAACGGTTGAGGTATGCCTAAAACGTGCTTGGGTGGTGTCCCGATGATGTGCGGTTTCCAAGTGATTTACTGTACCGCCTCCCGTATCCGAAACTCCCACTCCCCAAAATCCAATTGGATATCCTCCTCCTCGAAAGAGACAACCCCAATCCCAAATCTCCATTGCAACTCCCGTCCTGAAATACGATCCCAAATTCATGGTCCACAAACACCCCTGTTCGTTTTTCCCAAACTCCACAACCTGACAGCCCCCACGCCCCATCCATATGCATATCGCCATCCATCACCATCATGAAATACATCACCATCACCATGCACACCACTATCATCACATCAGCACAGCATCATCATCTCCAGCCCAACCACCCACCCATAATATCTTCTCCACATCCATCCTACCGCACTACTCTACGCCCTCCAACTCGGCGCCCCCCTCCAATTCGGCGCCCCCCTCCAATTCGGCGCCCCCTTCCACCCTCCTCATCCCGATAACGATAACTCCCATCTCCATATATACTGACAATTATTCACCCACTCCCCCCTTTTTTCCCTCTACCCTATCCACCCTCCCCCCAATTACATACTCCGACTCAGATACACCCTCACCAGACCGCTTGTATGCGAGGTAAATTCTGTGACACATTACTTGG
>Ga0307511_10004069_pt1 | contig 14952 bp, 17 predicted proteins | sample 13_EM_MG_FD_200266 | JGI IMG/M metagenome (GOLD analysis project Ga0307511, IMG submission 200266) | Populus trichocarpa ectomycorrhiza microbial communities from riparian zone in the Pacific Northwest, United States - 13_EM | ecosystem: Host-associated > Plants > Roots > Unclassified | place... | reverse complement strand
ACCAGAAGCCAGACCAAGAAGTCCCAATCCCCTGCCACAAGAGATAACTCCCCCACTGGCTCCATCCATGACCAATACCCCAGGGATAGAGCCAACAAGGAAAACTCTGCCCCCCCAGCAATCATGCAAACGCCACCTGACAACAGTGCAGCAGAGGCTTTGTTCTCTCTGGTGGCTAATGACCCCTCCTTTAGGCCTAGACCTCTCAGACTACACAAGCACAATCCCAACAATCAGGACTCCATCCTGGCAGCCACCTTCAGAGCTCAACACACTCTCATGCAATACCTATCTTGTGGAGACAGCACCTGCTCCACCCACTACTCCTCCCACTTGAACAGCAATAGGCCACCAAAAGATAATTGGTGTGCATACTGCAACAGGAAGGGAGATTATACTACCTGTTGTGAAATCAATAGGCAAGATAAGGAATATTTTGAGCAGGAAAAGCGTGCAAAGGAATCCCAGGAACGCCAGGACTCCTCCCCTCCAAGAGACCCTCCCCCTACCTCCCTATATGACCTATCACCCAAATCTGCCCCTAGCCTTACCTCCTCCCAATATTCTCCATTGAACAAAGGCAAAGGCAGAGCAATTTCCGTTGAATCTGATTTAGAGCAGAGCTCTGGAAGCGAGATTGATGATAGCCCCACCTCTCCCACATACCCTGTCACCCCCCTTGCCCCCAGGAAAATCTCGGCATCTTCAACTAGCTCATATGGATCTGATACCCTCCCCTGTCCCACACCCGACCCCACCTTCCCCACGCACTCAATTTTGATGCCTTACTACTGGTTGAAGGGTCCCTTCATTATGGAAGGATTCCTACATTTCAATTCTGCTACTAAGGCCAATACCACCAATATCTCTGAAGCTATTGGCTTAACAGCCAATCAAGACAACTTGCATTGGCAATGGGTTGGCAAGAACAGGTACAACAATCTCGTGGAACTTGCACAGTCCCAAGGCCTCCCCACCAACGAAATTCCCCAGCTCCTCACTGCATATGCCAACTGGAACTACATGCTCAAAAATAGTTACCAGAAGGATCCTGATTTTGCCAAAAAAATCAACTGGCCCATCAATGGGTACTCCAAGGTGCACGGAATTCTCTACTACACCTTCAATGAGTAGGTTCGGATTTGTGTGCCTAACACCCCTGTTTGCAACTCCATCATCAAAGATACCCTCCTAAAAAAGATCTACACCTCCCTTGGTCATGCAGGTTTTACCAAGACACTCCATAGTCTCATGAACAACTTCTACTGGCCTAAGATGGCTAGGGACACGCGAGAATACTGCAAGACATGCGCTGTATGTTTGCAGGCAAAAAACTCCACTCAAAAGCCTTATGGGCTCCTCCACCCCCTACCCATTCCTAGCAAACCATTTACCCACCTCACCATGGATTTTCTTGCCCTCCCTGCCATCATAGACCATGCTACTAAAGTCCACTACAGCCATGTGTGGACTATAGTATGCAGGTTGACCAAATATACCCTTGTCCTACCTCTACTAGATAGTTATACTGCGTATACCATAGTCAGCTTATTCATGTCTCATATATACCCACACTTTGGATACCCCTTGGATATTGTCACAGACAATGACAGGCTCTGCTATTCCGCCGTGTGGTCAGGGTTCTGCAAGCTCAACTCCATCTCCCAATCATTCTCCACCCCCTATCACCCTGAATCTGATGGTCAGTCAGAAATTGCCAATAAGGCAATTTTAACCATCTTGAGAGCCAAGCAATTGGAACATGGTGGTAGTTGGCTTCCTGCAATTCCCCTGGTATAAGAGGCATTCAATAATTCCGTGGATGCTACCAGAGGACGCACACCCCACTCCCTTGTTTTCAGATTCTCCCCTACCTACCAAGATACCCCTGTTGGCTCAGACATCCCTACAGTTAGACCTGATGGTCTGACTCAAGCCATGTGGGCAGCAGTGCAGGAGAAGATGAACAACAGCCGCGTGGAGATGACCAGGCAAGCCAACAAGAAGAGGAGAATTTCCCCTCAGTACAGAATTGGTGATTTAGTCAAAAGTCACTATTCTGGAATGAGCAGGAATTCTCAGTACTCTAAACTGGAACCTGTCTTCCTTGGCCCCTAACCTATCTCAGCCGTGTACCCTGACACAGACAACTACACGCTCGAATGCCCCCTTGTACCCTCTGGCCACCTCAAGGTCCACACCTCCCTCCTTGCCCCCTGGCATCAAAATAATGATGTCAAATTCCCCTCCAGATCCCTACCTGTGCCAGGACCAGTAGAGTCTGACTCTCTGAGTGACAAGTGGGCCTTCGAACGCATCATCAAGCATGAGAAGAACAAGAGAAATGGCGTGGTCAAGTACTGGGTCAAGTGGGAAGGGTATGGAGATAATCAAAATACCCTGGAATCAAAGGAAAGTCTCCCCCCCAAAGCAGGGAAGGATTATTGGAGACAGCATGCCTGGACTGGTAACCAGCAAAAAAAGCATCCAGGAAGAAGGAACAAGTAGTGTATTGGGTGGATATGTCTCTAGGTTATTGCAGGGTTTGATACCCTGGTCTTGTTATATTCTTTCCTAATATATTTCATTTTTCCCTCTCTTTTTTTTAGTGGAGGGTTTTTTAGGAACGGAAGTATGTAAGAAACTGATTTTCTAGTATATGTTTTCTCTACACGTGTTTTATCTCTGGCTGTTTTGGTAGATTTTATTGGGTTATATCAAGGCACGTTTTTGGCCTGTTTTTGCAGCTACTCTTTTTTGGTCATGTCTGGATTGGGAAGGATTATATTGGGATTAGTCTTGTTGTTTTTCCTTGTAGTTTTCTCGTAATATTTTATTATTATTACCTGTCATATTCCTATATCATTCTGGGTTATTTTCATGTATGTCAGCTTGCTGATCACCATCTCCTGTTATGCCTGCCTAATTGGGCAGTAGCTTATTCTGTTTTCTTGTTGGTTGTTTATCTCGTTGACAGCCTTGTTTCTGTTACCTTGTTAGGCATTATCATGACACTGGACGTGTCTATAATGAGCCATCATGTATTCATTATGATCTGGTATCATAATAAGTCTTTACTGTTACCTAATATGAGTACAAATGGACTCATTGCCTTAGGAACTCAGTATCTACTAAAGATCTGAATTCCACGGCCTTAGCTAGGATAGTTCTCCTTCAGCACAGTCTAGTCTAGCAACTTCGGAAATAACACAAGCTACACTGGTAATATTCTTGTCCACTTGTACCTCTTGATTCCCAACCAACCCTACACTTAACAACTACTGAAGCCACCTACTATAATCCTATATAGGACTTAGTGGGCATGCTTAAGACCCCATAACCACGTTGGTGGAGCCGAGTTCCTTACAGAACTCTTCTACTAACTTGGCCCACACTTACAATGTCCTTCCTGGTGGAGGGAATAAGGAATTCCCGTAGCACTAGCATGAAGCTGAAAAAGGATCCCTTGTCCTTTTCCTTGATGAGGTGGTGGTTATAAGTAGTGAGTGCACTGCCTTGCAGTTTGAATCCAATAAAGTCCAATGCTTCCATTGATTCCAATCGTATACGTTTCATACTTAACCATCTCTGTATCGCGTTGACCCAAGTGTTAAGATACTGTAAGTCTTGCCATTTCTTATCGCCACTGTTGAGATTTTCTGGAGAATCAATTTTGATACCCTTCATCCTTTTGAACATTTTTGATGAAGTCTCAGGGGTCACAATTCCTGTCGTCGTTTCCCATTGCTGTTTTTGGGGTGTCTTACCACAATCTGTCCATTTTTTGATTTTCTTGATATTCTTCTTTGGTTTGCGTATGCTTCTGTGAGTGTGGACTGACGATCCGCTACTAGAGCTTCCACTGCTAGAGCTGCTATCGTATCCATCATCATCTCCTCCACCTGCTGTTGTACCCCGTCCTAGGGGAGGGGTTTGATCCTCATCGTCGCCTCCATTGTTTGGGTTGCCAGTGTCTAAAGTATTTTCAACAATGTCATCCTCTAGTACGATGCCAGTTTGAGATCCTATACTGACTTCTGGTACAGTATGTTGTTTGGTTGGCGTCTCAGGAGGATCCCTTCAGTCTTGTCCTTTAGGTATTTTGGCTATAGGTGGGGCCTCAAATTGCCCTGGTACAACAGGTAGAAAGAGGTACTGACCACATAGCATGAAGGACATAATATCATCCCATTCCTTCAGAACCCAGTAAGGTTCTGTGAGCTGTTAAATCTTGAGGCGTTTCAAGCGCTACACAAGCACTGTGGTAAGCTCCAAGTCCTTACTTTCAAAAGGGATGGTTGTATGCCAAAGATAGTGTTTGGTTGTTGCTTCGAGAAGCAGTTGGATGTCCTTTGTATGAAAGCAGTGAAGATACGCAAGTGTTTGTGTAAAGGCGAGGATATCATGTATTTGGGGTTGTACTTTCTTCCAGTTTGGTTCTGTCATAGGAGGTGACTCAAATTCTCATGTTGTGAGGGGAGAGTCTTCTTCTGGTTTCGCAACATCGACGGTGTAGACGGTGAGAGGAGGTGGTTTGACTGATTCCTCGAATGTTTGTGGTTCTGGAATGTCTCTTTTCTTTCGTGATGTGTTGGAGATTAACTTCTTGATGTCCTCGGGAATCATAGCTAAGTTTCGCGATTTGTGGTAGGTGTATGGCTTGTCCGTCTTGGAGGCCATAATGTCGGTTACCCGTTCGGATATTATGAGTTATTTTTCCCCCTTTGTCCGTATATGGTGGGGACAAGTACGTCGCTCCGGATGTGAGTGATATCCGATCGACTTCGGATGACTGTGGCTCGGCTGTCTTTTCTATATGTAGGCAGGATAGTGGGAACGAGGAGAGCAAGGATGCTGGTTCATCGTTTTCTTCCGCTACTACGATGGTAGGTACTCCGGAGGCGTGGGTAATACCAACGAGGACTAAGATGCCCTTCCCGATGGAAGGTTTTGGAGATAGTGAGGGTGGCGGCAAGAAGACCGTGAGGTGGTCTCCTTATCTGAAAGAATTGGATAGCTCAAATTCTTCGAGTTTTGAGTTGATGCGAACTGAAAGTGGTTCAGGTGGGAAGGAGGATAGATGTGCCTCGCCTGTGAGGAATTTGGTGTTGAATGGAGCAGGACATAACTATGTAGTTGCTGGTATACTTTCATATGTTTCTTCTAACGGTGAGAAGAACGAAGGTGAGCCGTGGAATGGTGATGCGTATTGGTACGCTGCGATTATTCCTAGGACGTATGGTGCCGCGATATCTTATGCTCTCTGGTATAAGAAGATTAATGGGGATTGTAGTTGCCAGGAATGCAAGAGGTGGTGTCGATATTGGTGGAGTAAGGTGATGGAACGAGGGTGGAATTGTTTAATAGTGTATACCACTGCCTGTTAGAGCTCTGCCTTGTCTTGCACAAGGTCTTCTGTCGACAGCAGGTTGAGAATATCTCTATCTCGGTGTTGGATTGTTGTTGCTAACTTTTTGTTGAATGTATTGACGTCCGATAGAGGTGATACCTGAAAAGGTATTATAAAGATATCAATGGTGGATCAGTCCATGGTAGTAGGTTTTAACAGTTAGAGTATATTGTATATTAAAAAAAATATAATGGGCGATGCCAATAGTAGCACCGCGGGCCGTTTAATAGAGTCTATACTATCACCAGCAGTGATAGTGTATGTCTGTTATTGGTTCCGCTAAGTCGAGGACTCAGAGGGTCTTTGAGAGCATACAGATTTCCCAAACGGGAAGAGAATTAACAGATGTAATCTCTCTGTATTGAAGCTATCTAAGGCTTGTCTGAACTCTGTCTGAAGTGATCTGATCTGAGAATCCTCCTCCAGAAGGGCGGAACGCCTTAGTACTTATACTAGCCGCCAAGCCTTCTGGAGTCTGAAAAACATGTTTTCTGGCCTTTCCAGAAAACCTACTTTCTGGCCGTTCCAGTAAGCACTCCTCCATGACCATAAATCCAGGTGCGGGAGGTCAGGTCTCCAGTACTCAGAAATACAGGTGTGGATGCGTAGTCCATTATGATAAAGGAAAAGTACATAAGGACCGGATACGCTCCAGGTAATAGTACGTAAGGTACTATGCTCGAGCTATCTGGTATACATGATAGGTGCTAGGAAATGCGTACTAAGACAATTATAAGAAACGGTCTTCTGTTACAGTGGGGGTCCAGTCCCAACTAGCTGTGGCACCAGCCATCTCAGTTAGAGGTGCAGCTATATCTGCTAGATGAGATATTAGATGTCCAAGGTAATTTACTATGCCCATGTATTGCTATTGCATTTTGCTATTGTGAGGTTGAGGCCAATTTAAAATATTCTGGATAGACTGAAGGATGGGGAAGATTCCGCTTTAAGTAATGACATGGTCTCGGCGTTGTAGATTACCGGGCATGAACTGGGACTTCTCCTGGTTGGCATAGAACTTAGTTTCTCTGAGCCTCTAGAGTACAGTTCTAACATAGTGTAATTGCTCTTTGTAGGTTCTGCTAAAAATGCATATCTCATCAATATAGATGTAGATATAGATTCCTAACTCATGTTTGAACAGGTTATTCATGATGTTCTGGAAGGTTGCAGGGGCATTGCAATCTCCTTGTTGCATGACCCTAGTTCAATAGGTGCCATATGTGGTAAAACATGTAGAATACTTTTCATAGGAGGGGTGGACTCTGATGGTGTGGTAGCCATCACTGATGTCAATCTTAGATCTGAAGGGGTATATAGCAACTGCATTTCTGGTGAGGGATTGGCTGGGGATTAGGGCAGGTTGCAACTCAGTTTCCTCCTTTCTTTGGATAAGGTCATGAATGTATCTTGGCTTGGAGAAATCATCCAATTTACGAATAACAAACATTGCACAATACGATGTGTCTGTAGATCAATATACATGGCCTGATTTCTCTTCTGCTCTGAGCTTTTCCAAAATGTCAACAAGGAATTTTCCTTTTGGTTTAATAGGTCTGGGTTTCCATTCTGTATTGGGACTTTTGAGTATGATGTAATAATTCATGCCTAGCCTTAAGGGGGATAGTTCCAGATTTTGTGTGGTTGGAAACATATCAGGGTACTCATCAAATGGGTTGCTGTGAGGCTGCAACATTGTACTGCTGGTTTAATGACCTGAGGTATGGGTAGGGCTAGGACATAAAATATATTGGTTTTGGTAGGGATAGGGAAATTTCGTGTAAAGTTGTGTTGATTCTTCCTTGTTGTTTTCTGGCTAACTGTTGGTTTTCAGGGAGCGAGCGTAATCCTATTCTGACTAGAGGGTTGAATAGTAACACGCATGGTACCAATATTAACTACTGTCCTAGAATTTCTTAATGTTAGGGATCCTGATATCATATCCCAGTCTTTAAGTACAGTCACATAAAAAATTCATTCTTCTGATCACCCTAGATAGTTATATTTAACCTTAGTATAATAACTAATTTATCTCTTTGATCCTTGCATAGTTATCTCACATGTGATAGGATTTTTGAGGGGATACATGGGCAAATTATAAAAGGTACAGAATTTGCTACTGATCAAGTCAGCACCTGCAGTTTGTTGATCCACTAGAGTCTTGGTAAGCTGGTCATTGATTTTGGTGGTAACTAGAAGGTGTTCTTTTGCTATATTAAGTGGAGAGTTGCTGGAGCTGCCCTTGTTGTAAGATGTAGATGGGTCCTTTCCGATGAACTGGGCTGCAGAAGTAATCTTACATGCATGTGTTACTTCTGTATCAGTAATTTCGTGTGTGATAGTGCCTGCTGTACTTCTGATTTGATTTTTCCTGAGTGGGTAGTTTACTGTATTGTAACCCAATTTTCTGCAGTAGAAACATACTCCATTTTTAGCTAATTCTTCTTTTTCAGCAGGAGTGAGTTTCTTGAATTTAGCACCCATATTGGAGGGTTTGTTAGGAGGCTTAGATTTGTTCCAACTAGTAGTAGTTGGTGTGGGATTGCCGTTAGCTTGAGAGGTGTGATTAGGCTGACGCATTGTTTGACTATTTTTGGGTCCATAGTCTTTACATATAGTATAGTGCTTGTGAATGACTGAGGTATGCCAACTGCAGTATTCAATTAGATTATTCCACTTCATTTTGTTATTAATATTAGCTCTTACTTCCTGTAGAAGTTTAGGGTCCATAGCTTCCAACTGTTGGTTATAACACTGCCAATCACTAATTTTGGGAAGTAAAATCTACAGTTGATTAATTTTATTAGCAACTTATTGAATGAACTTGGATCTGCTATGCTGGGTTTGTCTGATAGCCTGAAACTCGGTCCATAGCTTGTCCTTACTGATGAAGGGTACACAGAATTTTCTTATGACTTTAAGAAATTCTGCTATAGTTTTATCCTTGGTTTCAAGGTTCTTTCTATAAGAGGCATACCAGATTAATGCTTCTCCTTCCAGGTGCCATCCCAGCCAAATCCTAGCTTGTCTGGCATCTGGATCAAGTTCTCCTATCTCCAGGATATCTATAGCATCATTGACCCAATTATCAAAAATAACTTCTTCCTTCCATTTATCACTTCCACTATTTTTTTCAAGTTTTGGAGCTTTGAGCTTACTACTTCCAAAGACAGAGCTAGTAGTTGATCCCACGCTCTGAGATCTTCTACTTCTGCTACTTGCTTTGCCTGATCCCTTGTTAGTTTCACCTTCAGAGGAGCTAGAGCTTCTTATATCTGAATCACGAGGATCAGATCCTAGAGGGGCTGACATTCACACTTGTTTTAGGGATTTTTGTATGGGTGGTTTGCTAGAGGTATCTTAGGGTGGCAGTTGCTGTTGTGGTTCCTGTGGAGGCCTCCATATAATATCTGGGGGTGATGGAGGTCTAGAATTATATCTTTATGCCATCCAATGAGCACAAGGTTTATTAGTAGACTTATATTGACTTTAAAGGACAGGGTTTGGTCTTGGTTGAGAAGTAGTATGCTACTGAGGTAGTGGTAAGCATGCTGATGGTTCTTTGGGTGATGCAGAATTGTTGCTAAACATGTTCCTAGGCAGATAGTAGTCTTTGAGTTCTTAGTCTAACTTACTATTTAATCTGAAGAGTAAGCTTGATCTTCGCTAGGTTTTTCAGGTACACCTTGTGGCATGGCCGGAGTAGGTACACGAGATGCAGGTTTCGCAGGGGTGAAAGGGCATTGTCTTGGAAGGGCTTTCTAAGGCAGTTCTTGAGACATCTTTGTGATTACTTTAGCAAGACCTGATAATCCTGCTGTGTTTGGTTCAAACCTTGGTCCATTAGGTCTGTAATACTGATAGATCCAAACATGCTGTCCATGAGGGCGTGTACGTCGCTTTCATCTTGTTCCTCCCCAGTTTCTGGGATATAAATAGGCTTGAGTGAGGTAGGGAGTTGGATTACCACTTCTAGTCATTTCCCTTTAAGGTTTTGTATAAGAGTTTCTTCTATGTCTGCAATGTCTAGTTCCTCATCTGAATCTGGCCGAGGATTTTGCTCGTATAGTGAAAGCACTGCTTCAGATTTTTCTGGTTCAGCTTTAAGGGAGAGCTTAAAGGTAGACCTGAAGGAGTGCATGGGTAGATTTGCTCTCAGGGGTTCAAATTCTGGAAGTTGACCTGAGAGTCTGCTAGAGGTTCTGGGCTGAGACAGTTCTGGTACAGACATGGTGGCTGGCTTAATTGCATTTGCAAGACTTTTGGTTGTACTAAGTTTGTTGGAAGACTAGTCCTGATTACTATTAACAAGGTGCTATGTGCAAGGAAATTTAACAAGGGAGATACAGGGACTTCTGTTTCACTGGACTTGTTGACCTCGAGTCTGGAGGAATAGAAGAGGGAGAGTAAAGTTGTCTAGATAAAATTTAGGAAGGTGCAGGGTTGATTAGGCCCTAGGAGGTGTAGGTGAAAGATTTAAAGGTTAAATTACAGATAAAAAAAATGTAAGTATAGGCCAAGTCTGCAGAGGAGTTCTGTAAGGAACTCGGCTCTACTAAGGTAGTTATGGGGTCTTGAGCACACCCACTATGTCTAATACAGGACCAGAGTAGGTTGCTAGGAGGTATTTGTTGTAGTAGTAGTATAAATCTATAATAGGCGATGTTAATAGTAGTATCGTGGGCTGTTAAACAGAATCTATAATATCACTAGAGCAATAGTGTATATCTGTTATCGGATCCACTAAGTTAAGAACTCAGAGAGTCTTTTGAGAGCATACAGATTTCCCAAACGGGAAGAGTATTAACGGGCATAATCTCTCTATATTGAAGCTATCTAAGGCTTGTTGGAACTCTGTCTGAAGTGATTTGATTTGGGAATCCTCCTGCAGAAGGGGGAAACAGCTCAGTACTTTTACTACCTACCAAGTCTTCTCAAATCATCATGCAAATTAGGCAACCTAATTTCCAAGCAGACTAAGGAAACTAGGAAACCTCCTTTCCGACCAGACTAAGGAAACTATGAAAGCTGCTTTGTAACCACCCTAAGGAAACTATGAAAGCTGCTTTGCGACCAGACTAAGAAGACCAAGAAACCTACTTTCCGACCAGACTAAGGAAACTAGGAAACCTGCTTTCCGACTAGTGTAAGCAAACTAGGAAACCTACTTTCTGACCAGAGTAAGCAAACGAGGAAACCTTCTTTTCGATGCTTGCATATATTTACACAAGGTGTGATAGGAAGTGAATACTAAGGCAATTACGAAATGGTCATCCATTACACTTCCCCACTTAAAAAGGATTTCCTACTCTTGTTGCCTTGCCTATGATGGTTGTAATCCAAAATAACAAGTGCATGCATGATAGTTATGAAAGTCACAATCTTCACAATGAACTGTAGGAAACCAATTTTACTACCAAATCATCTAATGGAGTGAGTCATGATATATAGAACAATGAAAACAGGTGATCAATACCTTGTTCGCCATTCCTTCTTCCATTGTTAATTCAAAACAACAATTGCAACAATAGGAAGGAATGCGGGACTGCCAAGTTAATTCAACTTGTGCAATTCAGTAATTCAGAAACAGACTGAAGTTGTCTTGTGGAACGTTAATGGCTGAGGAGGTGATGTCATAGGTTTCAGGAATGAGCATGAGAACTCTGTCTGGTTCTGTTTGGATAGTGCACCTGATGTCATCTCGAGTTCGACCATTCTTGTAGTTCTTTGAAGATCTTCAGAATTTGAAGATTATGGCATAATTTTGGCTTGCTCAAAAGTCTTGAATGCTTTCAAGGCTGATGTTTTTACAGTTGATCCATTCGTCGTCATCACTGCCATACCCTTTCCATTGTACTGGGTATTTGTTTTTGCCAGTATGAGGAGCAGTATGATACTTGCGTACCTTTTTCACTTCCCATCTGTTCTTTGTGATTTCACCTGGTTGTTTATCGAAACCCTCAGGGAAGTTGTTAGGATTGTTGTCTATATAAGGCTTGATTTTGTTGGCATGGAAATTGTCATAAAATAGAGATAGCCTCCTGTCCATTGAGAGATCAAGGGAGTAGTTGTTTCACTTTTTGTTGATATGTATGATGCGGAATGGTCTGATCCCTTTTGGTTTGAGTTTGCTGGATATATTTGGTAGGTTGATATTCTTCGTAGATAACAGAACCTTTTGTCTAGCTATCAGAAAAGGGCTAGCTGACCTCCTTTTGTTGGCTTGTTTTGCTTGTTTGAATTTGAAGAAGTATAGGTTGTGTGAGGTATCTTAGTGACGTTCCTCTGCCGGAGTGAAGGGCTTAATTAGTGAAGGGAATGAGGAAGGTCCTAGTATTACTTCAAAGCCTAGAAGAGTAAAGAATGGGCTATGTAGTCTGGCAGCATTGCGCTGCGCATTCAGTGGCAGTGGCATTTCTCAGAGTTTGTACAGCAATTCATTTACTTCGACCTTGCATGCTAGATTAGCTTGAAGGATCGCCTTATTGGTGATTTCCAACTGTCTATCTATCTGAGGATGGTATATAGTTGACGGTTCCATCTTGAATCCCTTTCTTGCTTCCCAGTCCTTAAAGTGGTCTTACATAAAGAGACTGTCTCGATTAAAAACAATCCAATAAGGATAACCAATCACAAAAGCAATGAGAGTTTCAAAGGTATCAGTACACTTTTCAGCAGTAAGTCTATCAAAGCTAGTAATAAGAAACATGAATCCTGAATATCTGCAAACAATTGTCTGGAGTCTTGAAAAGTAAATCACATGATCGTCTTCTAAAGGAATATTAGAATATAAGTTAGAGCAATAAATGAAAACAGGAGATAGCTTAAGAAAATCGATTGAGATGTCTGCTCAGGCTCTTGTAGAAACATGTAACATGGTTACTGGTTCTAATAGCAGCTTGCACCTATACTTCGTCCTTTGACAAGTATCGCAACTTGCCACATATTCCTTAATGAGTCTCGGAAATGGCTAGCATTGGAACTTATCAGTCAACTATTTCAATATTTGTGCAATGCCACTATATGCCGTAGCATCATAAGCTTCTTGGATTGCGACTTCAAGATAGTTCTTACTGTTTACATCGAATGTGCTTGGTAAAACTATCCTCTGTTCTTCTTCATTAATTGTTTTATATACTAAACTATAATCCTTGCTTACTCTTTTCTTTCCTTAGGGAGAGTTGTAGAGTAGGCTCCATAAGGGGCATATCTTCATCCATGCTGTATAGGAGTCCTTTGTCTTTAGGGCTGGATCTATTTAGGCAATGAGGTAAAGATCATAGTCTCCTGGTAGACTATCTTTAAGGTCGCGGTATATCTTGGCCATGCTGGTATCAGGTTTAATAATGTAACTAAGGTCGACCTCTGCCTTGCATTTGGTATTACATGTTAATGTATAGTGTCCCTCACTTTTGCAGAAGTTGCACCAACGAGAGGTAGTAAGGGCAGAAGGGATAAGAGTTTTCTCTTAATGGTGAGAGGGGAGGGTAGGTTCATTTACCTTGATATTGTTGGTGGGTATTTGTTGCATAAATCTCACCCCCATTACATATCGCATTCGATTAGTAGGAGGAGCAAGAGGAATCAGACCTTGAGTATATACACTAGGTTTAACAACTGGGTTGTAGTGTTAGGACCTAGTGGTGCCCATAGCGGAGAGAAAGGTAGGTGTTTCCCCATATAATACAATCTTACTGTTGTCATTCCAAGAGTTATTTTGTTTGACTTGCTGATTCCAAGAGTGGTGGCAAGCAATAGGAGTGTTCCTGATGGCCCATTTTATTTGCTGTCCATATTCATGAATGGTTGGAAGCAGATTGTACTGTTGTGTCAATTTTGGGTAGACTGCGAAAAGCATTAATGAGAGGGGTAATGGCAGAAAAGGTGGCTGTCAATTTCCAAGACTCTCGTTGACTCATCTGGAATTCCTTCTCCTTCTTATAAACCGCCTCAGCTAGAGTGCAATCTAAACATCTATGTCCATACGTGCCGTATACCGAATATCTGGTGGTTAGGAAGTAGGGGTTTCTGTATTGGTGCGAGCTACTATACGAATGGCAATAGTAGTCCTTGCAGCCAGTATCATGCCACTTCCGGTGTTGCTTGTAATATTCCCAAGCATTATTGATGACATCAATGATGATGTTAGGGATGTTGTCAGTGTTGGTGATGGAGGGGGAGTCTGCTGGAACCCTGTTATAATAATATCCGTTCTACTGATTTTGTTTCACATTATGAGGGTTTGTTTCAGATTCATACCAGTCAAAAGTTTCTTCAGACATGGGGAAGAGAGGGTCCTCATCCGAAGATATCTCCTCTTCCTTGATGTTGTCATAGTCTTCATTCTCTTCTTTATAATCTCCGTTGTTTTCCTTATAACAATACTGGCAGAACAAGTACTATCCGAAGTTTTCTTCACATCCTGCGCACTTGTTAAGGTCGCAGTCCGTATGCTTGAAGTTGATGTATCCACCAGAAATGATAATATAGTGTTCTTAAGTTGGGGAGATAGAAAGTTGGGTAGTTGTAATAGAGGGGTTGTTTGGATCAGTATTGTCTTCTGTAGGATCAATGCTTTGAGGAATGAAGTCTTATTCTGACCTAGGAACAAGTAAAGATTTATGGACTCTTGATAGAGCGTCTCCCAACCGATTTTCCTTTCCGGCAGTGTGTTCGATTACTAAATCAAATTCTAGCATGTAGGCTTGCCAACGGGCGAGTTTCTGACAGGTCTGCCAAGGCTTAAGGAAGGATAGTAGTGGTTAGTGATCGATGAGAAAAGTAAATTTGTTATCTCTGAGTGGATCTGCAAAAGATTTTAGGGAGTCTACAATTGCTAGTAACTCCTTTGGGAAGGTATAGTACTTCAATTGTGCAGGGCTTAATTTGCTGGAGTAGAATCAACAGAGTCGAATTAGTTCTCATTCTGCTTGTTCGATTCATGATCCTAGTCCAATATCACTAGTATCACATATAAGGCATTTGGGTTCCTCCGAGGTGTGGTTTCAAGGTCTTAGAATATGAGGTGAATTAACAAGTTCCTTCATTTTCTTGAGTGCTTTAGTATTGGTATCTATCCATCTCTAGGGTTCAGTTTCGCCTTGTACTTCTGATAGGGCATATGACCAGGATGCTAGTTCCAGACAGAACTTAGTGAGGAACATAACGACACCTAGTATACCTCTGAGTTCTTGGCAGTTGCTAGGAATTTTGAAGTTCAATATTTTTTTAAATTTCTTGAAGTCCATACATAATCCATCAGGAGTTAATATGGGCTCTATGATAACTACATCAGGAACGAATTTCCTCCGCCCCAACGCCACCTGCCGGCGCCTTGAATACTACCTCACCGATGCTGTCGTCCCGTGCGCCCGATCGCCCATGTCGTCCCGGCGCCCTATGTTCTACCAATCCATATTTCTATTCAACCTTAAAACTATTTGGGTGCCTCGGCGCCATTTCTCTCACCTTCCATGGCCGGACGCTCACCAACCACTACAAGCCCCTCACAACCTCGCCGTTGGCCTGCCATGTTTTGCCAT
>Ga0307511_10004068_pt1 | contig 14953 bp, 13 predicted proteins | sample 13_EM_MG_FD_200266 | JGI IMG/M metagenome (GOLD analysis project Ga0307511, IMG submission 200266) | Populus trichocarpa ectomycorrhiza microbial communities from riparian zone in the Pacific Northwest, United States - 13_EM | ecosystem: Host-associated > Plants > Roots > Unclassified | place... | reverse complement strand
CTGAGAGCGCGCCCACGCCGGTGCCCAGCGGGTGCGCACCGGTCTCGGCGCTGATCGGATCTCGATTCACATCATCCTCATTGCTGACCACTTTTCTGACCATGACCTTGTCCATCACCAACTCCTTTTCCGATAGCCGGCAAAGCAAGTCGCCATGCCGGGGATTGCCCTGCCCCAGAGCATGCCGAGCGGCACGGCGCGAATCTGTAGGCGCGCGCTGCTTGCGCTGTAGGTGCGCACTGTCGGTGCGCGCTGTCGGAGGCGAAAGGAGAAGGCAAAAGGGAAAAGAAAAAGGCCGCGCATCGCGCGGCCTTCTCGGAGAGATCACCCGCTCCCAGCGGACAATCAACGAACCATCAACGAAACGATCAACGAACCAGCGGCGTGGTCTGCCCGCTTTGTTCCGGCAGCATGAAGTCGAAATCGCAACCGGTCTCCGCCTGGGTCACGTGCTCCAGATAGAGCTTGCGGTAGCCACGCTGCTTTTCCATACCGGTCGAAGGCGGTTTCCACAGGGCCTTGCGGCGCGCCAGCTCTGCATCGTCCACCAGCAGGTCGATACGCCGCGCGCGGGTGTCGAGGCAGATCTGGTCGCCGTTCCGCACCAGGCCCAGCGGCCCGCCGGCGGCGGATTCTGGCGCGACGTGCAGCACCACCGCGCCGAACGCCGTGCCGCTCATGCGCGCATCCGAGATGCGCACCATGTCCTTCACCCCCTGCAGCGCGAGCTTCTTCGGGATCGGCAGATAGCCCGCTTCCGGCATGCCCGGCGCGCCCTTGGGGCCCGCGTTCTTCAGCACCAGCACATCGTCGGCCTTTACATCGAGATCGGGATCATCGATGCGCTCGGCCAAATCCTCGAGCGACTCGAACACCACCGCGCGCCCGGTGTGCTGCAGCAGCGCCTGGGTGGCCGAGGAGTGCTTGATCAGCGCGCCATCGGGCGCGAGGTTGCCGCGCAGCACCGCCAGGCCGCCCACCGGGTAGATCGGGTCGGCCACGGTCTTGACCACCTTCTGCGTCGGGTCGGGCTTGCCGGCCTCGATCACTTCTCCGAGAGTGCGGCCATCGATGGTGGGCACGTCCAGGTGCAGCCAGGGCTTGAGCTCGCGCAGCACGGCGTTCAGGCCGCCGGCCTCGTGCAGGTGCTCCATGTAGAAGGCGCCCGAAGGCTTCAGGTCCACCAGCACCGGCACCTTGCGGCCCAGCGCATCGAAAGCTTCGAGGTCGACCTGGATGCCGCAGCGCGCCGCCACCGCCGTCAGGTGGATCAGCGCATTGGTCGAGCCGCCCACCGCGTGCAGCACCGCCAACGCGTTGGAGAAGGCCTTGGGGGTCATGATGGAGAGCGGCTTGACTTCCTTCTGCGCCAGTTGCACCGCGATGCGCCCGGTGGCCTCGGAGGAGCGCAGGCGCTCGGAGTGCACCGCCGGGATCGCCGCGCTGCCGGGCAGCGACATGCCCAGCGCCTCGGTGACCAGCGCCATGGTCGAGGCGGTACCCATCACCATGCAGGTGCCCACGGTAGGCGCGAGCTTGGCGTTGATCTCCCAGATCTCTTCTTCGCCCACTTCGCCGCCGCGATACTTGCCCCAGTAGCGGCGGCAATCGGTGCAGGCGCCCAGGCGTTCACCCTTGTGATGGCCGGTCATCATCGGCCCGGTGGGGATCACCACCGAGGGAATGTCGGCCGAGGCGCAAGCCATCAGCTGCGCGGGGATGGTCTTGTCGCAGCCGCCGATCAGCACCACCGAATCCACCGGCTGGGCCCGCATCATCTCCTCGGTATCGAGCGCCATCAGGTTGCGCAGGTACATCGAGGTGGGATAGGCGAACGACTCGTGGATCGAGATGGTGGGGAACACCACCGGCATGCCGCCGGCCTGCATCACGCCGCGCTTGACGGCCTCGATGATCTGCGGCACGTTGCCGTGGCAAGGGTTGAACTCGCTGCCGGTGTTGGTGATGCCGACGATGGGCCGGTCCAGCGCCTCGTCGGAATAGCCGGCCGCCTTGATGAAGGCCTTGCGCAGGAACAGGGAGAAACCGGCGTCGCCGTATTGCGTGAGGCCGCGCTTGATGCCCGTGGCTTTCTCGTCTTTGCTGTCTTTGGATTTTGTCATGGCGTAATTTGGATTAGCTGGCGCGGCATGCTGATGCGCGCCGGCAGTCCGCCATTTTACGCCGCGAATTACGTGACGATATCAGGTGGGCTCGAAAGGCTCGGAAATCGGGCCCAGACTGGACTGCGCGTCAGGCGGCCCCTCGTCCTGCCCCATGCCCTGCCCCATGTCGCGCAGCGAGCCTTGGGAAGCCGGCCCGCCCGCATTCGCGTTGTGGGTGCGCGCATACTCGGCGAGCTTTTCCATCACCAGCTTGCGCACGATGGGCGGCAGGCCTTCGGACTCGCGCATGAAGCGCCCCAGCACCGCGTTGGCGTCGAACTCGCCGCCCTTCTCCAGCAGGGAGGCGGAGGCGCCGTGATCGCTCAGGGTGTCCGAGCCCTTGTTGACGCGGTGGTGCGAGAAGCCGGCTTCCTTTTTCCACTCCAGGGTGCGCTGGTTGCGGCGGATGTCGTAGCACAACTGCAGGCCGACGAACTCGCGGTCGGCCTTGGCGTCGGCGCGCTCGCCGTGGCGGAAATAGAACACGAACAGGTCGAAATAGTCGCTCTGGTACCAGCGACGCTTTGGTCCTGTTTCCGCCTGCTTGGCTACCGTGATTTCGCGGAACACCCGGCTCTCCCTGCTCTGCGCCCGTCGGTACCCGACTTTTATCGTCCGCGCCTTCCCTTAGGGCATATCCGTAGTGTAGCGCAGGTTCATGCTTATGGCATTAGCTCGGAATCAAGCCCGGACCGCCTCGATCTGCACCAGCACCGAGAGCGCGGCGCAGCCTTGCGTGAGGCTGGAAGTGCCCCGGTCGGCGGCCAGCACGTTGGGGTTGCCGTTCACGTCCAGCCCCTGCGCATCCGGCGCATACCAGGCGCCGGTCGCCATCACCGCCACGCCCTCGAGCACCGCATCGTCGATGATCGCCCCGCCCAGGCAGGCACCGCGCGCGTTGAACAGGCGGATCGCGTCGCCCGCCTTGATGCCGCGCCGCGCCGCGTCGCGCGGGTGCAGGCGCACCGCCTCGCGCCCGTTCACCTTGTGCGCCGCCGACACCGGGCCGAAGTCGCCCTGGCTGTGCAGCTTGTCGGGCGGCTGGATGGTCATCAGGTGCAGGGGATATTGTTCGCCGGCATTGCCGATCCACTCGTCCGGCTCCATCCACACCGGGTGCCCCGGGCAATCGGCGTAGTTCATCGCCGCGATCTTGTCGGAGACGATCTCGATCCTGCCCGACGCGGTCTTGAGCGGATTGGCCTGCGGGTCGGCATGGAAGGCCTCGAACAGCACGTAGTCCTTCTCCGGGGGCATCAGCTCGTGATAACCCTTCTCCCACAAGGTGTCCAGGTCCGGCTGCGGATAGCCCTTGGAAGCCGCGATGCCGGCGAAGCGCTCGTAGATGAAGCGCAGCCACTGCGCCTGGTCGCGGCCTTCGGTGAAGTCCTGCAGATAGCCCAGGCGCTGCGCCAGCGCGCTGAAGATCGCAAAGTCGTCGCGGGCTTCGCCGACCGGCGCGATGGCCTGTTTCATCGCGATCACGAAACGGTCGCGCGAGGAGGAGCCGATGTCGTTGCGCTCCAGCGTGGTGGTGGCGGGGAATACGATGTCGGCGCGCTGCGCGGTCGCGGTCCAGAAACTCTCGTTGACGATCACCGTCTCCGGCTGGTCCCAGGCGCGGTTCAGGCGGTTCAGGTCCTGGTGGTGGTGATACGGGTTGCCGCCGGCCCAGTAGACCAGGCGCACGTCGGGGTAGGTCTTGCGCTGGCCGTTGAAGTCGTATTCCGCGCCGGGGTTCAGCAGCATATCGGCAATGCGCGCCACCGGGATGTTGTGCGCCGAGGCCGGGTTGTGCCCCGCCGCCATTTCCGGCGCGCCGATCTCCGGACGCGGGATCCCCACGCCGCCCGAGGAACCGTGGCCGAACGCGAAGCCGCCGCCCGGCAGGCCGGGCTGCCCCAGCATCGCCGAGAGCGCCACGCCCATCCAGTAGGGCTGCTCGCCGCGGTGCGCGCGCTGCAGCGACCAGGCGAAGGACATCATCGAGCGCTGGCCCGCCAGCGCGTCGGTGAGTTCGCGAATCCGCGCCGCGCTCACGCCGCAGATCGCGGCAGCCCACTCGGCGCTCTTCGGTGTGCCGTCACCCCGGCCCAGTACATAGGCTTCGAGTTGCTCGTAGCCGTGGGTATAGCGCGCGAGATAGACAGAATCCTGCCGCCCGCTGGTGATCAGCTCATGCGCGACCGCGAGCATCAGCGCGGTATCGGTGCCGGGGCGGATCGGTATCCACTGCGCTTCAAGCCAATCCGGGCAGTCGTTGCGGTTCGGGCTGACGTTGATGAAGCACACGCCCGCATCCTTGCAGGCCTTCAGCCACCCGGGCAGCGAATGCTCGCCGCAGCCGCCCGCGGTGATCTGCGCGTTGCGCAGCGCCAGGCCGCCGAAGGCGACGAACACCTGGCAATGCCGGGCGATCGAGGGCCACGAGGTCACCTTGCCGCCGATCGGATCGGAGGTGCCGATGATGTGCGGCAGCAGGGTCTGTCCCGCCCCGAAGGAATAGGTGCCGATCTGGTCGACGCAGCCGCCGCCACTGAACAGGAAGCGCCGCACCAGGGTCTTGGCGTGGTTCATGCGGCCCGCCGAGGACCAGCCGTAGGAGCCGCCGAACAATCCGCTCGGGCCGTGCGCATCGCGCACGCGCTTGAGTTCCGCGGCGGCCAGGTCCAGCGCCGTATCCCAATCGACTTCGACAAATACATTGCGCGCGCCGCTGCGCAGCCTGTTCCACTTGCCGGAACGGGACATGAGCCACTCGCGCCGCACCGCCGGGCGCAGCACGCGCTTGTCGGAATAGACCATCGCCGGCATGGCGTCGATCAGGGGCGAGGGCGCCGGGTCCTTCTCGAAGGGTTCGGCTTTGACAAACCGGCCGTCCTCGACCACCGCGGTGAAGGCACCCCAATGGGCGAGAGAGGAAAAGCGTTGCGTGCTCATGGCTTACCAAGTCTAATCATGTTCGGACAATTGCCGTCGACAGGCGCGAACCGAGCAGTCACGAACCAACCGGTCATGAACAAACCGGCCAGGAAAAAAAGCGGCGAAAACCAGGTCCCGCGCACGGTACTTGCATATCGCCACAAGGTATAAAGCAGTTATCTCAACTCGATAGAATATCACCATGGATTTAGGCGTAGCAGGAAAAACGGCATTGATCTGGGGCGGCAGCAAGGGGATGGGCTATGCCTGCGCCTTGCGCCTGGCGCAGGAGGGGGTGAACGTCACCATCGCCGCGCGCACCGAAAGCACGCTCAAGGCGGCGGCGGACGCGATCAACCAGGCTTGCGGGCGGGCCGGCGCGGCACGCTACGCGATGGCCGACATCCGCACCGAGCCGGGCCGCGCCAGCGCGCTCGCCGTGTGCCCGCAGCCCGACATCCTGATCAATAATGCCGACGGCCCGCGCGTCAACGACATGAACGACCTGACCCGCGACGACTGGCTGGCCGCCTTCGATGCGATGGCGATCGGCCCGATCGAGATGATCAAGGCCGTCGTGGATGGCATGCTGGCGCGCCGTTTTGGGCGCATCATCAACATCACCTCGCGCAGCGTGAAGATTCCGCAGTACGAACTGGGCCTGTCGAACGGCGCGCGCTCGGTGCTGGTGGGCTTCGTGGCCGGCCTGTCGCGCAAAACCGTACGCGATAACGTCACCATCAACAACATCCTGCCCGGCATCTTCGCCACCGACGCGCAAAAGCACCACGTGCAAGGCCTGGTCGAGCAGACCGGCCGGAGTTTTGAGGAAATCTGGGCCGAGCGTTCGGCCGGCAACCCGGCCGGGCGTTACGGCAACCCGGAAGAAGTAGGCGCGCTTTGTGCGTACTTGAGCGGCAGCCAGGCCGGCTTCATCACCGGGCAGAGCTTTTTGATCGACGGGGGCAGCTACCCCGGCACCTTTTGAAACCGAAACAGGAAAGAGTCTCAGCAATGAAACATTCAGCCCTCCGGCGCCGCATCGCGGCTTTTCTTTTGCCCCTGGGCCTGATGATGGTCGGCGCGGCGCATGCACAGTATCCGACCAAGCCGGTGCGCATTGTGGTGCCGCACGCCCCGGGCGGCGCGGTGGACGGCGTGGCGCGCATTCTAGCCACCAAGCTGGGCGAGATTCTCGGCCAGGCGGTGACGGTGGAAAACCGCGCCGGGGCCTCGGGCACGATCGGCGCCGAGTTTGTCGCCAAGAGCCCGCCGGACGGCTACACCCTGTACGTCAACGCCTCCATCCACACCATCAATCCCTACGTGATGAAGGAGAAGACGCGCTTTGACGCGGTCAAGGACTTCACGCCCCTCTCCACCCTGGCGCAGGGCCCGCTGCTGTTCACCGTCTACCCCGGCGTGCCGGCGAAGAATGCCGCCGAGTTCGTCGCGCTGGCCAAGGCCGATTCGAAGAAATACGCTTTCGCCACCAGCGGTTTCGGCTCCGCCGGCCACCTGGGCGAGGAGTTCCTCAAGCTGCGCGCCGGCCTCGACATTCCGATCGTGCTCTACAAGGGCGCGGCACCCGCGCTGACGGACGTGATCGGCGGCCAGGCGCAGGCGATGATGGACCCGATCCTCTCCTCCGGCCCGTTTGTCAAAAGCGGCAAGCTCAAGCCGATGGCGATCACATCAAGCAAGCGCAGCCCGCTGTTCCCCGACGTGCCCACCATGATCGAGTCCGGCTACCCCGGCTTCGAGTTCTACTCCTGGTACGGCCTGTGGGGCCCGGCGCACCTGCCCAAGGACATCGCGGCGAAGATCGAAGCCGCCGCCATGAAGGCGATGCAGGCGCCGGAAATCCGCGAACGCCTGATCTCGCAGGGTTTTGACCCGGTCGGCTCGAACGGCGCCGATTTCGCCAGGTTCATCGGCGAGGAAGACATCAAGTACGCGAAGATCGTTAAGGATGCGAACATCCAGGCGCAGTAAGGCGGGCCCCGGCAAGCGGGGCGTTCGCAGCGGAACCGGCGCGGTTTGCCTTGCCGGTTCCATAAAGCACGGCAGACCCATTTTTAAGCCCTTGATTTCGGGATGATCGCCCGGATATCAGGAGTACAATCGCCGCTTTTGCACTGCGGCATAGGGTCAGATGCTCTATCAATTGCACGAACTGCAGCGCCACCTGCTGAACCCGATCACGGCTTTTGCCGAGGGCGCGTCCCAGCTTTATTCCCACCCCGCCAGCCCGCTTTCCTACCTGCCCTTCTCGCGCGAGATTTCGGCTGGCTACGAATTGCTGCACCGACTGGGCAAGGATTACGAAAAGCCCGCCTTCAGCCTGACCAAGACCACGGTGCGCGGCAAGGAAGTCGCCGTCAGCGAAGAGATCGTGCTGGCCAAGCCCTTCTGCAACCTGCGCCGCTTCAAGCGCGAGTTTTCGTCGGCAAGCAGGCACAGCGACCCCAAGGTGCTGGTGTGCGCCCCGCTCTCCGGCCACCATTCCACCCTGCTGCGCGACACCGTGCGCCAGCTGATGACCGAGCATGACGTCTACATCACCGACTGGGTGGACGCGCGCATGGTGCCCCTGGCCGACGGCAAGTTCCACCTGGACGACTACGTCGCCTACGTGATCGAATTCATCCAGCTGCTCGGGCCGGACGTGCACGTCATTTCCGTGTGCCAGCCGACCGTGCCGGTGCTCGTCGCCATCTCGCTGATGGCAGCAAGCAACGACCCGAAGTCGCCGCGCACCATGACCATGATGGGCGGGCCGATCGACACCCGCAAGAGTCCCACCGAGGTCAACACCCTGGCGACCACCAAGCCGCATTCGTGGTTCGAGCAGAACGTGATCTACCGGGTGCCGGCCAACTACCCCGGTTTCATGCGCCGCGTCTACCCGGGCTTTTTGCAGCATGCCGGCTTTGTCGCGATGAACCCGGACCGCCACTTCGACAGCCACTGGCAGTTCTACCAGCACCTGGTCGAAGGCGACGGCGAGTCGGCCGAGATGCACCGCCAGTTCTACGACGAGTACAACGCCGTGCTCGACATGGACGCCGACTATTACCTCGACACCATCCGCCTGGTGTTCCAGGAACATGCCCTGCCGAACGGCACCTGGGTGACCGGCGAGACGCTCGGCAAACGCAAGGTCAACCCCGCCGCGATCAAGAAGACGGCCCTGTTCACCATCGAGGGCGAGCTGGATGACATTTCCGGCAGCGGCCAGACCCAGGCGGCGCACGACCTGTGCACCGGCATCCCGAAGACGCGCAAGCAGCATTACACCGCGCCCAAGTGCGGGCACTACGGCATCTTTTCGGGGCGCCGCTGGCGCGAGATGATCTACCCGCAGATCGCCGAGTTCATCCGCAAAAACTCGTAGCCGGGCGCGTCAACCGGCGCGTAGTCCGGTACGCGGCCAGGCGTATGTTCGCCGCATAAACAACACGGGGCCGCGTGGTGGTGGCGCAAGCTTGCGCGCGCCGGTATCATTCGGCCTCGTTTTTGCTTATCGCAAAATAATCCACAACATCAAATTCACATCCATGTCCGGCAAGCTCATCCAGGTCCGCAATTCCCCGATCCACGGCCGCGGCGTGTTCGCCGCCCAGCCGATCAAAAAAGGCACCCGCCTGCTCGAATACAAGGGCAAGCGCGTCACCCACAAGGAAGCCGACAAGCTGTACGGCGGCGGCTCCGAGACCGGCCACACGTTTCTGTTCACCCTGAACGACGATTACGTGATCGACGCCAACCAGGAGGGCAATTCGGCGCGCTGGATCAACCATAGCTGCTCGCCCAACTGCGAATCGATCTGCGAGTCCGCCGAGGACGACGATCCGATGCACGACCGCGTCTTCATCGAGGCCCTGCGCAACATCAAGGCCGGCGAAGAGCTGGCCTACAACTACCTGATCACCCTCGAAGAGCCGCACACCGCGCGCCTGAAGAAAATCTGGGAATGCCGCTGCGGCGCGAAGAACTGCAACGGCACCATGCTGGCCAAAAAGCGCTGAACATATAGGCGCTGCCCGCCGCTTCACAAAGCGGCAACAATGCAGCAACTGCAGCAACAAATCGGGCGCCCCAGGCGCCCGATTGCGCATCCGCCGGCCTCGCGCGACAACATTGATAATTCACCCGCGCAAACGCTTTGCGGGTATATTGAATTCGCCGTGCGCGACACCATCTAAGCTTCCAGATGGCAGACGTGTGTGCCTGCGCGGGATGCTTAGGGAATCCCTTTAGAGAGTTCCCGGCGCCGCGCAAAAAAACATAAACCATCGTCCCCAAACAGAGACAAAGGAAGAACCATGAAACGCAAGTCCCTGGTCCCCCTGCTGATTGCCGCTGTGCTCAGTTTCAGTGTCGGCATGCATGACGCCGACGCCAAGCGCCTGGGCGGCGGCGGTTCCATCGGCCGCCAATCGCAAAGCGTCAACCGCGGCCAGGCCTCGCCCGCGCCCACCGCCCCGCAACAGGCACCGCAAGCCACGCCTGCTCCCGGCAAGCCCGCCGCTGCCCCGACCCCGGCGCCTGCCGGCAACCGCTGGCTCGGCCCGATCGCCGGCCTGGCTGCTGGTCTGGGTATTGCCGCGCTGATGTCGCACTTCGGCATGGGCGGTGCGCTGGCTGAAATGATGAGTTCCTTCCTGCTGATCGGGCTGGGGGTGCTGGCCGCGGTGATGCTGTTCCGCTGGCTGCGCAACCGCGGCGCCGGCGGCTCGATGGCCAAGCCGGCCTTTGCCGGCGGCGAGCCGCAAGACTTCAACCGTGACCTGAAGGATGCGCCGCCCCGGGTTCCGGATGCCGCTCCGCGTTTCGCCGATGCGCCGCCTGCCTCTGGCGCGGGTTTGGGTACACCGGCACAGCCGGGCTGGACCATTCCCGCCGACCTCGATGTCGCCGAGTTCACCCGCGCTTCCAAGGTGCTGTTCCTGCGCCTGCAGGCCGCGTCGGATGCCGGCAACCTGGCCGACGTCCGCGAATTCACCACGCCGGAGATGTACGCGGAGATCCAGCTGGAAATCGGCGAACGCGGCGGCGAAGCGAATGTGACCGAAGTCTTCAAGCTCGAAGCGCAACTGGTCGGCGTCGAAGAGATTAACGGCCAGCAACTGGCGAGCATGCGCTTCTCCGGCACGATTCGCGAGAACGCAGGGGCACATGCCGAGCGCTTTGCCGAGGTGTGGAACTTCAGCAAGGCTGCTGATGGGCGCTGGCTCCTGGCCGGCATCCAGCAGACGCCTTGATGCACAACTGAGGCAGCTCTAACGCCAAATAGAAGGCCGGGCAGATGCCCGGCTTTTTATTTCGCCGCGCGGCTGCGTCTGGGCGACACCGGCGCGCGGATTTTCTCGGTGGCAAAGTCGAGGAAGGCCGACACCGCGCGCGGCACCTGCCGGCGGCTGGGCAGCACCGCGTACATGCCGCCGCTCTCGCGCCGCCAGGCAGGCAGCACCGGCACCAGCCGCCCGGCGTCGATCTCCGGCTGGCTCACCACCGACGGCAGGTAGGCAATCCCCAAACCATGCACCGCCGCCTGTAGTACGGCACCGGCTGTGCTGGCCCCAAAGCGTCCCGTCACCCGCACTTCGCTCGGCCCCTGCGGGCCTTCCAGGCGCCACAGCACCGGCCCCGAACGGCTCGAGAGCACCAGGCAGTCATGCGCCGCCAGGTCGCGCGGATGCGCCGGCGTGCCGCGCGCCGCGAGATAGGCGGGACCGGCCACCATGCCGAAATGCACCGGCAGCAAGCGGCGCGCCACCGCGCTGCCCTCCTCCACCGGCCCGCCGCGAAACGCCAGGTCGATGCCCTCGCCGATCAGGTCGGCGCGGGCATCGCTGAGCACGAACTCCATGCGCACCTGCGGATGGGCCGCCATGAACTGCACCACCCAGGCCATCTGGAAAGAATCGAAGAATGCCGCGGTCGCCGCCACCCGCACCAGCCCGGCCGCCACCGCGCTGCCCTCGCGCAGGGCATCGCCCGCCGCCGACAATTCGGCCACCGGCGCGGCGCAGCGGTCGTACAAATCCTGCCCCGCGGCGGTAGGCGCCAGCTTGCGGGTGGAACGCTGCATCAGGCGCTGGCCCATGCGCTCTTCCAGGACCTGGATGCGCCGGCTCACCGAGTTGGCGGGCAACCCTAGCCGCCGCCCGGCGCCGGCGAAGCTGCCGGCACGCACCACTTCGACAAACAGGGCCAGTTCGTTCAGATCAAGCATGGGTGTGTCAAATGAATTACTTCCAATTTCGGATGAGTTTAATCCGATTACTACGCCTAGTAAATTAATTCCAGGCAGCCTACTCTGCGGGTTGGCGCCACTGCGGTGGCCGACAGAACAAGTGCATCGCCCCCAACGCAAAGGAAACCATCATGTCCAAAGTCCTCGTCCTCTATTACTCCTCCTACGGCCATATCGAAACCATGGCCAACGCGGTAGCCGAAGGCGCCCGCGCCGCCGGCGCGACCGTTGATATCAAGCGCGCGCCGGAAACCGCCCCGCCGGAGGTCGCCAAGGCCGCCTATTTCAAGCTCGACCAGGCCGCGCCGGTCGCCAAGATCGAAGAGCTGGCCAACTACGACGCCATCATCGTCGGCGCCCCGACGCGCTTCGGCCGCATGCCCTCGCAAATGGCCGCCTTCCTGGACCAGGCCGGCGGCCTGTGGGCCAAGGGCGCGCTGAACGGCAAGGTCGGCGGCGCTTTCACCTCCACCGCCACCCAGCACGGCGGCCAGGAGATGACCCTGTTCTCCATCATCGCCAACCTGCTGCACTTCGGCATGACCGTGGTCGGCCTGCCCTACAGCCACCAGGGCCAGATGAGCCTGGACGAGATCGTCGGCGGTAGCCCCTATGGCGCCACCACCATCGCCGGCGGCCAGGGCCAGCGCCAGCCCAGCGAGATCGACCTGGCCGGCGCGCGCCACCAGGGCGAGTTGATCGCGCAGACCGCCAACAAGCTGTTCGGCAAATAAGCACCGCTTCGTCTCGCACCCGGCCTCGGACCCTGTAGCCAGACCTCGCAGCCGGGCGCAAAAAAAGCCGGGCCGCCCCACGAAGGGCGGCCCGGCTTTTTGTTGCGGGTTTTGTTGTGAAGCTTTGCGGAGAAGCGCCGCTTAGCGCATCACACCCGCGCGCGGCATCACGCGGTCCGCCACTTCGCTCGCCGCCGCCGCGCCGAAGCGCTTGGCCAGTCGCTCGGCAACGTTCTCGCGCTCGCTGTAGTCGATCACGGTCTCGGCCTTGATGACGTCGCGCGCCACCGAGTCCACCGTGCCATAGCCGTCGGCCAGGCCGATGGCGATGCTCTTCTCGCCGGTCCACATCAGGCCGCTGAAGGTATCGGCATCTTCCTTCAGGCGCTTGCCGCGGCCCTTGCGCACCACGTCGATGAACTGCTTGTGGATGTCGCCGAGCATCGAGTTGATGTAGTCCTTCTGCTTTTCCACCACCGGGGAGAAGGGGTCGAGGAATGCCTTGTTCTCGCCGGCGTGGTAAGCCCGGCGCTCGACGCCGAGTTTTTCCATCGTGCCGGTGAAGCCGAAGCCGTCCATGATCACGCCGATCGAGCCGACGATCGAGGCCTTGTCGACGTAGATCTTGTCGGCGGAGGAGGCGATGTAGTAGCCGCCCGAGGCGCACAGGTCTTCCACCACCACGTAGAGCGGCTTGTTCGGGTACTTGCCGCGCAGGCGCTTGATCTCGTCGTAGATGATGCCCGACTGCACCGGGCTGCCGCCCGGGCTGTTGATGCGCAGGATCACCCCGGCCGCGGTCTCTTCCTTGAAGGCGGCCTGCAGGGAGCTGGTGATCTTGTCGGCGCTGGCGCTGCCGGTCGAGTCGATTACCCCGCGCAGGTCCACCAGCGCGGTGTGCTTCTCGGTGGGCATGCCCTTCTTGCCGAAGATCGGCAGGTCGATCAGGGCGAGCAGAATGATGAAGAGGTAGGCGAAGGTGAGGAACTTGAAAAAGATGCCCCAGCGGCGCGAACTCTTTTGCTCCTTGAGCGCGGCGAAGGCGAGTTTCTCGATGGTCTGGCGCTCCCAGGCCGGCAGTTCGTCGCGCGCGGCGGCCGACTCCGCCGGGCGCGAGTAGCGCGGCGGCTCCTGCGCGGGAGGCGGGGAAGGACGCGGTGCGGGACCGCCGGCAGGCGGCGATGCAGGACCGCCTGCGGGCTGCTGTGGATCTTCAAAGGGGCGATTCGGATCGTCACCGTACATGGAATACCCTCAAGGAGTGGGGAGAGGAAGGGAAAAGGAAAAAGAAAAGTGTCAGGGAGCCAGGACAATGTTGCCTTCGGCCTCGGTAACCGCCAGGGTCACCAGGCCACGCCCGCGGCAGGGGCCGCCCAGACAGGCGCCGGTGGCCGGGTGATAAGTCGCCCCATGCGTGGCACACACCAAGTATAAGCCCGAGGCATCGAAAAACACGCCGGGCTGCCAGTCCAGTTCCATCGGCACGTGGGCGCAGCGGTTCAGGAAAGCGCGCGGCGCGCCTTCGTAGCGCACCACGAAAGCGGGCTCCTCGCGGCCATGCCGCGTGACGGTGAAACGCACGCCGCGCCCACCCTCCTCCAGTTCGGAGGCGGCGCAGATCAGCCGTGCGCCGTCAGCCATGCGGACAGTTCAGGTACGCTGTGCACCAGGCCTTCGGGCTCGACCGTGAGCAGGTGTTCATGCGGATGCGCGCCGTAGGTCACCGAGAGCGCATGCGCGCCGGCGTTCTTCGCCATCTGCGAATCGTGGGTGGTGTCGCCGATCATCAGGGTGCGCTGGGGCTGCGCACCGAAGCGGTCCATCAGCTCGATCAGCATCTGCGGATGCGGCTTTGAGAAGGTCTCGTCGGCGCAGCGCGAGGCATCGAACATCGGGCCGAGTTCGGAGCCCTTGAGCGCGCGGTCCAGTCCTGCCCGCGACTTGCCGGTGGCGACCGCCAGCCAGAAGTGTCGTGCCTTGAGGTCGGCGAGCAACTCGCGGATGCCCTCGAACAGCAGCAGGTCGCCATCGCGCGCCAGGTAGTGGTAACGGTAACGGTCGGCGAGCTTGGGGTAGTCCGCGGGGTCGAGCTCGGGCAACGCCATCTCGAGCGCGTCGCGCAGGCCCAGGCCAATCACGTGGCTGGCGATCGAGGCATCGGGCATCTTCAAGCCGAGGTCAACGGCCGAGGCCTGGATCGCGGCGACGATGGCGCCGGTGGAGTCCATGATCGTGCCGTCCCAATCGAACACGATCAGGTCGTAATTTTTCATCTGATTTTTCTGATGCGCCGGCGGGGCCGGAGTTCACAAGCTTTCAAGGTAACGCGCGCAGTCCTCGGGAAGAGGGGCTTCGATGCGCATGCGCTCGCCCGTCACCGGGTGCGCAAACGAAATTTTAGCCGCATGCAGGAACATGCGTTTGAGAGCGGGTCCAGACCCCCCTTTTTGCAGGCGCTTGTTGAGGTCGAAATCGCCGTACTTGTCGTCACCCAGGATGGGGTGGCCGCTACTGGCCAGGTGCACGCGGATCTGGTGGGTGCGGCCGGTTTTCAGCTGCGCTTCGAGCAAGGTGGCATCCGGATACCGCTTCACCAGGGTGAAGATGGTGTGCGCGGCCTGGCCGTCTTCCGGATCGGCGGCCGCCACGCGGCGCTCGCCCTCCCCGGTGACGAACTTGTGCAGGGCGGTGCGCACGTGGTGCTTGGCCTCGTGCGGCCAGCGGCCCTTGATCAGCACCAGGTAGCGCTTGTCGGTCTTGCCTTCGCGCAGCATCTCGTGCAGCGCCACCAGCGCGGCGCGCTTCTTCGCCAGCAGCAGCACGCCGGAAGTCTCGCGGTCCAGGCGATGCACCAGTTCGAGAAACTTGGC
>Ga0307511_10004066_pt1 | contig 14955 bp, 6 predicted proteins | sample 13_EM_MG_FD_200266 | JGI IMG/M metagenome (GOLD analysis project Ga0307511, IMG submission 200266) | Populus trichocarpa ectomycorrhiza microbial communities from riparian zone in the Pacific Northwest, United States - 13_EM | ecosystem: Host-associated > Plants > Roots > Unclassified | place... | reverse complement strand
CACCGTTTTGCAACTTTAAATGATATTTCCGATTTGGTCCTTGGATGTTTATGCCATTTTGTAATCAAGCCCCCGGAACAATTGTAATTAGATCCCTTGATTTTAGCGCCTTTTCCATTTTGATCCTTGGTTTTGGATTGTTTCAATTAAGTCCCTAATTGGCAATCAAACTTCAATAATTATGCAATTAAACCCCTGATTTGACCAAATTAACTCTTCAAAATTATAATTGGACCCTAGAACTTTAATTCCATCCAATAAAAGCTGAAATTGACTTAAAAATCAATTTTTCTTGCAATCAAACACTCCATAAATTCAATTAAACCTTAGATAAGATTTAATTGAGTCCATAAACATTATATTTTGGACTTTTCTTCCTCAAATTGAATTTTCCTTGTCAACAGGGCTCTCACCAGTTAAAAATATACTGTCAAATTTCAACCTTTTGTATTTTTGAACCTCCTCAACCAATTTTGGCTTTTTTTCGGCATTCTAGCATCCTTTTCTCGCTCCTATTAATTTTTGGATTTCTTTTGAATATTTTTTATATATTTTTTTTTTGTATTTTCTTAATTTTTTTTGGGAACCCAAAAATAGGTAACAACACGCATGATGAGATTGGTGCCATGTCATGTGCTCAGTAGTCCTTGGTGACATGAATAACCTCTGCAGTCCTCTGCAATCTAGGTGTGATTGGGAAGTATCTAAGTTTTTTATATGCCACAAGAGTCTTTCCCTTGTCGGTTCTGGGTTTGTAACGGGAATGCCCACATGTCATGCACTCGGTCAACTCAGCATTTTCAAGGTAGTATAACATGCAGAAGTTAGGGCACATGTCAATTATATGGTATCCTAAATCGAGAGGTTTCATCATGGACTTTGCAGCATAGAAGTTCTCTTTCAACCTATTCCCTTCAGGTAAAATGCTTCTCACCCATTCCATAATCTTGTCATAACCGGCCTCACTCAACCCGTGATCTGACTTGATGGTGAACACCTGTGCTACGGTCGATAATTTACTATGGTTCGTGCAGCCATCCCATAATGGTTCGTCAGAATCTTTCAACAGATCAAAAAACCTTGTTGCATCTGCATTAGGTTCTTCTTCTATGATTGGACATTCACTGACATTACCTTCACTCATTCTCATTGCATCCATAACCATATTCCTGTAAGGATTACTGTTGTCATTTTCAACTTCATGCACATTGCTAGCACTTGAAGTTGACCCAACCACCCTTTCTACCATGCTCTCATTAGGAACAAATAGTTCTCCGTGTGCATGCCAACACAGGTAATCCTCCATGAACCCTTTGGTTAGAAGATGCATCGTTACAACATCTTGATGCAAAAACTTTTTATTTTTACACTTCCTGCATGGACACCTAATACCGCCATCAGTAAAATTCCTTGGAATAGATGTTGTGAAATTAATAAAACCCTGAACCCCGTTACAATAATCCATCCTCCGCAATCCTTGGGGTGAGTCCTGATACATCCATGAACAATCATCCATGACTTCTATCGAACCTCTATAAAATTATGACGACAACATGTATTAATTAACTATGTTACGTAAATAAATTTTCAAAAATATTGGTTTGCCCCGACATTATCCAACAAACTAAAAAAACACTTATGTTAAATATTCATTATCAATTATCAATTATCAATGTCCATAAAAATTTATACATATATAAATTTACGGAAATCACAATTTCACAATAAAATTGATAAAAATTAAAACGGACTCGTTAAACAAGCTATTATTTATTTCATCACAACACATCTAATTCGGTGTAATTGAAACAAAGTTTCAACAATTTACAAACAAATACAATTTGACAAAATCTAAAACAAACTATAACAACTACAAAATCATACATTCATACTACAAGTTTCTTTGACAAATAACAATCAAACAAGTACATACGTTAACAAAATACATATACTAAAAAAATAATAAAATTAACATTTAATGTTAAAACTAAAAAGGATAGATTTACTTACAAAAAACGATAAAATCCACAATAAATTGCTCGGAGAACGGATGTTGTGACCACATACAAAAGTATAAGAAACTTGAGTGCTTGTGTTGAGAAGAGGGGGAGAGTTGGGATGGGTGTTTAGCTGCAGTTTAGGAGGGGAGAGTTGGGATGGGGAAGAAGAAGGGGAAGAAGAAGGAGAAATAAAGGAAGAGAGTGTCGGCAGAGTGTGTATATATTGGCGACTACCGATGAATCACCGACAGACATTTTTCGTCGGTATACCCGTCGGTGAGTCCGCTGTTGACTATGCCACGTCACTGTATGGAGATCCTGGTTTGAATTCCTTGGTCATTCCGTCGGTAAAATTGTCTGAAAAAAATCCGCATTATCACACCGTTGAACTTTTCAAAAAACCTATATAATCCGTCGGCAATACGGTTGGTATATACCGACTGAAGTAGAGACGAAATTATTTATGTCGGTAATGTTTACCGACGAAAAATTTCCGTTGGTTTTCGCTGATTTTCTGGTAGTGTTGATGATAAAAGCACAAAAAAAAATTACTTGTTTCATTCCATCGGTGAATATGACAGAAAAACCATATGTAATTCCATAGATGATCTTCTTTTTTCACCATTGGTATTTCCCTTGGTAAATTTGACATATAATCGACAAAAATACCATATGCAATTGCGTCGGTGATTAAGCAGTGGAAGTGATATTTGCAGTAATTCTTTTCAAACTCTCTAGAATATACTGACGGACTGAATCTGTCGGTAACACCGTCAGTAATAATTTAAAAATATATATAACTTTAAAAAAACATCTATTAAACAGAAGTACAAAATAATAAAAATAAATGAAATTAATATAAAAATAAAATATTTATAATAAATTTAAAAATTTAGAAGTTCAAATAATATTAATCTAGAATAGAGGTGCTGAATGAGGAGGATGAGGATGAGGTGGGTCTTCGTTGGGATTGTGGGACCAACAAAGAGAAGCACATGTATCATTCATTTGTGATTTCATCTCCATTACCAATAAATAGAGTTTAGTCATCCCAGCCGTGAGTTGTACATAATCAAAGAAAGCGAGTGAACAAAATAGATGGATTCAAAGATTAGCATCCCTACCATGTATATAAATATTTTACTTCCCATAAACTCTTTCAAATTAAACTGAAAGATTATTCGTATTTTCAATCCTGTGTATAGATAAATATCTCCAACAAGAATTCACACTAACAATAATGACACTAACACAACCTTGAATTTATATACATGCCTTAATATATTATATGTGTTTGGTATCTAGGGTTATGACCTTATACATAAGATGTATTCCGAATATTAAATTCTTTTATTGATGTTAGAACAGTTAGTTTTTACCCGATAATATAAGGATCTCTTTACCGAAGATGACTTTTCTTAAACCATAGACGGACCAACAACTAGAAAACACGACAAGACCTTAGATTTTATCAGACAATAAAACTTTATGTTTTTATGTATTCACGCTAACACAAGGCCTGTAATTTTCTTTTTGGTTGACCTTGAAACACGCTTCAAAATTCAAACAAGAGCCGGTGGAACGAGGATAACTGGATAAGGGGTTAGAAACAAAGTGGGATGAGTTTCGAATAAATAGGAATGGTGAGATTCCATGTCAAAAGAGTTTTTGCTGAGAAGTACTGCACGGAAAAGTTTTTGCTGACAAGGCCCACTTTACCTTGTGCTTAATTTTTATCAAATAAATAGGGATGGTGAGATTCGAACTCGTGACCGCTTGCTCATCAAAACTCTGATATCATGTCAAGGAACCATCTCAACCCAATAGCTTAAACTATTAGGTGAAGTTCCAGGATATGATTTATATTATTCTCTAACAAGTTTCTCCCCTAAAGAATTTGATTTTTTCATGAAGATTGCTTTTGAACGTATCAAGGTAAGGACGTAAAAACCACTAGAAACCTATCAATGTGCCTTGTGAACTTATAAAAAAGAATTAACAAATCACAATCTTTAATTTATTTATATTCTTTAATATGTAAAGATTCATATACGTGGATTCTATTGTGTTATATTTGAAGCTATATGTGTTGACAGATTTACCATAACACTCCATACATACATGCCTAATTATATAGCTATATATGTTGACAGATTTACCATAAAACATACCGTGTTATATTGTGTTATATATATATTTTTAAAAAAATCTATTAAATAGAAGTATAAAATAATATAAAAAATAAAATTAATATAAAAATAAAATATTTATAATAAATTTAAATATTTATAAGTTTAAATATAATTAATTTAAAAAAGAAATACTTCAGGAGAATAAGACGAGTCTTCACTGAGACCATGAAACCATTAAAGACAAGCATACATATTGCTAATATGTAATTTCACCTCTATTACTAATCAGCAGAGTTTGATCGTCTCAATATTGATCCGTGCATAATCAGAAAGAGCGGGTGAAGAAAATAGAAGGACTCAAATATTAGTATCTATTGAAAGAAGGACAACAAACTCCTACTCCAACATGGATTGCAAATCCTCCTGCAATTCAGATTGTAGAATCAGACCTTAAAACAGCTTCCAGAGTTTTAGTTTAACTCCAACACAAGTTGCAAAGCTTCCCTCCTACTGCAATGTTACGTTGCCCTGCATACAATTGTTAGGATAATAGTTAATAGAGATAGACTTTGATTTTATCATAAACATAGCTTCCTCTGCTGTAACAGAAAGTGTATATATACCCCTGCTTCTGTAACAGAAGACTACGAATAAATATTCTTCTTTCCTTTTATTTCTTCATGGTATCAGAGCAGGTTCTTAATTTCCTGCTGTTTATTTAAAACTTATGAAAGATCCATTCAAGATGGATAATGCTGAGGGCACCAACAGATCCTGCAATATGTCTGAAGGAGAGCCAAATCCCAATCAACGTTTAGGCTCAGTTTTGTTAAATGAATTTAATTATCTTCCTTGGTCAAGAGCTGTGTCAATTGCTTTTGGTGGCAGATCCAAACTTGGCTATGTCAATGGCCATATCAGACCCCCTAATTCTTCTTCACAAGCTTATGAAGCTTGGCAATGCAAGGACCAACTTGTTATGTCCTGGTTACTTAACTCTATGGAAAATCATATTGCTGAAATATTCAGCTACTCAGAATCTTCTTTTGAACTATGGGAAGCAGTGAAGGAGATGTATGGAAACCAGAACAATGCAGCTCGTATCTTCCAAATAAATAGAAATCTTGCTAATCTGCAGCAAGATGGCAAGACCTACTTCCAATTACTTGGGACCTTGAAAGGTATGTGGAGTGAACTTGCATTATATCGACCTCACACGATTGATGCAGCAGAATTAAGAAAACGTGAAGAGGAGGACAAGATCTTTCAGCTTTTAGCTAGTCTCGGTTCAGACTATGAAGATCTCCGCAGCAGAATTCTCATGAATCCTGATCTTCCATCGCTTACTAGTGTGTGCGCTACTATCCAACGGGAAGAAGCTCGCACAAAGGTTATGAATTCTGACTCTAAAAACTCTTTATCAGAATCTCGTGCTTATGTTGTCAACAGGTCAATGAATAATGACAGACCTTTCAAGGGTAAACGAACTGAGTTGAAGTGCCACCATTGTCATAATATTGGTCATTCTATTGGGAGGTGTTGGATCCTTCATCCAGAGTTGAAGCCGGATTTCGAAAAAAAGAAGAGATCTCAAAGGAGCTATGACACCAAAAGTCACGTTGCCGCTGCTCACTTCACTGGTACTTCTTCCAGTAACATTGAGAATTTCTCTACCAACCCATCTGCTCTTCTCAATGAGTTTGCTGCATATCTTAAGGAAAAGGGTGATACTGCCATGACAGCATCTGCCTCTGATTCTGTGGCCCTCCTTGGTAAGTTTGCAGGCTTCCTTGCAAATTCTGCTCACCTCTCGCAAGAAAACACAGAAGGTATTTTCACTGCATTTAAAACTGCCTTGGTAGCTAGTACTGTGCATGATTTTTGGGTCATTGATTCAGGTGCCACTGATCATATAACTAATAAAATGACCAGCTTATGTAATTTTGAAGGATTTTCTTCTCCAACTCATGTGTCTATTGCCAATGGAAAACATGTCTCTGTCAAGGGTAAAGGAAAAATTAAATTAATGTCCAATAGTATAGAATCTTCAATCCTTTACGTTCCCTCCTTTCCGTTTCAATTACTTTCCATTGGTAAAATCACTCGAACACTAAATTGTCGTGCTATATTTGACTCTCAACAAGTTCTTTTTCAGGACCTCGCCACCAAGAAGACGATTGGTGAAGGTTTCTTTTTCAAAGGGCTTTATTATTTTTCAAGTCATCCTCAGAACAACGGGTATCATCAAGTTTCTGCTCTTTCTTCGTTTCATCAAGAGCAACTTTTATGGCACCAACGCTTAGCTCACCCCTCAGACATTGTCCTCACCAAATTAATGCCCAATTTGGATTTAAAAAATATTCCATGTGATACTTGTTATTTGTCTAAGTCTACCAGACTTCCCTTTATGCTTTCATCATCTAGATCAAATAAGATGTTTGATATTGTTCACTCTGATGTTTGGGGACCAACTATTGAATCTTTTGATGGTTACAAATATTTTGTCTCCTTTGTTGATGATTTCTCTCGTGTTACTTGGATTTATCTCTTAAAATTCAAAAGTGAAGTTATGCATGTTTTTCAAAATTTTCATATGTTGGTCATGACTCAATTTTTTACGAAAATAAAAATTCTCCGATCTGATAATGGCACTGAATTCATGTCTAAAAATATGACACAATATCTAGCTTCTCATGGCATTTTACATCAGTCGAGCTGTGTTGGCACACCTCAACAAAATGGGGTAGCTGAATGTAAAAATAGAGACTTATTGGAAAAAACTAGAGCTTTAATGCTACACATGCATGTTCCTAAAATGTTTTGTTCTCACGGAGTGTTATCTGCTGCATATTTAATCAATCGGCTTCCTAGCCGAGTATTACAGTTTAAATCACCTCTTGAAGTCTTGCAGAAACAGCCTCCTAATCTATCTCATTTACGAGTGTTCGGTTGCACCTATTTTGTTCATATACAAAACTTACATCGGGACAAACTTGATCCAAGGGCTGCTAAGTGTGTTTTCTTGGGATACTCCTCAACACAAAAGGGGTGTAAATGCTACTATCCTCCTTCTAAAAAATTGCTCATATCAAGAGACGTCCGATTTGAAGAAAGCTCATTATACTTCAAAAACGAGAATCAACTAGATGACTTGAAAGAATTATTTCCTCTGCCGAATGCCACTATAGACTTGGCCTCATCTGTAGATAGATTGGTTGTTGCAAACGACTCTTCCTCCTTCTCTGATGTTATGGCTACTGATGAAGGGGGTGCCAGCCCTGTTAATACACATTTTGAACACAGAACTATAGACTCTCAAGCCGATGACAGTAGCAATCATGACAGACACTTGTCCATTACAGCTACAGATATACACTCTGACTCAAGAGTTGTCATTCCTATTATCTCAGACTCTAGGGATGGTTCTGCTAATCAATCCCCTCAGCCTCACCTACAGCACCCTCCTGTCATTCCTATTACCACGGATTCTGAGGAAGTTTATGAGAGTGAGTCTGCTAATCACTCTCCATTTCCACAGCCTCGTAGAAATCCAACCCGTCACCGTGCTCCTCCAACAAAGCTACAAGACTTTGTCACCTATGCTGCAAGACATCCTATATCTAATTATCTTACATATCAACATCTCTCCACTGAACATACTGCCTTCCTTACTGCTATCTCTGATGTGCATGAACCATGAAATTTTCAGGAGGCAAACTCAAAAGGTGAATGGCGGCAGGCTATGCACGATGAGCTGCAAGCTCTTGATCAGAATAACACCTGGAGTGTTGTAAGACTCCCCAAAGATAAACATGCTGTGGGCAGTTGCTGGGTGTATAAAACCAAGTTTAACTCAACTGGATCTATTGAGAGATACAAGGCGCGCCTTGTGGCTCAGGGCTATACTCAAACCTTTAGCATAGATTACAAGGAAACTTTCACACCTGTTGCGAAAATGAACACTATTCGCGTTCTACTTTCAGTAGTTGTGAATAATAGATGGTTGATGTGTCAAATGGATGTCAAGAATGCTTTCTTGCATGGAAACCTTGAGGAAGAAGTCTACATGAAATTGCCTCCTAGTCACCCTCAAAGTTCAGACCCTAATTTAGTGTGTCGGCTTCACAAATCTATTTATAGGCTAAAGCAATCTCCACGAGCTTGGCATGCATAATTGAGTGTTGTTCTTGAAGACAATGGCTTCAAACAAAGTAATGCAGACTCCTCCTTATTTGTCCAGCTCGGGCCAACAATCAAAGTAATGGTTCTTGTCTATGTTGATGACCTTATTATTGTAGGAAACGATGGTAACACAATATCTCATCTCAAGGCTACTCTGCAAAAACATTTTCCTATTAAAGACCTTGGCAGTTTGAAATACTTTCTTGGGATTGAAATGGTTGTTTCGCCCAAAGGATTATTCCTTAATCAACGCAGGTATGTTCTTGATTTACTTAAGGATGCCAAGATGACAGATGCCAAACCTGCTCCTACTCCATTGGATAGTAAATTGAAGCTTGAAACAACTAGTGAACCTCTTCGGTCTATCAATTACTATCAACATCTTGTTGGCAGACTCATTTATCTTACTATTACACGACCTGATATCACCTACGCAGTGAGCCTTGCTAGTCAGTTCATGCATGCTCCTACAGTTTTTCACCTGTGCCTTGTTAAGCGAATTTTGCGCTATCTAAAGGGTTCTGCTAGTCGTGGAATTGTTATGACTAATCATGGTCATACTCAGATTACTGGATATAGTGACTCTGATTGGGCAGGTAACGCTATTGATCGCAAATCAACTACTGGTTTTTGCATGTTTGTTGGTGGTAATCCGGTCTCCTGGCAAAGTAAAAAACAACATGTTGTTGCACGCTCTAGTGCCGAAGCTGAATATCGTGCGATGGCGTCCGCAGCTTGTGAATTAATTTGGCTTAAAGGTCTTCTGTCAGATCTAGGATTTTGTAGCAGTACTCCAATGACTCTGTTTTGTGACAATCAAGTTGCCATGCATATTGCAGCTAATCATGTGTTCCATGAAAGAACTAAACACATTGAAGTTGATTGTCATTTTATTCGTCAACAAGTTCAATCACAGATTATCAAACCATGTTACACTCGCAGTTACGATCAATTGGCTGATGTATTTACAAAGGTTCTAACTTCAGCTCACTTCCATCGTCTGCTATCCAAGCTTGGCTCAATCAACCCCCTTGATCCAGCTTGAGGGGGAGTATTGAAAGAAGGACAACAAACTCCTACTCCAACACGGATTGCAAATCCTCCTGCAATTTAGATTGTAGAATCAGACCTTAACACAGCTTCCAGAGTTTTAGTTTAACTCCAACACAAGTTGCAGAGCTTCCCTCCTACTGCAATGTTACGTTGCCCTGCATACAATTGTTAGGATAATAGTTAATAGAGATAGACTTTGATTTGATCATAAACATAGCTTCATCTACTGTAACAGAAAGTGTATATATACCCCTGTTGCTGTAACAGAAGATTACGAATAAATATTCTTCTTTCCTTTTATTTCTTCACACTTCTCTATACTCTTTTCCTGATTTCTTTTGGTGATGGATTTTCTCATGTAAAAGTTTGATTTCCCTACTTTTTGCCTTTTGTTTTCGCTGCACTTCTGCTTTTTTATTCCTCTTGGTTATCTGTTTTATTTTTTATTTTTGCTTCACAGGATCCAGTGTCCTTTGTGGTCCTCCTCAACATTTTAAGTCGTTTTTGCTGTTGTCTTTGCTGGCCCCTTTCAAGGTAAGTGTGTTAGGCCATTTTCACTTTGTTTTTTTTTTTTTTGCTCTGATGCTGGAATTTTGAGTTTTTTTCTAGCTTTTTTCGCTGATTTTCTTTGAATTATCCTTCCTGTTGTGAACCGATGCTTTGTTTCATAATTCATTGCTTATTCTTTGCTGGTATGGGAGTTTCAGAGTAGACGTGTGTTGCTCCTTGCTGCAAGATATATACTTTCTAAAATGATTTTTTTTGAACTCCTGCTTGAGCTGCTGTGAGAGGTTATTTGAGAAAATACATTTCAGATTGAGAGGTGTGAGCGTCATAGGAAAACAGTCAGTTAAAAGGTTTCCCTTATGGATGGTAGTGGCTAGGTTGGCTGATGCATTGATCTAGTCTCTGTAAATGTTGTTATAAGATTGGTTTATGACGTCTGACCCGTTGCTTACTCCTTTTAATACAGAAATGATTCAGTCAATTGAAACAAGAAAACGCAGGATTGCGTCCCAAGTTTTTGACATTATAGGGGGGAACTGCATGCTTAGTTGAGGAAATTGCCCTGAGATTGGTGGCCTAGAGTGTTTAAATTCATCTTGATTAAGATTCAGCCATTAAAAGCAACAAGGTTATGACTTTTATGTTGGACCGAAGGGGATAGGATCTTTTATTGTGAAGTTAATACATGGAATAGACATGGATATGAATTTTTTTTTTCATTTATCATTTTTGCTGACTTAGCTACCTTTCAAAGTTAGCTGAATGTTGGGGTTCCTTTGCTTTTATTGGTTTTCTCCAAACATTTAAGGTGATGCATGTAGGTTTGCGCATTTTCGAAAATTTGCGAATTATTTCTACATTTAGAGTCCACTTAGGGGAGCCTTGAATTCAGGGAATAGGGACTGGCTCATCATCTCCTTATCCGCTGAGAGGTCATGGTGTTTGTTACTTTTTTTACAACATTACATCAGAAGTTCACGAGGGACTGTTGATTGGATGTCCCGAGACCTGTTACCACTCTTGCTTTATTTTATTTTTTTGTCTTTGATAAAACCATTACCTTTGGCTGCATTTCATCACCTGTGCAAATCCTGTGACACTGTCTCAGGTGTTTTCCGTTACATGGGACAATGATGTTGTTGTTCCATCTTACACAATAAAGGGCATGGCTGGTTGTTGTAGGGAAATCTATTTTGCTTATCTTTCCCTACTGCCTCTATCTTCTACTTTGTTGCAATCTGTCCTTGCGGTTGTCACAGCTGCAGCTGGGACTTTGGCCTCCTGTTTTTTTCCCAACCAGCAGCAATTTCTTAGCTACTGAAAACTCTGCTCCCTTTTGGATGGTCCCATTACATGATCGTTTTCTTTTAGTTGTTCTGTTGTGGTTTCTCATTCTTTTTAGCTTCATTTTTCCTTGCCTTTCTTTGATTTGTTTTGTAGGCTGTAATTTTCCCAGTTTTCCATAGATGTCCATTAGTTTTGGGATTTGTTATGGTGTTTACACATCCACTCGGGGTTTCTGTTGAGAATGGAACATTGCTGTCAATGCGTAGGTTGTCGTTGTTATTTTATTGTCAGAGCTGTTTCAGCAGCATGTTCTGACCTGCTTCTAAGAATGTTAGACCACATCGAGCTGTTGATTCCCCCCCCTGCAATTTCCGGCCTTTTATGGCAGTTTCAAGCCTTTGGAATTTGATGAATTCTCATTACTTCTTTACACAATTCAGGTCTCTCAGACTTCTTTCAATCAACAGCCATGAAAAAAAGAAGAAGTTATTCACCTTGCGATTTGGTTTTTGGATCTCAATTTATATTAATGCTTGCTATTTAGATATACACTGTTTATGCAAGCTTTTGGCTTTTTTTTCCAGCTCATCTTGATTTTTTTATTTGGATCTCATGACTTTTTAACTCCAACTTTTTTTTTCCCACTGTCTCACCATGTTTTCTCAGCGACAGGCGTTTGGGTTATCAGGTTTCCTGCTCCCCTTCTCAAGGTACCTCAGGTTTTTTTCCTTAGAGCTTATAGGTCCTCTCTTTTTTTTCTCAGATGTATGCTGTTCTTTCCGTGTCATAATTGCGTCTGCTTGGTTCCTTTATACATGCCTTTCTACACATGCTCAATGCAATGTTATTTTATATTGCTCTACGTTGACTTTTTTTCTTTTTCTTGAATTTCATTTCTTCTTTGTTTGTTGTTTTGCACGCCTAACCTCTGTTTAGTGCTCCTTATTTTCCTGTTTTTTTCAATGTTGTATACCTTCTTACTTTCTCTGCTTCTCTCCCTTATTTTCCATTCACAGCCTTTTACTATAGTATTTGGTTTTTCGTCTCTGATAAAAGATCACGACTTGATGTGTTGCCTCCATTAGTTGATCTTTAATTTGTCTGCTTACTTGGCTTGTTTAGCAATCTTACCAAGTACATTTCCTTTGTTTTTTTTCCCTGCGCAACTCTTTTTTTTCTCTCCCGTTTCATGAATCAAACATTCTATTTCGGTTTTTCCCCCTGCTATCATAAGGTGCTGTTTGCGCTAGGTTTCATGTTTAACCCAATTTCAATGACTACTCAAGAAAAGAGAAGAGAGTTGTCTTATAGATTCACTTGAAATGCTTTGTTTGAAGGATATTTTCATGTTGTTGCTTATGTTAGAGTCAGAACAAGTTAAGCACTTAAGCCTCTCAAAATTGAAGAATGAAAGACTGCACCTAAAGCTGGTTTATATATCAAACCATTACAATAGAAAACAGAAAAATATGCAACCCGCGTTTAATACTCCTACAGTCGCTATTACAACTGCCCTTATCTAACATTTCAGCTACCCTTATCGTTTCTTTAAATTTTGTTTAGGATTGTTTTATTAATATGTAGATTTCGGTAACATGACTTAAAAGTGTCGTTATTGCAATGCTCTTTTCTGGTGTCAAGAAATGCTTGTGGGTTCATCACAAACAAAGCCACTTTTCTCTCTTTGCTGTTTAAATGGGAAAATCAAATTGCCTTCTCCACGCCCAACTCTAGAGCTTCTTGATTGCCAAAAGGTTTTATGATAACATCCATGCATATAACTCAAAGTTTGTTTTTACTTTAATGGGCACTAACATTGACCACTCGGTTAATAAACGTCCAAGACCATATGTCTTTAAAATAAATGGTCATTGCCATCATCTTATGGGTTCCTTTTGCTCAATGATGAGGAAACACCAAAATTTGCTCAACTTTATATCTATGACATAAGAAATGAGGTCAAAAATCGACTTGCGCCGTTTGTCTGTGGCTCTGCAACATCGTCCCTTGACAATGACATTGTTCATGGGTTTATGAATATACTTGATAATACATATGATCTTGCTAGAATCTTTTGTTATGCAAGAGAGCGCTTGGGTTTTGGCCCTGTCTCTGATTATAAACTTTGTTTGCTTGGTAAAAGAGACAGTGACTCTCGACAGTACGATGATCGTTCATCAAATGATATTGGAGGACTAATTGTTGGGGACATTGGATAATTCTTCTTTGAATGTGACATTATCATTGAAAACTTGTGGTTTTCTTAAAAAGATCTCCAAATTACATTTGAAATTAATAGCCTTGTAGTACTTATTATTGTTCCCTTATGGTGAAAACAAGTTTGATTGTAACAATTCATATACAAGCCAAGAGCATCGACGAGCAAGAAAACGATAAAGGGACATGAAGATAATTGATCACTGAATCCAAGGAAAATCAGTCACAGTAATCTGACGATAAAATAGACCCGTTATTGTTCTCGTATGGTAAAGACAGGTTTGATTGTAACATTTCATATACAGGCCAAGAACATCGACGAGCAAGAAAAAGACAAAGGGACCTGGAGACAATTGGTCACTGAATCCAAGGAAAATCAGTCACAGTGACCTAACGATAAAATAGAGATTAATGGAGATTTTTCCATGGAAATTCCATGGAGACCCTTCGTGTTTAGAGATATGAAGATGCACTACCTTTAAACAAAAACTCCAAAAATGATGAAGATGCAATTTCTGAAATTTATCTTATCTAAGGTAATATACATCACGAGTATTATTTCCTGTTTGTTCATATTATATCTCTTCCTTTATAAATTCTTGAAGGTACCATTCATAGATCAATCTTTAATCTTTTTTATGAGTGCGTGACACTTTTTTTTTTCTGTTGTGTCATAATCGTAATGAAAAAGACGAAACTTGTTTGGGTTCTTTGTGTTTGAACCATTTTTCATTGGACATGAGTGTTGCAAGGAGTCTTTTCCTTTTATATTAGCCAAAGCCTCAACACTTGTCATTGTGAGAAGTATGGTCACAAGCTCGGAGAATGTCAAACGATCATAGATGTTCCTCTTAAGGCTTTTTTTGGATACTCATGTTGGAGATTGATGGCGTGGTAGAGACTCTTCTTGTGTGTGGAAACATGGGTGATCTTGTTTGCTCACGCTAGCTTCTTTCACCCTAATATAATTTTCCATCACGTGGTTGATGTTAAGGAGATTTTTATCAAGGAGTATATATAACATTTCTTATAAGGAATAGTTATAGACTCCATTGATTAAGGCTTTGGTGGTGATGAGTTCAAGTAGATCCTTCATGCTTAACATTTCCTTGTTAAATCTCTAGAGATATGCCCTCGTGTTTTTATCATCTCGTTGTGTGATGACAAAGAGCTTGGTGGTGCTCTTTTCGGCAGGAATGCTGGTGTTGAAATGAGAGATGAGCTTTACACAGAGATCATGAAGACTTAGGATTGAGCCAGGTTTAAAGCTATGATACCACACCCTAGCAGATCCGTGAAACGTTATTGTGAAAATCTTACACATGGCGTCACTCTTTGTTATCACTAGCTCGATGATGCTTTTAATGTTTTGTAAGTGCTCCATAAAGTTTGTAAAATCATTTTAGTTGTTTAAGTAGTCTTTAGCAGTGACATAATTCTTAGTAAGGTGAGTATATAACACTTTGTTACAAATTAAAGATTGTTCCTTTTGGTGGGAATAACGTGCGAGAGTTAGGGTTTATGCAATCTCATGTATGTTGTGCCTTGGTTTTTTTTTTTTTTTGTGATAGAGAGCA
>Ga0307511_10004065_pt1 | contig 14956 bp, 14 predicted proteins | sample 13_EM_MG_FD_200266 | JGI IMG/M metagenome (GOLD analysis project Ga0307511, IMG submission 200266) | Populus trichocarpa ectomycorrhiza microbial communities from riparian zone in the Pacific Northwest, United States - 13_EM | ecosystem: Host-associated > Plants > Roots > Unclassified | place... | reverse complement strand
ACGCTGCTGCCTCCCTCCTCCCTGCTCTCACTCTCCTCCCTGCTGCCTTCCTCCCCCCCCTCCTCGCTGCTGCCTCCCTCCTCACCCTCCTCACTGCTGCCTTCCTCCCCGCTGCAGCCTTCCTCCTCGTCCTCCTCGCTGCTTTCTTCCTCCTCACTGCAGCTACCTTCGAATTCCTCCTCACTGCTCCTTCCGCCCTCGCTGACCCCCCTTTCGCCAAATCTCTCCTGATCTACTTCCACAAGCACTACCTTTGCTTTCACCACGACCACCACCCTCCCAGACCCATGTGAGACTCTCAACACAGCAGGTGCTACTGTCATGGCAACTACCCACTTATCTTGCTCTTTTTCCAACACCCTATCTCTAACCCTATTCCTTGCATCCGACACCATTTTTGCCTTGCATCTTGATCCTGGAGGAAACCTCTTGAATTTGAACTGCGATGGCTCCCTTTGGCATTCGATTGCAACTGAGCCCCCTTCCTTAATTAGTGCTGCAAGTTTTTTTGTCCGGGTCAGAGTATCTTTGGTGGTTAGAAGGGAGAAAGTTTTGAGAATGTTGTCGAACAAGTTGTATGCAGTCGGTTCGAAGGCCTCCCAGAATAGTGGAGAGTCGGTCAGGACCTCAATGGTTTTGGCACGCCACTTGATGTCTGCTTCGGTATCTATATATAGAGTAAGCCTTGCAGTGGACCAGCATTAGGGGTCCTTCTTGCCCACTTTCTGTAAACGACTTTTCGATAGCCGGCTTGACCAGAGCAACGTAACTATGGACCATCCCGAGAAGGGGGGGCTCTAGCACCTGACTCACAAGCATCTCAGTCACGACGCTCGTTAACAGGAAGAGATGCTCTTCCTTCAACCATCGCTGCCAATCCCCACCCACCCGCTCGCGTAATAAATCCACCGCCTCCATCTCTAGCTGCTGCTCAAGATCTGCATCTAGAAACTTCAGATATACCCATTCTTCCACCGCTCTAAACACCCCGGCAAACTTAGTGGCAAAATAATAGTCATCTCTGTTGGCTTCAACGCGGGTATCACCCAATCGCAGAACCTCACTTGTTAGAGCAGAGACTGTTTTGTTCTTTGTCTCCAAGTCTGATAGAAGATGTAGGGTGGTCTGATAGAACTTGTGGAGGTTTGAGTTACAGTCTTCCGGTAAATTCAGTTTGTCTTTCAGCTTCTGTAGAGAGCGACCCTTGTATGCGGGGTAAACTGCGTTTGCGAAACCTTCAAGTTGTTGGAGCGATTGAAGGGCACCATCTCGCTGTGACGTGAGGTGGTCGATCTCGGCTTTCAGGGTTGCAATGTCGACATGGGGTGACGAGTGTGCTGTGCAACCTCGCAGGCCCTGAAACCATGGCATCCTGATGTCAGTGGCTACTACTTCTTGATGTTGGGATGTGGGTGTCTTGCCTGAGCTTCATGGCTCCTGTTGTCGCGGAGCCGCGGAAAACAACGAAGGAATACGTAGAAAATAACAAGAAATTGCGGTAAAAAAGAATAATAGCAAAGTAGTGCGTGAATTGTATAGAAAATAGAAAAGGATTGTAGCATTTTGTTCCTTGGTCAAACCGTTTCTTGTTCAGGAAACGTATCTCTTCAGTATGGAAGCCCCGTCTAAGAAATAGCCGGGAGAGAAGAAGTATCCGTTTGCACGGCTGGTTGACAAGCGTGTTGCTTAGAAGCCGATCACACAGACTAGGCCCAAACAAGATGTGATGTTTCACACGTTGCTCGTGATGGTCAATGCATGCATGCAGCATACAGGCGTTTGACCGTAATGTAACATGACAATGTGATGTTGTGGTGGCTTGTCCACCAATAAATGACAGCGACCTGAGTGTATATATGTTGAGTAGAGAGTCATTCCTTGAACTGGCTGCTCTCTTCACAATTACTCCCTTCACAACTAACAACTCTCCCCATAATTACTCTCTCCGACAACTTCTCTCCCTACCGTCTCCGTTAGATACTTGAACCCCAATCATGCCAAAGAAGTCGAAGCGTAAACCCGCAGCATTCAAGCAGCGAGCAAGCAATAATGCTGGATCAGCCGGGAACAACCCTACATCGGCCTCAAGCTCAGCAAGCAAGTCCCCTCAAAACACACTGATCATTGGAATCGACTTTGGAACTACCTTCTCAGGTGTAGCTTGGGTATTATGCCCCCCTACCTATAAGTTCTGTTTATGTTAGTGATTAACAGCTAAATGGTCCATTACGATCACAGCATAATATAGCCAGTAATAAAATGCATCATAATCGAGATTGGCCTGATCAGGTTCACTCCCCTTCCCCCCACGTTACCTCTTCCAATGCTTACTTCTACAGAGCCAATCTTCGGATAAAGTCCCCACCGTTCTGAGATATAGTAGCAAGGGTACCAAGTGGGGCAATGTACCGGCAACGCCAGCCAGCAAGCGTCTCGAGTGGTTCAAGCTCCTTCTAAACGAGGACAATTACACCACCCCAGCAGACCTTCTCCAGCGGCTCAAAGCCAAGGGACTGAAGGGGTACCCTGAGAGCAAAACTACAAACCTCGCTCAGCTCCGGACAACAATCAAGGCAATCCCGGAGGGGAAAAAACCTGCTGATTTGGCAACTGATTATTTGAGGTCATTGTATGAATTTGTACAAGTTAGAATCGGGGAAAGTTTTCCTGCATTGAAGGAACAGTTAGGGAGTGAAGGATCAGTGGAGATAAAGTGCTGTCTGACAGTACCAGCGGTAGGAACCATACATGTCTTTAGGGAGAATCCATTGCTAATGATGTATGTCGTGACAGATTTGGGATGATAAGGCGAAGGAGATCACGAAACAGGCAGCCATAAGTGCGGGCCTATCAGAGAAGCAGATCTATATGATTTCCGAGCCGGAGGCGGCGGCAGTGCAGTGTCTTACCGATTTGGCCGAAACAAAGGGGAATTTAAATGTCTGTTCGGTTCTCCGGGAGGTCTGCCCACTCTCACTAACGATATATATAGGTCGGTGACGTCTACGTAATTGTGGATTGTGGCGGTGGGACTGTGGTACGTTACATACTTTCCATTTTTTACCTGAAATAATTGGGAGCGAACTGGGATACTTAATCCTCCCAAAGGTCAAGGCAACAACTGACTTCTACCAACAGGATTTGATCCCTTACGAAATCACAAAAATATCGCCTCTCCGAGTCAGTGAGTGCACCATTGGCACGGGTGGACTCTATGGCTCCACGGTCCTCAATCGACGCTTCGAAGATTTGGTGATCAGTCGAATTGGCCAGGAGTAAGTCATCTATATAGCATATACCTAGGATTGAAGCCTCCTACTTACCACTTCACGCCGAGTAGGGCATATGACAACATGGATGATGACGACCGCCACGTGATGCGTAAAGACTTCGAAATGGAAATCAAGCCCAAATTCCACCCCGACAAAGCTGACCACGATGATGATGAGCTCAATGAAGACAATTGCGAGACATGTGCACTTCCGGGAGTTCCTGATGACCCCAAGGCCCGCGTGAAGAGGATGAGAATCACGATTTCGCACAACGAGCTCAAGAAAATCTTTGTTCCCTTATTTACCGACATCGCGAAGTTAGTTCAGAAGCAGGTCAATATGGCGCAAGAGGCAACTAAGAAAAATGTCAATGTGTGTCCTTCCTCTTTTCGTGGTATAATTGTCGCGTATGTGTACATGGCTTTGGGTACTGATTCTAGGCTGGGTTAAGGGGATTCTCTTGGTCGGAGGATTTGGTTCATCACAGTATTTGGCAAATTGGCTTAAAGACAACGTACGAAATAAGGATGGCAAGGAAATTAATTTGATCAGGCCTCAGAACCCGTAAGCACCCCTCCATGATCGATTTGGCAGCTAATGAACAGAAGCTTCAAATTCATGCCATCAATAACGTTAACTGACTTGTAACGATTGACTAGGGCCATTTCCATCGTCCTTGGTGCTGTCAAGCACGGTGTCCACATGCATGGGGCAGGCAAAACCTCACAGTGGGGTATAGTGGAGAGCCGCAGAGCCCGGTACCACTATGGAATCTGCATCATCGAGCCCTTCAAGTTCGGTGTCCACCCCCAGAGCAAGCTTGCAATGGACCCTATTTTTGGGACCCCGGTATGCCTCGATCGTATGGAGTGGCTCATTCGAAAAGTACGTTACCTATGTATACTGCAGCCGCTTACTCCCCGTTCCAGCTGACAAAGTAAGGGAGCGCCCATGCGTGAACAAGTCGGCATCACCTCTGAATTCGGCTGCCGCTGCCCAGTCGTCTACTCTGAAGAAGCTCAAAAGGCGCTGCTAGTTGTCGAGCAGGAGATCTATTGTAGTGCGAAAGACACCCCGCCTACAGACCTGGAACATCCAAGTATGCCATACATCTCATAGCGTATGATATTTATATACTCACTCTGCACTAGGTGTCTACCCACTTCTCACATATAAAACCGATTTCAGCGATGCACAGTCTCGAAGGCACTTCGCCAAGCAGCGGAGCGTTATGAACCTCCGTGAGTATTATTTAATCCCAGCCAAAATTCTCCTGAAACTAGAGTCGGCAGACTTGACGTTCACGACTTTGGTCGGGGGAAAGGTTTCTGGCAAGGGCACAAAGGTATATCACCATAAAGACCCTGGTGTCGAACTACTCCGGGCACTTACGCATGGAAGGATCCATGAGCTAGACGATGATGACGAAGACAATGAAGATGAGGATGAGGATGAGGATGAGCATGAGATTGAGAGTCAACTGGGGCGCCTCCTGCTTGGAAATTAATTCAAGCAACACTCTGGCAACCCCCACTTGCCACTTTGTTTCATGCTTTGTGTGATGGTATTTGTATTATGTCTTTTTTTTACCTTGGGATATAGTTGTGCATGCAATAAATGAACGGGTGTCTACCGTATCTAGCTGATCTGTATCACCAGGATTCTTTGCCGCGCAATAGTATTTCGTACAGCATTGTAGCGTACCATGTTGAATTCAAACGGGGTACCTTGGTCCCAAACACCAGCTGGAAGACAGCGTTACTTTGTTGGTGTGTTGGGTCATAGTGTCAGTCAAGATCGGTAGGTCTGTAGCACATTCCCAGTAGGTGAAATTAATGCATATTTAATGCATGTGAATTATCCTGCAACCAATGCAACAAAATCTTAAATAAGACCCCTACACTTTAGCCAGGGTAAAAGCAAGGCTTCTTTGATGGCGGACTATGAGATTGCCAAGGTGTAGGGTTATCAACGGTGGTTATAGGAATATGGGGCCTGGGTGTTGAACTGGGGATAGGATGGACATGGATAAAGCTACCAATCAAATAACTTTCCCATTCATGAAAAGTATTAGGATCTATCAACCCCCATAGCTGATACAATGACCGGTGGTCTGCTCTAACTTTGGGTGAGGTGGATATATATGGATGAGTCCTCTGCCGCACTCGGCTTATATTATTTGGGGAATATCTATGTGGTTACCCACAAGCTCTGGCTGCTATATCCCCCGCTGGGGGTATACCTTTATTCTCAGCGCCCTACTACAAAGCAGGTCTGCAGAGGAAGTGCATAGCCTTGCCAAGACAAAGTTTTCCAAGGCAACAGTCAGAGTCCCTACCAAGCACGATTTTCAGGCTGTGGTTGAAACCCGTGAATTTGTTGATATATATACATGATTAGCCATCTTACTCTTAGTTTCGTGAATTCAATGTATACTGTGGCAAACTGAATATGCGCATTCGGTGGATATCGGAGAGGAAGTGGTACCGGCAGGAGCGACGAGTACGAATGGGGCCAAGACTGAGGCAGGTGACAAGTACATTATCCAATCATTTGGTACTTACCTAGGTAGTTACTGGTTGCCATGGTAACCACAGGGTCATGTGACCAGATCTTATTTTATAGAAGAGCAAAGAAAACCGATCCGGCTACGGAGTACATATACCTAAGTCGAACCCGTTCACACAGTTTATACCATCTTATACCGCTCAGGATACCTGAGACCTACCAACTACGGAACTAGACTATAACTACCGCAAAAACATGTACGAGACTAGCAAAAACTCTGATATAAAGAACCCGCCAAGACTAACGTTTGGTTGCGCACACTAAGTTAGCACTAGCTCGCGTCAGCAAGAAGTCCCACATTGGTAACCGACGATGATGCAGTCAATAAGTGCTTGATGTATCCCTTACTTGCAACTAACACCACTGAATGCAACTCATCCTCCGAACCAAAAACATCATCCACAATCTCAAATAATACAACAACGCTGCTAATCCAAAAAGTTCCTGAGAAAGAGCTAAACTACCTAGCGTATCGGCAACTTGCGCCCATTTTACCAACAGCTTGGTGGTGATAGCTTTCGTATCGGGTTCAATATCCACCTGCCTGAGAGCCTTTAGGTAGCTCAGGCAATTGCCAATACAGTATAATTGCCAATGTAGGGGGAAAGCCAAAGCGCTCGGCACTTCGACTCTGCCGGACTGACACCGAAATCAAACTCAAAGGTGTTAAATACATCCCGATAAAGCTCAATCCATGCCATCACCCCCCTGTCTAGTGATTGGTAACACAAGGCTAACTCTATATCAAGGTTACCTACTGCAGTTGAATACTAAGTATCATCTTGTTGGCAACATAAGAATTCTCCATGACCAAGGGGCTGCTTGAGAGCTCTGGCCCGAAGCTTCTGGATTGTCCGACAAGTCCAGAACTTCAGCACAAATCTCAGCTACCAAGATCATCAAAACACGGAACGTTACCGGTGCCACACGTACATATTTAAATAGTCGCATTGCGGAGTGTGGGCAAGTTGTTATTATAATTATCGCAAGAATGTGGGTATATCCATGAGAAAACGTTTGAATTGCCACTGGAATACTGGTAACACGGACGTTACTCGCTTAGTGGAACATGTATCCCTTGGCCCTTCTAACTCAAATTCCTCAAGTAATTGTTTCATCGCTGCCACACTTTCTGCCGCTGGCTCAATTAACTTGTCAAGCGCTCCTTACCTCCTGTAGGCTCAGGTCGCGCTGCTTGCCTCTTGAGGCTCTACCTACGCATTTCTATGGCTACTGTATATTCTTCTATAATTATTAGTTTGGTAGGCATGCTCGACGCGCTGTAACAACTCTTACACCTAGGCTCCACTTACCTCCATAGCTACCGTAGACTTGCCCCTATACATAGGGTCGCGTCGCAGGGGGTGTCGGGAGGCTCCACACTTAAAGGTAACCTTTGCTTCGACGCGCTCCTATAGCTCTTTTACCTAGGCCATAGCTACAGTAGACTTGTTTCTATACATAGGGCGCGTCGCAGGGTGCCGGTAGGCTCCGCGGTTCAGGGTAACCTTTACGCTGGTCTGTGCTCCAGCTCTTGACTCGTGATCAAGCATTCGCACCTTGTAGGTAGTTGCGTTCCCAATGTACATTGCCTAATCTACCTAGTATAATATATAGAATAATATACGAATAAAACAAACATTATAGTAGTTTATACTCATATGTAATTCATAAACATATTTTGAGATATTTATAGTATGTACTTTACCTATAAGTATCCTAATAATCATGTGTATTCTCTATTTTTAAGATGAAACCAAATTTGTACCCTTGCTGTCGTTCTTATGCTCACCGCAAAGTACTCCATATACTCCGTATAACTATATATATGTATAAATTGCTATGAAGGTTTTGTGCCATACACTTACAAATGGTCCGAGGCTATGCTCTACATTAATTGAGATGTATATGTAAGAATTAATTATCTCAGAAGGCTATAAGAGCAATCGTGAGAAGTGGCATGTAACGGTGCGACCTGGGCGCGACTTACTCCGGTCGAAGTAATCAAATTCGGAGATCCACTCTACAAGCGGAGCCTGGAGCGCGACCAGAGCAAAGCTTACCCTGCAAGCCTACCTTCTATGGAGGCAAATAGAGCCTAGGTAAACGGGTACAAGGGAAAGAGATTGCTAGCGCTGTGGACTGAGGCAGCCGAATTCTGCCAGTTGAAGTCCCATATGCACTACATATGCAGTGATTTGTATAGATTTGTATGGAAACAACCCTTGCCCGCCAATGGTCGATCTCAACCAGGCTAGCAATCTCTTTCCCTTGTACCCGTGTATAAGAGTTATTACAGCGCGTCGAGCATGCCTACCAAACTAATAATTATAGAAGAATATACAGTAGCCATAGAAATGCGTAGGTAGAGCCTCAAGAGGCTAGCAGCGCGACCTGAGCCTACAGGAGGTAAGGAGCGCTTGACAAGTTAATTGAGCCAGCGGCAAAAAGTGTGGCAGCGATGAAACAATTACTTGAGGAATTTGAGTTAGCAGGGCCAAGGGATACATGTTCCACTAAGCTCAGTAAAGTCCGTGTTATTCCAGTGGCAATTCAAACCTTCTCTCATCGGTAGGTACCACTAGGAGCAAATCTTGTAAAATTGCTAAATGTAAGTGAGTCGCCATGTCTGCACCTACAGTGCCTGGGGGAAGGTTTCCGCGCACTCCTTTTTATGCAGCGATCGGTATATGAATGGCATGTATGTATCACTATGAGTTGACCGCTAACCAGATTGAGCACAACAATGAAGATATTTACATAGTCTCGTACCTATTTACATACATCACCAGACTATATCTATGTAGATAGAAAGCTTCATACGTATTTTGTAGCCTAGTTGAATTATTTAGTGTACCACCCCTCAGCTTTAATAACTACAGCAACCCGTCAAGGCATAGATCTGGTAAGAGAGCCGAGTAGGAATCTCTTTCCATGTTTCTTCCATTTCCGTTGTTCTCTTCTTAACAGCTACTAGTCCACCGAGAAAGGAAGCAAGGTTAGGGAACTTTTGATGCAAAATCTTGTTAAGCCTGAGGCAGCGCCCAAGATCCGGATACCTCCCAAATTAGAGTACGATAAGAATTGTGTATAGGAGAGTTACTTTCCATGAAGACAGGATTGGTACACGAGAACACACCAAGTATGATGGGCTTTCTATCTTGTACATAGATATAGTTTGGCGATGTATGTAAATAGGTACGAGACTTTGTAAATATCTCTATTGTTGTGCTCAATCTGGTTAGCGGTCAACTCATTGTGATACATACATGTCATTCATGTTTCAATGCGTGCCGATCGCTGCATAAAAAGGAGTGCGCGGAAACTTTCCCCCAGGCACTGCATGTACAGTAGTCAAGGCAACTAGCCCCTACCGAGTGCGGCTATATAACGAAGTGTATGATGATAGCCAACCTAAATGCATTATCTGTTACTTAGTCAGTGCGCTAGTCTGGTTGGCACAAGTCAGTGCGCATACACGGTGGTGGAAACACCGAGGTACTGCACATATGCCCTTAGAGTAAGGTCTACCCTGGAGAACTGTCCTTCTAGCCAATGAACCAATTTGATCAAACCTGAAAGCAATACCAAATCCAAGAGCGAAGGATAACAGTAACGCCAAGGAATTAAAACTCCGTTTCTCCCATTGTCAACTTTGGAGCAACCCCAGAGGCAGACAGATAAAGCCACCAGAAAAACATGTTGCGATAATTATGGAGTATAGCCGGGTTGCAGAGCGGACTGTGGAGATTGCTCCGTAGGATGCAGATGATTGGGTAGGCTGCAGAGGTACCTCGATCTCCATCACGTCATTTGGCTTCCGCAGTCCGTAGGTTTCTTACTGCGTTGAATAGCAACTATCCAATATCGTCTATGGGAAATAGCTAGTGCTCCTGCTGGTTCGGAGAAGGCTTGCTGCTTGTAAGTATGCCTGAAGGTATCAGAGTATAGTACGTTTGTCTTGTACCTGAAGGATGTATAGTCTCTTGCTTAACAAGACGCTAAGTACAGTACAAGCGAATCTCTCATATTTACAGAGCTAATGCACAATAAGATGTACCGGTAGCGGACATAGTATTGGATACCCCTATTGGTAGAGGCCATGACTTAATATTCCGCCTCTATCCTACTAGAGTAATCCCTGAATAGACCAACCGGACGATCCTGATGCTTGAACTGGTCGGTAGTTCGAATGCTACAGATTGGGGTTTACGCTACTCCTAGTTTGGCACAACTCCATAAAGGGCAGTGACTACCAAAGCAGGACTACCTTGAAAAATTAAAACCATGGCAGTTGAATGTCCACAGTCCTTGGTGAAGGTAGTTACTGAGAAGATTTGAATCAACCCGATGGTTGGTTTGTAGGAAAAATACTCTTATCCGATCCACATGGGAATAGTATGATGGTGCATAGGGACACATGAGATATATCTTGAGATGGCTGAGCATGTGCATGTATGTGAAGGACTAGAATTTCATGTATATATACGTTGCGATAGCCAGCGATAGAAAATGCAAGCACATCAATGAACTCGATAGCCCACTCACTAGAAACCTTATATTAAACGACAGAGTTGTCCGAGGTTATGAAACTCAAATATCCTTTACAGTCGCATGTACAATGTGAAACCGTTGCTTGTGCCTCACTCCATAAACCTCTCCACAGAATCCTAAAGTATATAACCCATATCACTCATTCCTCTCCGATAATCTTTTGTATATTATCACTACCGGAAAACTTTCTCAAGTTGTCCTCTAGCAGTCCCAAAACGTCTTGATATACTTTTCTCCTGAATAAATCGTCTTCCAAATCAGTCTGTAGCATCTCGAATCCCCGGATACATCCCCGCACAGCCATCGCGTATTCATATCCCGCTTCCTCAGATAGTCTGCCAGAGAGATAGTAGGAGAATTCAAATTCTGATCGCCCCTTTGCGGATGAATTATAGAGAGAACTAAATGTCTGCCAATGCCATATTTCAAGCAAAACAACTCCCAAGGAATATAGGGCCTGATTGTATCCAATGACTGCTTTTGCCTGGTTTGTTGGTTGATGTTGGGGGTCGGGGTAATCATAAATGGGCGCTGTGGTACTATTGCTGTTGAAATTCCGATGAACAAATGGACGGGAAAGGATATTGTGCTGGTAATCTGCAGCTAAGTCGGCCTCAGGGAAAAGAATATCTTTGGCCTCCCATCTTTCAGTGAGCCACTGTGTAGCATTGAGTTGAAGGACTGAGGATATGAGCTTCAAACCGAGGACAAGGCGGTTTTCACGACTGGGCTGATCTAGAGTATTTGTATAGGTGGTGATCAGGTCTGTGAGCGAAACGAGGCGCGCTGGTTTGGGAAATTGTTGCAACAGGGTCCAGACGCGGTGTTCGTGCTTGTTTGTACTTGTGAGGATGCCAACACATTTCATAGGGGTATTTGTATGATGAATGGTTGTGTATGTTGCAATGGTTGTACAAAGGCACGGGATAGTCGGTAGATCACTGAGTGACTGATGAAGATGGGCAACATCATCTTCATCGCTTGTATCCTCGTCCACAAAGCTCGCTTTTTTCATCGTCTTAGCGGGCGGTTGGTTGATGGGGGTCGGAGTAGTGGGTCGATTATGTGGATGTGATTTGTGAGCGGCTGGTAAGCCTGAGCTTGGACTCGGTGTTCGAACAAACATACCCTTCAGCGCCGCCTTCCATATGGTGGGGGGCTGATAGGGGTTGATTGCACTATGATTAACTTAGATGTATACCAAATCAAATTCAGTTGCAAGATGGATCTAGACATACCTCATAGGCGGCGGGCTAAGAAATTGAGAGGGAGCCCCGGAGCAACCCCTCTCAGGTGTGGGTGTTGCTATAGATAGGCTTGAGCTACTTGGGGATGGGAACGGTGCAATCTCCATAGTTGCCGCTGGACTTGTGCACAAGGTACTGCGGTCATCAATGGGTTCAAGCTGAAACTCCTGCCACATTACCGTGTGTTGGTGATGGCCACTCATTTGCGTTGAGAATATTAGGATGAACGTTAAATACGGATTTGGGCCATGAAGATCTGCCTGAGATTTTGACAGCGCCTTCGTCGGCGGTGAGCTTCGCATTTTCAGCTCCAGATGCGCACTATGTGGCACTCCACATTTACATATTGGAGGCTCGAGCTTTTCTCTCAGTATGCCGTAGAGTAGTTTTGCATGGTGCTGGACTCGCTGATGATACTTGATGAGAGGGTGGCTGGTAGTCGGACTATTGCTGGAAGGCGATATCGAATTCCGTCCACCATTGGCAAGTGTGGCGAGATCCTCGTTATATTGGCGGATAATTCCTATCTGCTCTGGTGCCCCGGATTATGCACAAATCGTGCACTCACTCATGGTCAGATTATTTCCAAATCGGCGGGGAGTATATACTACCTTCGCGGTACTTGCCCAACATACCCACCTTCCACGCCAAGCGAAGAACAAATTCCCGGCGCCGGCTTCCCGAGACCAAAGCCGACTAAGTGCTTGTATGATGATCAATGAAGGGCACGATATATTGAGTACGTATCATATACTGTGGGGGGACGGCACCTTCTTTTCCTGGAACTTTTTGCAAACCATACGCAAGGTTTCATTCAGTTGCATGGCTACGTACAGCCAATTGTCCAAGGTCTCCTCCGCTGGCCCTAGTCGAGCCTTGAGCTGTGACCGGAAGTGCTTATCCTCCCACTCGGGGCTTTTGGGATCAGCGCTCTTCATCCGCTGAGCTTTTTCTGGGCCCACGAACTCCGTGAGCAACCCGAGAAGGGTGTTGTCGTATTTGCACCGCTCGACCGTGAGGTGTCGGGAAAACTTGCGGAGGATCTGCTCGTAGTCCTTCATGTCCTTGACCGTTTTCAAGCCATCGCGGTAGGCTTTGATGCCCTCGATCGCCAGTGGGAAAGCGCCAAGCACGAGCCCGGCAGTCTCGATTCCAGTAACCATGAATAGCTCGAGGATATGACAGAGGTTTCGGTACGGTCGGCGGTATGTTCTAGATACTTGCGATTCTATACTTAAGGATCTGCGTATTGTGCGTGCGAGCCAAAAGCTGGTTGTTTGGTTGTTTGGGTTGTGGTTGAAAGCGGGGTCAACAGGAAAAAGCAAATATAAAAATATATACATCTATCCATACATAATACTACTCGTCAACACCTATCAACGTCTACTCATTCATAATAACCACATTCATAGTTCATGCATCGAGGTTTGTACAATGGCTATGGCGACCTCGAATACACCTCAGCTCATCACGGACTGGTACCACTCCTGCATGGCGACTTTTGCAAAGATCACCACAGGCATCGACGTCCTGGTGGACTCTAGCAGTCATGAGGCAAAAGAACGTGCCCTGCAACTAATTCAGGACCAAATCGGGCGACTCAGGGTATGGGCTGGGAATATGGGAGCCCATCATCCAGCCGGTAGCAGGATGTCACTGGATTATAAGCTGAAGGAGGCATCACATATTCATAATACGGTAGTGGAGTTGCTGGAAGAACTGAACACCACGCTGGAAAGTGCGTATATATATGTTGAATTCGATATTCAAGTTGGGCGGGTTGCTAATAATTAGCATATGTGATGAAGTGCTTAATTGCTCGACACAAAAAGATCCTTTAGATCTAGATCCCACTATAGTTGAAGAGGCAGAGGAACCAGATGAAGATGATGAAGATGATAAAGATGGTGGAGATGATGAAGATGATGAAGATGATGAAGAGAAGGGAAACGATGGGGAGGAATTCAATGATTATATTTCAGACACCGGGAGCGCAGCCTGCGTAGCCTTAGAGCCTAGCACCGAGTCTCCGTTGGCAGATCTTGTCTTCATGCTTGATGACATTGCTGATATCATCTCCTGCTTGTACACCCTCTCTGTGGCTATACGCCAGCCAATCCCGCAAGACAGGCATCGAAAATACGCTGAGATTAACATGTCGCACTACGAATTTTTTGACAAGCAGCATGTTCTTGAAAAGTTCCCCAATGCAGATCCACTTCTCATTCACCGCCTCGGCAATGCAAACACCCAACGCCGGCAGTATTTCAAATATCGGCTCCTCCATCATGAAAAAATTGCAAAAGGGCTCGAGCACGTGGGACCCGCAACGTTAGTTGATACATCAACACGTCCAGGGCTCGATGACGTGCCACTTGCAGCCCCAGTTCCCCAATCTACACCTATACATCTACTAGACCTAGATCGTGATGCAGATCCTGTACAAGGTAATAACTGGTCAAACAGGAGTGCTACTAATGAGGGCCCAAAAACAGTTATCACATCAACCACGATATCAATTGTCCCAAAGGACGCTGTGGTGGTGCGCACACATCCTGCGATTGAAGCTGAGAGCGATGGGGGGCAAACAGCAACAACATTCGGGACGATCATGGACGCAGGAGAGGTGAAGCTGTTAAAGGTTCCAGATCCACCAGATGCAGATTGTGTATTTGCTGGAAATCCCTTTCAGTGTCCTTATTGCTATACTTTGATCATTGTTAAGAACCCAAAGGCTTGGCGGTAAGTTTCAAAATCCCCATATGTGCGCACGTGACGTCTCACAAACTAATTTCCTTCCAGACGGCATGTCTTTAGGGATCTGCGACCCTACATTTGCACATTTAACTCGTGTACGAAGCCAAATCGCCTGTTCGAAACCCGCCACGATTGGTATGATCATGAGGTACAACACCATCGACGTGAGTGGTATTGTGCTGAATGCACCGTTGCCTTCCCCGCTAGCTCCAGTTTCATCCGCCACGTCAGAAATATCCATCCAGCAGTGTTAGTTGAGGAGCAGGACGTCCCTGCGCTGGTTGGTAATTGTGAGAGAGCCCTGAGTACCCCACAGCAGTGTCCGCTGTGCCCAGTACAGTCGGAGCACACTAGTTATCGACTGCGGAGCCATCTAGGTCGGCATATGCAGCAGTTAGCTTTATTTACATTGCCGAGGTTAGAAATAGACGAGAATGAAGGGGAAGATCTTCCAAGTAAGGCAGGCCAGTTAGGAAGGGAATCAAGTGATGGAGAAGACGGGGAAGAGATGTCGGAAATTGACTTTGATTCGAACCCAGCGGGGGATCATCCTGGGGA
>Ga0307511_10004064_pt1 | contig 14956 bp, 18 predicted proteins | sample 13_EM_MG_FD_200266 | JGI IMG/M metagenome (GOLD analysis project Ga0307511, IMG submission 200266) | Populus trichocarpa ectomycorrhiza microbial communities from riparian zone in the Pacific Northwest, United States - 13_EM | ecosystem: Host-associated > Plants > Roots > Unclassified | place... | reverse complement strand
ACCGTGCTCAAACACCTCCAGTGCGTCCGTTAGAGTCTCATAGACTCCGTACTTCTTCCCTTTCCTTCACCAGATCCCTGGTAGAACGCTGCTCCTTGTTGCATGCAGTATATCTCCCATATACCTGTACTTCAACACCTTTGTCTGGCAAATTCCACCCAGTCTGCCACGTCAGCCTTTTGGAACCTTACCGCCAGAATGCCATTCCGGGAAGACGTTCGCCAACACCCCCACCAGTGGACCTCGAGCAGCAGGAGTATGTGATCGAGAAGATCAAGACCACCGAGATAGAAGGTGGTCAGGTTAAATATCTGGTATCTTGGAAAGGATATGGACCTGATGAGAATACATGGGAACCTTACGAGAACCTGAAGGATGGTGGTGAGCACGTAGTGCGCCAATTCCATCTTGACAACCCTCGCAAGCCACGGGACCCTGAGGTATTAGTTTGAAGGACTCCTATTTTTGCGTATAGTAGGCATTAGGGTTTTGGGATGATTTCGTATGCTCTTATTTTTTCTGTTTGTAACATAAAACCTCTCCCATTGGTGAAAAGAGACGTGCGTAGCTCCAGTGGAGCCGTACTAGGGGGGTAAAACCCCAGGCCCTGTAAATATTTCTCAGTTTGATAACTTTGACTTATTACCGTGTGCTCAAATAGCTTCTTGCGGACAAGATCCTTGAGGAGGGTGGTATAGTCACGGGGTGACTACCGGCCCACGTAAGGGTACTTGTACTATACAGAACGACCTAAGGATATGTTATACATGTCTAAGGAATACTTAATTAATAAGTATGGCGTGTTACTAGAAAATATTACTCGTAGCAGTAATACTTCTATCTGCAGTACAGCTGGACAATAGAAGTATTGTGTGCTGAGCCCAGGGATACGGGATCTACTTAAGAACGTGCAGCTGGAGCTACAGTTCAAGTTTCGTGTGATTCCGACTACTAGTGATCAAGTTACAGTCAGACAAAGTTTCTTGCTATACGACTGAAGAAAATATTTCTAAGTTGAAAATTGTATAGTAGTAGTTACCCTGAACTAGGATTGGTTACCCTGAACCTACTAAGTGAGCTACTTACCAAATGCAGTTTAGGTCAATACTACTTCGGCAAGCAACTTCGAAAGCTTATTGCGAGATGAGACTAAGCCCGATCGGGAAACCGTAACCATGGTAGCGATCAGCACATTTTTACGGTCCTACTGACATATCATACTAGCTGCATTCGTCGCTATTAGCCATTTTGGGTTACCCTGAAATCTCCGTAGAAAGACATAAAAAAATCAAGCCACCAGGGCGTAATTTACTCTAAAGTGCGTCCGGTGACACTATAAGGGGCAATGGAAATCTGAGCAAAGATTAAAGTTCTCAGAAACTTTCGGTTCAAGATGGTTTTAGGGGTGGTTTTGCACGCCGAGTCCATTTCTGGAATCCGTTTTGCGATCAGAGTTATACTTGGCGAGTTATAGGCTGTTGAAGTTGTTAAAACTACTTCTGCAGGTTCTAGCACATGCCCGGTTGACAAAAGTAGCTAACGGACCTAGTCTATTAGATTCCACGTAGAGAGAGCTTTCAAATGAGAGCTTAATGAAGATCAACGGAGTCATATCCGCGGAGTTATGAGCAGTTGAAGCTGGTCCACGTGTATACGAGGCAGGCTCTCAATGGACACTGTACAACTCGGATGGATGATGCCGGATCTGTTAATTATGAACTCTGAGTTGTAAACTGAATGACTTAAAGTTTACTATCTGAAAGTTACTCTGGCATCGGAATAAGACTATGGTTATCTTGCTTAAGCGATAACCAAGAATAGGTAGTGTAATCTTGTAGAGATACAGTTGGGAAAAGTATTCTTAGTTGAGTCAAGTGTGTAGCATGACTCTGCAGTAGCTGAAACGCTGCCAGACTAAGTGCAGAAGGCAACTGCATGAAGAAAAGCTGATGTGACAACCTTCGGACACGAGCAATCCGAAGCCCACGAGTTATTACAATATACATCACCGCGGAATACAAATAGTGAGAGAATTGTCGAAGTTGAGGATAGCGCCCACCATAGCTGTTAAGCAATCGATTCTACCCGAAGCCTACGAAGTTCTAAGTTAACGTTTAAGTTCTGACTTTATCTCGGATAAGTCTATAGGAACCTTTGGTTTTGCTGAAGAATTATTCGGAGTTCTGAATAAGTTCGTTGTGGCAATAGATCATACGGCCGATCTATTGATTAGTTGGAGTATCCGCTATATAGTTAATAGAGCCCCAGTGACAGTAGTCATGACAATCCGTATTGTGTTGTTTACGATGCTGCTTGTAGTATTTCCAGGCATGATTGACAACATCTGTAATGATTGCAGGAATATTGTCGTCGTTGGTGATTGAGGAGTTATCATCTGCGGGAGCGCTGATGTGATGATAACCAATTAATTGATCATGTTCAACAATGTGATGGTGAGGATCGAACTCATACCCATCAAAGATTTCTTCGGGGATGGTGGAGAGGGTATCCTCATCTGATTGCATTTCTTCCTCCTTGATGTCGTCGTAATCTTCCTAGTCCCCATCGTTCTCGTCCTCGAGATAGGGTCAAGAGGGGTGGTGTCCGAAGCTTTCTTCACGACCGGCGCACTTGTTATAATCGCAGTCGATGTGCTTTAAGTTGATGCAGCCACGGTAAACCATTGTGAGTTCTTCTGGTATAGGAGAGATAGAAAGGTTGTTGGTAGTGATTGAAGTGTCTAGAAGGTTGCTGTTGTCTTCTGTAGGATCGATGCTTTGAGGGATGAAATCTTTTTCCTTGTAGGGATTGAGGTAGTATTTATGCTTCCTTGATAGAGGGTCTGCCAGCAGGTTTTCCTTTCCAGCAGTGTGTTCGATGACCAAGTCGAATTCTCTCATGTAAGCTTCCCAGCGGGGCAGCTTCTGAGATGTTTGTCGTGGTCGAAGGAAAGAGAGTAGTGGTTGGTGATCTGTGAGAACCGTGAATTTGGGGTCTCGGAGTTGAGCCTCAAAAGACTTCAAGGAGTCAACAATAGCGAGTAACTCCTTTTGGTAGGTGGGGTACTTCACCTGTGCGGGACTGAATTCCCGAGAATGAAATCGACAGGGTCGAATTGATCCTAGTTCTCCTTGTACTATCCATGATCCTAGTCCAATATCACTAGCATCACATACCAGGTATTTTGGCGCTTCCGAGAAATGGTCCCAAGGTTGGAGAATCTATAGAGAATTCACAAGTTCCTTGATTTTCTCGAGCGCCGTGGTGTGGGTGTCTGTCCATCTCCACAGTGCATTTTCCCAGTCCAGTTCCGACGGGGTGGTTGACCAGGAGGCCAATTCCGGCAAAACTTGCTTAGGAATCTTACAACGCCGAGTATACCTCGTAGTTCCCGACGGTTGCTGGGAATCTTGAAGTCTAATACTTTCTTACGGTTCTTACGATCCACATGTAACCCATCTGGAGTTAATATATGTCCCAAGATATCTAGACGTTTGGTAAAGAACTGGCATTTGCTAGCCTTCAGCCAAAACTTCTCGTCTAGGAGTCGTTGTAGAACCTTCCGTAAGGTAGCTACATGTTCGTCGTAGGTATCTGAAAAGATAATAATATCGTCGATGTAGATGACAAGGTCCTTGAAGACCATGTCCTTGAAGATTTCGTGCATGGCTCGTACCATGGTGGCAGGAGCATTGCGGTCGCCTTGTTGCATAATGCGACTACGATAATATCCCATGTGTGTCAGGAAGGTGGATTGTTGTTCCGAGTCTTCTTCGATTCTGAAGTTGTGGTATCCATCTGCTAGGTCAATCTTGCTCCAGTATTTCCGAGCGGCGACTAGTTCCATGAGTTCCTCAATGCTTGGTAGGGGTGTGTGGTTAGGGTCAAGCGCATCATTCCAATCCCTAGCATCTAGGTGCTGTCTAGGTTTGGTGGGATCATCTCGTTTGACCTGTACGAACAGAACTACCGCATTGGTATCATGTTCTGCACGATAAATCCGGCCTGAGGCTTCTTCCTCATTGAGCTGTTTGGTGAGCTCAGCATAACATTTAGAGGCTGAGGGTCGCCATTTGGGGACCCATGTAGCGCCGGGTTTCGGGCAGATTTGATGGTTGATGGTTCTGAGGGGTGGCAACTCGTTGGGTGTGGTTGCCAGAAACAATTTGGCCAACTCAACGTACAGGTTGAATTCCCGACTTTCTCCGAGACTCATAGCTGAGACCATGAGTTCGCAGAGTGGTAGAAGATGGTCTGGTACATCGTCTTCTATGAAGAGTGCAGCAGATGTGACTTGCCCCGTAGCAAGCCCTGCCTTCCTCCATTCCTTGAGTGCACAGCGTGCCATCCCCTCAGGTTGGAAGGTAACAGGCTTTGGTCCTGCTGGGATTAAGGCGTTCAGGGCTATAAGCGCTGGCTTGTATAAGATCATGTCCCAGCCTGCAAGATGCGCTACATATAGCGTTCTTGTTTCTTTATATCCTCCATAGTCCATTTGTAAATCACATGCCTTTTCTATCACACCCTTTGATCCTTTGATGTCGTTGTTGAGTGACTGCTTGTCGATTCCATCAGTGGGTAGGTCGTATAGATGTACGAATTGTGCGTTGATGAGATCTCCACCAGTCGTCTGTAAATCCACAAGAGCTAATGCAGGATGGCTGTTAAACTTGACCCGAACCCTGCTGTAGTTTAATTCTTTGGTAGACTGGGATTTTGCCTTGGTTTTGCTGTTGTAGTTATTCTTGGCGATAACTGGTTTGTTGGTGTGTTGCAGGGATAGGACTTGTGCGGCGGTGCGCATCGGTATTTTGGATATTCGCTTCTTGCATTCCTTGAAGGTGTGACCAGGTGCACGGCACCATAAGCACTTCCGTTCCCTTATCAACTTCTTCTTGTCTTGTGATGTTAACGTCTTGTTCAACACTTCCCAGTCCAGATCCTTGGTGGTAGTTGTTTTCGTGGCAGGGGTTCTTCCAGGATTAGAACTTGTTTTCTTGTTGTCTGTCTTCTGATCCCTGCGATAATTTCGACTAGGGTTCGGAGCTGGTTGAGTAGCAGGCTGTTGGGCAGGTTTGGGAGTAGTTGAGATACGCCCATGTTTTCGTGTAGCCTCGTATGGTTTCGCTTTCTTGACCTGGTCGTTGAACGTCCATGAATCAAGTATTTGTGGAACCAGGGGGGTTTCCATGTAATCCGGTAGGTGGTTGAGGCTTTCCTGCTCTTGACTTCTTCCGAGATGCATTGGTTTCCATCCTTGTCGATAGGTTCAATCTGAAGTTCCTCCAGCCAGTTGGCAAAGGTTTTGATACCCATGTGTCGTCCATCCTTGTGGGGTGATGCAGCCTCCCATTCCTTCCATAGTAGGTCCATGCTCGTGGAGGGAATAAGGAATTCCCATAGCACTAGCATGAAACTGAAGAAGGACGCCTTGTCCATTTCCTGGATGAGGTGATGGTTGTAAGTAGGGAGTGCACTGCCTGGCAGTTTGAATCCAATGAAGTCCAACACTTCCTTCAATTCCAAACTTATACCTTTCATACTTAACCATCTCTGTATCGCATTGACCCAAGTGTCGAGATACTGTGAGTCTCGGCATTTCTTATCTCGGCTGTTGAGATTTTCTGGAGCATCAATTTTAATACCCTTCATTCGTTTGGACATTTTTGATGACGTTTCATGTGTCACAATTCCTGTCGTCATTTCCCATTGCTGTTGTTCTGGTGTCTTACCACGATCTGTCTATTTCTTGATCTTCTTGACCTTCTTCTTCGGTTTGCTTATGCTTCTGTAACTGTGAACTGACGATCCGCTGCTAGAGCTTCCACTGCTAGAGCTACTATCATATCCATCGTCATCTCCTCCGCCTGCTATAGTACCTAGTGCTAAGGGAGAGGTTTGGTCATCATCGTCACCTCCATTGTTTGGGTTGCCAGTATCTGAGGTACGTTCCACAACGTCATCTTCTGGAAGGATGCCAGTTTAAGATCCTGTGCTGACTTCTGGTGGGGAATGTTGTTTGGTTGTCATCTCAGGAGGGTCCCTTCTGTCTTGTCCTTTTGGTCGTTTAGCTATAGGTAGGTCCTCAAATTGTCCTGGTACAACAGGTAAGAGGAGGTGCTGACCATATAGCATGAAGGACATAATACCATCCCATTCCTTTAGAACCCAGTGAGGTTCTGTGAGCTGAGGAATCTTATGGCGTGTCAGGCGCTCCGCAAGCACCGTAGTAAGTTCCAAGTCCTTACTTTCGAATGGAATAGTTGTGTGCCAAAGATAGTGTTTGGTTGTTACTTCGAGAAGCAGTTGCATGTCTTTTGGATGAAAGCAGTGAAGATACCCAAGCGTTTGTGTAAAGGCGAGGATATCATGTATTTGTTGCTGTACTTTCTTCCAGTTTGCTTCTGTCATAGGAGACGACTCAAATTCCCAAGTTGTGAGGGGAGAGTCTTCTTCTGGCTTCCTGACATCGATGGTGTAGACAGTGAAAGGAGGTGGTATGACTGATTCCTCGAACGTTTGTGGTTCGGGTTTGTCTCTTTTCTTTCGTGGTGTGTCGGAGATTAACTTCTTGATATCCTCTGCAATCATAGCTAATCTTCGCGACTTGTAGTAGGTTTACGGATTGGTTACTCGTTTGGATATTACGAGTTATTTTTCCCCCTTGTCCATATATTGTTGTGACAATTACGTCGCTCCGGACATGAGTGATTTCGGATTGACTTCGGATGACTGTGGCTCGGCTGCCTGTTCGATGTGCAGGCAGGATAGTGGGAACGAGGAGAGCACGGATGCTGGTTCGTCGTTTTCTTCGGCTCCTACGATGGTAGGTACTCCTGAGGCGTGGGTTATAGCAATGACGCCTAAGATACCCTTCCCAATAGAAGGTTTTGGAGATAGTGAGGGTGGCGGCAGGAAGACTGTGAGGCGGTCTCCTTTTATGGAAGAATTGGATTCCTCAAACTCTTCGAGTTTTGAGCTGATGCCAACTGAAAATAGTTCAGTTGGGAAGGAGGAATAATGTGCCTTGCCTGTGAGGAATCTGTTGTTGGATGGAATAGGAAGTAGCCATGTAGTTCCTGCTGTACCTTCGTATGTTTCTTCTAATAGTGAGAAGAACGAGGGTGAGCCTTGGGATGGTGATGCGTATTTGTACGCTGCGATTATTCCTAGGACGTATGGTGCTGCGATATCTTATGCCCTCTGGTATAAGAAGATGAATAGGGATTGTAGTTGCCAGGAATGCAAGAGGTGGTGTCGATATTGGTAGGGTTAGGTGATGGAACGATGGTGGAATTGTTTAATGGTGTATACCACTGCCTATTAGAGCCCTGCCTTGTCTTGCACAAGGCCTTGTGTTGACTGCAGGTTGAGAATATCTCTGTCTCGGTGTTGGATTGTTGTTGCTAGCTTTTCGTTGAATTTAATGTGTTGCTGAATGTGTTGACGTCCGATAGAGGTGATACCTGAAAAGGTATTATAAAGATACTAATGTATGATCAGTTCGTAGTAGAAGGTTTTAAGAGTTAGATAATTTTGTGTGTTAAAAAAAATGTAATAGGCGTTGCCAATAGTAGCACCGCGGGCCGTTTAACAGAGTCTATACTATCACCGGAGTGATACTGTATGTTTGTTATTGCCTCCGCAAAGTCGAGGACTCAGAGGGTCTTTGAGACCATCCAGATTTCCCAAGCGGGAAGAGAATTAACAGGTGTAATCTCTCTGTATTGAAGCTATCTAAGGCTTGTCTGAACTCTCTCTGAAGTGATCTGATCTGAGAATCCTCCTCCAGAAGGGCGGAATGGCTCAGTATTTATACTAGCCGCCAAGCCTTCTGGAGTCTAAAAAACCTGTTTTCTGGTCTTTTCAGAAAACCTGCTTTCAGCCGTTCCAGAAAACCTGCTTTCTGGCCGTTCCAGAAAACCTGCTTTCTGGCCGTTCCAGAAAACCTGCTTTCTGGCCGTTCCAGAAAGTACTCCTCCATGACCATAAATACAGGTGTGGGAGGTCAGGCCTCCAGTACTCAGAAATACAGTTGTGGAAGCATAATGCATTATGATAAAAGAAAAGTACATAAGGACCGGATACGCTCCAGGTAATAGTACGTAAGGTACTATGCCCGAGCTATCTGGTATACATGATAGGTGCTAGGAAATGCATACTAAGTCAAATATAAGAAACGGTCTTCTGTTACAACAGACAATCGTCCAAAGTCTCGAAAAGCAAATCATGTGATTATCTTCCAAAGGAATGTTTGGGTATAAAGTAGAGCAATAAGTGAAAACAGGATACATCTTAAGAAAATCCATAGTGATATCCGTCCAGGCTCTTGGAGGAACATGTAACATTGTTACTTGTCCTAGTGGTGGCTTGTTGCTATACTTCGTCCTTTGACAGGTATCACAACTCGCCAAGTATTCTTTAACGAGCCAGGAAAATGGCTGGCAAATTAATTTATAAGTCAACCATTTCAACGTTTTCTCAACACCGCCATATGCTATAACATCATGACCTTCCTTGATTACATCTTCGGGGTAGTTCTTACTATTCATGTCTAACGTGCTTGGCAAAACCACCCTCCTTTCTCCTTTCTCATTCTTCTTATACAAGAACCCGTTGTACTTGCTTACTCCATTCTTTCCTTCTGGTGCGTTGTAGAGCTGGCTCCACATAGAGCATATCCTAATGCATGCGATATAGGCGTCCCTCATTCTGTCATCTTTGTCAACGTGAGATAGAAGTCTGGATCATCTTTGGGGCCCTCGTCGAGATCGAGGTATATCTTTGCCATATTGGTTGCTGGCACGATTCTATACCTGAGGTCTGAGTCTGCCTTGCGTTTTGCTTCGCATGTTGATCCATAGTGTTCCTCGCCTTTGCAGAAGTTGCACCGATGAGCGGCAGTAGGTGCAGGAGGAATTGACGTCTTCTCCTGTGGTTGAGGGTCTTGAACGTGATTGTTCTCCGCATTTAATGTTTGATGTTGTTGGTGTATAAATCCCACTTCTGACACATATCTCATGGGATTAGTTGGGGATAGGAGGGTATTATGACCTTGGTTAGATCCGCTGGCTTCTCCGAAAGCTGCATTTCGTTGAGATCTGGTGGTAACTGCAGCAGAGAGGAAGGAGGGTTTTTCCTAATCTGGTACGATCTTGATGTTGTAGTCTCATGGGTTTTTTTCTTCGGTTTGCTGACCCCATGGTTCGTGGCGAGCAATAGGAGCGTTCCTGATTGCCCATTCTTCCGCAGACCACATATGAGTGCGGTTAGGAGCTTCTTTGATATTAAGCTCTGGGATGTCAATATCGGAAGTCTCAGAGGAGGGGGTGTTGTTAGGAGGGATAGTGGTAGCTTTCAACTTCTATGAGTCTTGCTAACTCGACTGGAATTCCTTCTCCATCTGATAAACTGCCTCCGCTAGAGTGCAGTCCAAATATCCGTTTCCGTAGGTTCCGCAAACTGAGCATCTGGTGGTAGGAAAGTAACGATTCCCATGCTGGTGCAAGCTACCATGCGAGCGGCAGTAGTAGTTGTAACATTCGGTATTGTATTGCTTGGGATGCTGCTTGTAGGGTGCCCAGGTGTCATTGACAACGTTTGTGATGATGCCGGGAATATTGTCATCGTTGGTAATTGAGGAGGTATCATCTGCGGGAGTGCAGATGTGATGATAACCAATTAATTGATCTTGTTCAACAACGTGGGGGTGAGGATCGAACTCATACCCGTCAAAGATTTCTTCAGGGATAGTGGAGTGGGTATCCTCATCTGATTGCATTTTTTCCTCCTTGATATCGTCATAATCTTCATAGTCCCCATCGTTCTCATCGTCAAGATAGAGACAAGAGGGGTGGTGTCCGAGACTTTCGTCATGACCGGCGCACTTATTATAGTCACAGTCAGTGTGCTTGAAGTTGATGCAGCCTCGGGAAACCATTGTGATTTCTTCTGGTATGGGAGAAATAGAAAGGTTGTTGGTAGTGATAGAAGTGTCTTGACGGTTGCTGTTGTCTTCTGTAGGATCGATGCTCTGAGGGATGAAGACTTGTTCCTCTATGGGATTGAGGGAGTATTTATGCTTCCTTGATAGAGGGTCTACCAACAGGTTTTCTTTTCCCGCCGTATGTGCAATGACTGTTACGGGATGACTACCGGCCCACCTAAGGGTACTTGTACTACACAGAAAGACCCAAGGATATGTTATGCATGTCTCAGGAATACTTAATAATATGTGTTGCGCGTTACTAGAAAATATTACTTGTAGCAGTAATACTTCTATCTGCAGTACAGCTCGACAATAGAAATATTACGTGCTGAGTCCAGGGAAACAGGAACTACTTAAGAACGTGTAGCTGGAGCTACAGTTCAAGGTTCGTGTGATCCAGACTACTAGTGATCTAGTTACAGTCAGACAAAGTTTCTTACTATACGACTGAAGAAAATATTTCTAAGTCGAAAATTGTATGGGAGTAGTTACCCTGAACTTCCCAAGTTACCCTGAACTAGCATTGGTTACCCTGAACCTACTAAGTGAGCTACTTGCCAAATGCGGTTTAGGTCAACACCCCCCCGGTAAGCAAGTTCGGAAGCTTATTGCAGGACGAGACTAAGACCGATCGGGAAACCGTAATCATGGTTGCGATCAGCATATTTTTACGTTCCTGCTGACATATCATACTAGCCGCATACGTCGCTCCTAGCCATTTTGGGTTACCCTGAAATCTCCTTAGAGAGAAATATAAAAATCATGCCACCAGGGCGTAATTTACACTAAAGTACGTCCAGTAACGCTATAAGGGGCAATGGAAATCTGAGCGAAAATAAAAGTTCTGAGAAACTTTCGGTTCAAGTTGGTTTTAGGGGTAGTTTTGCACGCTGAATCCATTTCTGGAATCCGTTTTGCGATCAGGGTTATACTGGGCGAGCTATAGACTGTTGAAGTTGTTAAAACTACTTCTGCAGGTCCCAGTACATGCCCTGTTGACAAAATTAGTTAACAGATCTAGTCTATTAGATTCCACGCAGAAAGAGCTTTCAAATGTCACCTTAATGAAGATCAAGGGAGTCATATCCGGGAAGTTATGAGCAGTTGAAGCTGGTCCACATGTATGCGATGCAGGCTCTCAATGGACACTAGACAACTCGGATGGATGATACCAGATGTATTAATTAAGAACTCTGAGTTGTAAACTGAACGACTTTAAGTTTACTATCTGAAAGTTACTCTGGCATCGGAATAAGACTCTGGTTATCTCGTTTAAGCGAGGACCAAGAATAGGTAGTGTAATCTCCTAGAGATACAGTTGGGAAAGGTTTTCTTAGTTGAGTCAAGTGTGTAGTATGACTCTGCAGTAGCTGAAACACTGGCATAACTAAGTGCAGAAGGCGACTGCATGAAGAAAAGCTGATGTAACAACCTTCGGAGATAAGCAATCCGAAGCTCCTGAGTTATTATAATATACTTCACCGTGGAATACAAACAGTGAAAGAATGGTTGAAAGTGAGGATAGCGCCCACCGTAGCTGTTAAGCAATCGATTCTACCAGAAGTTTACAAAGTTCTAAGTTAACGTTTAAGTTCTGACTTTATCTCGAATAAGTCTAGAGGAACCTTTAGTTTTGCTGCAGAATTATTTGGAGTTCTGAATAAGTTCATTGTGGCAATAGAACATACGGCCGCTCTATTTTATAGTTGGAGTATCCGCTAAATAGGTAATAGAGCCCCCGTGACATTACTTTGTAGTCGCAGTATTTTCGTTTAGCTGAAGTGCTAAAATCCATACCAAAAATATGTCTGCTCCAGAAGACCAGACTCCAAAGGCTTCAGGGTCTCGCCAACCCTATAATCCTTTAAAATTTACACCTATCGCTCCGAAATCGATAACCGAACGACCTCACTTAGAGGCCACCCATTCAGAATCAGAACTAGAATACGATTCCGTAATGGCAGATATATTATCACGAGGTGCTCAATCATGTGAGCCACAAGCAGATGACTTCCCCGACCCTCTAACATTTCCATTAGGATTAATGCATCGCTTATGTGCCCCACGAGTTAGGAACGCTCCAGGAAGTACTACCTCATCTCGACAACGAGTCGACACAAGGGAATAAAGGAGACAAAGACCAGCCCTGTCACAAGAACAATACGAGGATCTACTGGCAGCAATAATCCGAGATGGCAAGATGGAATTTGAGGCACAACGGGTGGAGATCACAAAATAGACAGATGCATTCTTGGCTCAGGCAAAAACCATTACTGACCAACAAGCTGCCCACAAAATCATCTGTAACGGTGCGAAGACCACCTATGATGAACTCACCACCCTTCATCAACAGGTCAAAGACGTAATCGCAGCGGTGAAAGGTGAAGCTGCCGGCCAAAAGGAGGCAGTTAAAACACTCACCGATAAAATTAAAGCTGCACTGGTAATCCAGTGGGAGACTTTAATTAAGAAGCTGGGTGAGGAAAATGATAAGATCATTGGTGAAGCGCAAGCAGAATTTGACCAAATAAAGGCCGATTTGAAGAGCCTTCATGACTTGAGTCAGAAGGCTAACAAACAAGAGCAGGATGATCGGTCAAAAAGTTGTGAACACAATAAGGAGTCAATCGAGACTCTGGACCGAACAACCACGACCATCAAACGCAAGCTCAAAGACCTTGAGAATACCACTAGCATGCGCAAACGAGGAATCTCAGCCGATATAGAAGAAGAGATTCGAAGGCACCATACCCCTCCCCCACTTCGTGATGGACTAGATAGAGGATTAGGGGGAACTATCCCACCACCTCCTCCACCACCTCCACCTCCACCACCAAAAACTCGCATTACACTAGGACAGCAAGCCGCTGCTGTTCCTTTAGTCAACAAGGAACCCCGAAACCTTCCGTAGCCTCCCAAGTTCGATAGTACTTCCTCTAAGTTGGAGGAATTCGTTCAAAAAGTCGATAATATTTTTGCACGAATGCCACTTTCCTATAGCACTACCAGTGAAAAGATCCTGTACCTATCGGATCTATTAACAGGACGAGCTGATATTTGGTAGCATGCTAACCAGCACAAACGTTTACCAAACGAACAAACTAAGTGGCTTTCATGGGACTCCTATGGTGGATTCAAAAATGAATTCATGGAAACCCACCGGAACCACAACGAACAACGAGAAGCTAAGCAGCCTATTCTTAAAGATTACCAAGGAAAGGGCGAGAGAAGGGTTGATTACATCTCTCGCAATAGAGCACATCAATTGATAGCTTGTCTATCAAGACTGGCGCTCTGGTAGCACCTTGTCAACTCCATCCAACCCGAGGTCAGAACCCACATGATCCGAACAAGTACTGACAAGTACACATTAGATAAAGTCCCTACCAGTATTGAGATGTGTTTCCACACTATCGCCAATACAGGATCGACCTTGGAATGCGAACGGGATAGAGAAACCTATGCTCAGACCGAGTTTCAGAATAAGGGAGACAGGGCAGGTGGGACCAAGGAGAAGAAGGAGGCCAATAAACCCTTGGAGGCTACCAAGAAGGATGACACTAAGCGTATGCAGAAGAAGAAGGCGAAGCCTAAATCTCAGGGCACCAGTGCGAAATCTGACAAGTCCGATACCACCAAGAAGGCCAAAGAACCTGATGAAGAGCTTGTCACTTATGCCATGAAAAAGGCACGGATGGCATCCTAACAGTGTATCAAATGTGGTGATCCCAACCACATTAAGAAAGACTGTACCAACCCTTGGAAGCCTACCAAGGAGGAGAAGAAGAAGGCTGATAAGGGGAAGGAGAAGGCAGCGAATGTGTCGGCGATTATGGCAACAGTGGACGTAGTTCCTGAGCCAATTTGCTATGGTCGTATTATTTCGGAGGACGAGTTGGACTTTGAGGTAGATGAGTTGGATACTCAATAGGAACGCGGGCTGTCCTGTACGTCGGGTCAGGTAGTCTCGCAGGATTGGTTTTCGATTTGTGTTCTTAGCAAAGGCATCTCTGTTAAGGAATGGAAGGAGGAACATGAGGGGGAACTTATAGATTTAGACCCGGTTTTGATTTATTCTGTTTCTCGCAAGCTTTCTATATCACAAAACACAAAAAGAGTACAAAAACGAAAAGCTGAGGACGAGTAGGCTACTCTAATCAGTGCTCTCGAAAAAAGACCACGAACGGTGGCGGCGTCGGATATTTCATTGGCTCGGAATCCTGTTTCTAATTTTTCTTTGGTGGGAAAATAGTCTGCGAAAGTTTTAAGGCCTGGTGGAATGAAGTTTCATATTCCTGTTAAGGTAACTTGGGTTTACGGTGGAAATACCGCAGTGATAACCATGAAATCCCTTATTGATACCGGTGCCCAAGTGATGATTTTGGATAAGGATTTTGTGGAGCAGATGATGATGTCTTGGGTGTCACGGAGGCCATATTAACTATATAGCGGATACTCCAACTATAAAATAGAGCGGCTGTATGTTCTATTGCCACAACGGAACTTATTCCGAACTCCGAATAATGGTTCAGCATGTAAAGTCCCTTCTAGACTTATCCGCACCTTCAGGCTTTAATCCGCAAGAGATGATGCAACTGTCCAGTTAACGCGAAATCACTATGGAAGCACTGCGAGGTCAAAACCACAGATAAAGTCAGAACTCAGAAATTATCAACTTAGAACTTTGTAGGCTTTGTGTAGAATCGATTGCTTAACAGCTATGGTGGGCGCTATCCTCACCTTCGACAATTCTCTCCCTATTTGTATTCCGCGGTGATGCATATTGTGATAACTCGCGGGCTTCGGATTGCTCATGTCCGAAGGTTGTCACATCAGCTTTCCTTCATGCAGTCGCCTTCTGCACTTAGTCTGCCAGCGTTTCAGCTACTGCAGAGTCATACTACACACTTGACTCAACTAAGAATACTTTTCCCAACTGTATCTCTAGGAGATTACACTACCTATTCT
>Ga0307511_10004063_pt1 | contig 14959 bp, 12 predicted proteins | sample 13_EM_MG_FD_200266 | JGI IMG/M metagenome (GOLD analysis project Ga0307511, IMG submission 200266) | Populus trichocarpa ectomycorrhiza microbial communities from riparian zone in the Pacific Northwest, United States - 13_EM | ecosystem: Host-associated > Plants > Roots > Unclassified | place... | reverse complement strand
GAACGAAGGACGGCCGCTGCACGAAGGCGACGGCGCTGGTGAAACTCGAAGTGGTCAACTGCTTGACGAAGTCCTGTCTGTCGCGGATCGTGACCACCTGGTCGGCGAAGTAATAGCGCGGGAAGTGGGCTCCTTCCTCGAATGTCACAGGCAGTGATTCCTTGAACTTGCCATGGTTGCGCTTTTTCTCGACCTCGAAATCGCGATAAACCCCTCGGTACCAGACGTTCGACATGGCCATGAACGGTTTCCACCAATCGGCGCGTCCGGAGCGCTTCACGTCCCACACTGAGTCGGTGAGGTCGATCGACGGCAGGAGGTCGGTCTTGTCGTAGTCGCGCTCGAGGACGGTTCGCAATCCCGATCCGGCAGGCGTCATCGGAAAGAGTCCGTTGCGAACGACCCAGTAGACGGCGTCGCCGGTGGAGAAATACTGCTGCGCCGGTTTCTCGGTGCCGTACCAATCGGCTTCGTGAAAAATGCGGAAGTCCTGTCGATTGCGCGGAAAAGTACGCGCCACCGGCGGAGGATCGAAGAATCTTCGCGGCTCCCTGGGGTTCAGCTCCCACGTGACGTAGGCGAGATCGATGGTCACGAATGTCGCCGCCGCGGCAAGCCAGATGCGCCTGTGTCGCTTGCGCACGGTCATCAGCAGCGCGATGAGTATCCCGCCGCGCACGGCCGCCAGAATCCAGTCCGTTCTCGAAACGATGACGGCGCGCGTGGCGGCGGCACCGGCTGTTGTTGCCCACGTTTTGCGAATCGACGCGATGTCCGTCGCTTTGCTGAAGAGATTGAAGAGCCTCGGGTAGAGCGGCGTGAAACCGATGATGGCAATGATGCCGGCCACGAGTACCGTTGCTGCGGCGAAGCCGAGGGCGCCGCTGCGAACGTCTTCGTCGCCGGCCAGCATCCGGTCCAGCATCTGCGAGGCGAAGATGATCATCGCAAACACCGCCATCAGGATGAATTTCTCCGGATAACGGATCGACGTGGCGATGCCGGCGTCGTACAGCCAGCGCAGAACAGGTGTGTGTCCGCCCAGGGCCATGAGCGACGACAGAAAAACGATGATGAGCACGAACCGCCCGCCGCGCGGCCGCGCGAAGGCGCCGCCGATGGCCAGCGCGATGACGGCAATGCCAGCGTAGATGCTGAAGAGAAACGGCGAGCCCATCCCCTGATACAGCCCGCCGCCCCAGTAGAGCATCACGTTGTTGATCGAGATGTGCCCGAGGACGTTGGGATAGATCAGCTCCGCAAACTTCGGCCAGGGCATGCTCCAGGCGCTGACGAGATCGAATTCGAAGGGCCGCGAACGAGCGGAGTCATGGACATGATCGATGGCGGGGAGGATCTGCGCCGCGCCGAGGAGAAAACCGGTGATCGAGATCGTGGCGATCCAGAGAACGCGCGTGATCATCTTCGAGATGCGCGGTTTGCTGTACCAGCCGCGATAGAGGGCGTACATCCCGATCAGTAGTCCGGTCTGCGCCACCGTCGTCGGTTCCGCGACCAGACATTGCAGGCCGAGGAATAGACCTGCAGCAGCGAAGTCGCGAATGCTGTGTCGCAGGAGAAATCGCCGGACGAAGAGACACGTCAGCGGCAGCCAGGCCGCGCAGAAAAGGATCGGCAGGAGGTTGACGTACGAGAGGTAGATCCCGCCCAATCCGAACGACAGCGCGCCCATCCAGGCAGCGGGAGGACGGAGCTCCATCGATCGCAGCAGCGCGTACATGCCGAGCAGACCGATGTAGAGATGGATGAGGACGTGAAGGCGATACCCGAGGTCGTAACTGGGAAGAAGAATCAACCACGTCAGCGGATAGAAAACCTCGTGCTCAGGATTGGCTGCGATCGGCTGGCCCGCCGAAAAGTAGCGGTTCCAATAGGGAAACTCGCCGTGCTGAACGATCTCGCGAAGGATCTGTTTGGTCGGGTAGTAGTAGCGCGTCATGTCGCGCATGTAGAGCTGGTTGACGCCGAACAGAATGTCGGCAAAGGAGATCGTGGCGATCAGAAAGAGGAGGCTGAGCGCGAGCAGATCGGTGCGGCGACTGACCGGCGGAAGTGTCGCATCGTTCACGGCGCGCGATTGTAGTCGACTCGGGAAGACCGTCTGCGGGCGCCGATCAGTCCGCGTCCTTCATCACCTTCGCCACGCGCGCCAGCAACACGGTGTTCTTCACCGGCTTGCGGATGAAATCAGCGGCGCCGACTTCGAAGGCGCGGACTTCCACGTCGTCGCCCGGCAGGCCGGAGATGAAAATCGCCGGCACGGCCACGCCGTTTTCGTGCATCGCTTCGAGCAGCGAATGGCCGTCGATGTAGGGGAGATCGACGTCGATCAAGAGCAGGTCGACCTTCTGCCGCCCCACCATCATCAGCGCTTCCGCGCCGTCCTTGGCCAGGATGACGGTGTAGCCGGCAGACTTGAGCAACGCGTTCGTCAGCTCGCGGCTGAGAACGTTGTCCTCGACGACGAGCACCGTCTTCTTGCCGTCCGAGGCGGCGCCGGCTTCCTTCTCACCGCGCCGGGCGCGAAGTTGCAGAACCTCGCGCTGCAGTGCCTTCGTCTCCGCGTCCGGCTCGATGCGCAGCTCGCGTTTGAGCACCTTCGCGCATGTCTCGTACTGCTGCAGCGCTTCGACGACGTCGCCGCTCTGGAGGTAGAGCCGCATCAGTGTGCGATGCATCGGTTCCTGCAGGATGTCCAGCCGCAACGAGCTCTGGGCTGTGGCGATGGCCTCATCGAGCGCGCCGCGCCGCGCCTGCAATTCGACCAGTTGCGTGTGCGCGCGAATTGCCATGCGATGCAGCCGGTCGCGCTCCCCGATGACGAATTGGTCGAAGCGCTCTTCGTTGATGGCGAACCCGTCGAGAAAATCGCCACGATACAAATCAATGGCCTGCTTCAGCGCCTCCTCGGTTCCCGCTCCGACCAGCGACTCGAGCTCGGGAACATCGCAGGTGACCGACCGATCGAGCGAGAGAAGATCGCCTTCTTCGATCAGCGTCTTCTGCTTCGGCGCGATCTGCGTCAGCTCTTTTCGAATCGTCGACAGCGTCTGCCGCAGACTCTGGCGCGCCTGATCGGGACCGGTGCTCGACCAGAGCAATCCCGCCAGCTTCTCGCGCGACACGTGCTGCGCCGGCTTCATGGCCAGGTAGGCCAGCAGCGCTTGAGATTTCTTGGCGCCGATCGTCACGAGCGAACCGTCGCCGGAGCGGATCAATAAATCACCCAGCAGCTCCAATCGCATCGAGGTCATCGTTGTGACAGGCGATTATCTCAGGATGCGGCGGATAAGTTGCGTCGACTTTCGGTCACGCATCCCTTACCCTCCGAAACCGGGAGGTTTTGCGGATGACAGAGACCGTGTCGATCGGCGATGAGCTGCGCGAATTGATCCGGCAGCAGAACTGGAATCAGTTGCGCGATCGCCTGGCCGATCTGCATCCCTCGGACGTCGCCGAGCTGATCATCGCCCTGCCCCGCGACGAAGAAGGATTCGTCTTCCGCGTCCTGCCGCGCAACGAGGCCGGCGAGGTTTTCTCCTATCTGCCGCCCGATCACCAGGAAGGGCTGATCGAATCGCTCAGCAACGAGCAGGTGCGCAACGTCCTGGCGGAGATGAATCCTGACGACCGGACCCGCTTGCTCGAAGAGATGCCGGCCGAAGTCACGCGCCGGCTGTTGACGGCGCTCTCTCCCGAGGACTTGAAGAGCGCGCGCTGGCTGCTCGGATATCCGGAAGACACCGCCGGCCGGTACATGACGCCGCGGTACGTCACGATCCAGCCGGAGATGACGGCGGCGGAGGCGCTCGACCATATCCGCAGGACGGGCAAAGGGAAGGAGACGGTCAACGTCGTCTACATCGTCGATCAGCGCGGCCGGCTGGTCGAAGACATCCGCCTCAGCTCGCTGGTTCTTGCCGATCCTTCGACCAAAGTGACCGACATCGACGATCCGCCGCTGGTGAAGATGAACGCCACCGACGATCGCGAAGAGGTGCTCAAGGCCTTCGAGAAATACGACCGCCTTGCTCTGCCGGTCACGGACGCCGATGGCCACATGCTCGGCATCATCACCGTCGACGACGTGCTCGACGTCGCTGAGCAGGAAGCGACGGAAGACATTCAGAAACTCGGCGGTATGGAAGCACTCGACGCGCCCTATCTGCAGGTGGACATCCTCTCGATGATCAAGAAGCGCGCGGGCTGGCTGTCGGCGCTATTTCTCGGCGAGATGCTGACGGCGACGGCGATGAGTTTTTTCGAGAAGGAGATTGCTCGAGCGGTCGTGCTGGCGCTCTTCGTGCCGCTGATCATCTCCAGCGGCGGCAACTCCGGTTCGCAGGCAACGTCGCTGATCATCCGTTCGCTGGCGCTGCGCGAGTTGCGTCTGCGCGATTGGTTCCGCGTTTTCCGGCGCGAGATCCTTTCCGGTCTGGCCCTCGGCTCGCTCCTCGGGTTCATCGGCTTCGTCCGAATCGTGCTGTGGGAAAAGCTCGGCATTACCGAGTACGGCATCCACTACATGCTCGTAGCACTGACCGTCTGGGCGTCGCTGGTCGGAGTGGTGATGTTCGGCACGCTTGCGGGCTCGATGCTGCCGTTCATTCTGCGCAAGCTCGGCTTCGATCCGGCGACGGCATCAGCGCCCTTCGTAGCCACGCTCGTCGACGTGACAGGGCTGTGCATTTACTTCACAGTGGCGCTGCTGATTTTGAAGGGAACGTTGCTGTGAGGTAGCGCCGACGGCTCGTCGGCTGGACCGCCAGCGGCTCGCTGGCGACATTCAAGACATCGCCGCCGAGCCGGCGGCGGTCCAGCCAGCGAGCCGCTGGCGCTACTCACTTCTTCGGCGGCTGCCACAACTCGAAGCGATTTCCCTCGGGATCGGTAACCCAGCCGAAGCGGCCGAATTCGCTGTCGTCGACCTTCTCGTCGACCGTCGCGCCGGCGGCTCGTAGTTGCGCGAGCATGGCGTCGAGATTTTCGACGCGGTAGTTGATCATGAACGGCGCTCGCGACGGATCGAAGTACTTCGTCGTCGACGGCATAGGCGTCCAAAGGGTCATGCCCTCGACGTCCGGCTCGTCTTTCTCGCGCCACTCGAACGAGGCGAAGCCGTACGTTTCATCAACCGGAATGCCGAGGTGATCGCGATACCAGTTGCGAAGCGATTTGGCGTCCTCGCATTTGAAGAAGATCCCGCCGATTCCGGTGACTTTTTCCATGAGCTCTCCTATTTCAGGGTGAAGACCGTTGCGCCGTTGCGCGAGGCGACATTGGATGCGTAGCGATCGAGCGCTTGCGCGAGTATACGTTGCGCCTGTGGGGTGAGCATCGTCTCCCGCTCGGCGAGCTTTTGTGGCACGGACGTCGTCGGCACAGGCGCGACAACAGCTACGTGCGTGATGCCGTCACTCTTCAACCTTGCGTAGAGCGCCTCGGGAGTTGGTAGTTCGAGATAGCGGGAAACGCGCGGCCCGTCGAAGTTGCCGCCTCCGCGCACGCGCCGGGCGAACCAGAACGTTTCATTGAGTCCGACGACGAGCGCGCGCGCATCGGCGGGAAGGAGGGCGTCGATCGTCTGCGCCGTCGCGAACGATGTGCGCTGCTTCGTCAGGAATTGTTCGTCCGAGGCCGCGCCGGAAAGAAGCGTGAACGCTCCGCTGCGATCGACGAAGAAGCCGATGAGAAAAAGTTGGACGACGATCGCAATCGCCAGGAGCACCTTCATGAATTTCGTCGGACGCAACGAACGTGCGGCAGGGATCGCCAGGAACGGCAAAAGGATCCGTGACGACGGCGCAAGGAGGAAGACCACGATCGCCACGACGACCAGAATCCACGCGAGCGTTCCTGCTGACAGGGCGCAGATTGCCAGTAGCGACGCGCCGAGGCTCTCGTCGATGAAGTGTTGATCGAAGACGTAGTCGGAGAGAAACGCAGCGCGATAGCCGGTCACGTGTGGCGCTGCCGCAGAGAGAAATGGCGCGAGCGGATTCGCGGTGAGGAGGAGGTTGCGGACGAGGAAGATCGAACCAACCGCGAGCGCAATGAGCAGAGGTATCAAACGTAGGCCGGACTTTGCATTTGTCGCGTCCGACTGACGTTTGAATCTCGCCACAACCAACGCCACGAACGCGAATGGTATGAACGTGTACTTCGTCATCAATCCGGCAGCGATCGCCATCGAGATCGTCGTGGCGTCGCCATCATCGAGCGCAAGCACGAGCAACGCGCAGATGCCGATCAACGGCCAGTCGACCAACGACCAGCCGGCAATCACGGCCAGTGCCGGCGTCGTCACGATCGCTGCAATTGCGAACGCGTTTCCGCGCGCCAGGCGGAGGAGCACCGCAATTGCCGCAAGCGCCGCGCCGAGGTGCAGAAAATGGGAAGCGATGCCGCCGCCGATCTGGCCGAGGATCGCGAGGAGCGGAAGATCCGCCGCCTCGATCCCGAGCGGAAAATACGAGTGCGAGATCAGCGGCAGATCGATGGCGCGATGTTCCTTCACCCACGTCCAGGGAACGGCCAGGTGATACGCCAGCTCGTCGAGCGATGATGGCGGAGCTTGCGCGGCGATGAGTGCGCAGAGAAAAACAATTGCGATGGCGATGATGGCGAACGGCCCGGCAACATTCGGCATCACTGGCAGGCGCGATTCGAAGCGCCGCACGACGACGTAGAGCCCTCCGATTCCGCAGACGACGAGAATGATGCTCATCGACCACGTCGAAATGTTCAGCGTTCCCACCAGAAAACAGAGCGCGCCGAAGAGGGGATAGCCGAGGAGGAAGTCGCGCGGGAGATCGGCCTCCTCGGGGCGCCACTGGCGCGCAAACGCGCCGCGGATGGCGAAGCCAACGCCAATGATTGCAAGCGCTTCGGCGAGAGTCAGAAGGAACGGGACGCCGACGCGCCGTACGAGCAATTCGACAAGAACGAATCGATCGAGAAGAACAAGCAGCAGGTAGAGGGCGATGATGATGGAGAGGATGCGCTGAAGCTTCGACATGCGCGCGTTCTCAGAGCGCAGGCAACGCCGCTCTCATCGCCAGGATGTCGCCGATGATCTCCCGCGCTGCCTCGGGGCGAATCTGCGTGGTCCGATCGCTCAGCGCAGCCGGTGGGTTGTCGTGAACCTCCATGAAGAAACCATCCGCTCCCGCCGCGGCCGCCGCGCGTGCCAGCGGACGCGCGAACTGCGGCGTGCCGCCGGTCTGCTTCCCTTCGCCGCCCGGCTTCTGCATGGAGTGGGTGATGTCGTAGACCACCGGCGCGCCGAAGCCGCGAAGAATTGGGAAGGCGCGCATGTCGACCACCAGGTTCTGATAGCCGAACGATGAGCCGCGCTCGGTGATGAAGACGCGCTCGTTCCCAACTTCTCGACCTTTGTCGAGAATGTTCTTCGCCTCCTCGGGCGAAAGGAACTGGCCTTTTTTTACTCCAACCGCCTTGCCGGTACGCGCCGCCGCGGCGACGAGGTCGGTCTGCCGGCAGAGGAACGCGGGAATCTGCAGGATGTCGAGCACCTCGGCCGCGCGCTCGGCCTGTTGCCACTCGTGAATATCCGACAGAAGCGGCAGGCCGGTCTCCGCCTTCACCGCGCGCAGGATGTCGAGTCCTTCCTCGATCCCGGGGCCGCGAAACGATTCGATCGATGTCCGATTGGCCTTGTCGAATGAGGATTTGAAAACGAGGTTGATCTTCATCTCATCGCGCAGCGCCAGCAGCGTCCGCGCCATGCGCAACGCATGCTCGCGCGACTCGATCACGCACGGTCCGGCGATGAAAAGGGGAGGGTGGTCGCCGCCGAAGGAGATGGTGTCGGTGATGGCGATGGGGCGGGTTGTCATGCGGGACGCATTGTACTTACCCGAGGTAGAATTCATTCGTGGCTAACGAGCTATTCGATACCTTGATGCGGTTCTATCGCGAATTCATACGACCGGATCTGGACGACATCCGCGCCAAGATGGTCACGAGAGACGAGTTCCTCTCGCACATGGACGGCATCTACAAGCGGTTTGACAGCCTGGAGAGCGAATACCAATCATTGCGGGCCGCAGTCCAACGTCTCGAAGATCGCATGACTGCAGTTGAGCAGAAGCTCGACCGTATGGCTCTTCGGTCAGAGTTGATCGATTTGAAGGATCAAGTTGCGCACCTTACTCAGCGGATCATCGAACTTGAAAAAGCGTTGAACTGACCCTCACGTCGCGCGCGGCGCCCCCGCCCTTGCCCCCACCCAGGTCGCTCCGACGTAGATCACGAACGATGCGATCGAGAACCACACCGGCTGCGGGATCATGAAGGCGTTTGCGATTCCTGCGCAGAGCAGCAGCGCGCCGACGATGTAGCCGGGGATCGGGGTGTGGGAGATTTTTGCGGCGAGCCAGGTCGCAACGAACGTGGCGACCAGCCAGCCGGCCAGGACGATCAACAGCACCGACATCGGCAGCGTTGCTACGAACGCTTTGACCTGAGTCATGTCCTGCATGTTCATGCCTGAAGGCGGCGGATAGACCTTGTGGGCGATGCCTTCCGCGGCTGCGACCAGCGCAAACGCAACGATCAAGCCGACGATGACGGCGGCGATGCGCCGAAGGATCGTCAAACGAGCTCCGTTTCCTGGGCTGCCATCGCGGCGGCTGTCTTGGTGGATGTCTTGTACGCTCGCGCGCCGGCGATGAACGAGCGGAAGAGCGGATGCGGCGCCGTAGGCCGCGACTTGTACTCGGGATGGAACTGACATCCAAGGAACCAGGGATGCCCTTCCAGTTCGATGATCTCGACGAACTTGCCGTCGGGTGAAAGGCCGGTCACGTGGAAGCCGCGCTCTTCCAACTGCGGCACGTACTCGGGATTGACTTCGTACCGATGCCGATGCCGCTCCTCGGTGAGCTCGACGCCATATGCCTGTCGCGCGATCGAGCCTTCCTTGAGCGTGCACGGATATTTTCCGAGACGCATGGTTCCGCCGAGGGCATCGACGCCGATCAGATCGCGCAACTTGTAGATGACTTTGTATGGCGACTCATCATCGAACTCGGTCGAATTCGCGCCGACCATTCCCACGACATTGCGCGCGAACTCGATCGTCGCGCACTGCATGCCGAGGCAGATGCCGAGGAACGGGATGCGCTTCTCGCGTGCGTAGCGAATGGCGCGCAGCTTCCCTTCGACGCCGCGCGATCCGAAGCCGGGTCCGACCAGAATCCCATCCACTCTTCCCAGGTCGCCGTGATAGCCCTCGGTCTCGAGCTCCTCGGAGTCGATATAGATGATGCGGACCTTGACGTTGTTGGCGATTCCGCCGTGCATGAGCGCTTCGTTCAGCGATTTGTAGGAATCGCCGAACTCGATGTACTTGCCGACGAAGCCGATCTTGACCTCGTCTTCCGGATGCCGCAGCTTGCGGATGATCTCCTCCCACTTCGTCAGCGCGCCGATCTCGTCGTGCGGGAGGTGAAGCTTGTCGAGGAGGATCTCGTCGAGCCGCTCGCGGGAAAACGCCAGCGGCACCTGATAGATGAACTCGACGTCGAGCGCGGGGATGACAGCTTCCTGCTCGACGTTGCAGAAGAGGGCGATCTTGTCGCGCATCTCGTCGGGAATGGCGTGCTCGGAACGGCAGAGGAGCACGTCAGGCTGGATGCCGATCTCGCGCAGTTTCTGCACCGAGTGCTGCGTCGGCTTCGTCTTCATCTCGTCCGAGGCCTTGATGTACGGGACGAGCGTCAGGTGTACGTTGATGGCGTTGCCGCGGCCGACTTCGAGGCGGAACTGGCGGATGGCTTCGAGGAAGGGGAGCGATTCGATGTCGCCAACGGTGCCGCCGATCTCGACGATCACGACGTCGACGCCTTCGCTCACTTCGCGGATGCACTTCTTGATCTCGTCAGTGATGTGAGGGATGACCTGCACGGTCTTGCCGAGGTAGTCGCCGCGACGCTCCTTCTCGATGACTTTGAGGTAAATACGCCCGGTGGTGAAGTTGCTCTTGCGCGTGGCACGCATCGACGTGAAGCGCTCGTAGTGGCCGAGGTCGAGATCGGTCTCGGCGCCGTCATCGGTGACGAAGACTTCGCCATGTTGAAATGGCGACATCGTTCCGGGATCGACGTTGATGTAGGGATCGAACTTCTGCAAAGTCACACGGAAGCCGCGCGCTTCGAGCAATGCGCCGATCGAAGCTGCGGCGATTCCTTTGCCCAGTCCGGAAACAACACCGCCCGTCACGAAGATGTATTTGGTGCTCATCGCCTATGCCTCCGGTTGGTTGAGAGAAGTTTGCGCCCACGGCCGCGACGCGGTCCGGGCTGCTTGCTGGAGGGGAGAGTGGTGCTGGCTGTGCTGGGGAAGCGTGTGCGTGTGAGCACGCAGCTCACGAACGCTCCTTGTTGTCACACTTGTTTAGCCAGTTCATGTTCGACGCGCGCCACGTCCTCGGGGCGATCAACTCCGAGATGCGGCTTTGTGGTTTGAACAACACGGATTTTAAAGCCGTTCTGCAATGCCCGCAACTGTTCGAGTGATTCTGCTCGTTCCAGCGGTGATGGCGGCAGAGAGGCGAGCGCGCGCAGGACGTTCGTCTGGTAGCCATACAAACCGACGTGTCTCTGCGCCCCGGCAAGCGGTGCACGTGAGAAGTAAAGTGCATCGCCGTCGAGTGCAGTGACCACTTTGACGACGTCGCGCGCTTGCCATTCGTCGTCGCTTTCGATCGGCGTAGCGAGTGTGGCCATGTCTACGCCGGTCGATTGAAGAACATCGATGATGGAGTCGATTGCGTTGACGTCGATCAGCGGTTCGTCGCCCTGGACGTTGATGATCTGGTCGTAGTCTTCGGAGAACAGATCGAGCGATGCAGCGATCCGGTCAGTGCCACTTTCAAAATCGCCTTCGGGCCGGACGAAACGTCCGCCGAAGGAGGCGATGTGATCCGCGATGCGATCGTCGTCGGTTGCAACGAAGACCGCGCTGGCACGGCTCGATCGCGTCGCACGCTCGTAGACGCGCTGGATGAGCGACACCCCCGCGATCATCGCCAGCGGCTTGCCGGGGAAGCGCGACGAGGCCCAACGGGCGGGAATTACAATGACCGACTTCATGAGCGTGGATTCTATGCCGGTGGTCGGGAGTGTCGGGGATCGCGTCGTGATCCGCCGCCTGATCATCATCGCCGTGTCGATCTTCATCATCGTGGCTGCGTTCAGCCGGTTGCAGTTGCTGTATTCGCACAAGTTCTTCGACAACACCGGACGCGCGCAGTGGATCTGGCCGCAGAGCCGGCTGGCGCAGGGCGATCCGGTGGCGTTCTTCGCGACGCACGAGTTTGACCTTCCGCCGAACCGGGCATTCACGCGAATCAAGATGCTCGGCGATCCGGAGTACACGCTCTATTTCAACGGCGTGGCGATCGGCGGCCGGCACGTCGGTGACGACAACGAGGCGCTCGACACGTACGACGTCAGCAAACTGGCGCGTGACAAACAGAATCGGATGGTGGTCGCCGTTCGGAGTGCGAACGGCGTGGGCGGGTTGATCGCGGCGATCGATCTGACGGCGGAGTTCGGGAACTTCGTCGTCACCGGCAACGACTGGCACATCGTCCGTCGTTGGAATGATGACTTGATTCTTCACGACCCTCCCGCCGGCCAGATCACGCGTCCGCAACTCCTCGGGCAGCCACCCGCAAGACGCTGGAACTATCTTGCGCAAAAGGACGCCACGCCGTTCACGCCTACGCAGAATGTGATTGCGCCGCGTGAGTCGTTCAATTTCGAAACCGCGCTTCCGGAGATCGCAGTCATCGGCGGCACAGCGGTCACCGTCTCGCGAAAGATGCACGCGACGGCGTACGACTTCGGGCCGACATCAGGCCGCGCCAGACTCACGATTCGCAACGTCGGCAATGCAGCGCGAAACGTAACCGTACGGTTTGCCAACAATCGACCGGAGCTCTTCGTCGTCGAAGGTCAGGTCGAACAATTCGTTTTCGCAGCAGGGGAGCGGACGATCGTCGATGAGGAGAAACGCGACTTCCGCTACGTCACGGTTTACGGCGGGCAGGCGAGCGTCGAAGTCGTCCGGTGATCAGAACAGGACTTTCAACACAAAGTACGCCTCGGGGGTGATCGTCTTCGCCTCCAGCGCCTGGGCGTCGTCGCGGGTCACGTGAAAACGTCCTGCGGCGCTGCCGGTCGTGGTCTTCATGAACAGGTCGACGGAATCGATCTGCACTCCCGCGACGCCGGCGTTGCGCATGATGAGGAAGGCCGTTGCGGTCAGCGTGTTGAAGACCTTCTCCTCGTTGTCCGCCGTGAGATCGGCGCGGAGGGAGTGCGGTCCGGTGGCGACGAGCTTGTGCTCGAAGATGCCGACGTTTTCGAAGCCGCGCTCGAACCGCCCGATGACTTCCGCACTGAGGCCGGTTCCGGGCGCGATGGGAGGCTGCGTATCGGTTGGAGTCACCGGCGCGGGAGCGGCTGTGGTTGGTGGCAGCTTGCGAAGGCGGATCTGGCTGCCGAGCGTTGACGCTTTTGATGTTGATGTCGTCGGTGTCTGTTCGACGCCGAGGAGTGAGCCGCCGCCCAGGCGTGTGACTTCGTCCGATTTTGCGACATCGATCGCATTCGGATCGAGCGAGAGGGTGCTGCCATTCACGAGATTGACGACCGCCTTGCCGTTGACGACTGTCCACTTCGCCTTCGCGTCGTAGCGCGTTCCGTCCTTCAACACGACCCAGTAGTTGGCGAACGTCTGCGTTGCGGCGAGGACGATGAAGCTGGCGATGATCAGCGTCTTTTTCATGATGAATCTCCCGGAATGGCGCTTCAGAACGGTCGATTATACTGACCGCCAATGCTCGTCGTGATGGAAGCCGGAGCCCGGCCCGATCAAATCGAAGCCGTCGTCCGCCACATCGAACGGATGGGGCTGAAGGCGCACGCCATCCCGGGCGCGAACCGCACGGCTATCGGTATCACCGGCAAGCCGGGGACGGCCGATCCCGAAGTCCTCGAGAATTACCCCGGCGTCAAAGAAGTCATCCGCGTATCGCATGCCTACAAACTGGTGAGCCGCGAGGCGCGTCCCGACGACAGCATCATCAACGTTGGCGGCGTCGATGTCGGAGGCAATGGCATCATCGTCGTCGGTGGGCCGTGTGCGGTCGAGTCGCTGGATCAAGCTCGCGCCATCGCCGAAGGAATCCGGAACGCCGGCGGCCAGCTCTTTCGCGGCGGTGCGTACAAGCCGCGGACGTCTCCCTATTCGTTCCAGGGACTGGGCGAGCAGGGACTGGAGATTCTGGCGCGCGTTCGAGAGGAGTTCGACCTTCCGATCGTCACCGAGGCCATCGACAACGAGGCACTGGCACTCGTCGACAAGTATGCCGACTGCATCCAGATCGGCGCGCGCAACATGCAGAACTTCTCGCTGCTGAAGATGGCCGGACGCGCCCGCAAGCCGGTGCTGCTGAAGCGGGGCATGTCTGCAACACTGGAAGAGCTGCTCCTATCGGCCGAATACATCATGGCCGAGGGCAACTACAACGTGATTCTCTGCGAGCGCGGCGTGCGGACCTTCGCCGACCACACGCGCAACACGCTCGACCTTTCCATCATCCCGGCGGTCAAGAGGATCAGCCACCTGCCGATCCTCGTCGATCCGAGTCACGGGACGGGGAAGCGCAACAAGGTCGCGCCGATGTCGCGCGCGTCGGTGGCTGCGGGCGCTGACGGCGTGCTGATCGAGGTTCATCACAAGCCGGAAGAAGCGCTGTCCGACGGGCCGCAGGCGATTCTGCCCGAGGCGTTTGCGCAGATTGTTCGCGAGTGTGATGCGATCGCGCGGGTGGTGGGGCGGAGCTTGCAGCCTGGGCTGGCAGCCCAAACTTTATCCTGAGGAGCGAAGCGAGGAAGGATCTCCGGTGATACCGCGCAGGCTTCGATTGAAACCCTGCCGATGCCACCGAAGATCCTTCGCTTTCGCTCAGGATAAACTTTAGGACCGCACTCGATGCACGCGCAGTAGATTCGTCTTCGCTCGTTGATAAACCGGCGATCCCATCATGATCACCAGCCGGTCTCCGGGTGCGACGATGTCACGGCTTAGGAGGAAGTCGTCGACGCGCTCGACGATCTGCTCGTGGTACTCGCCGACATCGCGCAGGACGAATGGTTGTACGCCCCAAAGCATGTTCATCCGCCGGGCCACCCAGCTCGATGGTGTCAGGGCGATGATCGGTTGCTTTGGTCGGAACTTCGACATCAGGCGCGCGGCGAATCCCGTCTGCGTGAAGACGATGATGAACTTGGCGTCGAGCTGTTGCGCGGCGTAGTTCGCAGCACCAGCCAGGGAGTCCGTGAACTCGTCAGTCTCGGAGAGGACACGAAATGGCTCGCGACCGGCAGCCTGAAACTCGCGGTTCTGTTCGGCGGCCATGATGATCCGCGCCATCATCTGCACCGCTTCCACTGGATAGAGGCCCGACGCGGTCTCCGCCGAGAGCATCACTGCGTCCGATCCATCGAAGATTGCATTCGCGACATCCGAGGCTTCCGCCCGCGTCGGCCGCGAATTCGTGGTCATTGATTCGAGCATCTGCGTGGCAGTGATCGCAAAGCGCCCCCACACGCTGGCCTTGTTGAGCACGCGTTTCTGCACGATCGGCACAGCCTCGGGGGGAAGCTCGACGCCGAGGTCGCCGCGAGCCACCATCACGCCATCGCTGACGTCGAGGATGTCTTCCAGCGCATCGATGGCCTGCGACTTTTCCAGTTTGGCGACGACGTTGATCTCGTTGCCGCCGAGCTCATGCAGAAGCGAGCGCAACTCGACGATATCGGATCGCCGTCGAATGAACGAGGCGGCGATGTAGTCGAGCTGATTAGCAACGGCGAAAGCGACATCCTCGCGATCTTTCTCC
>Ga0307511_10004062_pt1 | contig 14959 bp, 13 predicted proteins | sample 13_EM_MG_FD_200266 | JGI IMG/M metagenome (GOLD analysis project Ga0307511, IMG submission 200266) | Populus trichocarpa ectomycorrhiza microbial communities from riparian zone in the Pacific Northwest, United States - 13_EM | ecosystem: Host-associated > Plants > Roots > Unclassified | place... | reverse complement strand
CCTTGGCTGAAATTGGGGGGGGGGACACGTTAGCTGACCTACGGTTTACTGAAGCCTTTGCGGAGCATATGGTTTAGCTCCTTTTTTCCCTCTCTCCAGCGAACCAGCTCTATCATTTGTTCTACGTTTTAGTATGGGTAGGACAGATTTCCCCCTTCCAATATCTGGGGTCAACACTGAACGGTGGGTGGTATAATACTCCCACTGAGAAAGAACATCCCTTTCTTAGTTTTTTTGTTCGGGGATGTTGTCCGCCAGTGGATGTGCGCATGAGTATGTTTCATGCTGAATTCAAATACGTTGGTGAAAAGAATCCTAAGGTATGGTATTGACTTTCTCTCCTTGGAATATTGGATACCTCTCAGAGTGTAAGGGTTCAAATGCCTACAATAGATGTCGTGGCATAGAACTTTACAGATATTATAACGATTATAACTGATTTTGTATGGGAAACCTGTATGCTCACTATCTTACCACTCTGTATACCGGTACACCAGAAAGAGTCAACAAGACTAAGAACAGCACCCTTTGCGTCATGACTACACTCGTTCTGGGTTTGTCTAAAACCGTTTTCGGATGTAAATAGCCGTTTCGCACCAAACCTTGCTCCATATGTAGTGCTCGGCACTCGCCCTTCGTTTCGTGTTTATCACCCTAGTTTTGGATGGGAATTTTGGGCGTTTCACGGCACTAGTATCCGTTTGCAATTGCGGAAACCCGTTGAGCGTGTATAGAGCGTCTACCGTCAATAATGGTAAACGATTAAGCCAGTTTGGTATATATGATATGTAGATATAGTTGGTTCTCGGTACCTGGCCCTGCCAAAAAATAAATTAGCCTGGGAACAAAAACAGATATAAGTAGTTAGTCGAGTATGAAGATACCTATGTATACAGGATCAAAGTTAGATATAGGGTTGGCAGATCAAAGCGTGATGCTCGAATGTCAGACAATCTCATACACAATGTTTTAGGCGATCTGTAGCTAGATCTGCAGAAAGTACATGATGCATGTTCCCGCGGGCCGCCCTACCGAGTACGAACCTGGTTTGGATTCAGGTCCAAGGGGACGAAAGGACTCGTTGTGGGAAAACCAGGGGAGTCTGACACCGCGCCCCTGCTACGGGCAGTTTTACTATATGTCCCAGCAGTACTTACCTAATGTAAAGTAGCCCACCAGCGTTGATTTTCCTCACTGGTTCCTCTGTTTTTGCGGACCAACATTTGCATTTTAGGTGTTCATACTTTATCCCTGCGTAAGCTGTAGTTCAAGTGCATGAAGTGGACGTACATTATACATACCATGCTGGGAGTCAATGAGAGCTCGGTTCCGCACCGTACCGGTACCGACGCCCACTGTGATGGGACCTTGAAAAACCGCTAGATTCAGTCTCGGAAGGGTCTCAAGATCTAATATCTCATGAGGATGTGCGAGAGGCGGCCATGTCAACCAGAAAGAATACATATATAGCTAATTAGTAAGTCAATTCTTGACTCTAAGACATGCTGAATAGAGCCCCCGGTGCTTGATGTTCTCGGGATTCGTGACATCGGAAAAGTCTACTTAGATAACCAGCAGCAGGCCTCAGCGTCGCAGTGGTGGCTCGAAGCCGATGTGAGTCTCATGCCCGGCTTCGGCTGGCTATAGATTTGTTCGTTTGAGTGATCCAGCCTGACTGTGGTTGGTCGTTGACTTGTCGGGCGCGTTTCGCCGTTTGATACGCAAGACACCGCTTTGACTTGAAGAACCTCCCTTCGAGTTCTTAGGCTGCCCCGCCTCGCACACCCCACACGGTGCCAACCTTGCGGCCCAACTCACACAAAGCCTGAACTTGATACAACGGCCTACAAATTGAAGCTCTATATAATCGTGACTCGTGAGTAATCAATCACTGAAAACCTCGTGCAGTTCTACCATGCTAATAGCATCTACCGGAGTGCTAAGTTCAAGTCGGTGCTGCTGAGTGACCGGCGTGCTGTTTCAAGGCTACTACGGCGCACCATTGAGGCCTGCCCGCAGGACGGGCTTCCTTCAATCTTCCATTCTCAGTCTGACCAACGCCATATACGTCTTGTCGACTTCCCTTCAACTGAACAGCTTTATCTATTCCACCGTCTAGCACTCTCAGCGTTCTCACTCCTGCCTGGGATTCACAACGGGCGGCTGGAGTAACGGCTCAGATAGATACCACCCAGCCTCCCTCAAGGGGGCAAGCACTACTCATAGTAGAGTGGGCTGACCGACCACCGGGCCTCCAAAATGCCTCTGAACTCCACAATCCCCACGCCATCGCTACCACTCACGACTCAGCAAAACCAAGAGAATGGCATTCCACAGCGGCCTCCTCATCCTCTCCTCCTGAAAGCCATTGATTCCCAAATCCACTTACTATTCAAGGCCTGGATTCATTATGCATACTCCCTCCCACTGAAGCCTCAGCTCGGGGCTGGTGAGCTTTATAGCCAGATGGATGCTCGAGTTCAGATCTTTGCAGTTATCACGTATGAATTTAATCGACTGATAGCCGACTTTGCTTTGGAATATGGAAAGGATCATCCATGCCTGAAGGAGACATCGACAAAAGATATCTCGGCTTATTCAAAATGTGCAGAGTCAGACATAGCAAAGCTGTGTGCCCTTTGGAATGAGTATTCAGAGGCTTTCGAAGAGAAGTTCAGAGGGGCAAGGAGGGAACGACTTCCTAAGCAGCAGGCAAATTTGATGAAAGAGGAACTGAGTCGACTGCTCTATGTTAATAGGGCAATGGAGAAAGTGTGGCTAGAGGGCGAACAAATGCACCCAGGGACTCGGAAATGCTCTGACAAAGATGAAGGAATCAAGAGGTGGATTGCAGATACAAGCTCACATCTCCAAAACGGCGGACGTGTAAGGCCAGATAAAACTTTAATGCAAAATGTATTAGATGCGAATAAGGCAGCATCTGAAAGATTTGTTGAAGAGCTGAGAGAAAGGCTACAGCGTAGGAAGCACGCCATACTCAATAACAATTATGTGGAAGCTGAGGATGGTGAAAAGGGGGTTCGCCGGCCGCGGGACCGCCAAATGGAGAAGACCACGAAGATACTGACAAAGTCTGGCTCCGATGTGGAATCCAGCACATCTCCACCAAGCTCCATGACGGATAGTCTATGGGATGGCGGAGGCAACCGGATCAGCGAAAGCTCTTATAACGAATTTGACATTAACGACATGAGATACCTCACCCCAATGTTGTTCCCTAGGCCTCCAACCCCCATGGCGCTCCTTGCGACGAAGCCCTTGATACAGAAGCGCCCCACAACACCAGTAGTCTCGAACGCTGTCACAGTTTTACCTCCTCCAGATTATCCTCCTCCACCACTTCCTTCTCCTCCAAACTTAATCAGAGCGAGGTGTCCAACTACCATAGTCACACCACGTTCCCATAGTACAGGTGATACAGCCCTGGCATACCCCGCTAGCACACGATCCTGCTCAGCTGGTTCGTCAATACTTGCAACTACCCCCAATGGGGACTCTCATTTTTCTTTCAAATCCCTTTTCTCAAAGTCCAGATCGAGAACGGTATCGAGAGAAGCCGCCCTAGAGAAAAAACCGCCAGAGCCAGTAGATGTAGTGTTAGCACGCCAACGCACTCTCACACCACACCCACACGCCCCGTTTAAATCCATTCAAAAACCTCACAGTATGGCTAATTTGCGAAGTCCGCAAAAACCAGTACCAATATTGGCGAACCTTGCAAGGTCACCCGAAATACCAGCTAGAAATCCTAACCGATCACACGACTGTCAGCTTAGTGGAGTCTTTGCGCCCAACTTGGAGCATACCAACACTGGACGGCGGCCCTCGGTGACAGCGAGCTTTTATGAACCTGCAGGAGACCGCGGTTGGGTGAGTCGACCCGGGGATGGGGCTGCGCTTTCACCCCCTGTAGGCGCTATGTTGAGACCGAAGGGTTCGATGTTGTTCAATGGTAGGATAGTTAAGGAGGTTCCAAAGGGAGAGGAAGATCCTTTCCTAGAGATGCACGCCTACAGGGGGGAGCCGTTCTAACGTCGCCAGTGGGGTATTCCGCTATATCCTATGTACGCGTGCATGTACATAGCCACAAAGACCGTTGTTGGGACGTTTGCAATCGAATTCTTGAGATTAGTTAGGGCGTCGTCATTGACCCATTATATTAGGCTTAAATAATGGGTATATCAATCACTTAGTGAATATGCTCTACAATATCTACATGCATGATATATGAGATAGGCTCAATACTTAAGTAAACATTCATGTATAACTTCACAATTGAAGTCTCCAGACACTGGCGGCAGAACTAGCCCGCTTTCAACCATCCGAAGGAAAGCAATTGGCCTGGGACCTAGATAATTGATTTATTGTATCAAAAGCTATTATATAGCAGAAGGTTAGAATATCCCTCTCAGTATAAGAGGAGTTAGTGCAATTTCCGAGTTTGGAAATTTTGGTGTGGCCCTGGCAACATTTGTATGGAGAATCACAACCATTGATTAGAGACATGTAATAGATGTTGTCATTGGGCTCAGTAGCCTTCGGCACAAGGTCACCTACCCCTTCTAGATTCGGCCACTGTAGTCTCACACTACCTATGGACCTTCTTTTTATGCAATTTAGCTGAAATTTATTGTCAGCAATCAATCAGTGCTTATGCTTATATGATGTCGCCAGCTGGGAGAGGATATAGTTCGCTTCTTTGCAAGGTTTTTGAGCGTCTGACTTGTATACGTTTAGCGAATGGAAAAAACGTAAGCTATACTGCGGCCGGGGCTGTTTCTGCACACTTGGTAAGAACGCCCTGGCTAATAGTGTAAAAAAATAGGCATATCCAACGAAAGTGAAGGGATCCCTCAAGAAGAAGCTTATAGCTTGTAGGTAACTGACCCCAGTTATAGTGGAGCTGAGGTCTTCTTTTTAATGACATATAATTCAAGGGGGGGGGGGAATATCACGTGCCTAAAAGCATTTCCGCCTTCATTTTGCTAGTCACATGACTTGACCTTAGAACTTCTACTTTCTAGCTACTTTTCCTACTATTTCTACCCTCCAATGCCTATATGAACCGACATGCATGGGTCGAGGCGACCTCACAGAGACGCTGTTGGATCATTTTGCCCTTGTTCGCTGTTTCGCTTTTTTTCGCTTTTTTGCGTTTGCAATGAAACTAGTAGACTACCTAGTACAGTAGCAAAACAGTTGACCAGGGCAGAATTGATTATTTAATAAGGTAGGCCAACAGTTAGGTATCAGTGCTAGAAAAAGTGAAAACTACTTTTTTACCCTGAACTAAGGACTCAAAACAATAATATATCTGTAATATATAAAAAAAAATTCAATTTAATAGACTCACCGTCAGTGGTATATTCAGCACTATCTATGATGCATGACTTCTTCTATACATCGCCTCTCAATCCAGTCCAATGTAAGCCCCCAACAGGGGTCTCTAACAAATAGATATATGGCAGAGTTTTGCTCCGAATATGTTGCCAAAGGCTGTGGCATGTGGAGAAAGGTAGGGTGTGTAGAAGACCAAAAAGAGTTTTGCGAGATAATTCTAATACCGGTGCTCCTAAATAATAGTCAATTGGTGGCCAGTCTGGTAGTCAACTAGGACTGCATGGCCTACCTAACCGTCAATTCTGCCATCAAAGCATAGCAGCTATGCCGGGCAACTCTAGTCTCGCAACTAGCGAAATAAGCCAAATGTCCAAATAAGCTGTGTTTCCTCGGCAAGATGAGACCAACACTAGTTCCGTTCATGTGGTAGACTTTGTAACGTCAGATATGTTTGAGGGGGAAATTGAGCAAAATCAAACGCACTCGGTGAGAAACCAGGGACGGCCTCAAGGAACTCAGGGATCAGATAGCACAACGGTAGCCAGCAATGAATTAGAAAAAATCTTGAAAGTCTCGCTTTCCCAACTCCAAGCAGATTCGCCTTTGAACAACACACCTTCACCCCCGCTATTACCCGTCCTAATCTTGTGCTATTTCCTTCCTCCCTTTTTCAACTTCAGGCCCTAGGGTAAAGTTTCTTATTTCAATTTCATTATTCTGTGTTAATTTTAGAGAGAGTCTCTTCTGCCTACATACTCTTGTTTTCTTTTACTACTTGAAAACCTTTTATTTCCTCAGACCCCACTACGTCATTTGTCTCTAGGGGTGTGCGTCAATATCTCGTTTGATAGGTCTGGAAAATTTTTGCTCTATGAATTTCTTTTTCCTACAAAGTATCGGTAGTGTGCATGAGAGGCCTGCACAATTGCGTTTGTGCTGTACCTGCAGGTATGGTACATACCACAATACGTGTCGTCTGAAGATGAGAAGATCCCCTTAACAAACGGACAGTCAAGATTCCAAGTTTGTAATTTGAAGAACGGAGTGATATCGGTGTTAAAAATACAAAGGCCATAAAAGCCATCTCTAGAGAAAAAAAATCCAACTAGACTACGTATACATATACAAGCGCTGGCATTCCAAAAAAGGCAACCCCTTTCCATTATCCCACAACTAAGCTTCCCAAGTTGGAATGTCGTCGAAATGGGTCTGGCCATCTGCAATTTGACAAATTTGCCTTAACTCGAACTGTGGTATGCCGGTGGCTTCTGTGGTTCCGAAATCTCCATAGACCTTGTTCGTGAAATAAGAGCTTCCTTTGATGTGATTGCCTCATGCCTTTTATTGAACCGTCGCTTGTTGATGTACCACATGAGTAGTAGTAAGAGCAACACTGCTACTATAATCCCAATGACCACTCCTGCAATGACACCGCCGGACATTGCACCTCTGGAGTTTTATGTGTAAGCGGGATACTGCAATTGATAGAAGAAGTAAGGGTGGAATGAGAGATGGGATTTCTTACGCGCCACCACCACCAGCTCCCCCAGCTCCGCGTCCTCCTCCACCGCCGCGGCCTCCGCCTCCTCCTCCTCCTTTTCGGCGCTCAAGGGTAGATAATATGGGGGTTGATGATACATGGGTTGCGAATATTTGGGCGAGAAATACTGGTATCATCGTTGTATGAAGATTGGCCATTTTGTGTATTTAAAAGGGTTTTAGATGCGTGACGTATGTGGAGCTCGGGTCGAAAGGATTTCTAAATTACAAAAAGAATATTCCCCCAAATGTGAGATCTGTTATATAGACGCAGTGGGTGGAGGTGGAGAAGAATACGTAGGGATCACCAGACTTGGTATGTATGGATAACTGGTATATCGACTTGGCTTTGGAAACAGGATTATCCCCGTGGAAAGTTCAAGTTGCTGTAAGGAATGAAAATCTGGAAGATTCAAGGAAACCTTCCGGAATTTATTTCACCCAATAGCTACTGCAGTGCTCTCGTACCCCCTACCTCAGGTGCTCAATGGGCGTATGTACAGTAGGTACCTGGCTTGTAAGGGCTGTGAAGTACAAAAGAAGGTTAAGGCAGGGATCGCTGCCGACCCTTGTTGTCTCTGATTAAGCTTACTTGTGCTTTTGTGACCTGGTCATGCGTCTGGTTGCACAACCCCTCAAGCGAAGGGGAAATTGTTGCAATTTTAGCCCTATGCTACCTATAAGACATGCATTGCGGTCATGCCTGGACACTTGAACCTCTCTGACATATACCGAGTGACCATATATACACTTGATGGTAACCTCCCAGTACCTAGATCTATTTAACAGTATTATACTCTACACATGACCATGAGCGTTATGTGTTTGCGCCCTGGCAAGGGCAGTGTAGGGCGCACGCATAGGCAGTGGGGGGATGTTGTGTGTGCATTTCTTCCATAATTGATAGCAGCATACCGGGACCATGCCCCCAACAAATTTTACAAAGTGCCCAAAGTGCCTCACAAAAGCCTCCGAAATTTAAGGGGCTCTTGAGTTCTTGCTTTCGAGTTTCTATAGTACGGTAACTGGAACCTAGTCTGGTTGCAGGTACCGGTAGGGCGCAGTGCCTTCAAGCTTGTCCCCATGATATGAATATTGTGAGTACTTGAATATAAAAATGAGAGTATGATGGCTGAGTTCCGGCAGATGACTCGGTAGTTAACCGAAGAGCCCTTGTCAATCTTCCCTACCAACCGCTACAGGTTTGGCGGATTGCCAGCCTTGGCGGTTTTCCTGGTATGCAAATTGTAGGACCCAACGATGCTGCGCACACTGGCATAATTCCAGCAGGCATAATTCCAACAGAACACCCCAGGGATGTAAAAGCAAGGCTCAAGCATAATGTTTCGCAGATCACTTTGTACCCCACCTCTGCGCCGGATAGACGGTAGCAGGGTTGAGTCATACTCCCCCGAGGCTTGGGTCGCTATATATGACGTCGACGACCAAGCTGGTGTATCTTCCCAGCAGATGGTATATAAGTGTTGAAGTCACCGGAATTCGCCTGTATTAGTCTTCATTCACCTTTCCCGCAGAAGAATGGCGGAGCCTCATAAGCCCATCACAGGCGGGTGCCTGTGTGAATCGGTCCGATATACCGTCAATTTTCCTACTGACACGAAGTCGCCTCAGGTTAGTTGCTCCGAGTAGAGAGACTTCCGCAATTGCGCAGTCAAGAGTTGCGGCGCTAAACTAGGTATCCCTTATACCAGGCGTACACCTGTCAATGCACCCAATGCCGCAAGAACACTGGGTCCTTAATCATCCACTTTATCACTGCCCCTTCGTCGTACATCACCTGGGCACCGCCAAAACCTGGACCTCAACATGAGGCTGGCTCTTCGGCCCCAACCACGACATTCCAGGAATATATGTCATCCCCAGGATGTTTTCGTGGGTTCTGTGAGAAGTGTGGGACTACGTTGACGTGGAGGAGCAAACACACAGGGGATAAAGTTGATATTATGCTGGGGACTGTGGATGAAGAGTGCTTGACAAAGGAGCTATGTCTGCCTGTAGATGGGCAGTACTGGTGCAAAAATTTCATCAAGGGTGTCACGGATATCATACCAGAGGGAGATAGGTGGTTTGAGAATAGTGGAGAGAATGGAGTGAAGCTGAATTAAAGTAACAGAGATTTCGGGGTATGGAAAATCTAGGGTTGACGTACCTGCTTCCTAGCAGGGATCGTGTGTGTGTATAACAATGAATTCATGAAATTTAAGTTTCTTCATCGACGAAGCATGGAATAACAATTAAACATACCTACTTAATGACTTGCCCAACCTCATCGCTTTCACGGTATGCACCTACACCCATTCTATCACAAAAAGCAAAATCAATGCAACCCGAGGGACCAGCATAAGGGCTCCTGGTTTACATTACCTATGTAGATATATTCGGCGATTTGTCTGCGTCTTTCGCCGACCAAGGGATTTGCTGGCACATCTCAAGTGAGCGGCTGCCGCTTGACATTCGGTAAGAATTCATCTCTTAGAATTTGTATCATCACCAAGGGGAACCTACAGGCGTACCTGTCAGATATCATACTTTAGTAGCCTCGGAGCCAGAAATTCCCATGCATATTGAGGGAACTAGAGTTTCCTAAACAAAAATGAGCCAACGATCACCTCTCCCCTTCTTGATCAACGCCCTCTAGCCCCGCTGGTTATATATTGACCATAGTCCCAAGAACGGGCTATGCATTTTGGGAGGTCATGGAGGTTATTCTTTTTTCCCCCTCCCCTCTGAGGTCAGAAGCAAGCATCTTGCCGTCAGAATAGCACCTGGAGACAGAGAACATAGGGCAGTAGTAGACTTTGGTACCCTAGTTTCTTTCCAGCAATCAAGCAGGCCACACAAATATATATTCCCTTGGTTCCTTTTGGTCTAGATGCGCTGGGGTTGCCATCGCAAGTTGTTGTGGTGTGACCTCCATAGACAATGTACTGTGCATGATATCAATATGTAGTTAAAATAAGATTTACTATAATTACTAGGTACTTGGGTCCTTATATGTTTTATAAAAAAGGGAATATATTAACCCTAATGGTCTGGTAAAAGCACTACTTACAGCAAAAAATTGATACTATCCCTAGAGCTGCTGCAACCCAACAACCAAACCATCGCAACCACTTGTTCACAAAAACCTAGACCTGTACACCAGGCATGCTTGAATCTCGACCCAAAGGCACTATAGCTATGAGAAGCCACTCTGCTCTGGCGACGACAGTTATTTAGAGTTCGCCAATGACGTCCACCTGAGCAAGCAAACATTCGCCAATTTGGGTGGGCCAATGTTTGGAGGGGACTATTCTTCATGCTGTCCCCCTGAGCACAGGGTGGAGGCAACCAGAGGCAAATTTGGCGGGTACTGGCACTGGCCTCAGGCACTCGTAAGGTGGAGGCAATGAACCTGGCGTCCCTTGTTTATCGCTAATATCAGTCCTTTTGAGCAACTTAGTTTAAGATATCAAGTAGCTACCGCAGCCGAATCTACGCCAGGCGGGGCCCTTCGACTCGACTTAGCTTTGTCCCTCCTCCTCCAAGATTGCGTAATTGGTGACAATCGTTAACATGATATCCAACAGACCTTTTACCCATTCTTTAGCATATAAATCACCTCCCTCAACCTGAACCCTTTGCCCATCTCGATATCCACAGCAACTAGAATCACCGGCACGGTAGCCATACCTCAATCATTTTCATTCTGCCAACCTACTCTCTCCACCATTCCACTATCCCACCAACTATCCCACCAACAATGTTCATTTTTACCACCCTCGAATCTGCCCTCGGCGCCCTCTTCGCCCTCCTCCTCCCCCTCATAATCCTCGCCGGCAAAGAAACAACCTCCCACCCGACTCCCGACATGAATAGCGTCTCCTGCACGCGCGGAGACGGAGAATCCAACACCAGCGTGCAAGGCCGGTGTTACGAAGAAGACACTGCGAGCGGGAAGCTTATTGAGGTTGATACCGAGGGAAGCCAAATTTCAGGGGGGGATCAGGGTGACTCGAAGCATTCGGAGGAGATTGTCATTGATGACCAGAAAGCCGAGGCAGAAGATGCGAATGTAGACGCCGACGCCGAAGCCGGCATTGATGCGGATATTGATCAGATGGACCTCCAGGTCGATCAATCCAGGAAATCCAGACCCAACGACGACAAGAACATCAATTCCGACCCGGATCCCAACGATGCAGACACAGACGACAAGGGCTGCAAAGCAACCACCCCTGTCAAGATGAAGCGTAGATTCGCTCGGGAGACCCAGCTACCCGAGGAGGGCGAAGGCGAGGGCGGGGATGAGGCAGTCCAAGCCCCTCAACCCCGCAAGCGCAGGAGCTTGAGAAGGCGGTCTCAATACAAGAGAGATGACGGTGATGGAAACACTACGGACACAGGCTCAAACACTGGTAGTGATAGGGATGAGGACACAGGGGACAATAATTCCTCTACTACTTCCGCTTCGACCGAGCCATCGTCTTCGAGCTCGACCACCCAGGCTTCAATGTCGACTACACAGCCATCGTCAACTACTACCCAGACTTCAACTACGACGACTGGGACGTCGACCAGGACTACAGGTACTAGCACGCGCATGACCACGGCTACGGCTTAGAGGGGGTTTATAAATTATGGTATCCCAAACTATTTAGTACAGTTCCCAAGGTAGGAATAGAATTGGTTGAGAACAGCATTTTTGCATATACGCGTTCTGGCATTCTAGAGTAAAGTGGTCACATCTGTAATGGTAAATCCTAATATACATATATTTCAAAAATAATCTACAAGTGCCAAAAAAGTGTAGGACAAATCTTATATCCAACCCCAGTATGTTCGGCCCCGGGTATTAAAAATCATCAACCCCTGCCACATCTCCTTCTGACTGTAGTGGGGCAAGTTCCCCTGGCATCGTATCTTGTCCAGGACCCAATACAGCGACTTGAGCACCATTTACTGGATGGTGCGCATCATGTGTAGTGCCCAGCCCGTGCTCGGTATGTCCAGCCCCACCTGGTAAGCCTGGTAAGAGTTGATTATTTCGTGCATTCGTGGCTGATGTAGTAGCTCCCGTAAGTTGTCCCCCAGCAATTCCTCTCCCTTCTTCGAGATCTTTCAGAGCGCGCGAACTCTTCCCGGTGCACCCCTTTCCGTCACCTAAATCCTCCAGCGTATCTTTTGCTACCATCATTGGTCCGGCAATGATGAGACCGCATATGAAAACGTTTAGCGGACCCGACCTTGTGGATTTCACCAGCTGCGAAAGAATCTCTTCAAAAGTAAGAGGGGTTCCTTCTCGCAATTTCCTTGCTACTTGCTCGTTGTCGTATGTGAAATCTTTCAACCTGTCCTGGGATCCAAACCAGACAAACGAAACGACCGCTGCAGCGATGGCCAGTGCAAATGGGACAAACTTGACAGCCGTGGGGCGTCTGTCTTTCCATTCAATCTTCTCTGATTCTATGGGTCCGTTTTTGTCGGATTGGGTGTCCCGGTAATCCCCGCAAAAGAATGTGCAGAGGTACAGTGGAATAGCAAGGCCGTACAAAATCGACCCCAATGCAATGGTTACCCGGTTGTACTATGCCCAGGAATCGGGGCGAAGGAGGTAAATTGCTGGCCTGTATGGATGGGACTCTTGATCTGCTGACAGTGAAAAGAAGTAGAAGGCCGAAAAGAATGCCACTACGCATTTGAGGAGGATGGAAAGAGTGTATCGACTATATCTTGCACAGGTTGGGGACTTTTTCTGAAAGAAAACAGCTTGGTGCGTTAGCAATCCAGCCGATAGAGGTTGAAGCAGGGCTCTTTTGGGGCTTACCTTTGATGCCCATTGAAAAGGGCAAAATCTCCGGTTAACGTTGCATTCCTCTAGAGATTTGGTGTCTAGTGCCAACGATACATCAGCCTCCGTGCGTGTAACAGTAGCAGCCTCATGTGTCGTCTGGGTGACCGTGCTCGATGAAACATCAGTCATAGAAGAAGGTGGGCCACATTCTGGGGTTGCTGCAGTCATATTCGATCTGCTTGGAAATGAAATTTGACGTTATGTCAATAGCAACGCAGCGATACCAATCGCCAGAAGGGAAGTTAGATATGTAATGAGGGAATGAAAAATAGAAGCCCTCGTGCCTCCAGCTGCAGCTTCGGTCATGCGTCCTCGTTAGATTCAGATCAGATTGCCACTGGTCTCCAGCCCGCTGCAAATGCTCCGTAGGTTGAAGTAGTATTTGATGCTATGTTACCTGGTATATGGCGAAGACCTGTCGTACTAATGATATGATACACGATAACTCGCGAGCATCGTATTCTCTGGCGCTAGCGACGACTTCCGTCTTGGTCTACTGACTACCGCATTGGGCAACCAGACTACCTATGCATTGGGAACCACGCTAACTTTGCACAGCGAGTTGAAAAGGTATGCTTGAATACAACATTGAAACTACTGCAGTTCAATTATTATTATAACTATTAAAAATGTCCCTTTAACAAATGCCTTCTAGCTGGTACATAGCTATAGGTTCGCCAATTCAAGCCGCCGCCGCCGGTTCTTTGTCCTTCCAGCGATATGCTCCATTTGTCTCTGCTCCAAAGAACCAAGTCACCATTCCTTCCTGGGTAACCACCTCTGCTGCCTTCTTAGAGTTCACTTCGATTTTCCACGTGCCGGTTTTCACCCCGAACCTATTGGTGATTTGCCGGATAGAAAGTACCCTGTACCTGACCGGTGACCAGAACCTATCAGGGTACACAAAATGGTTCTTCCTAGAGAATTCGTCGTAGTGGTTCTGGATCCTTGCCCGGAGGGCACTCTCCTGAGCCTTTGGCACCTTCTCCTTTGCCTTCTTTTTTGCGAGAAGAGCTTCAAACTCCTCGAGATCCTCGAGGAACTGGGCATTAATATCGCGTGTGTCGATATCATATATAGCGAAGCTTGCACGCTCCGTTTGTAGGGGGGTTAAACTTCTGGGGTTCCCAATCGTTGCCCCGGGGATAAGATTCATGGCCCAATCACTGAAACAATGCCCTGCCGTGTCCCGCTTAAATACGTCCGGGAAGCCGATTTCCATGCCGTAATTCGTGAGGTGCACGTAGCTGGTGGAGAGACCTTTTGTCGCAGGCGTAATAGAAAGCTCTGCATCCACTAATGCCTTAATGTGAGACTTGATAATCCCCAGATCAACTGGTTGCTCATACAAAGCTTGTTCCCAGAACCTTCCAATCGTCCACCGATTTCCGACCTGTCCGAGCCCAACCTTGAGGACTTGCTCTAGTAGCCCTGCATGTGCGCCTAAGTTTCGGGGTTTAGAAAGCCGGGTGGGTGCTCTTGGGCTTGACTGCACTGCTGGTGAAGTTTGCTGACCCGCTGCTTTGGTCTGACGGCAGTTTGGGTTGCCCATTTCTTTGCGAGCTACGTTTCTGGTGCGAAATTGGGTTCGTTGTATATGTATATGTATATGTATATGTATATGTAAACCCTTGCTGAACAGCTGCTGGATCGGGGGGGGGGTTATGTGGGAACTACGTATAAGCTCAGTTGTGAGGATGTTGTTGGGATGCTGATACTGGACTGCAGAAGCATCCACTTATATATGTTCTGGGAATCCAGACCATCCCGAGCCCTTCCAGACCGGACTAACTCTTGGGAACGAGAGCAACCGAGTCTTCTCGTTCCGCTTGACCTTGGTGGTGAATAGAGCGTAAACTCCAATGAATCATTATGGAAACAAGGATTGAATTCGAAGAGTATCCAGACATCGTGGCGTTTGGTAGCCTTACCAGCCCGAGCATTTCCGACTGAAAGCTGCTAGCTACAGTAGTGAACGGCCCATTCATCAATGGGCCCAGCCCACCCATCAATCTGACGGCCACAATAAATATTCGGAACTATTGAGAATTACGGGACTATGGAGCGCTACGGATAAATAGAAAAATCGGGTCCTGATTTGAATAATACATTGAATACTCGAGTGCTACGGAAGAGGGCTTGATCTAGTATATTTTATTTATATATCTGGAGGACTTGATTTTCTCGTATTTTCATTTATTTCTA
>Ga0307511_10004061_pt1 | contig 14959 bp, 21 predicted proteins | sample 13_EM_MG_FD_200266 | JGI IMG/M metagenome (GOLD analysis project Ga0307511, IMG submission 200266) | Populus trichocarpa ectomycorrhiza microbial communities from riparian zone in the Pacific Northwest, United States - 13_EM | ecosystem: Host-associated > Plants > Roots > Unclassified | place... | reverse complement strand
ATAACCTGTAGTGCTGGTTAGTGCGTACGCCTTGTCGTACCGGCCGTTGGAAATCGTTGACCCCGGATCGTCTTATCAACAGGAAACCATGCCCAAGGTGTTGCGATGTCTGGTGCAAAGCTAGGAGTGCCCTGTACGATCGTAATGCCAGAGGGTACTCCGTCCATCAAAGTCCGAAGCGTCTCACAGTTGGGAGCCAAGGTCGTGCTACACGGAGAAGACTTCGACGCAGCAAAGGAGGAGTGCATTCGGCTTGCTGTTCTTCACAGTTTGGCATTTGTCCCGCCCTACGACGACCCCCTTGTCATCGCCGGCCAGGGAACCATTGGGATGGAGATCTTAAAGCAAATACCCGACTCGGAGTCTCTTGACGCGGTCTTTGCTGCCGTGGGGGGCGGTGGGTTGGTCGCTGGGATCGCCGAGTACATTAAACGCATCGGTAACCCTTCCACTCAGGTCTTTGGTGCGGAGACGGTGGACGGGGACGCAATGGAGAAGAGTCTGGAGAAGGGCGAACGCATCACGCTTCGTGAAGTCGGACCCTTCGCTGACGGGACTGCGGTCAAGATCGTTGGGGAAGAGCCATTCAGGATCTGTAAAGCCCTTCTTGATGGGATCGTGAAGGCGAACACAGACGAACTCTGTGCTGCCATCAAAGACGTTTTCGAAGGTGGGCCGGTTGTGATCATGACCCGCTCATCAGCGCATCATTCAGCCCGCTGACCCCAAACTGATAGAAACTCGATCCATAACGGAGCCAGCTGGCGCAGTGAGCCTTGCGTGCCTGAAGCGTTACATCATCGACAACAACCTGATCGGTTCTGGGAGGAGGTTCGTTGCTGTGATCAGCGGCGCGAACATGAACTTCGACAGGCTGCGTTTCGTTGCGGAACGCGCCGAGCTTGGTGAGGGGCGCGAGGCGCTCCTGAGCGTGGAGATCCCCGAAAGGCCTGGGAGGTTAGTCCGATCGGATTTATGCTCTTCATCATGGAACTGACACCAGGGATCCCTAATCCAGCTTTATTGAGTTACATACCGTGATATATCCGAGGGCAACGACCGAGTTTATCTACCGGTACAACTCACCCGACATCGCCCAGGTATACCTGTCGTTCAAGCTCGCAACCAACTCGAGAAGGAAAGAGGTTTCCGAGGTCTTGTCCACGCTAGAGCAAGGAGGGATGCAGGGCTACGACATAAGCGATGATGAGATGGCAAAAAGTCACAGCCGCTACATGATCGGCGGTGCGCAGAGGGTGGAAAATGAGAGATTGTTCAGGTTTGGTATGTATCACTACATCCCTGCCGGCGTTCGTCCCGGCGTTCAACCAGGTCGGACGGAACGCCACTCATTGCATAGCACTTATCGCGAACACAGAATTTCCTGAAAGACCAGGAGCGCTCAGGAAGTTCCTGTTAGGGATGCAAACGAAATGGAACATCTCGCTGTTCCATTATCGGAACCATGGCGCCGGTACGCACAATTCTATCTCCATTGACTCAGGGATGCCTTTGTTTTACCGACCGACCACACGCGCCGTCCAGATATTGGCAAGGTTCTTGCTGGAATTCAAGTGCCGCCAGCCGATAGCGCAGAATTCGATGATACCCTGAAGCAGCTAGGGTACACATTCGTAGAGGAAACCAACAACGTGGTGTATAAGCGTCATCTACAGGGCTGATTGTATGATATCGAGCATATAGTACAACGGAATGTATTGCGTCCGGAACGAAAGCAATTCGACTGGGAAGTGGGTGGGGGGACCTCGACTACGAGCGCAGGAGGTGTATGTATTTACCAAGTGGGAAAAAGAGATGGGAAAGCAGACGTCGACGCCGATGCAGGGTGGGGAAATAGGAAGTGAGGGATACTAATGGGGGACCCAGGGGAATAATGTACATGAGTATGGTGATACATACATTTAGTGAAGAGGCCGTTCAACGTCGGTCATGAGTGGGAGGAGAAAAAGGACACGGGGGAAATGGGAACTAGTGGTGGACGACCTTTGTGACAAGATTAACCCAGGGCCAATGGAAACGTTTCCGTAACGAACTGCTCCACTCGCCGGAGGACGAACTCCGTTTGTGACGGTAGTGACCTTCGACCCGAGACGGAGGACGATCTCCCGCAATGGGAGAGGCAGGGGATACGATTGAAATGCGATAACTTTTGAGGATGGGGAGTTGGGGCTGATACAAGGGTGTCTGGGGTAGGTGATTGAGAGCCTCGATGGCATTGATCGCAAGGGCTGTGGTGAGGCCTCGATTCCCGATACTGATCCCAGACGAACCATACTTGTACATCCAACCAGCTTCCCATCCGCCATCTTCTTGTTGAAGAGAGAGGAGCGTGCGAAGGTCCATCTCGTCCCGGATTCCGACGGACGCGCAAGCAAGGACGCGCATTGCGAGAGCCAGTGTATCGCCCTCGGAGCCTATCCTCTCTTGGACGCGCTGACGGAAGATGGGGCGAAGGGAAAGATCGGCGTTAGTGCCTTTGATCTGCTCCAGAAGACGGGCCATGAAGAACAGGAAGCACTCTGGGGTGGCGTAGTAGCGGGTGCCATCGGTGTACCCCCGGTTGATCAGGACCTCTCGAACCCAAGCAAAAGTACGAGGGAGCTCTTCGCCACGGCCGTGGGCGTAGAAGAGGGTGAGGACGTTCACGCAGACGACCGGGTCGAAGCGTAGTCTCCTGTGATCAAAATAGGTCTGACCAAGCGAATGGAATGATTGATGAAGGTCAGGGACGGAGAAATGAATTGCAGGTGAAACAGGGCTTACTTGAACGATGCCGTCTTTGTCGACGTAGTTGAGCATCTCGTCGAGAACGGAGGAGATGACCTCCTTCGAACGACCAGTAACGGTGAGAGCGAGGGAAGTGGTGTCGAGATCGCAAGGGAAAGCTTCGGTGGTGAGAATGGGTTTTCCCTGGAAGAAATTCCATTCGCGTTCGTGGTCCACGAGGGAAACGAGATTTCTGATAAGGTAGACAACCAATAAGCACAATGAATGGAGTTTCAAATGAAGGTGAAATCCTTACGGATCACAGGTCGCTTCCAATATCAGCAATTGGGCGAAATTCTCCTTGAGGGTAAAACCATTGGAGGTGACGGAATCATGAAGCTTCGCGTTCCTTTGCAAATAGGACCTGGCACGCTGGACAGGATCCTCCACGGCATTGCGAATAGCCTGAATGGCGCGTTTCTGATCATCGAAGATTATTCCGCACATGCCAAATGACCGGGCCGAGAGTACATTCTCAGGTTTGTCATCGACAAAGACGACCGAGCGGGGATCGACGGTGGTATCGTCGAGGACATGCCTGTAAAACCCAAGGTTGGGTTTTCGCTCGCCAGCGTCGGCCGAGGTGTAGACCTTGTCGAAGAGGGACCAGTCGGCCGGTTTTGTCCTGAGATACTCGTGATCGGGATGGGAGATGTTGGACATGGCATACACTCGGAGCTGGCCATCAGACTGTTGCTTAACTTCGCGAACGAAAGCAAGCATCTCGTCATTTGGTCGGAGAGAGTCGCGGGCTCGATTGAACGCTTCCGCGATCTCGGAGGCGGGGACGTGGAATTCGTTTGAGATGCGGTCGTAACAGACCTGCTGAGAGATTCGACCGCACTCGTAGTCGCCCCAGGTGGGAGAGGAGAGGATGGCTTTCAGTGTCCTGGCGGGGATGGAGGTTTCGGTATGGGGAGACCAAGAGAAGAGGACATCACCCAGGTCGAGGATGAGGGTCGTCGCTTTCGTAAAGGACATGACTATGTACTAGAAGGTGGTGGTGGAGGGGGGGGGGACGGGAAGGGAATAACCAACAGGGAGAGTGAGGGAGAAAATCGTGACATACTTATAGGAATCATCAGATAGCGAGAGCGGCAGACAGAATTGGCGAAGAGGTTGCAGTTGAACGGGGTACGGAAGATAATTTGCAATAGAAGGGATTGATGCCGGTTCAACCGACTTCTGTGCCCTCCGCGTGGCGGTCTAAGTGGGCGTGTGGGAGCAGTCGGCAAACCCACAGAGGAGCCGCTGTATGTAACTGGCAGCCGACCTGACTGATTAATGGCGTAGATCACCGTGTGGATGGTGTCCGGGCTCGTCGCACCCTTTCATTTTTGCATCACCCTAGAAACCATTGGCTGTATTTTACCGACACTGGATAAAAAATGGGGAAAAATGGAGAGGATTGTTTCCCGACCCCCCTTGTGGCGCAAATCCCATTTTCAATGTTGGCTTGTTCCCCAAAAGGCAATCTCAGCCGGCATCTATGGCACGCTAACCAGAACGTGCAGGCCAACGGCGACATCATGGACATCGGTGACCGCCTTGGTGATCTGGAGTTCTAGCCTCCATCTGTTCGTTATCACCCATTCAGCGTTTGATATTCCCCTTTCCGAAATCCCCCAGGCGCCAGAAACCACATCCAGCAAAGATTTTAGCGTGTTTCGCAATATATCACCTTGTGTATCCCCGATAATTCGCCCCATACACTCCCAGTTTTTCCCGTGGATCTCCCGTAGGTCAAACCCCATTCCCGGGTTACGCATCCGGCTTTGCAGGGCTGCCAGAGAAACACGGTCCTAGCCGCTGCGAACTCGGAACTCCTCCGGTTTACGGAACCATGGGATGTCGCCCACACAACCATTCGCATCAGAACAGGGTCCACTCAATGGGGCTTACAGAGATCGCCTATCCATGAGAACGGCCCATGGGGATTGTGTTGGTTGACCCACAACCAACGGGTCGAATCCACCGAGAGGCTGAGGAATCGCAACTATGCCGTACTGTTGGAGCGATGGCGCAGTAGCGAGTAAACATTTAGCCCGATACGTGATGGTAAATTGCGTGCTTCCGTTGGTTCTGAGGGCGCGTTGGATGGACCGGTCGGAAGCGACCCTGCTATACAAGGGATATTTGGAGACCCAAATAACATGACATTAAACCATTCGGTAATCACACGAGGCAGACACGCGGTGAAACGTAGGATCTAGCTCCTCGAAATCGGAGAGGTCGAAGACCAAGCCGTTTTCTATGGCCTCAGCCGCTTCTATTAATAAGAATGAAGGGATGGGATGAGCCGACCAGGGCCGATGACGGAAAGTTGTGAAGCGCACCCGTAGTCCCAGCTCAACGCTTCGGTGCGCGGTGCGATTTGTCAGATTGGAGGACGTTTTCCGCAACGACATAGACCGAAAACGCGGCGACGGCGATCCCAAAACCAGGGAACATGTTGCGGAACATGGCACGATTCGAGAAAACGGGGTGCTTACGCCACGCCTCGCGTTTTGCCCATGGATCCCTGTACATTGGGGGTGGGTTGGACATCTGCAGTGTAAAAAAGCCGCTCAGTGACTCTACCCCAAAAGCTGGGCGGTAGGATGGCTGACCGTGAGCGAGTATGCTGTGGCTGAAACTTGAAGGAGGGCTCCGGGTGGAAGGCAAGCGACCGGTCACGTTCCATTGGGTTTAGGGTAGGTCGATCGGGACTTGGTTCATTTTCGTTTTACCCGCTGTTCCCCCCACCTCGCTGGCACACGCTGTTTCTCTCGTTTCTCCTCCTCACCATCCATACGACCCTCCCTATTTCTCTGGCTTTTATTTTCTTCAATGTCCCACCAATCGTCGCCACTGAGCGAAGAGGACGGCCTCAATCATGGCACAACTAATGGTTTTGTCAAGACTAACGGTAACGGGGCCTATTACGATGGCGAGGACACCCCCATGAGCGAAGACGACGATGTGCCTCTTGTACGTGGCCCAGTTTTCTTCTGATTCCTTGCGTATGGCTAAAATGGGTTGTTGTGGCAAACTCGTGTCTAGTCCCAGACCCATGCTACCCCATCCCGGAAGCGTAAGAAGGTCATCCAGGGGGACTCCTCGAGTGACGAGGACGTACCTTTGGTTTCGTCTTCCCAACAAGGGACTTCTGCCGCACCTGTGAATGGTCCATCGCAGGCCACCCCCTCCGCTGCTGCTAACGGCAAATCCCGGCGCAAGGCTTCCAAGTCATCCGCCAAGCGCGTTGACTCGGATGAGGTCGATGACGACCAACCAGTCGTGCCCAAGAAACGTGCTGCAAGGAAGCCCCCGAAGAAGAAGGCTAAGGTACATGATTCCAGTGCCAACGCTACCGAAGAACCGGAGATGGATGAAGACGATAAGCCTCTCGTGCAAGCCAAGAAATCTTCTACCCGAGGAAAACGGAAGGTAAAGGTGGAATCCGAGGACGATGACGACGCGCCTTTGGTCAAGAAGAAACCCGCTAGCACCAAGGCCCGTGGCAAAACCGTCAAGAAGGATGAAGACTCCGATGTCGAGGTGCCCAAACCCAAGAAGAGGAGCCCGAAAGCGAAGAAAGAGGATGATAGTGGGGTGGAAACCCCTAAGAAGGGCAAGAAGGTGAAGAAGGGAGATGAGGAAGACGAAGAAATTCACCGGTGGTGGGACAACGAGAATCCTGCTGGAGATGGTACGCAGAAGTGGCAGACATTGCAGCATAATGGCGTGTACTTCCCCCCACCCTACGAACCTCTTCCGTCGCACGTTAAGATGAAATACGATGGTATAGGTTTCCTGTTGTCTCCCCTCATCCGTCAGTTGTTAAGCGTTGCACACAGGCAAGCCTGTCAAACTGCCTGAAGAGGCTGAGGAGGTGGCTGGATTCTACGGCGCGTTGTTGGAGACGCCCCACGCTGAGGATGCGGTCTTCAACAAGAACTTTTTCAGAGATTGGCTCGAAGTCCTGAAACGCTACCCTCCGGTTTGTCTTCCTCTCCTCGTTTTCACCACTGAGAACTGACTCCTGCGTAGCTGGATGGAACTAAGATCAAGGAATTTACCCTCTGTGACTTCCGCCCCATGTTTGAGTACTTCGAGGTGGAAAAGGCAAGGAAGAAGGGCTTAACTGCCGCAGAGAAGAAGGAACTCAAGAAGGCGAAGGACGAACTCGAGGCTCCTTACACTCACTGCCTTCTCGATAGTCGCAAGGAGAAGGTCGGAAACTTCCGCATTGAACCTCCAGGCCTGTTCAGAGGTCGAGGTGAACATCCCAAGAAAGGATCATTCAAGGTTTTCCCACATTTAATCTCGTATACCACTCACCTGACACCTCCGCTCCCAGAAACGCGTCCGTCCTGAGGATATCACGATTAACATCGGGCAACACGAGCCCATCCCTGAGCCTAACGTCCCTGGAACGTGGAAACAAGTAATCCACGACAACACGGTCACCTGGCTTGCCAACTGGGTCGAGAACGTCAACCAGAACCACAAGTATGTTTTCCTCGCCGCCGGCAGTTCCCTCAAGGGGCAAAGCGATATGTCCAAATTCGAAAAAGCGCGCGAACTGAAGGTATCGTAAAATCTCCCCCCGACACCCAGTCGATTGTTCACGCTTGCCTTCGTAGAACCATGTCGATCGGATCCGGGCGGATTATCGAGAAGAACTCAAGTCAAAGCAGATGGCGGATAGGCAGCGAGCCACGGCCATGTACCTCATCGATGTTCTCGCTCTTCGAGCTGGTAACGAGAAGGGTGAAGACGAAGCCGATACCGTGGGCTGTTGCTCACTCCGTTGTGAACACGTCACCTTGCAACCCCCCAATATTCTTAGCTTCGACTTCCTGGGTAAAGACTCGATCAGGTACTTCAAGCAGGTCGAAGTGGACCCTCAGGTATTCAAGAACATGAGGATCTTCAAGCAAAACAAGACGGATGATGATGCTCTACTCGATCGTGTCCACGTGCGTCTTCATTTGCCCCCTCGCGAGCCGCTGGGACCTGACCCCCACCCCCCGCGTCCGATAGACCTCCAAGTTGAACGCTCACCTCAACGGGTACATGAAGGGGCTTACCGCGAAAGTCTTCCGTACCTTCAACGCTTCGCAGACTTTCCAAATTCAGCTCGACGAGAAGACTCCGCACAACGGCTCCGTCCAAGAGAAACTCAACGCGTACAACGAAGCCAACAGAATGGTTGCCATCCTCTGTAACCATCAACGTAGTGCACCAAAGACCCATGAACAGTCCATGGCACGCATGAATGACAAGGTATGCCCACGTGAGCAAGCGTTCACACGTTTACCTCACTAACAGTTCGTAAACTTTAGGTCCGCCAACTCAAGTACGAGAGAATGAAGCTACGGCACGTCCTATTCGGGATTGACAAGAAGTACAAGAAGAACAAGAAGTACGCCGAGGATGAATCAGACGTCGACGAAGAGGTCGTTGTTGAGATCGAAGAGAGGATGAAGGAGAAGGAGAAGGAAAAAGCAGAGAAGAAGTTTGCCAAAGAGAATGAGAAACTCGTTGCGGATGACAAGAAGCCCCAGGAAGATTCCGTCCTTCAGGAAAGGCTTGAGGAGATTGACGCAGAGTTCGAGAGGCTAGCGAAAGAACGGGGGACGAGTAAGGCTTCCCTCAAGCGAGAGAAGCCCGTTGAGAAGATCGAGGAGGCCATCAACAAACTCGACGAGAGGATCACCACCGCTAAGCTTCAGATGGTAGATCGTGAGGCAGGGAAAGAGATCGCTTTGGGAACAAGGTATGTTCACCGTTCTCTTCACATTTACTCCGTGTGGACCCCGTTTTGCTGAATCGGCTCCGACGGGCAGTAAAATCAATTATTTGGACCCCAGGTGAGGCAACAGATGTCCCAGCATTTGGGGTGACACGAGCGACTAGGCTATTCTTCACCCGCGTCACCCCTTGTGTCACCCTACGCTTACGATACCCTATTCGCTGACCATTCCCCGCGTTGCGGTTGATAGGATAACTGTCGCTTGGTGCAAGAAGTTTGACGTGCCTGTTGAGAAACTGTTCTCGAAGACGCTATTACAGAAGTGTGCGTTTTTACTTTCGACTATTTCGTTCCTCCGTATGGAACCCCTACCCCTCCTTCTTTTCACCCGACCGATCTTTCCGATGATCCACGTTCCACGCTATGATGCTTTTCGGCTTCTTTCAATCTTCCTCTTCCGCTCCCGTTTTTCAAATTCGTTCTTAACCCTTTCCTTTTTGCAGTTCCATGGGCCCTAGAGGCGGGGTCAGACTGGAAGTTCTAGATGATCTCGACGTTCGTGTGCGTCCTATCATCTCGGATCGGTCGGGCCAACACACATCCCGTGAATCTTTAATGTTATTCCCAGGGGGGATGTATAATCTTGCGGGACACAACACCTTCCAATCATTCGGGTTCTGCAGGGCCCCAGGCTGTAATGCGATGCGTAAATGAGTGAAACATTAGCTCACGTACATACCTAACCCCATAGAGGACATCATGTTCGAACTACACACATAACTCTCATGGCAAATTTCATATTTTCTTGCAACGATAACGATTTTGCAGGGATTTCAGGGCGAGGGGCCGGGAACACCCGTGTCGGGACCGTCCCGACAGGATGAGCGCAAAATGGTGCGCCCAAGCAAACGAGGGGACTTTTTAACGGATTTGACCCACTATTCTGGGTTCCGAGTGGATACATGTTCATCACCCCTGTATCACGTTAGTCTAGGGCGGTTGGACGTTTACGGATACTTACCGGTGGGAGCCTTATCAAACAAACGGTACCTAGCGCTGAAATGGCCTAGGTTCGGTGATCCTTCGTTTCCATCCATACGCCCGGACGCCGACATTTGCCTCATGCCTGCCTCGTTGCACAGATTTTCGATGGAGAAGCGCGTTACCTGGCGCATAAGCGGTCAACGAGGGGAGGAAATCATGATCTCTGCGTGCCAACATAACACAACATTGACAACCATACCATGGACTAGTATGGGGAAATTCCGGAGACCCACAACGCGCTCCCCCCTCATAGAATCACGAAATACATGATGGCATCGACTCCAAGTCGTCGGGCCGCTGCCTTAATTGCCGTTGGAACAATTCTCAGCTTTCTGATAAACGTGGCCGCACCTTTCCGATCGGTCTATTGAAATGCAGAGGATAAACGTCACTTGATTCACGTAAAAGTACCAAGACGGTTCGGCATCGAAACTATACTAGAAGTTCGGGAAAACGGATATATCGGGTGGGAGGGGGGATGCGGGTGGTTCGGGAAGCATGAAATAGGGGGCCGCTGGTGGGGGAAAACGGGCGATACAAACGCATCGCAAGGGGTTCTGTGGGTGAGCACAGACTCGGAAATAAGATGGGCGATAATCTCGGGTCTGGGTCCGAACGGGGAATCGGGGCGATGGTATCGAGAGGCGTCCACCAGAACAAGCCGAAGGCTGCTAATGCTGGTGGCCCTGCACGTGGTGATTGGCTTCCGACTCGGGTTCCTACTCACCCTTATCACCCTGTTCTGGGCGCCTCGGGTACAGTTCCGGGTACGTGGGAGGAGCACGGTCATCCTGGGCGAATGGGTTTGTGAGGTCATTTGAGACATGTGGATCGTCCTCGAATAACCTGAACCAGGTGACAGGTGGATCCTGAATGCGATCATTGACGCTGGTCTGGACGATTCTCCACAACGAATTCGCCGCCTCAGGGGGGATCCTCCGCTGGGCTTGCAGCTGCATATCCTCCCTAATCTGTCGACGTTGGGCTTCAATCTCTTCTTGGGTATCGACGACGACGAAATTGCCATCAGGTCCTATTTGGTATCGCCTCTTATCTCGTTTGAGTCGACGAGACGGTTGTGGTTGAGATGGACCGGCAACAGGTTCTGGATGAGTCGGCCTGTAACTAGTGGAGCCGAAATTCTCAACGAATCCCGATGGGACTCTGAACCCGTCGAGGGTGGGAGGGGAGCGGGGACGGGTCGACCATTTGAATTCGGGCCAAGGAACACCGTTGACGCGGATAGGGCTTTTGTGAGGAGGAAGGCGGTCTTGTGAGTCAACGGGGGAAGTGGGAGGGGGAGGGGAGGATGGTGGCAACGGTGAGGAGGGAGCGTTGGGAGCAGGTGGGGGAGGAGGACGGTTAGACATCGACTTCTTCGATGAGCCTCCAGGGTGCTTGATGAACCTGTCCCTCTCTGTGCCATCTGCCACCCATTCGCGTTTCCACACATTTTCCCAATCCTGCTTGCTCTGACCAAACGCGAACTCGCACATCTTCTCGAACTCGTGTGGGGGAAGAGTCTCGGAGAGGTGGGAGAGGGCAGAATTTATTGCGGCAGTCTCGCGGGCGAGCTCCAGCTCCATCATCTCAAGGGCGAACAGGGCGTCTCGTGCGTCCCTCTCGGTTTCCTCAAGTTGTTGGAGGATATGCGAACGTTGTCCGACTGTCGCGTCGTAGATCTGACTGGCATCGACACCTAAACCCCGGATGAGCCGAGAGTGGCTATAAACCGTGGCTGGCTCCACGCACCTGTTCGAATTGTTGAGGTTCGAGATGTTCCTGGGGGGTAATATTCGGACGGCCTGAGTGGCCGTGTGGAGATCTGGGGACGGGTGAAGCAGATATCTGCAAGGGCGGGGGCGGGGAGCTCAGCGAGAGCGACGGCCATCGTGTGTGGCGGGGGTGTGATGGTGGTGGTTGGAGAACAAGGGCAGTTTGGGATGGGCCATGGACATCTTGGACAACTCCCCTTGTCGAGCCGAACAATGAGTCCATCAATCCGAGTCCGATCGCATGTCACCTGATTTCCAGGCAGCTTCACGGCTCATCATTCCACGCCCAGCCAACAAACTCACCTTGATCACTCACAGCCATGGCTACGCTCAAACCAAAGGGTTCAATCATCTCTCGCACGCCTTTCCAGGCTCTCGACGTTGAGGAACCAGAGTCCGAGGAGGAACCAGAAGTCGTCGAACTCCCACCATCTGAGTGAGCAGCCACCTACGACCCTATCGGTTCGTCTGCTCACCATACGTCTCATATAGGACCGAACCCTCAAAGCCCTCAAAAACGTCCCTCAGGAAGGCTGCTCGAGCTGCTCGTCTCGAAAAAAAGCAACAGGAACGTGCTGCAGCAAAATTACGACGCGAAGCCTCCGCTACTTCATCACAACCCAGCCATTCCCCTCTCCTCGGGACAATTGACCATCCTCTCGAACTTTCAGAGACAGACAGTCCTTCCGTTGACGACGCGCCTCTTCCGGACCCAGACCAACCAGCAATCACGAATGGTCACGTCGAGCATCCGGGACGCCAAGTACCAGTACCAGTCCGAGAACCGGAAGCAGTACAAGAGCCTGCAACAGTACTACCAATTCCCGAGCCGAGCGAGCGTGAGGTCAGGGAGGATCGCCCGGCGACGCAGCCAACCCCTTTAGCGGAGCAACGCGAGGCTATTACCGTCCCTCCCCCACGATTGGTTACGCAGCCTGCGACGATTGCTCCAGCACAGTCCGACAACCCGGAGAAAAAACGCCAAAACATTCTCACCCGGACGTTATGGACATTTATCATGATTGGGGGGTTCCTCGGTGCGTCATTACCCCTGTCAAGCGACCTTTTATTCATGTCCCTCGGTAGCTCTGCTCCTACTCGGCCACGGATACATGATTCTGCTCGTTATGGTCTGTCAAACGGCGGTTTATCGCGAGGTCACAGCTCTCTTTTCCATCAAAGCTATTGACGGAGAAGAGTCACCCCAGGAGAGGGATCCCTGGAGCAAGACCCTGAACTGGTACTTCTTTGCGGTTGCTAACTACTATCTTTACGGAGAAAGTATTATCTACTACTTCAAGGTACGAGGCCCCCAAAAAGCCCTTCGTTTGTGTCTAATTATTGCTCGTTTAGCACGTCGTCTTCGCTGACGCGCAACTTATGCCCTTCGCTACGAACCATCGCATCATCAGCTTTACCTTGTACATCATCGGATTCGTTGGATTCGTCATGTCGCTGAAGAAGGGTTACCTCCGGCGGCAGTTTGGACTCTTCGGTTGGGTACACATGAGCTTGATGCTCATTGTCGTCTCAAGGTAACTTACTTATCATCGAACGGTTTATGCCAGTTCTGACTATCGTCAAGCCATTTCATTATCAACAACATTCTCGAGGGTCTCATCTGGCTTTGGATTCCTGCCTCTCTGGTCATCTGCAACGACGTCTTTGCCTATGTTTGGGGTATCACCATTGGTCGCACACCCCTCATCAAGCTCTCACCAAAAAAGACCGTTGAAGGTTTCGTCGGCGCCTTCTTCAGCACCATGCTCTTCGCCGTTATCTGGGGAACACTGTTCATGCGGTGGCAATATATGATCTGCCCTGTCAGGGACCTCGGTGTGAATGCCTGGAGCGATATCAAGTGCGATCCCAACCCGGTCTTTATTTGGAGGGAATGGGAAGTTTGGGTCCCCCTCAGGGTGTTCCTGTCTGGTCTGGTGCGTCTCCACCCTCCTGATATTGATTTTGGCGACTGAACTTCGTGTTCTCTCAGCTCGGGCGAAACATTGCAACAATTCCGTACACGACGTACCACTTCCATGTTCTCGTCATGGCCATTTTCTCGTCCCTCGTCGCTCCATTCGGTGGCTTCTTCGCCTCCGGATTTAAACGTGCCTTCAACATTAAGGATTTCGGACATAGCATTCCTGGACATGGGGGAATGACCGACCGAATGGACTGCCAGTACGCTTCATATTTTTGGCTCTATACTTTAGTTTTCGCTAATAACACCGCAGATTCTTGATGGGTGTCTTCACCTACGTCTATTACACCAGTTTGATCCGCGAGAACAGAGTGACCGTCGGCTCCGTTCTCCAGACCGTCGTCAGTGGGCTCACGATCGAAGAGCAGATCCAACTTATCAGGGATCTGACGAGATACCTCACCAGCCAAGGTATCCCCGTTGACTTGGCATGAGATAATACTCCTACGTTAGTTTTTCCGCACTATAATACGGTTCATCTTACACCACTCTTACACCACTCTGCACGATTGTATTTACACACATTGCAACTTGATCTTGGATGCTATTTGCACCACTCCCCGCACGGTGTGACTACGGAGAGGTCATGTTCCACACGGCGTTTTCATCATGATTACAGCATTGAGTGCGATGAGCATGCATACAATAGGACAGCGGGTGACGAAGCCCTAGGCCAGATAAGTCGTTGGGTGTAGTTTACGACCTTGGCTTTTCCTACGGGGAGGGGCAGGTCAGCGACGGAACAAAACGAAGCCGCCGTACAAATTACCTTCTTCTCCTTCCAGAGGGCCAGAAGACCGACTCCGGATACCTTCACGACCTTAAATCGCACACCCGGAATATCACCCTTAGCCTTGCCACTACGACCGAAACCAGAAATCAGGACTTCATCATTCTCGTCAACGAAGTTCAGGCAACCGTCGTTCTATATTGTGGTCAACACGGAGCGTCTCAAGTGGGATCAACGACCACAACTTACGGGCACGAAAGCAGTGACCTTTTTCCCGTTCTTGATCAGCTGAACACGAACGCATTTCCGGATGGCAGAGTTTGGCTGCTTGGCCTCGACTCCGACCTTCTCGAGAACGATGCCCTTAGCATGGGATGATCCTCCAGTTGGTGATGTCTTGTAGACGTTTCCCAAAGCACGCTTCTTATATGTCTTGTCCGCCTGCAAATTCGAGCCAACGTCAAAGAAATCAGTTCAGAGATGCCCCCGGCGCTGAACGAGATAATGACAGACCCAACGGTTCAGACGACGATCGGTGCGGAGCTTACGAGCTGCTTGGAGACCGCGGGGTTTGTTGGCTAGAATGCAGAGGCATGCTGTGAGCAGGAGGGGAGGATATTTGAGGAGTTTGTACTTACAGCCCATTGTTGTTCTTGAGGATTATACCTTGGCGGAGGTATGGCACGTATTGGGGAGTGGCTGGGTGTGTCTGAACCTTAATCTGCTAGTTTATCCACGTGGCCGTGGGAGCGACTGTAGTAACTGTTACCACGCTTGTTAGTCGAGCTTGCGAGACTATAGATGGGACTAGGGGGGTTCAAATGCGTAGATTTGTCAGCAAACGTATTTCCTTTTTTAGTAACAAACGTTGCTTATCTAATTTCCGCGAGTCGGCTAAC
>Ga0307511_10004060_pt1 | contig 14960 bp, 16 predicted proteins | sample 13_EM_MG_FD_200266 | JGI IMG/M metagenome (GOLD analysis project Ga0307511, IMG submission 200266) | Populus trichocarpa ectomycorrhiza microbial communities from riparian zone in the Pacific Northwest, United States - 13_EM | ecosystem: Host-associated > Plants > Roots > Unclassified | place... | reverse complement strand
CAGGCGACAAAGGGGTGCCGTACTACGAGAAGATACGAAAGGACCTGCGCGAGATGCTCCAGCGCAAAAAGCTACTGGACAGGAATCTTGTGCGTCACTTTCCAACCTTTCTTTCATACCCCACTCGCCCATGGTGCTAACATCCCCCTTCAACAGGCCTCTCTGGAAGACCAAATCGCTAAATTTGAGGCGAGCTACCTCGATGACACCCCAAACGGCAACATCATCCGCGGTTTCGATAACTACATCAAAGGCACCGCTGCCCGTCGGCGCAACGTGATTGGTGACGCCGACCGTGTCTTCTCCATGTCGTCCGCAACCTCCTTGAAAGCCGCCCAGCAAGAAGCCGAGGCCACCTCTTCCCAATCGCAATCCGTATCCACATCCACCCCTTCCTTAAATCAAATCGACCAAAAGCCTCCCCTGCTAAAGAAAAAGACAATTAAGCGGCGGAAAGGCGAGGACGGGTCCGAGAGCCCATCAGATGTCGAGACCCCTGGCCCAAAACGGGTCAGGATATCCTTCTCAAGGCAGCCAACCTGATCCCAACATTTTCCAACCTGACATGTCTTGCATTACCGGCTTCGGCTTTTTACCTTGTTATACTGCATTCGCAATTCGTTCATTTTTTTTTATTATTCCTGGCCATTTCGTATTTGGAGTTTGGTCCACCGGATTGGTACTAATGCGGGGCGAAATGCGGGGGAGAGGATGGAGCAAGGCATCAAGGATGCCATCCCCTCCTGCCCCGACAAAACCATATAATTATTTTTGATATTTTCATGTGATAATTCTCCCTATATGCTCAGCTTATGTTGGTTTCGGGATCTTCTACTGTATATTTTTATCAACGTTTGGCGTTTGATCTGATGGGGGCGAGCTGTTCGACCATACATTGCCTGAAGTGTGTGTGAGCGTGTGCCATAACCACAGCAATCACTGGCCTGAGGCATAGGCTTTCAGTCAACAGGGTTGAATTAGTTTATCCTTCAAGCTTGCTACTTCATGACCTATGAGAGGCGCCCACCACATGATAGTCATCTAAGGATGATATGTTAGCCTCAGACTGTGTTAAGCACAAATGTTCCCGAGGTTAGTGATATGTATAGAACAGCTGGATGAATGTGCATGAATATATATGGTTATCTCAGAAGACGCGTACGTCGGTAGTACTGCCCACTCAGCATGTTTGTCAGCATACATGAATTATCTCCGTTGATCGTGTGGTGGAAAATAGAGTCTTCGAACTGCCGAACGCATAGGAAAATGAACAGATGTTTTTGACTTAACGACACACCTTTATTCCATGCCCCTGTTGATCGCAAGGCAAAAGAAGGATTGTGTGGTGTGGCAACATGTAAAGTATCCCCTGGGGGATACCGGTAAACCAACGATTAGATCCACTGCTTACCGAATTATCTGCAACATAAGCATAAGCCCTGCCCCAGAAAACTTCCACGCCCAGCTTAAGTCACGTACTAACCGCCAGGCATGCACACACTGTTGAAGGTGTGGAAAATCTTTTTTTCTTTTCTTTTCTTTTTTTTTTTGGTGGGGGGATGCCTGATCATTAGGCACCTGTAATTCAGGCAGCCTGACATGTCGACAGGGGGATTAGTTACATTCCATGGAATATATATACTCCTTGGCAAAAAGCCATACCTACATTGCCATGAAAAGATATATTTTGGCGCGCCATCTCCATACACGGGTGGGTAGAGTTTTGATCCTCAGTCATTTGTAACACTCTTGTCAACTACCCCCTTGGATGCTATTTGTTCATGAAGTCTTGCTCGGTGGAACTGCACAAGAGTGGGGGAGGGGCAGTTGCTTTCTATTACATAATTCAAACCACAACAGTTGTAACCGTAGAGACTCGAGTTTATTTGCTAGCGCCCCATCTCAGATTTGATACCTTGAACTCAAGCCTCCATCTGTTGATATCCGTCCTAACTTTTCACCAAAGTCGCCTAAGTTGCATTCGAGTCTCTACGGTACCCCAGTACATTACTGATGCCTTTCTCCCAAGCAAAAACTTGTTGCAGTAACTGGCTAATATCCCCCTGTTCAGAGCGAATTTCTTGCCCCACGGCATATCTATCCTCTTCTGTAGAACAAAGGCGTGCCTAGCACCACACCAGCCAGAAAATACTTACCTGTCGGCAATTAACGAGGTAGGGGTTTGCCTGGCCGGTAGGGTATATAAAGTGGGTATTTAGGGCAAGGGACAGGCAAAGGACAACATGCATCCAGTGCTGCTTTTAAGGCCAGCAGAGGATACAAATGTTAGGGCTGGTGATACAGAGGTACTTCTGTCTGTGTATGATTCCCGTTGCCTGAAGAAGGGCGCTAGAGTACTGGTGCCTCAGGGGCGGAAACAGGTCCCGGTTCTTGTACTGCGAAGAGAGTGGTGAGACACATGAAGACTTCCAAAAGATGCAGAGTAATCAAAAGTGGCATTTCCGGTGACCAACATGTTGCTTTTCTCTTCAAACAAGACTTGAGGGTAATAGTATTGTCAAAATCTTGGCAATGCGCCGGAAACTGCGCCGGAAACTGCGCCAGGTGATCAATCTCCGTGCCCCGCAGTCAAGCTCAAGAAAAGATCCAGGCTCACCTGTGCCCCCCTTTCCCCTTTGCAGACTAGAAGACATAGTACATACAGCCTGATGGCAAAATACCCCTGCATTAAAGGCCGTGTATGCAGTGCGCTTGATTCAGATTATATGCATACAACGCGGCTATCACACTTTTTGGATGAATATGTTTCACTTCCTCTTAACCAACGTGAAATCTCATGCCTTCATGATCATACAGGGATCTCGTGCTCCCATACAGTGATCATACCAAGCTGCTTCCATAATGCTTTACCTCCTATCATGTCAGCCCAACTTAATATCTCCCAAGCCGAGCTTGATACCCTTCTGGCAGAAGATGCAGCCACCGATACTCCAGCAGCTACCGATTACAGATACCTCAGCAGCTGCAAGATACCCGGATTTGATTAATATGCGTGGGTCGGTTGATACGGTGAAGCAGGCGCTGGCAGATGCATTAGAAAAGATCTGGAAAGAGATTCCCGAGTCACTGTTGGAGAGTCTTTATACTTCTATGCCTCGTCGTGTAGCAGCTGTCATTAAAGCAGAGGGGTGGTATACCAAGTATTAGGAGATTATGTATGTAGATATATTGTTCATTCCTTTATTGTTCATGCTGTTGTTGCTCACGCTCTTGTTTTCCTATTGTTCACTAGAAATAATTGCGCTTAACCTTTAATATGCACACTAAACCTACAATATGCGCGCTAAATGGAAACCCTGGGTATCAAACATTTTGCCACCAGGCTGTATTAACGGTCCGGGAGGAAACCGGATTAGTAGCTGCAGTGCCGCACAGACAGAGTCCTGTGTCTACTCGAATTTAGCCCCACCCAGGCCACATGGCTCGTAGTCTGGTTGGCACGACCGCTCCGAACATGACCCGCTGGAACAAAGACAAAACACTATCATCATTAGTATTAGTTTGGTTGTAGCATCATGAAGCTAATCTTTCAGGTAACGTCCCCCTTGTATCCATATCCCCAGGCCGGGCTTGTAGCCCAACCTAGAAAAGCTCACGCTGTTTTTCAGGGGAGTAAAAGTCTCCTATTCTGGTTATGCTTCCTTTGGTGTTTGGATGCTGCAAGACGGATGTAGAAGTGGATATTGTGAATGAGGAATGGGTGAAGGGGGTCAAGGTTTATTGAAATAAGGTGCTGAGAACCACTTACTCCCGAGCCTGGCTCCCGAGATGGCAACAGGCTACTCAATTGGGAATCTCCAAGTGCTGGATTGGGAGTTGGCCGCCTTGGCAGACCTGAAACCAACAGTATTATCCTAGTCTGGTTGACATCATCCAAGTCGTTAGGTACTCACCTACACGTGACGCCAGGTCAAGTAGTTTTCCAATTCCAACGAAAACTTGGCTGTAGACAAGAGTGTTGTGCATTCCAATGTGCGCCATCTTTGGTCGCAAAGTTTAAGACAGTAAGCCAGTCAGGGTGTGATTCGGATTAATTGTCAGGAGACTCCTAGTCGTGTCGGTTCCTTCCGCAATACCCTACCTCGTACAAGATCCCCTAGAGTACCAGCATAACCCATGAGCCGGAACAACGATGTCCCTAGGCAAGTAGGGTACTTGTGAATGTACACGTACCCCAGTACTATAAAAACAAATATGGGCTACAATACGCATGTTCTCGGCATGCAAAGTGCTACTCCCTCTCAGCTCATATCGGTCTATGGATTTGTAGGTGAAGTTCAGCTATTGTGGAGTAAGACCTCCATCACCCTTTGCTACTGCTCAGCATATCGACTGAGGTTGTTTTACAACTCGCGATCGCCACCTCGCAAACTTGCGTTTTTTATGCGAACATGTACGGAGATCGATCAAAGTTAGATGTTCTAGATACTATGCCATGTGGCGGGTTGGCCCTTGTGTGTTCTCGTGGTTTAAGTACGTCCTTCCCAATCTGACGGAATCCCGAAACTGTTTTCTCCGTATGTGCGCATGCTGTGCAATGGACCGCTGCGGCTCGAGCCCGGGCGCCCAAGGCATCCTCTTCTTTGTAACACTGGCCCGGGCACGGCGCGTATGTGATATTGCAATTGGGAATATTATAGTACTCGGGGGCGGCTGAAATATCAGTTGCTGATCATGCAGTCATACAAATCAAAGAGGCAGGATACTCAACTTCATCTATAGTTCGTTGACAAAAGTGTCCGGGATCCAGGTTTACACGATGATTTGTATAGGAAATGGTGTTACCTAACGCGACAAAGGGCCTTCCCCTCTTTGCCTTTTTCCATACTCGGAAATATGACCTTGAAGTCCTGACACCTCGGACGTGCTTCCACCATAGATAGCCTGTTATCGTAAAGCTATAAACCATACCTTGACCGCTAAGGTCATATCTTTCTGTCTGGTGCCCCCTAAATTAGACCTCGTCGTCTCTCTACCTATCACCAGTACAAACCACCCCCCTGTCAGAGATATGATGTCCATGGCAATAAATACCTCCATTCCTAGTCTTCGTTCTGATTACAATGTGGTCGGGGGCTTTTGGTCTAATTATAAGTTATCTTCACACATTGTGGGGAGGCAGACCACTACTAAGTACTTTATTCACTTGGGTTAAATTCCTCTAGGTACGTATACCCACTCAGCTATGAATTGCTGCGCTGCACACGTTGTTGCGGACGTCTTTCAATATTGTGTGGTTGGCGCACGCGGAGGGGTCGGACCGTGGCTGGAGCTGTTATCTAGAACAAGTAGAGATCAAGAAAAAAAACCCTACTGGTTATATCTCGGTATTTCCTAACTGAACAATATCCAACGCCGCTTTAAAACTGCTCCACCACTCTTGGCAAAGGGCCATGTCGAGGCTCATTCATTCATGGTAGTACCAGCGGCAGTACCTCCAAATTTTACGTGTCGCAGTCAGTAGGACCGCGGTACCGTAGGCTATGTACATATGTATCTAGCATCGTCAGCTTGCAATGTTGCGCAGATCGGATACAACCACCGAGCTTTACATCTTGGTAATCATCGTGCCTCTGAGCTGGAAGCTGCCTCATGCCCAACGTCACCACCCTACTCGTGGCAGACTCCGCTCGCCTCCACATACCAAAAAGCTGCATACCCCAGTGAGACAATGCCCGTGAACTTCAGGCGCATGGTGTCAGCGGTATGCGAGATCGGGGTCTCAGACTTTTCCCACTCACCATACCGTAACGAGAAACCCACCAGAAGGCTTGTGGAAGGGAAAAATACCAAGAGGTCTGATCGCGAAACTTGAATGTGCAGGTTTACTTTCTGCCCCCCACAGCAGGTGTGGTGTACCTGCATAAAGAATGATTTCATCGGTTTTGAATTGCGCACGGCACGCGGGTGTCGATAAGTTGTTGATCACGGTTCAAAAGTAAAACCCCCAAACGAATATTGATGAGGATGATATTCTCTAAAAACACTGGGACCTGATTCACTACCATAAAGTATTTTGCTGTTCTATTGCATCCTTAAATTTCATCCGTAGTATCCGGTAAGCGTCTGTGCGCAATGTGAAAACGTAATGTACAGTTTGACCCAAAACGAATAAAAACAGATAACCGCATGCTCCGATGTACCCATATAAACAAACAGAAAATAGACAAAGGGATGGAACGACCACGCTCGACATCCACAAACAAAAACATTAGCGAATGTGCATAAAACCCGGCTGTGATGTGATCTTGAACAAGTAGGTTGTAGAACAAGGCCACAGCCCCTCGCTATGGGGCCCCAAGCCTATCACCATCAGCCACAGGCGTTGTGTGGGATTCATTACTACCAAATTGGCCTCCCGGGGATATACTGGATTTGGAATGAAAGTCGTAAAATTGCCACCGCGCCCAGGCTTATTTGCGATAGGATGCTGACGGCGGCTTTGGCGAAAGAGCGTGATAGAGGTCCTTCTCTCCTTCTGGTACCGTCCCCCCTTTATTTGTGAGAGGCGAAAACTGCATGTTGCCATTAGGGCTATTTGTGTCCGTCTCCGGAGAGTTCAGAACCGAGGAAAGCATAGAGCCTCTCGACATGTAAGGCTTTGGCAATGAAGGCTGATTCGTAGTTGGAGTTATCCGTAGCATTCCAGGTGAAGATGATGGTGTCTCGCTGGTGAAACTGATCGTCGTCTCTTTACCTCCTAACATTTCATAACTTGGATCTGGTTCTGAAAGTCGTCGGGCGCTGTAGCTGACAAACTCGTCGTTGGACTTTTTCTTGCTGAAGAGATCTTTAATCAGATGCCACCACCCCACCAACATCGACCATCGACCTATCAATAGTGCTGCCCAGATCCCATTGAACTACTCCTAATTAGCATCTCAGCTAATCCAGGACAAGGCGAAAACCTACCGAGAGCAAGTAAATGACTGCAACGGCAGTAGCCTCCGGAACTACCATCTTAGACGCGACATCCAAGCACATGTTTTTGTCACCGTTGTTCTTCAGTATGCATTGCAGCCACTTGAGAGCCTTGATGGTGTTTTCGGGGGTTGACTGGGTGGTGTCTTCGAATTTGAGAAAGACAGTTGCGAAGAATATAACATCGGTGATAATAACGATGACGACCATAATGCCCCTCCATTGTAATGCAATAACCCTCTGAATACGGCGGAAGGCTTGACGAGGTGTAACTGTCCTGATGCTATTTGCATACGGCAGTGGGGTGTCGGTAGTTGTATTTCCTTGAGTACTGCCATCCAATAAACTTGTGATGTACACTTTTACACAGTAGAAAAACCTGGGTACGATTAGTATACCCATCTCATGAATTTCAAAGGCTCGTACTTACGTTATTACTTGTGTGATAACCGATGCAGCAGCAGTGGCGAGGAGAGGGCCCCAGAATGTCTTCAAGCTGTCTTTGCTGTTAATATGACAGGAATCACCGAAACGAAACGAGACTCCTGTTATCCCTAGCGCAATAGCAAGGAAAATCACAGGTACACTCCACCCGATCGCTTGGGCTGCCAGGAAGAATCTTCGCCCTGGCACCACTTGCCAACAGATTTGCAGGTGCAGTGACAAAGATCGGAGAAGAATCCAACAAGCAACACACCATCCACCTCCCAATACAAGTGCACCAGACAGGGCACAATTGGCACTCGAGTACATGTCGTGAGGTGTAATAGGATCATAGCATTGTGCACTCTTAGTTCCCATCGGTATCACAAAGGACATCTAAAAGACCGGTGAGTTCATGAGCTGGAGCCTGCCTTTTGTATCTTTACACACCTGAAGAATAAGTATAGCTGTAACCAGGCAGACGCTCAAGTAATGCCTATTTGTATATTCTACAGAGAGCACCGCAAAGCTCAAGAGTAAAAACACACAGCAAGCTACTCCAACCAAGTTGAGATATGTCGAACCAGTAATCAATGGCATGAAGTCTAGGTGACAAGAAATCAGTAAACTTGAACTGTATTGGGGTAAAGACCAATGGGACTGTCTTACTGTCTGGATAGACCCAATGCTGTCGAGGACATGGAAGACAGCATTTTGGGTAGCTGCCGTCGACAGGAATGGTGGTACAGACCCTGCCATTGAGATCTTATTGTGAATATGTTAGAAACTTTACCCTTTCGTGAGGTGAAATGAAATTGGTTTCCTACCTCCACCTAATTCAGGGTAGTCCGCCAGCGGTAGGAATGGTCTTGGGCACGACATGGTGATATGTTGAAATGAGTGACAATGTCAGGTGAGCAGAGCCTGAGGTGGGAAGATTCGAACTTTCACTTCAGATTCCTCAATCACGGGGACATAAAGCTATTAAGACGGAAAACGAGGGTGAACTGGGGCGCAAAAGAGTGTGTAAAGGTGTTAAAACCTCGAAACTAAGAAAAACTGAAGAGATGGGTGAATCCAGGGATAATATATTCCCCAAGTGTGAGGCATCCTCGCCGCACACAGTATTATCCTAGGGTATCTTCAATCACCTGGGGGGGGCAGTTCGCCTAGGATTGCTCTTCCACCTTCACATCCTGTATCCATGCTTCTCGAATTTTGTATGGCTTCCTGCATCATGGGATGACTTCGGCTGCCCTGTAAAGTAGTGCAGCCCACTAGGGCGGCGGTGGGGATGTATCAGGGGGCTGAGGAGGCCAGCGTCGATTGGGATGGGTTGAATAACGGTTATCAGAGGGAGGTTTGGATTTGAGTTGGACCTGGTCCCACCCCCAGCTGTAAACTCCCCGTGGCGACAACCCCAGTTTATTTTAGCCGGCATTCTTTTGAGACAGGCCATTAAGCTGCGTACACCCCAGGTGCGACATCTCTATGGCTACAGTGTGAATTTCACGCTAGTCCCTTTTTGTGTGGGCGCAGAGCGATCGTTGGCTACCATGCGCCGGGTTGGGAACAAGGCTTGTGACGCCCGCTGCTTTTGATCTCCAATATCTTGATCCTCAGTTGCTGAATGGTCAGTGACGAATTGAACCTCGGACGTCATTTCCCTGACAGCTGATTTACTGTGTGAGCTCTCGGTCTCCCATAGGACGCCATGAAGAGCTCTCTCCCTTCTTTTGCCCCTCTTGGACCGCTCCATTATCTACCCAACGTATCACCTACGGGATAGCTGTCCCGCGACTAATAGCAACCCCTACGGCCCGTCAGTGGCTTGACAATCTTCGCCAAAGTTTGAATTATTAAACAAGTCTCGTTATCTGTAATTGATGCTGGTGAACAGCTTTGGTCTCGTGCCAGCGCCCGTGCCCTTTGAACGTTGTAGTTGCTAACGATGAAGGAAACCTGGGTCGCTTGTCCATCCAACGGGTTGCGCTAGATTGAGGTCTAGCGAATTGAACGTTGGAAGAGCCCGATCGTACGATGCACATATGCATATATGTACTCTTACTCAGCCCCACCTGAAAGCACCAAAATGTTCGTAGACATTATGGCCACCTATTCGTGTTCATATTGAAGTACATAAGTAGTTTCTTTACTCTAGCGCTGCAACAACCACACAAGCTCAACAAAAATTGCCCCTTGTCTGCTAATGAGGGCCGAACTCGTAAATTCATCTCAAAATCATCAAGAATTAAGTTCTTGTCCAGGCGATGCTTGCTGGTCTCAGGTGACAGAGGTATTGCCGTCTCCACGACACCAGAATGGAACGAAAGAAGCAAAAAATCCATTATTGCCACTTACTCGGAATCCGGATTAAGTGCAACACTTAACTGTCAGAAAAAGCCACCCTGTCTCACCAATTTGAGTGTTAGTCAACCTCCACCACTCGCGTGGTCCAACAAGATTTTAAGATCTTCAGGCCAGATGAACAGTCGGAAATGAAATAATGTCTTATAATGTGGCCAAGCAAGCCGAGGCTCGAAACAACAAGTACCCAACAACGACCAATAAACATGAGAAACAACATGTCATTATCATTTGCTTTTCAGCAATAGCCAAGGAAACAATACTTTTGTTCTCAGCAGTGAAGTCGGTCAAGCAATGTAACAGATTATTCCTCCTCGTCTAGGTGTTATATTTACCCGGAGGGGGGGCCTGGATTCCCCAGTTGTCGGGTTTTGGCAGCCCCCAGTTGTCGGGTTTTGGCAGCACATCTCCACCGACGAATTCTTCTGTCTTAGGCTGAACTGGATAATGTATGCATGTATGGAGCCGTGAGATCTTGAAGGTTAGATATATATCACTAGCTTGAAACTCTGCAGGCCTAATCACGCACAAAAGTAGTTAGCCTTGACCAAAGCCCGGTAAGTACTGCTGTGTATTCGATCTTGAGTCATTCTGTGCCAGGCGGTAGATTGAAGACTTTGGGCATTTATAAGGATTACCTCAAGCTAAGGATTATCGCCAAGGTCAGTCCAAAGAATTTCATTATCTGGTTGGAGCACCAAGATTACGGGCATAGATGGCGTCGATACGAATTCCTTAGTTTGGTTCGAGATTCCATACCCTGTGTATCATGATAACACCACCATTTGAAGACTTGGGTCGTACTAAATAGACATCTGCAGCACATTGAGGAAATTGCTCTATCTTCAAACATCGTAATATGAACAAGGCGAAATCCCACGACACTAAGTACAAAGAAGTCAATTGCATGAAGGCTTCTTCCTCGCAGTCCTATCACAACAAGCACCTTTCTGTTACCCTCAGAACGCGCCTAATAACCTTTAAATTTCAACGTGCACGAACCCCCCTTATTTTAACCCGACCCTCGATCCGACCTCCGAGCCATATGCAGCGGACTTCATGTATAATGAATGAGTGGGGAGAATGAGGCACCCTACGAAGGCAAAAATAGCATAAACGGATACTAAACCGTCTTGACATCGACCACTACCATGATCCTGCAGATATTCTAGTACAAAGTCGGTCAAATTCCCTGCCCTCAAAAACATAACGTTATAGTGTCAGCTGCACATACTACCAAACTTGGTGTCCTGATTATGATAGAGCATTAGTCTGGTTGGCACACAGAGCATGACGGAGCACCCTCCTTCGGAGCGGTCATGCCAACCAGACTACAGAGCACTGTATCAGAATAATCGGTATCAGGGAGTCGGTTTTGGGGCTTATGAAGTATAGAAGGGTCAGATGGAAGGAAGTTTCCTCATTCTAGTCCGGGTGCTTGCTTACTCCTCTTATCTAGTCTGATTGCAACCTCTTATCTACATGGAGAAATGCTTTTCTGACAGTATAGCATATCTCGGCACCCGGCTTGTGAATATTTATTCACACGGAACCTCAATGACGCGGAGGAGGAGTTTATGGCGATGAATCAAGATACTAGTTTTGGAACCATGATTTTGCATCAGAACCGCTACCTAGATCCTGCAAGATACGGGTGCGCATCGACAGCCAGGAGTTTACCTTAGGGTCGCGGGTAGTCTGGTTGTCGCGGGAGAGTAATGGAATCAAGCGAAGCGCTTTGGGGGCGGTAGGACCGGTGAAAATGGGTGTGCTACAGTACCAAGGGAATTCTATATTGACTATCGTGTAGGGCCGGGGGAATACGAATAGGGCCCATATATATTCCATTTAGTCCAAGTCCTTCGCTATCAATCATATATTCTATCAAGAACGTTTCAATTGTAGTATATGTTGAAGTAATATTATCGAGACCAGTTTCTATACTAGCTATGGCTAGTCTGATCTAGATCTGAACCAACGATATATACTACTTATCCATAGTAAGTAAATACCTACATGTATGATATATTCATGGTTTGGCTGGTTAGGAGATATCCTTGATTATATGGTATCTATGTACAAAGGTTATAAACCTCGTCCGTACCATCGAGCTAATCTGCAGAACAGACGATTGCCTATTAGGGAAGTCGCTGCTAAAAATGGAGCTACACCACCGTGATTCGATGCCAAGACCGATCGGCTCATTGTAGGGTTTAACCCACGACCCCACCAAGGTCTACAAAATGTTTTAGTTGCAAGCGTCAGCCTCAACCACGTTGTGACGCTCGCGACACTGCGACGCGTTCTCTACAAGGAATGTTAGCCATCCTCACCAATTCATCCTCCCAGGCTTCAGCTGACGAAACGTGAGTACAAATTACTTTTCCCTCAATTTTGCTTGTGCTCCCCCAGACCAACTTGACTTCACCCCCCTGTCTAAGTGATGAGCAAACACATTTGTTTACTTTTTCTGGTACCTCTTTATCGAGTTGATACCTGGCTTCACGGCCAGGTTGAGACGATGATAGAACTGGACTTCTGAAACGACAATCCCTATGCATTCATGATACCCATACCACTTGTAACTATGGAGCAATTATGCTGATTGTTGGATAGTGTAGGCATAGCTTCACCATGGGGAGTTTGTGTCTAACGAGTTATGGATCGGGGATGGGGAGTGTGGATATGCCCAAATAAGCTGCGGTTTAGGAGTCAGCTCGGGTACCTATATACACCTGGCGGATGTCGCCTCTGAGTACAAATACAAGAATGATACCATATTTCGGTCTAGGGAGAAGTGGAAGTGGAAGTGTCAACCCAGTAGCATAATTAATTCAGGATTTGGGAAAAGAGCAATGGAATTCCACCTACCGCATACAACTCAGGTTGCTTTTGAAACCGGACGGATTTGGACTAATTGTTCTATTCTTACATTGACCCTCACCTCAATCTCAAATTCTGTATATGGACAGCCCCTGTACATAGCTTTCTAGGCCGCGCTTCCAAGGTCGTGGAAGTGTGGGGTGCATGCTCTACCTACCTATACAATCAAGCGGGCATACAGTCTGCGTGGGGAGGGCCGGATTGATTTTTCAAAATCGAGCGCATGTTACCCTGAGGTTGCTATGTAAACAATGCTTGACTCCTGCCTCGGGCCAATAATGTAAGAACGTTCTAATATTAAATGGTTCTTGATCAGGCAAGCTGGCATGTACCGGTACCGGTATACCAGTCGTACCCGCTAGGATGCTACGAGTTTGTCCAGGGCCTTGGCTCCGGGCTATGCAACCCATCGCTGCATAGCGCCACACAGGAATGCTACCAGTACCAAGCTGGAAACATACAGCTGTCCTCTTACCAAAAACAGGCCCTTCCACGGCCGTTTATATTAAGCCAGTCCTCCCCTTCTCGACCTGCACTGTCCAATTCTATAACTTAATCCAAGACGATAAAGACAAAATCATTCGTGAAATTACATTGCCTTTACGCTTTTCCTGAGACGATCATCGAAGGACCTAACAACCAGAAATGGTTCACATTCGCGAACTTACCCTAGCTGCGCTGTTGCTGGCTGCCCCAGCTTCCGCCTTGTACACGAAGTCAGGACCCGTACAGCTTTTAGACTCAAGGAGCTTCGAGAAAGAAATTCTCCAGTCGGATAATGCTGCTGTAAGTATTATGGTCCATTATTGAGCGCAATTGACCGTGGTAACTAACGTTGTAGATGTGAATGTAGATCGTAGAGTATAAGGCTGATCTACTCCCAAGCTCTAATGATATTATATAGGCTAACATATATTAACATTAACATAGGTTCTTTGCTCCATGGTGTAAGTAGAGAGCAATCCTATATGTTGCATATGTAGCTAATATCGATTTCTGTAAAGGTGGTCACTGCAAAAGCCTCGCTCCCCACTACGAGAAAGTTGCCAAAAACCTCAAGGGAATTGCAAAGGTCGCAGCTGTAGATTGTGATGAAGAAAAAAACAAGCCCCTCTGTGGCTCACAGGGAGTCCAAGGCTTCCCTACATTGAAGATCTTCAAGCCTTCAAGCAAGAAAGGAAAGCCCATTATTGAGGGTAAGGTCTACCGCCAATCTCATAATAGGAGCCGGTGATGGGTTGACACAATGTCGAAACAACAGACTACCAAGGACCGCGAACAGCAAAAGCGATTGTTGATGCTGTCGTCGACCGCATCCCAAACCACGTCACCCGTCTCACATCAGACAAGGTCAGCGATTGGTTGACTAAGAATAATGGAACTACCAAGGGCGTACTGTTCACCCCCAAGGGCACTACATCGGCCTTGTACAGAGCTCTCGCAATTGAATTCTTGGGCAGAGCTGAGTTCGCCCAGATCCGAGATAAGGAGGTGGATGCCGTGAAGCTATTCGGGGTTGAGAAGTTCCCTAAATTCATTGTCCTTCCTGGCGGTGACGCCCCTGGAAAGGTGTATGATGGTATGTATCAAAGTAGATATTATCTCCTAAAGGTATACTAAACTAAGTTTTGAACAGGTGCCATGAAGATCGATGCCCTTACGAAATTTGTACGTAGCATTGCTCCAGCAAAGAAGGAGACTCCAAAAGAACCCAAAAAGGAATCCAAGAGGACCGAGAAGCAGGACAAGAGAGACAAGAGGGAGACGAGGGAGGAGAAGGAGAGAGCCACTGAGAGGGAGACAAGGGAGGAGAAGGAGACAAGGGAGAGGGAGAGAGAGCAGACCACCGAGGACGCTCCACCCCCACCAGCTGTCGAGATTTCTAAAGGTGAGCCCTACCTTTACTCTATCATAATGTCTCTATTTAACATACATTTCAGTGGCACTCGCTATCCCAGAGCTCGCCGACGAAGCTACCTTAACCTCAACCTGCTTCGGCCCCAAGTCTAAAACCTGTGTTCTCGCCTTCGTCCCACTCTCCGCTGTCGACTCTCCTGAGGATCCAGCCCTCACTGGCCTCAACGCCGCCAACGAAAAGGTCTCCACAACCACCAAGACCTTTACATTCTATAAGATATCTTCTGGCTCTGCCCATGGAAAAGCTTTGGCTGAGGCACTTGAACTTACAATTGGCAGCGAGCAGCCTAGTGTGATCGCTGTTAACGGTCACAGGAGGTGGTATAGAGTTTTCTCTGGCAACAGTGATGCAGAGGGTCTGCTTGCGTGGTTGGATGCAATCACAATGGGAGAGGTGAAGAAGCAGAAGATACCAAAGGGATTGCTCC
>Ga0307511_10004059_pt1 | contig 14960 bp, 19 predicted proteins | sample 13_EM_MG_FD_200266 | JGI IMG/M metagenome (GOLD analysis project Ga0307511, IMG submission 200266) | Populus trichocarpa ectomycorrhiza microbial communities from riparian zone in the Pacific Northwest, United States - 13_EM | ecosystem: Host-associated > Plants > Roots > Unclassified | place... | reverse complement strand
ACGGCGGATACCAGGAACTGGTCCCAAAATTTCGCGTGAGTGCGAACGCTGTCTTGGTGATTACGACCGTGTCAAGGCGGAAGGTGAGAATCAGAAACCCTGACGGTTGACGTTGAGCAGAATCAAAGAGCACTTTTATATCATTAGGAAGGTAGAAACATACAGTACCAAAACAAGCACGCGAATCGAAAATGAGATGCTTTAGGGCAAGGAGTCAGAAAGCGTGAAGGTGCGGGGTTTGGATTGTTCCGGGCTGGCTGTCACCCAAGTAGAATGAGAAATATACGTACCCGAGCAAAATTTTACCACACCCGATGCCAAACACTGCAGGTGGTTTCGTCGAGGAACATTACGCATATACCCATCTCAGATCCTAGTCGTGCTCAGCCCAACCGGCGCCGCGATGAACATCGAACAAACTAACGAGCGGGAATGATGGTTGGGAAGTTGGTTGGGGTCCCTCGTACACGTCCCCTCTTGGTTCCGATTTGACGAACACCTGAGGAGGGATTTTCCTTCAGTGACCCGTGTCTGCGTTCCTTTGGATGTCGCGAAAGACGTGACCAATCCATCTCTTTGGAACGACAGGACAGTTGTTGGTGTACGCGCGCTGAGTTTGATAATCTCAAGTGCTTTGATACAGTTATTTGGCTGGGTTCGTGGTCGGCCTGGTGGAACAGAAGGAGTAAATAGATAATAGTCAGCGCGGAGGTAGCCAGAAGCGAAGGAACCAGAACGTCACCGAGGGTGGGGGGGCGTGTTACCAAAGGTGGAGCAAACTGGCCAAATCCCCCGCACAACCTCTCGGCCTCCTCAACAACCCTCCGAACCTCCAACATGCACTCCAACGCATTCCCACCAGTCCCCTGGTTCTTCTTCCACACCAGGTCCTTCGAGTACGAATCGTTGACAATGACCGTCAAACTCTTCCATCGCATCCTCCTGGTCACAGACAGTAATTGATCCATCGAGGTTGGCGAGAGAAGGTGGTATCACTTCTGATGCATTCCGTGGTGGAATCCATGGAATCCGTTGGAGTGATGAGATTATTCTCGGGTTTCTGCAGGACGTAGGTGTCCGACCCGTTACCAATTTCCCATGGCGAGTGCAGATGGAAGCTTGATGTCCAACGCGTCGGGTGAACCATGGAACTCGGTGGTCCGTCGACGTCACCGTCTTCGCCAGTTTAGTTTGCAGATCGGATGAGAGCCGAGGGGAGGTGTGGTCGGGGTCGATTTACGCAGGACAAGTAGATGGGAAATTCGATGGGCGGGTCAAGCTGGGGGGGGGGGAGTGAGCAGTAAAGGCGACAGGTGACTTCAACTGGGGGTTCGTGGGTACGCCGGGGGAGTCTGCGTGCGCGCGTGTCGCGTGATTGCTGGTCGGGTTTTCATCGAAGTCTGGCATGGCGAGTCTGAACTCATATCCGCCAACTCGGAACAACCGAAGGTTCCGACTTCGAGAGGGAGATGGGACTGCGAGTAGGGCTTCGGGTGGTCATGGAGGTTTTGCCGGTGAGTTTTTGGATGGAGGTGGAGGAGGTTGTCGGACGGGAGATAGAGCCGGTTGAGCCTCGGATGACGAGCGTGAAGGACTTGGATCGGCGACGCGGCGAGATTGAAGTGATCAATCAATTCGACACCCACATGTTCACTTTCTTCAGCTCCCCTCGCACTCTTTCCCTCAGACTCGAACCGATTGCCATTCGCGTTCTGACTTAGACTCCGACGCGGTTGACTGGCATGTCTCAACTCATTCCTCGCCCCTACCACTGCACGCCGACCCCTCAGCTCGACCCGCCCTCCGTACACTCCATCCGCCCCCTGCACAAACCAACCCCGACCCTCTCCTCCGATCTGTAAACCGAACTCACAAAACCGGTGACATCGATATTGGTGGGCCGCCAAACTCCGGATATCCTCGATCGGTTGGATATTGAGGACTTGCCCACACTCGCACCGGGATACCAGGGACCAATTACCTGGATCCATCCCTCCCGGCACGAAGGGGTCCAAACGGAGGGGGATTCAACCTCGGACGAACGGAGGAGGTTCCAAGCCCCACCTTTACCATCAAGTCCTCCACCTCATGAGTTCCAAGGCTCTCACACGCGGGCGCCCCATGGCCAGAAGCGACACCTCCATCTCTTGGCCACCCCCATCAATCCCCATTCGCGGTCACTTGCACGTAAAGAGCGCGATGGCGATTGTCATCTGTCTAAACTTGGGAGGTCTGGGATGGAGCAAGGAGTGGGAGCTTGGCAGGGGTGTGGTCAGGCGCGTGGTGGAGGCTGAGGAGGGCATTGACGAGAAAGCGTGTGGAAGACACTACCTCATCGAGGTACGCTTTGTGATTTTGACGAGTTTACCCCGGTTTTTACCTTTGGTTGCCCTCCCCCTCCTGCTGCCCATGCATCGGTGACGTTGTCATTTCTTCAGGCTCGGGAGTTGGCTCCTGCTCGAGCAGGGCTCACCCTTTTTCGTCGTGTACATCGGTTTACCCTTTCACTATCCTGTTCTACCCTGATTCTGGACCTGATAAATACAGCAATACGAAACCATTCAATATAGTCGTCTCGGGCATACGCGCGATAGTCAACGTTTTACCATTCGAATGAAGAGGAAGATCACGCCTCTTGCTCGATTTAGAAGACCAACACCGACCGCTGAAGAGGATTCGTTGGTGGGCAGTCCTCGATAGATTGCTGAAGGAGAGGCCGCACCAGAGAATGTGCCTTGTGAACTTGGCAACCGTCAGCCAATTTCGCGCGCACTTCTCTGCAGCCATCGCGTCGCCCCACCTGATGAATATGGGCAGCTCAATCGCTCGAACGCAGGCCGGCATCGACACTTGTCCTTGCTCCTTCGTTCGCTCGGGATTGGAGTTGATATAGAGTCCGAGCTCGCCTCCGACATCATTACCGACCAGAACCGTCGAAATAGAGCGGATCCGGGGAACGAGGAGCGGCTTGGTCTGCGCGTATTCTCTGCGCGGCCCAACCGAAACTTCATAGTTTCCGGCGACGACATTCGTTCACTCCTATGGGCTAGAGCCTGCCGTTTGATGTTCCATTGTATTCCGCCTCATCCCATATCATCGCTTTCCCCGCAACAATGTCTCACCGATCCAGGCCCCTCTCCACTCCAGCCTCGTCTCATCCGTGGCGTCGGCCCCGATGGCCATCGATTCATCTGCCGCTTCCCGAGTTCCTCATCCCCGGCAACCACAATCTTATCTTCTCCCGATCCTCCCACCGCTCCACCTTGCCAGGATCCTCGTCCCCTAGACTGTGAGGTTCAAGCTTTTTCTTCGGTTCCACGCCTACCCTCGAGGCACGCTGGGTGCCACTTCCGCGCCATTCTCGTTGTTGGGGAAAGCAACACCCCCGAGGACAACAACCTGCATTTACGATTTTCCCACAATGTACGCGAACTTCAGGTCACTGCGCGAATATGGTTCCCGGCGTTACCTTGGTAAAGGAAGGAATCGAACCTACTCTTCCAAGTTCGGTGGTGATTCTGGGAAGCGACCCGGCAAATCCGGCGGTGGCGTTATTCGTTTCGTGATGCTCCCATCTTGTAAACCCATGGAACGGCACCATGGCGGAGTGTACACTCGATAGTTGATGTATGTAGTATCCATCTCGCTACCCTAATACATGTCAAGTTCAATTATTCGCGCTGGGATCCGTCCATAAGTACTACAAATTCAAGCAAACCCCATGGTCATGTCATCGTCGAGCTTCTCGCCCATGAGACCCCCGAGAGGCATATCAGGTCCGTTCCTTTGCACGCGAGCTCGAGGAACCTCCTGAATGAAATTTGAAAGTCCAGGGCTCTTACAAATAACAGGCGATCTCGAGTCCTCTGGTCCGGTCAACTATTTCTCCTTTCGAGGGCCATACCGCGATATCCATTAACATATGAGTTTGCTTGAACCACATCAGGGGGAAGGTAATTTGTTGGCTGTCGCCGCGAGGACGAGCAAGAGCGGGGTTTGGCGCCGGAAAACCATCACTTGACCTCTCCCTCGATCTCGAACCCAATGGACCGCCTCGAAAAAATATTCAAGAAACCCTCCGATAATCCCAAACGGCACATATTCTTGGGAATCCCTACCAATATCGCTGCTGGACCACTTGGATTCCGAGCGGAGTTGGACATTGGCCCCAAAGGTGAGCAAGATCGCTTATCGCGATTACGAGCAGATCAACCTGATCCGACCGCGACGCTAGATAAGAAGGACACCAGAGCTTCTCGGGTCGTATTTCGCGACAAGGAGTGTGGAGATCAAGGACTTCCCGTGCTGGGAACCCTGAACACCGGCACGGCAGTCGGCGGTGATGGACACGGAAATGACCCCGCAGGTGAGTGGTTTTTGTCCCTTTCATTGAGGTTAGTGTTCATAATGATCTCGATGTCTCTCCATACCAGATGAGGACATTGTTGACAATGGAGAGGGAGCAAGCGAGCTACCAGAGGCATCGAGAGGTACGTTCGAAACGATTGTGGCGTTCGGCTCCCATTGATACCCACCAGTCGGGAATAGAGGCCCGATGGACACTGTGCTTGGGGCTGCCGCCATTGCCCTTGATGTCGTAAGTGAGGCTACGGAGGGATTTGGTCCTCTCAAATCCATCCTCGGTGTCATCTCTGCTCAATATAAGGTTTGTGCACAACCAATTTATCAATTCCCTTTCTGACAAACCACCTGTAGGAAACTGTTGCAGTCAGGAATACAATCGAAATCATCCTCTCACACATAGCACCACTAGAGTCACTTTTTGCAATACTTCCGGGCCATGTAGTAGAGCAGAGGCGCCGGAATGCAGTTATACAGTATGCCATTATTCCCTACCTGAATCTGGTGCTGACCTCCTACCAGGAAGCTCAAGGGGAGTATGATCCAATCGTGGTCACTGAAGGAAAAGTCAAGTCTACAGTGGTCTACAGACCATACTCAAGATGATGATGTTGCTGGGCTCCTTGAAGATGTACGAGAGGCTATCTCTGAATATCAGGTTTGTTCATGATGGTCCTGGCCCTGTTTGTGCATTGACAAGGACAGCAGATGGCATGACAAATGGAAATCTATGATCAAGAATGCATACTGATTGTAAGTGCCTCCAATTTTTCCCAAACCAATGAAGTTGACACCTTGTGACAGGAGCCAGGTTAGATATCATCTCTATCCCTATGATCAGGGCCTAACATGAACTCCAACAGCTGAAGCAACTGTCCTCAATAATATCCACTGTGCATATGCAGCTGAGTATCGACATACCAATCGCAAAGGCTGTCTTAAGGGAACACGCATAGCTGTTCTGGATGAGATTGAGCTCTGGATCAGTGACCCTGACAAGCCCTCTGTCTACTGGTTGAATGGGCTGGCCGGAACTGGGAAGACCACCATTGCACAGACAATTGCAGAAAGGGTGTTTGCAGGTGGACAGCTTGGAGCCTCCTTCTTCTGCTCACGAGATTTTGAGGATCGCAGCAGCCTCCAACACATTTTCCCAACCCTTGCAGTCCAACTTGCACGCAAGTACCCTGAGGTCAGATCAATCATTGTTCCCTTGGTGCGCTCAGATCCAGGGATTACCCAAGAATCCCTGTATAACCAGATGAACAAGTTGATTGTACGACCTCTGAGGGAGTGTGCCATCTCAACTGTCATCATCATTGATGCTCTGGATGAGTGTCAAGATGATGAACCTGCTTCTGCAATCCTCTCTGTCCTTGGGCAGTTTGTATCCCAGATCCCAAAGGTCAAATTCTTCCTCACTGGTCGCCCAGAGCCACGCATCCAGGCAGGGTTTCGTCTTGCTCTGTTAGCAGAAGTGACAGATGTCTTTATCCTCCATCATGTTGAACCAAGCCTGGTCAACAGTGACATTTTGCTATTTCTCAAACAGAGTTTTCTGGATCTTGCTTGTCATCAACATGGACTGGATGGGTGGCCAACAAAGGAACAGCTGGACCTCCTTTGTGAGCGAGCAGCAGGATTCTTTGTCTATGCAGTGGCAACTGTCAAGTTTGTCAACTACAAGAACAACAGTCCCAAGGAGCAACTGGAGCGTCTTCTACAGACACCACAGAGCACTGTGTATGAGGGGAAGACAAAGTTCAAGCCCAACACAACTCTTGATTCCCTGTACATGTCAATTCTCCAGGATGCCTTTGGTGATGATGACCTAGAGGATGATCAAATAGGCCGCTCTGTCCTTGGTGCTGTGGTACTTGTTACAAACCCCCTCTCTCCATCCTCAATTGCCACCATATTGGGCTTTGGCACTGTAGGCATATTCCGTCGACTATCATCGGTTCACTCACTTCTCATCCTCCAGGAAGATGTTGACTCTCCTGTTAGGCCCTTCCATAAGTCTTTTCCTGACTTCATTGTTGACCCTGCCCGGTGTACCAACAAACGGTTTCACATCTCCCCTCCCATTCACCATTCAGAACTCTTGCTTGGTTGCCTTAGGTTAATGAATCAGTTGCTGGAGAAGAATATGTGCAAGCTCCCAGATACTGTTGCAAACCCTGAGGTTAATGACTTGAATGAGAGGACAAAGCAATACCTTAACATCACTTTACAATATGCCTGCAAGTCATGGTACAAACATCTCATTGATGGCCAAACCATCCATAGATCTACAATCATCTCTGCTCTCCATTGTTTCCTGGAGAAGAAGTTCTTGTTCTGGCTGGAAGTGCTGAGTGTCCTTGGTGCAGCAAGGGAAGCAATTGATGCATTGGGAGTGGCTGCGAAATGGTTGGAGGTGAGCCAAATTTCTATACCTTTTCTTGCCAAGATTTACTGAGATGGGGTCAAGGTCTCACCAACACTTGATCTTGTTGATGACTGCTTCCATTTTGTAACTACATTCTTCAGCATCATCAACACATCCTCTCCCCATATCTACCATTCAGCCCTCCCATTATCCCCCAAAACATCAATTGTGTGGAAGCTGTATGAATTATATTCCAATCCCTTGACAAGGGTTGTATATGGACTACCAACTTCATGGGAGCAAAGTGTTGCATCTGTGGGGTTCCCTTCTAACATAAACACTGTTGTATGGTCACCATGCTGCAGGTTCATTGCAGTTGCCTGGGGTAGACATGAGTATGGGGGGACTGTTGAAATTTTGGATGCAGGAACACTTGGGCAACTCAGCATCCTCCCACTGTACAAGCAGAGTCTCACAAGATGTCTCATTTTCTCCCCAGACACTAGCCTGTTGACATGGATTGGTCAGGACCCAGATTGGATTATTAGCTGGGATGTTCAGACTGGTGTTCTGGTCAGTACCATCTCCCTAGAGTCAATGGGAGATTACCACTCAGTCACATATTCCACATGTGGAACAATGATTGGGCTTCATAGCTGCAATACCAGCACATCAACCATCTCCACCTACAACATTCTCTCTGGCACACACATATATTCCCATTCAGTGAAAAGGCTAAAGCTAGAGGATGTTTGGACTCATGGTAAATGTCTCCGATATGGTGTTATGAAGTCAAGGACTATTACCATATGGGAGGTTGGGTTTACCTCAATACACACATTGACAAAGGTTGAGTCTCTGTCTCTCCCAGCCAACTTTCACTCTAAAGAAATACCCAATTTTTATCCTGCCCTCTCCTTGGTTGTCTTCTCCTACAATGGAAAAGGTTATATTTGGGATGCTAAATATTCCAAATATCTCCTGGGTTCCACAGATCTTAAATTCTGTAAAAAGCCCTCCTTCTCCTCTGATGGTTCCTCCTTTGCATATGAAGCACATGGCTCAAGGGTTCATATCTGGAAGCAGTCTCCTGCTGGCTATGCCTGTTATCAAAGACTCACATCTATCAGCTGTCACAGTCTGTATCTTTCCCCAAATGGACAGTTGCTCTTCACACACAGCATAACAGCAGCTCAGCTATGGTGCATTACAAATTCCAATATCCCAAACCTCACCATTCCCACCCAAGCATCCAAGAGTGACAAGAGGTCTCCCCTTCTGGTGTTTTCCCCAGATCAAGTGCTAGCAGCAGTTACAAAGAAGGGGGAAAAGACAGTTACAGTTTTGGACCTCAAGTCTGGTGCCCCAAGAATGATTATTGATGCAGGCATAGAGGTCTGTGGTCTGGGAGTAGCTGGTGGCACTATTGTTGTTGCTGGTAATGATGTCAATACCAGTGACAAAAAGATTGTCACCTGGAACATACCTACTGGAGACTGTGTTCTCATCATCAAGGCAAACATGGATGATAGTGTTAAGACCATAGCTTTTGGTGATCAACCAAATTCACGCATATTTTCCCTATCAGTGTCCCCTGATTTGCACTATATCATCTCAATGGAGCCTAGTGGTTTACACCTTTATGATGTGTTGACTGGGCAGTGTCTTGCATCAGTAGATAGGATGCTTGGGAATTTCTGGTTCACACAGGATGGATGTAGAATCTGGTGTATTAGTAGTTCTTATGAAAGAGGGTGGAAAATTGTTAAAGATGGTGAATCTGGTGTTACTAGACTAGAGCACTTAGAGTCAACCAAGGACAACCCACCACGAGAACTCCCCTGGCGATGTCCTCCTAGCTACAAGGTTACAGATGGATGGATCCTCCACTCCAATGGGAAGCGGCTGTTGCGGTTGCCTCCCCATTGGTGGCCACGTTGGTATGATGTGGTATGGGGTGGGCAGTTCCTTGCACTATTGAATAGTAACCTACCAGAGATTCTTATCCTGGAGTTAGAGTGATGCACTTGTTTACTCCATTTCCTGTCCATCCCTTTCCTGCCCTCCACTATATACTATTTTTTTTTTCAAGCTATGGACATGTATACCACAGTGACTATGTATTTACAATTGCTACCAGTATCCATAAATATGTTGACAATTCAAACTGTTCTGATATATTATGCCATTACCTGTGATCACCACAGGAATGCTTCAGCTCTTTCAGATCCTAGCTAGATCATGCCATATACATTGTAGAAGGGTGTCAGTAGCTGAGATTGGCTCTACTAATGACTTGACTGAGTGGTTGGTGTCACTCCACCTTCCTTAAAGTCAACAGATATTCACATGGACCCATATATATGTGGTGTAGCCACATGGATAGTCCCATTCCCCAACATTCCTTCCAGGATCAAGCCCAAATTACACCATCATTGAGGAATTCAGTATACTTGCACTCAAGTTGGAGATGCTATGTATCTACACCTGGCTAATCCTACACTCTCAACATGCTGGCACAATCTCCAATGTATGCATGGACCCCTTGTGCTGAACCATGCTCCAACAACAGGGAGAGGGGATAATCACCCTTTCACAGGGCAATTCTGTATTGAAAAGTGTGCCCCTAACCCTGGGCTTGCCATTGTGAGGTTGTTTGTCAAGATCTGGTGGTGTGTATGTGTTAACATAATTGCCCATTATAGAAGGCAGATAAACACAGGGGGACCCCTTGAGTGGGTACTACATTTGCATCAATGAGCTGCTTGAGGCACTTGAACAATTGGCAGAACTACTTGAGAGGGCTACCAAGGTCACATAATTTCAGGAGAAACACCCCTGGGTTGGAGGGGTGAGAGACATGTTTATTGGAATGCATCAGCAATGACAACAGTTTGAACCAGGTTTAGCTGCCTCAAACTTGTCACATGAGTAATAATTTTGGTAGATTCAGCTGCCAACTACACTCTTGTTATATGTGAAGCTTCCGATAGGCAGGACTGGGTTGCATTTCCCTCCATTTTTCTGTTAGAGACATTACTGCTCTTTGCAAAATAGTCAGCAATCACTGAGATATGTTGATCATGTCAGGGCCACTCTGGCCTGAGCCTAATCAACACCTCAAATGAGCATCTCTATATGGTTTGTCTGTCCCAAGATCAGGCAACTGACTAATACACAAGGATAGCACAGCTATCTTGGTCTCTAATGACTAATGGAGGAGATCTAATGATAAGACTTACATTATCCTCAATGGAGGTAAAGAGCTGTTGTAATAGATGTAAGTGGTGTTGAAGATGAGTGTGTTGCTGAGCGGGTTGAGATAAAGAACACTAAACCTGAGGTTTGCTGGACTCCTCAGAGCTTGGCCAAGAAGCCTATGAAGGGACTCAGGCTGAGGAGAAAGTATGCAATATCAAGCTTGTCTTGTACAGTAGGAAAGACCATCCTTATGTACTACAGGCAACAGTTTTCACATGAGGCATGACTAAACATGTTCACTAATGCACAAATTCCAAGTGGAAGGAGAAACAATAAGAAATGAATGTGGTGGGAAGATTAGGTGATATCTAAGAATAAATCATCAAAAATGTGACATGCGGACTGAAATGAACCAAGATAATGAGTGTTGAATGATGACAAAATGAGAAATACTAAGTGGCAGGACCTGTCAGGCCATGGAAAGATAGTCCTTTAAGTAAGAAAGAAAGTGTCGAAAGATAAGAAGGAAAGATAACAATAGAAAGGCCAGAGGCCAAAAATAAATGAGTGTAATCACGAAAGTGTCAATGGGAATATCATCACTCAGTGACAATAGACTTGAGATTATGGGACACAGAGATGCTCAGACTTGAGGTGGGACTTAGTTGGACTTAGCAGTGGGGTGATAGGGGTGAGCAGTAATGGTGAGCAGTGTTTATCATGATTGGCTAGGGAGGGAATGGTTAAGAGGAGTCCAAGGAGACAGGGGGTCCTCCATCAAATTCCCACTACTCCATCATCACCTTTACTGTTTTCACCATGAGCTTTGCCACCAACAATAGCAACTTGATGCCTGCTCACTTCTATCCACAGGTTACTGGCAACCATGGGCCCACTGACTATACTCTGGATCATGCTGTTGGCACCATTACCCAGGTAGAGAATTGTTCCTTCAATAAGGCCTTTGATGGCAATGGTCAATACCCTAACCCTCCTGAGGTGTGTTATGGTGGTGTATGGTTTAGGGAGGAGCACACTGATATCATTTTCAGATCATTAACCATATGTTGAAGGGGAAGATCCAGATGGGAATGCCAGTACAAGACCTTTGTTGTTGGGACCAAGATGCTTTACACGAATGTTCTTGCAATGACTGAATTTGGGGATGGAGCATCTGGTCCTTGGAGGTCTTGCATCTAGATTATTCCAAGATCAATGATGAAGTCCTTCACAAGATAATCCTCAAAAGCCTTATCGATACCAAGACGGGTGCTCCAGCTTGGAGTAAGACTTTATCTGTCAAGCAAGGTCTTCGTATGGCTGCCAACATGGTTACCCAGGTTCTTCAAAAGGTCTTCAAGGCTGAGGCTAAGGTCTGTCATTCTGGCTACCTCTTGTTTGATAAGAGTTGACCAGATTGACTGTAGATCAAGAATATTGAGACTGACCACACCCACATGATTAACATGCAGACTGGGATCATTACCAAAATTGATGGGGAGATGGCCAACATGGCACTCCAGATCAAGGCCATTGATGATGGGGCTAAAGCTTGCTTTACCTGTTACAATAAAGACATTGAGGCCTTGGATGATTGCATCACCCATCATTGTGATGAATGTGACTGCATCAAGGAAGAACTCCATGTTGCCAAAGGGAAGATTGAGGTCACTCTCATACACAACAAGAGATGATCAACCAACTGATGGCATGCATCAATAGTATGGAAGGGAAGTTATGCCACTGTGGGAAGGGAAGGGAATGAGAGGTATTTGGCGAGATCTCCATTCTGGGTAGTCCCCTGGTCCTTGGTTGTGAGGTCCCAGAAGATACTGGTAGTAACAATTCCTATCACACTCCACCTGTCACCAGCTCTTCCATCATCTCATCCTCTTCTCCCTCCAATACTGATAAGGAGAACACAATGGTCATCTACAATTCCTGTACTTCACTGTTGAAGAAGATCAAAGACAGGCCAGCCTTTTGATCAATGATCACACTGACCATTCTGGCCATGATTGCCCCAACCATTTTCTCCATAGTCACACTGATTGCTCTGGCTTTGACTCAGTCACATACCCTCCCCCATCCTCTAATGCACCAACTGATATCAGCTCAGCAGTAACTTCAGACTCAGAACTTCTACATCTGCCACAGCCTCGGTCCTCAAAATTGAAACAACAATCTGGCCTTCTCAACTTCTTCTCTGTTGCACCTGCAGAAAATTCCTACTCTATATGGAGGAAGAGGAAGAGAGATAACCAGGAGAGGGATGGGAAAGAACATGCTGAGACTACGTGCCAGGAGAAAGAGTGGAAGGAGGAAGAGGCTGAAAAGCTTTGCAAGCAGAAGTGCCTTAATCAACAGGCCCATCGTGAAAAGGTGAAAGCTAAAGAGGTAAAGGCTGGTTTACGGGACAAGGATGGGAAGAAGAAGCTCCCAGTAAGTCACATACTTGTCTTACCTTGGAGACACCCAAATTTATTAGTATAAAGGTAATTGCAGAAACAAACCAAGAGGTTCAAGTTCCCTCTCACCCCGAGGTTGCAGCTGCCTCATGTTCCAGAAAGGCTATCCTGTTAGAGGTTGAGCAGCAGGAGAAAGAGAAGCTGGCAAGGCCCACACACCTTCAAAGTGTGATGCAGCTTCCCTCAAGTCAATAAACTGGAAGTCTCCAGCATATTGGCCAATGATAGATGCAGCAGCAAAGCAACAGGTTGGAAAGCCAAACCTCACTGCACTTGCAAAACAACTCTAGGAGCTACACCCCCATTTTGAGCACCTTGATCACCAATGTCTCAGTGAGTGGAGAGATAAGAATGTCAATGATTGAATTGTATAGACAAAGGAGACTATTGCTAGTATTAAGATGGGATTCCTTCCTGGTGGCCATCAAACACACTACAATATATTTGTGAGTATTTTTAAGTAATATGCTTTTGTGATAGCTGAAGTTGATGTAACACCACAGCACAACCATCCTGGTGTATTGAGAACAATCAAGGCTGCCCTCACATCTCTCTGTGACACCTCTGTTTGGTTGGATCTTGCTTCTATCCATGGTATCATGATTGGGATCATCACTGCAAAGGCACCTGCTCTGTTTAAGGTTACTGTAACCAGGAAGGTCTATGGCAACTACCTTTGGGATCACTTCCAATGTTGGGAATCCTTTGTCAAGAAGTTCCTAAAGGAAGAAATGAAGTAGTCACTTCGTCATGCAGAAGACACCAGCAAATGTTACACAAGTCCTCACTGATGCTGCCCTTCACCTTGCCTCAACCATTTCTGAACATGACATTCCAGAACCCCTCTCAGTTAACTCTGACCAAGCTGGGGTTACATATGGGGCTGGTGCTCTTCAAACCTATGCCCCAACTGGGAGTAAACAGGTTGAGGTGATTGGGAAGGATAAAAACAGGCCTTTACACTCATGGTTGGTATCTCTATGAGTGGAGAAGTGTTACCATTCTAGGCAATCTATGCTAGCAGATCACAACTCTCACTCCCCTCCAGTGATGCTCCCAGTTATGCCAAGGCACAGGACCTCAAGTTCCACCTTGAATTCTCAGGGAATGATACCTACTGGTCAACCATGGCAACTATGTGTCATGGGTCTATGGGCGTGCTTACTGTTGATTCACCAGAGGAATAGTGTTTGGATTGTAAATGGTGAGGGGAGGTGTGTTGAGGAGGGCATTAACGTCTGGGGAGGTATTGGGGTTCAGAGCTGCCAAGAAAGAAGGGGTGTAGGGGGAGATGGGAAGGAAGTAAGCTTGGCAGTGTCACAAATCGCGCCATTTCTGCCTTAAAACCCATAAACATTTCCTACTCACACGACGAAGTCCCTTTTCCCACAACAACCAACTTCAACATGTTCATTATCAAAAACCCCTTTCTCATCATTCACGACATATCAAGCAACATAAAGATATCATTAAGAAACCCTGATATCTAAAAATACTCCAGAGGATCCTCATACTCCGGCAAAGCCAAACCAGCCCTCACCAACAAATCCGCCTCCCTATTGTACTCCGCATTATCCTCATCCCTTATCGGAGTCAAACGCAACGCCTCTAACAACTCCTGACTAGGAGGCGTCTCTTGACGGATCTGTACCCCCTCTATCGGACCTCCGACCATTTCCTCATCCATCAACAAACCCTTGTCTTCCTCATCATCACTCAATTTGGTTAAATCAATAATGAATGGAGGAGGACCAGGAACGGGTGTTGGTGGACGACGACCTGCTCTTGCCAAACGACGATCCATATCTTGGAGTTCATCTTCTAAGAACCCCACTCTGGAAGACAAGGCGACTATCAAAGCATTCTGCTCATCAAATCGCCTAGTCAAACCAGTGATACGTTCGTCTATGGCATCCTCCACATTATCCATCTATAAAGAAGAAATGAACAGATGTTATTGATTCCAAGAACACGTGACACTTACCCTGTCCGTAATCATAACATCTGACTCCACGGCAGCCATCCCAATGGCTGCCGCGTACGCAATCGAAACCTCAACCTCACCGCTATGAGGTTCATAATCCACGTCCCATTCCTCAATACCACGTGATATCAAACCACGTGTATGAACGGACATGAACTCCCTCCTACGCCTCAGACGATGACTAGCAATCCGACGCTGAGCCATGATAAAATCATTTAGGCCCAGGTCCTCAAACTCATCATCATCAGGGACAGCGGTGTTAGAACGGTTAAGAGTTTCTTCTATGGTGGGATAAAGATCCCCTCCTCCACGAGCATACATACGTCCCCGAACGTTGTAACCAACAGCCAAACACTGGAGGACATGCTCGTACTGTTGGCGGAGAGCGGACTGAGAAGCAGAAGAGATAGAGGTGAAGGTACGTTGAGATGGCATGCTGACTGTGGTGGTATCAAGTGGATTGATGGGGATTCACCGACCAATGGTGATCCCTTATATCTGTCCCCCGGATCCAAGCTTTCCCTATCAGCCCCACATCAAGATCCGGAGCATCAGTCATCAACCCACATCGGCT
>Ga0307511_10004058_pt1 | contig 14961 bp, 21 predicted proteins | sample 13_EM_MG_FD_200266 | JGI IMG/M metagenome (GOLD analysis project Ga0307511, IMG submission 200266) | Populus trichocarpa ectomycorrhiza microbial communities from riparian zone in the Pacific Northwest, United States - 13_EM | ecosystem: Host-associated > Plants > Roots > Unclassified | place... | reverse complement strand
TCAGGATGTAAAGATGTGGTCCTGGCAGGAAAAAGATACGCCTGTTGGTGGATGGCTTGCTTGGAATACTAGACTGGGTTGATGGTGAATTTGAAAAGATCTTCGCACCGACACTAATGCACATGGCTAAAAGACAAGATTGTTGCATATCTCATAGTAAATGCTGACAGCATGACGTTGAAAGGCAATGAAAATGAGCACTACGCAAGGACCGGAGATAGAAAGGCACTCGGAGCACTTAAAATCCACAAAATTTAATTTCAAATCCACGTAAAAATGAACGAATAAACATTTTATCAATTGCAGAGTGCAATTGCGGCCCTCTGCAAGCTTATGGAGCTGAGAGCCGTTATCTTGCGGAGTGGCAGCAGCAGCATCACCCGCAAATGTGCTTCTACAAACATGTTGAACAACCACAAGCCACTACAGATATAAAAAAAACATATCAAGAATTAATAATATAGTGCCGTGTAGCGAAGCAGATTCTTCAATGCTGCTGGCTTTTATATATTCACATAATGTATACAGCAAGTGTCCTCGTTAACAGGCAAAATCAATGCGGGAACGAGAGCACTGGAGTTTTGTACGTGCATGGGGAAAACAGAAAAAAAAGAGGCTAAAGGTAGATTACCAAGCATGATATAAAATTCTGAGGAGCTTGAGAAGCAATTTATGGGAGGGCAAACACAAACTGTCCTTTTTCTTCAGTAAATGGAGTGTGTGCTAAGAAACCAGGACAACAGCAAACAAAAATCATAACATTGATCTTACAAAATTTGTTATTTTTTTTTTTTTTTACATTGTATGCTTTGTAATGAATGACATGGAACAAATTTGTAATCTGTGAAACACTCGAAAACCTCTCTTGTCATGAGCAGAAAACCCTGAAAAAACCTCGCCACTCAAGCTGAAGAAGCAAATAAATTGGAGAACACTGGAGCTATGATAAATAACAATGCAGGGAAATAAATATCGAGAAAATTGAATACCATGATACAAAATTGATGCAAAAGAAAATAGTGCATTCACAGAATGAGATGTGGAGACAGCAGCAGGATCCAAACCTGTAAAAATGAGTGCATGTGTGTCAAATTATGCTAGTGGAGCAGGTATACTACGTAGCAGGTAAAAGTTTGTACTGATAAGAGTCTCTCAACGAAAAAAATCATTCTTACCTGATACTACTTTTGCATCCTCCCTGAATTTAGCCTTCCAACTAAAAGACGGACATCAAAAAACATTTTCTTTGAGAAGCACACTCTGTAAAGGAAAACATATAGAAAACTAGAGAAGAAAGCCAACTGGCCAATTCAATCAGGCATCAGCTTTTGGGGGCAAATGCAGCTAGAGCACTAGCATGTGCAGGCGGGAGGTTACTTAATAGAGGTTGCATTTGATGACCATAGAGTGAAATCAGGTGTGAGAAAGCTCTTCCTACTTGAGCCTTGACTTCAGGTGTTTCAACTGGAGAAACCACAACCTGAGCAAAAAGATTGACCAACTCTGGAACAAGTGCAAGGATCTGCTTTTGCGTATATAAAGAAAGAAAAACAAAGAGCACAGCTTTAGTGATCGAAATAAAACTAAAAAAGCAGATAAGATTAGTATATGTCTGTGTCCTGTTACTTTCACCACCTCTTAACTATTTCAATGATCTAATAAGTTTTCACCAAACAATCTATTAGCTGTATCCATCTGAATGATGTGTACACACAGACACAAAATTACCTGTTGATTGGATGACAAAACAAGAGTATAGACACAACTGTAGACAGCCATGGACTCTTCACGATCTTCTTTTAATGGAAGAACTTTCAGGAAAACTGGAAGGACCTGAGAAAATTAACCCAAGAGATTTAGCAGTCAAGATTTATAAGGAAGAAATAAGTAAGAATATTAATGGAACAGACTGGGATGTTAACCTGATTTAATGGAACGGACTGGGGATGCGCCATTATCATCCTTGCAACAGCACCAGCTGCATTATCCCTGACAGCGTCATCTGGCTCAGACTCTCCAAATAATGGGAAGAGCCCGCGCAATGTATCACCATAATATCTGGTGTTGGTGAAAGAAAAGAGCTCCAGCAACATAAATGAATGGGCTATGTAATGATGAAATCAGCAACAAAATAGTTCCTTCCACCTTTTAAGACAACTTTCAACATAATTAATCACTCACAATAAACTGTAGTCCCACACTATCCAACAGCCACAACATAAATGTAGATTACAAAAAGCAGAGCTCTTAACTATCAATCATGGAACATAGAAAAAAGAGGGGAAATGGGTAAGTTTATGGGGTTATGCATGCATAAGGATACTTCAAAGTTGACTCCCCACCATTTTTGCACAATTCTCCAACACAAAATGCAGCATTCCTCCTGTTAGTTGCATTAGATGATGCGAGTTCTTTGATTGCTAAGGGCATCACTCTCTGAAACATGAGACGAGCTTTCAGAAAATATAGAAAAAATATCAGAACTGCCAAATAACCAAACCTTGAATGAACAAAAAAGTGTCATGTTGCAATAAAAGTACATCAACATAATCTGCAATTGGAGCACCCATGCCCTGAGCAACTTCTGCAAGGCAAGCAACCACCATAGTTCGATCTTGCAGAGGACGTGAAGCTTTCTGCACTTTCCAACCATCAAAATGATAAGAATCCAGAACGAGTCTTAGCACAAGATGACAACTAACTTGCCAAGAGGATCAATTAATAACACACCGCAAATTTCATCAAAGGTTCAAATAGGTTTGCAAAGATGGGTGCAAAATGAGAACCCATGGACTCTGCGAAAGCAGGAAGAATGTCAGAAACAGCATCCATAAGCACTTCATCATGTTCTGTGTCATCATCTTCCATATCACTATCGTCTTCCAACTGCTGACAGGCTGACTCCTCTTTTAGCAATACCAAAGTCGCATCAACAAGCCGAGACATATCTATGATCAAATCACATTAGAGCACAGCCCATTAAGATGTTTTATCTGCATCTAAGAACTTTAATTTCACGAGAGAGAGAGAGGGGGGGGGAGCAAATACAGCCATGCTTACATGGTTCAATAGCTGCATAACCATAATCCTTGATGATCTCTGCCACACTCGTACAAGCTTGAGCAACTACTTCCTTGTCATCATCTCCGGTCATAGTTTTGATGTAAATATCCATCACAGTATCTGCTTGTATGAAGACATGTTAATTGGAATTTGTTCACCACTTAAAACTATGAAGATATGTTAATTGGAATTTGTTCACCACTTAAAACCAGGATATTTGATCCTGGCAGATACACACTTTATAAGCCACTATCAAGCCATGTCCTCACCAAGCATTTCTCTTGCTTTTGCCGGTCCATCCTGCATAACAAGAAGCAAGATTAACATTGAATTAGTACAGACAACCAACCATCACAGTCAGAATTGAAGAGAAGTGTATTTGGAAACTAGTTGTAAGCCTTTTCACTTCATCTTGTACCAAGGATAGACTGGAATTAAGTTGAGAATAAGGTCAGCAACATAACAAGGGAGGACATGGAAGAACTCATACAAACCAAAATGGCTCCACCGATCTATTTTCTTTTCAGGTTTTTATCCCAAGAAACAAATAAAATTCCAACTGAAACCGAAAATAAAAAATGCATGGCCAGATTGTATGAAAAGTGCAAGTTGTATATAATATTCACAAGTCATCTGTCCATGGGTGTGGAAAAGGGACAAGAGATGGGCGACATTAAGACAAGAAAAGTAAAAGATATTTCTAAAACCATCAAAGAAAGACAACAATAAGTAAAGAGCTAATGCATACTCACATTTTGACTCTGGAAGATTGCATGCGCTGCAGTCAAAATAGCTGTATGGAATCACATAATGGGATTAGTATGATTTCGGCGAGACTTACAGTGTGTTATCTATTGTTATCATATAATATTCATTCAATCTCTACATCTTTGCTATGAACAATACAGGCTTACAGAGCTTAAATCCCACAGGCTGCGTGTGATAAGACAAGTCAAGTCATGCAAGAATTAATAGCAATAACAAACATCAGGGTGACATGCTAAAATTTGTCTCTAATCTTTCAATCTCTTCTGAATTGCCAAGGAAAAAAGATGCCCACATTTTCGTTAAAGTTCCCATCCACTCTCCTCTCCTAAGAAAATGACTTGTTTTTCATATAATTATTGTTATTGCTATTGCTATCTCATGGTGATCTGCTTCCACTTTGTAAACTTACTTCTAAGAAACAATCAAAAGAGTTCAATTCGATAACAGACATTAGTTTGAATGGGGAAATGGAGCAGCTGGGTATGCATTAACACTATATCATCAACAAGCCATATGGTTGTCACTCACACTTCAAAGCAATGATAGCCTGAAGCCGAACATCTTCATGGAAATACCCTGAATGTCTCACCAGAATCCTTAATGTCTCCTCCAAATAGCTTAAAACAATTAAAGAATTCAAGATGTAATACTTTATTTGTTATTTAAAATTCAAACCTCAGCATGATGATAACGGAAAATAATTCTGGGAATAAGGAGGATAGAAAATGGATACGGAGAATAAGAACTCTTTGTGTGAAGTGCATATAAGCCAAGTGCTTGAGTTGCAGCTGCCTTTTCATCCAGCACTCCTGTTCTTACACTGATATTCCGAACTCTTGGCTCATCATGAGCTTCATCATCAGATGAGACTCCACCAAATCCATTGATATTTTCATCATCAGATTCAATGATGTCCACTGCAGAACCATCATCAAGATTGCAGGAAGCAAATGCCAGGGGTACGACATGAGGAAGATACTGTTCAAAAAAAATATCATTACATGTGAGCATGGGATTTATGCAAAGGACCATACAAGTTTATTTCCATGGAAATAATTAAACCTGTGCAAAGCTATCATCCATAATTTCTGCTACATTGCTAAAGAATCCATGAGTATACTCCCGAAGCTCACTGAACTCCAATCCAAAACCCTGAGAAAATACAGAAAAAAATAAATTTCTAAAAGAACATGCTGCAATTGTTAAAGAGAAATGGTAATGTCATTACAGAAATTGCAGCTTCCATGAAAGGGGGTAGAATTGGTTCCATCCTCACTCTCCCAGCAGACATGGCCACTATTCCTACAAGCTCAGTAGCCCTTGCTCGTGATCGGAGATCTTCATCGTTGGTAAGCACCATGAACGATTTCATTAACTCAAGAACCCTTTCAGAATAAGGAATGAAAGCTTGCTCAGCAGCAGATGCAACTGAACCGATTGCAGACTGCAAAAACATTACTTGGTAAAATTTATAAATATAACCAAAACAAAAGGCACAGAAGTTAATTACTAATTCAGTTTAATCACATGATTTGCCAGAGCACATGAGATGCATCTTCCTTACCATGCATGTCTCCTGCAAATTACGAGGGCTATTTTGGAGGGCTGCAAGAAGCTTCTGCATCAAAGGATCAAGGAAAGGAAGAATTTCTTCACCCATGTCCTCACAAAATGCTGCTAAAGCGTAGTATGACTTTTCCTATCCAAAATCAAATAAAGAAGATCATGTGGAGTAAAAGAGTACTGTTTATACAAGTGTCGTGCAAAATGTGATTTGCATAATAACTTGATGGTATTCTTATGTTTACCTTTACTTCATCAGATGCATCCTCAATAGCATTTAAAATGCAAGGAAGAACACTTTCATAGTGGGACAAGATTTCAGGCTGTAAATGCTCTGCAAATTGACCCAATGCAAATGATGCAGCCCCTCTAACCATTTGTTCTGGATCCCTCAAAGCCCCCAAGACAATATGAAGAATGGGTTCCAATTTATCTTTCATCAACTCCAGACAACCCTCTGAAACAACACCTAAAGCTGTAACAGAAGCTTCCCGGAACTTTGGGTTCGCACTCTGACTACTTAGAGAAGCAAACTCAAAGACAGGAGGAAAGACTTGCTTTGAGAGGTTCAAAGACATAGTGTCAATAACTTCTGCAGCAGCTCGATCAGGAGCAAGATCATCATCTTCAACAGAATCAGTTGATTCTGCAAGCAAGGGGCACATCACTTGCAGAATGGGGATGACCAGCTTATACTTTTTCAGGGAACTGTATTTGTACTTTGCCAGCCATGAAATTATCTGAATAGCCTGATATGAAAAAAACAGAGGAAGTGGGGACAAGATTGAGAAAACAAGGAGGAATTTCTGTGTCCCAACTACACATGTCAACTAAATTCAGATGTCTAAGCACACATGTTTTGATCCACCTATCTAACCTGATGACGTGTGTTGGATTCCAAATTTTGACTAGAGCAAACTTCAAGAGAGAACTGCACAATGGATTTAACAGAATCTCCAAGAAGAGGTGCAGGAGATTCAATCAGCTCATCAAAGATTTCAAAAGCAATTATTGCAACATCCTCATCACCAGATGAAAGGCATTGTCTAGCCACGTTTAAAATGCTTGGAATGAACTGGCGAAATTTGACCTGCACATATACATGGCTTGAATCAACGCTTGAAAATAGTGAGGGACAAAAATGAGCCTCTCCAGTGTCAGAAATTTAGTCATCTCTTTTAAATTGCTTTTGCCTAGGATATTTAGACCTTTCAAGATTGCTGCTGAGCATTGAATAATCCAAAGCAGAGCGCAGGAGTTGTGATTGATCCAACTCCTATTTTTTTACTTGCTCACTTAGAGTTGTATTTATTCCCATTATGTGATTGCATCATTGCTAAGATTACCTATTATCTAAAGGAGAGGGATTGAAAGGAAAACAGTGGTTCATTTGGGGCTGTTCAGGGTTCAAGGACCATCTAAACAGTACTTGTGAATAGCAAGGAGCTAATTTGAACTTTGATATGCTTTATTCTAGACATTAAGAGTCTTGGTTGAAATATTATGCATTTCATTTTTGAAGCATGGTAATAATACAGTGATGTGCAAGGTAATGTCAAAAGACAAATACTACAACAGATGACAGAGGACACAAGACAGGCGCAAATGGAGTAAAAAGATAAACCAGAAAATCAACAATTAAAAAGTAGTTGTCTAAATTCTGCTACGAGCATAAAAACTGACCACTTCATCCCCGTCATTTGTAAACTCGAGAAAAGATCCCACTGCCCTGGTAAAACATAATAAATTTTAGCAAGCAACCATACAATATTTGTTTGTTGATGAAAACAGGAGCACCAAAAACATCTAAAAAACGCTCAGCCATTACTTGAGTGCAGCAATTCTAACACGGTTGCTAGTATCATCCTGCAGACACTTGAGCAAAAGAGCTTGCAAATCTGCGAAATGAGGTTGAAATGCATTCCCGATAGTTTCAGTTAAAGAGCTGAAAAGGATCAGTGCCACCTTACATCACCAAAACAGAACACAACCAATAAGTAATCCTTTCAATTCTGGTAAAACAGTAGAGACACATAAATTATCACAGAGAGTGGGAGAGAGAAAATTACACACACACACACACTTGTTATAAGTAGGAACAAAAATGTATTGCCCTGATCATGCTCAACAATTCTTGATCAGGCTAATCTTGCATCAAAGTATCAACCAGGTAAAACAATGAATGAGAAAAGAAAATGTTCTTACTTCTCTATGATCTTCCTGTGCACTTTGGCTACATTGGAACAAAAAGGGCAACAAATCAGGCCACTCTCCAGCCGGAACTGCGTATTTGGCAATTATACTCACCACATTCGCACTAGCTCTCCTTACTGGAGAACTACAAGATTGAAATAACAATAATTAAAACAGTTTTCCATGATTATTATTCATCAGATTAAAGAAATGAAATGAAATAATCAATACCTGTGTTCCATGGTGATGCTTTCAATGAGAGATTGCTTGACAAGGAGTTTGAGTTGAGGAGAGAGTTTAGCCCAGTGGCCAGTGATCTTCTTGCGGAGGAGGACGGCGGCGAGTTGGCGAACATTGGGAGTTTTAGCGGTGCGAAGATGTTGAGCGAGGGCGGGGACCACTTGAGGATCTTTGGCTAGCCTCTTAATTTGCTCCTCTGCTTGCCTTCTGGCATCGTTGTCTGGCATCAAGAATTGAATCAGCAGCAGTTCAAGTGACTGTGCCATCCTTCCTTTTCTCTCTGTGTAGTGTGCTGTGCTGTGTTGTGCTGTGTTCTGTTTCTGTAAAAAGGAGAAGAGAGGGCGGAAGGGTATTGCTATTGCAGTAAAAGGGTTTTTGGTATGGGTTTTGCTTTGCTTGGTATTTAGGAAGTATTTGACAGTTGGGACAAAATGATTGTCCATAATTTGATTTTTTTTATTTTAAATTATTTTTTTAATATTTAAAAAATATTATTTTAATATAATTTCAGGTCAAAAATATTTTAAAATATAATATTTCAAAACATTGAGGTGGTTTAATTTTTTTTTCTTAAATAATTATTTTAGTCCTAGGTTTTCAACCTGATTTTTTTTACTGATAGTAAATGTTCAGCCAATTTTTAGAAGAAAAAAAAGAGCTTAAATTGTCAAAAGTACCATTTGATATTTGAGAAGATGGATGATAGTTTTATGTTTATGGTTAGGTTAATATTACTATGTCTTAAAAAGTTTTGGATGCTAATTTGATTGATATAAGATCAAAACAAGTAACATGATTGGTCAACTTCTTTTATGATCAATAGTTAAAAGAATAATACAAATGATTAACAATTAAACTTTAATTTAAGTAAATTTAGATTCAAAATAATTACCAGAGACAATAATAACATGCGCGCGAGAGTGGAAATAAAATGAATTGTTGGATTTCTGTATGCTTTCAGTTACAAATCTATCGAGTTTGTTAATAATAACCTTATTTGATTATAGAAATTTATGCAAATTATTACATATTTTGATTGCGATGCCTGTAAAGTTTTTTTTTAATCAAATTATATTTCAATCACTTTTTAATTTAAAATTAATCGAGTTGCCATTAAGTGAAATGTAAGTGATTTGAAGAAAAATTATATATAAAATTTAGAAGTTATTTGAGACGGTAATGGTGCTAAGTTTTAAAAATAACTTTTATTTTAAAATACATTATAATAATTATTTTTAATATTAATTTATTAAAACAATTTTAAAATATAAAAAATATTTTAAAATATATATAATTTTTTTAAGACTCTCGTTGAAACACTCCTTGTTACTCTAGATTGAAGGGTGGATCTATAGCCTTTATTTTATTCAATTTAAATAATTTGTAGTATAGTTTTAAAATCCGGTCTGATTTGGTGGGTCGATTCCGGATCCGAAGCTGGAATCAGGCTGGGTTGAAGAAAAAACAGGAAAAGAAAAAACTCGGTGTGACCCGGCGAGTTGACCTGGCAAGATCCGGTCAAAAACCCGGTTGCAACCCGCTGACTCTTTTTTTTATATTAAAACAACATAGTTTTGATTTAAAAAAAAAAATTGACCCGGATGACCCGATCAAAACCCAGAACTCAAACCTTAAATTAGACCGAATCTAAAAATTATGATTTGTAGTCATCGTTCATCAATAAAACTAAATATAAGTATTGAAAAATCACAAAACTGTAGATTAAATTTGAAACAATAAAAAAAGTTCAAGTCACATTTTGCATTTTCTTAAATAAAATTCTCTGTATCCATGAGAAAAGTTTTCCATGCCCTCGGATTGCAAAATATTTTTTTTTTTTTAATGATCTGAAAAGTTAAAACTGGAAGCATCCTTGAGATTTTGGATAAGTCATGTTAGAAATTGACCTGGTTTGTATACGAGGTATGTTGCTGGACCACAGGCAATGAATGACACAGTGGAGGACACGGGATTTTGAGATTTTCAATTTTACTTTCCTTAATTTGTTTTTCATTTCAATCCAGGTCCCTCTGGTGGAGGACACGTGGCGAGAAGTGCTAGCGGGGGAGTTAGAGAAGGCGTATTCCAAGAATCTGTGTAAATTTGTGTGGAAAGTGAGAGACTAGCCAGCTATATATCCACCGCATCATTTGGTGATTTTAATGCCTTGAATTCAACTCAGTTTTTCACTCTTAAGGCTATTATTAGTGGACAGGATCCTTATCGCGGTCTTGGTCAAGCTATGAAGCTGCTGCATCTGTTGCCCAGAGAGATGCGAATGCGGAGTAGAAGGCTTTCTTTTCCTGCTCCTCGAGGGGTTAAGGCACCTTGCAGTCTTGTTAATACATATATTCAAGCAGGATTTGGGGTGTTCGATTCCGTTTCATGGGAATCTGGAGAAACGGGCTGTTCAGGTTAGATTTTGTTCATGCTCTTCTGAACAATTATATGTGATTTGCTGTTTTCTTCTCTACAATGTAGACGTGCAAGGTTTAGATGTAAAAAAGAAGAAGAGGGTTTTGACTTTTGATTGATTTGGTTCTTATCTTATCACATTAAAGAGGTGAATTCGAAGCACGAATCACTTGAGAAATGAAGTCAGTAGTAAACTCTGGAATGGAATTAAAGATTTCTTCTTTTATTCTGGCTTACTCGTATTTTTTATTTATTTATGTGGGTGTCCGGACAGTTTGCTCGCACCATGACTAATCTCACGGCTCACTGAACATTCTGCAAACCCAATAAGCATATAAAACACCGCGAGGGTGACAGGCGTGCACATGTAAGTTCGAACCCGGATGCAGAGGAAAGAAACAAGTCCCTTCCACCGCTAGGCCAATACCTGAAGTACAACTTAATCGTATTTTTTGTTTCAGGGTGTTCTATTGCTCAAGACTGTTCTTGATGGTAAGATTCTTCATCGTGCCAATTTATTTCACAGGGAGCTTGTAATTGCTTCATGCTGATTCTTTCATTCTACTAATTTCTGATCATTGCACACCTGGGATGAATTGAATCAGTGGGCAGAAATGCTCTCATAACCAATGCAATAATTTTTAATTGTTAATATATAATTTTTCATAAAATAACTGTTAATAAAATTGTGTCAAAATCATATAATTTTAATAATTTTATTTAAAGAGTATTTTATAATAAAATATAAAAAAATAAACAAGTAAATAAATAAAAGGAAAGGAAGTGCAAAAAATAGGTTAGGCCTCCACGCTGTCCTGCTAAATAAGGAGGTGATTGTGAGTGTATAAGGTAAGGTCCAATGGTCCATGCATTTAGTCTATTATAATAATAATAAAAAAAAAAACAAAAAACAAAAAACAAAACCTAGGTGTGTCCAGGGCCTCTAGGCCCAGAAGACAAGATTCACGCACTTGTACTTCTTATTAGACAACAAGTTGCCTGCTTCGTCTTTTTTTAAATGAATGGACCAGAGGTCGTCTGACGGACTACCTGTTGTCCTCTACAACTATTTTTTATGGCTAAAAAATCAAGTGGAAATGTTTTGGATCCCAAATATGAAACTATTTTTGACCAATTAACCTTCAAATATATCACATGAACCTCAGTAACCCAATTTAGAATCACATAAAACTCTCTATTCTATTTAAAAACTTAAAATTTAACCGAAGCTAAACAAATTTTTATAAATTCTGATATGTATTTTAATAATATTAAAGGATCAAACCATCATATCGAACTCTCTTTTAAGGAAAAATTAATTAATAACAAGATTGATATTTTTTTATGGGAGAAAAGTGGTTGGTTGAGACATGTCTCTCTTCTTGTTTTTTTTTTGGATGATTTTTTCTCTTGCCTCTCAGTAATTAAAGACTAAAATATAATGAAAATAAAATTTAAGATTAAAATGTAAGTACCAAAATCTACAAGAGCCAAATAAGGTAAAAGATGCAAAAATTAAAGGGCTCGATTGCAATTTCATGTAGAAAAAAATGCGTAATGTTTCATTATTTATTTTACTCGTCAAATGAACAGTAAAACACCAATGCTTTTTAGTTTATAGCTAGATAGGTGGTTTGTGCTATGCTACGGGTTGAACCAAATTATTTCAGCGCAAAAAATAATATTCAGTTGATGATAATCTGAGTCAAAATCAGGTAAAATATATTAAAATACAACCCGAGATATGAGACCGAAACAATCTACATAAAAGAAAGCGAAAAGAAATAGTAAAGTTCAAGACTTAATGTCAAAAATGAAAACAAAATTATATATTTATATATATATATATATAAAAAAGCTAAATAAAAAAATTCAAGTCAACTCGGACTAATTTGATGAACACAACCTATGATATAAGATTAAAATAATAAAAAAAATTAAAAAAAAGTACCTGGCAAAAAAACCAAAATTAAACACAAAAAAGGCTCTGTATGAATACCAAAATTAATAGAGATGAAAAAAGGGCTTAATTATTTTAAAATTAGGATCATAAGAAAACAAACTTCGCCGCATAATCAACCTACCGAATAAATGGAGAAAAGGCTTAATTAAAGTCTATGCATGAATAACAGATGACATGTCATTGCAAATTGCATATCCAAATCTTAATAAGCCCTAGCTTCAATTAATAACTACATGTGGGAGGGGAGGATGCAGTTTTGTTTCCATTCCCTTTTTAGCTTGCCCCTTTTAGGCTTTTACTTTAAAGAAGATGGATTAATCATAACAAGCAAGTAACGAGAGCTCCCTTCTCAGTTCTAACAAAACACAGAAAAGCACATCCATTACATGCTATGGCGCAGTTATCATTACGTTTGCCCACATTTTGGTGAATCCACAATTAGGAGTTTAAACCATGAAAGACAAAAGAGGACGTCCAGAGAGACACACGTTTGAAGAAATTAAAAAAAAAGGCAGCATGCTGATAAAATATAAAAGATAAGTGAACAGAGAAATGATTTTGTAAGGAAAGTTACTTCTCTTTTGAACTGTCATGCATCCTCCATTCTGATTTCCATGACCATTAATTAGTGACTAGCTATCACTAATCAGTAATCAACATAGTCGAAGAAACTAGAAAACGAAAGAACAAAAGAAGGCAACAAGAAAAGAAAAAACAAGACAAAGAGGTTTCATGCCCACTAGCCTCTGCCTTTCTTTCCATCCGTCCCATGATCAAGATGAAGTAGAAGACCCATGAGGAGTCATAGAACCATTAACATGGACCTTACTCTCAATCTGGTACCTATCAAAGCTATCATGCTTGCTCCCATTGTTATCGTTATCAAAGCTGTATCCCTTGTTGTCCGTACCAATTACTCTACCCGCAGCTTCCTCGTTAACATTAAAACCACACTTGTTGCTGCTATTAACACCATAACTATCACTGACCTTTTCTTTCCTGGACCTGTTGTTATGCATCCAAACTTTGAAAACATTTCTATCAACCCCTATCTCAATGCAAAACTCTCCAACATCTCTATCATTGATGCCCCTCGGCATCCTCCACCCCAACTTCTCAGCAAAAAGGTACATCTTTTCTTTCTGTTCTTGACTAAACTTGGTTCTTCCTCTCTTTTTCCCATGTGGGTTTATCATTACCAGACTGTGACTCTGTTTCTGGGGTTGGGTATCATCAGGATGACCTGCGCTCAAGGCCAATAGCATGTGAGGTGCAGAAGGGTAGAAAGACTGGGGGATTGGTGATGCTGGGCTTGGACTTGGGCCTGAACTTGTCGACCCTGGACCTGGGCTTGTGGTCCAGTTAAGTGCTGGTGGTGGCGGCATGCGAGTGGTGGTGGTGGTGGTGGTGGTGGGGCCAAATGGCTCGCTTCGGTGGAAGTTGCGGTGGCAGCCACAGGCAGCACATTTGAGGGAGGTAGGGTCTTGAGGAGTAGTAGTTGGCTTAGGCATGAACTCCCCACAGCCATCCAAGGCTAGGCCACCAAAACCTGCAGCATGGTTTTTAAGGCATTCTCTGTAAGAGACCACCGTATGTTGCTGTGGTGGTGGTGGGAAATAGTGATTTTGGCGGGTCTTGCACGAGCCTTTTGTGAGAGATAAGGCCTTGGTGAGGTGGGTCTGGAGCGGGGTTTCAGTATCCGTGTCCGAGTCAGGGGATTTGGTAAAATGGTGGGGGCTAGAGGTCAAGTCCATGGCTTTTTCTACACGCTAAAAATGAAGAAGTTGAGGGCTATGCAGTGATGATGATGGTTTATCTGTTTTTAATGCCAAATGTCTCACGAGGTAATGTGTATTGGGGATTGTGAGGTGGGAGATAAGATGGTTGATATAGAGGGATACAAGTGTGCAAGGCAAAGGGGCACCACTCCGAGTCGCAACAAAAAACTTGGTGTTCCTTGTGTAATGTCAACTCAAAGCTTCAAAAATATGGTTTACTACTTGTCATTAGCGTGTGATTTCACCTGTTTAGCTAGTTTTGTTGTGGGCAATCAATAGAATTGGTTTTGTACTGCTTTGGGTGGTAAAGGCTGAAGAACACGTTCGATGGAAATCAGTGCCTAAATATTTGGGTTAAGGCACTTTTCAGAGAGATATGTTAGGTTTTAGGTGTCTGCTGCAATGCAGTCCTGAAAGAACACGTGGCTTGATTCTAAGGGTATACAGTAATAAAGGACAGTATGCCCTCATCATCAGGCACAGCTCATCCCCTGCAAAATATAGAGCTATGATTTTCACGTCAAGGCGTGTATTGGTCTCTCTGCCTACGCCATCGTCTCCTCTTCTGTTTGCACATAGAGTTTAATAAAAGATTTCAAACTTGTTTGCTTCCATGGCAAGAAAGAAATCTATGTTAATTTGAGAATTGTTGAAATATGTCAATTAATTAACATGGTCATGGCTAATTTTTGGCTCTAACAATTAGTCAGCATTGTTTAATTAACCTCCATCCAAGTTTTTATTTAAAATAAAATTGTGTGTATAAGAATGTAGTTGAAATTGTGTTTTCTAAAAAAATATTAATATTTTTTAAAAATATTCTTTTATATTTTTTAATTGTTTTGATATTATGATATTAAAAATAATTTTTTAAAAATAAAAAATATATTTTTAATATATTTTTAAATAAAAAATATTTTAAAAAATAATCATCACAGTACTTTCAAACACTCTCTAATAGACGAGATTTTAGTGATC
>Ga0307511_10004057_pt1 | contig 14962 bp, 10 predicted proteins | sample 13_EM_MG_FD_200266 | JGI IMG/M metagenome (GOLD analysis project Ga0307511, IMG submission 200266) | Populus trichocarpa ectomycorrhiza microbial communities from riparian zone in the Pacific Northwest, United States - 13_EM | ecosystem: Host-associated > Plants > Roots > Unclassified | place... | reverse complement strand
GTTCAAGGGCCTCTACAAAGGCGTCGGGCGCTATAACGTGGGTGGCGAGTGGCAGCTCTTCAGGCCGATCCGGCCGGGCGACCAGATCTATCACGATCTATGCGTGGCCAGCGTCGAGGTGAAGGAACGCTCGTCGTTCTCCGGAGCGCGGACGGTGATAGACCGGATCCAGCACCTCTATCTGACCAAGGATGGCGAGCCCATAGCCGTACGTTACGAGAAGTTCGTCAATGCCGAACGCGGCGGATCCAAGGAAACCGGCAAATACGCGAACGTGAAGCGTCACGTGTATTCGAAGGAGGAGATCGAGGAAATCGACCGCTTGTATGAAAACGAAGAGCGGCGCGGCGCCGAGCTCCGTTGGTGGGAGGACGTGCAGGTCGGCGACAAATTCAAGCCTATGGTCAAAGGCCCGCTCAGCACGGTCGACATCATCTGCGCCCATCTGGGTTGGGGGGTCCGCCATTTTGGCGGTTACGGCCAGGGGCCACTGCGTTTCGGGTGGCAGACCCGCCAGAAGCTCAAGGCCTTCTACTCGGAGGACAAATACGGCGTGCCCCAGCCGATGATCCGCCTGCATTGGGACCAGGAGCGCGCCGAGGATCTCGGGTTGCCTGCCCCCTATGATTACGGGCAGATGCGCTCGCAATGGGCGGCCCACGCGCTAACCAATTGGATGGGCGACGATGCCTGGCTCAGCGCGATCGAGACCGATATTCGCATGTTCAATTTCCACGGCGATACGACGATCCTGACAGGCGAGGTGTTGGACAAGCGGATAGAGGGAATCCATCGCCTGGTCGATCTCGAGGTGAAGGGCACCAACCAGCGCAACGAGGTCAATGTTTCTGCCAAGGCGACCGTGCTACTTCCGTCGCGAGAGAGTGGGCCCGTGGTCCCGCGCCTCCCGGATGAAGATCTCCGCGCGCGCGGCGCCCGGCTCATGACCGAGTCCGCGAAACGCCTGAGAGCTAAGGAGCGGTAGCGATTCGGGCGGGCTTGTCGCAAGCCCGCCTAACAAAGTGGAGAACTACTGCGCTTCGTGCGCTCTCAGACAGCACGTTTAGCGCGCGCTCCCCTTTTGGACTTGGGCGTGTAAGCCGGAAGCGTCTCCCAACCGCGTACGTTCACGGTCGATGAGAGGCGCGCGTTATCGAGGTCCACGTCCCACTCCGGGAAACGCTTCAAGACTTCGTCCAGCGCAATTCGGCCTTCAATGCGCGCCAACGCGTTGCCGAGGCAATTGTGAAAGCCGTACCCGAACGTCATATGCGGACTTCGTTCGCGATGGATGTCGAACTGCTCGCCGTTCGGGAATTTGGCCTCGTCGCGGTTAGCTGCGGCAACGAGGCAAAGAAGCGTGCTGTCCTTCGGCACCTTCACCCCATGGAATTCGGTGTCCTTCGCCACATAACGCGCGACGGACGGACCCGGCGGCTCGAAGCGCAGCACTTCCTCAATCGCCTGGGGAATGAGCTCCCGGTTCTCGCAAATCTGGCGACGCTGGTCCGGATGTTCAGCAAGCACCTTGCCCGTCCAACCAATCAGGCGATTAGTCGTCTCATTGCCCGCGCCGGCGAGCAAGTTGACCATAACCAACACCTCGTCACGGCGTAGCCGACGCTTAACGCCATCGCCGTCCACGAACTCCGTTTTCATGAGGTCGGTCAGGATGTCGTCCGAGGGATTCGCGATCCGCCAATCGATATACTGTTCGAACGCCTCGCCACCGAGACTGTGTTGAGTCTGGGGCTGGCCGGGCTCCGTGCGCATGCCCTCGTTCATGCGCTTTTGATGACCCTTGAGGTCTTCGTCCGGAATGCCAAGCAGCATGCCGATGACCCGCAAAGGCATCTCCAACCCGAGATGTTCGATGAAGTCGAACTCGCCGCCCTCCACGAGAGGATCGAGCGAGCGCGCGCAAAAAGCACGTATCTGCGACTCGAGCCCCGCCACTCGCTTGGGCGTGAACATCTTGACGAGCAGCCCACGATAGATGCCGTGTTGCGGAGGATCGGAGAAGATGAAAAGGCCGTCCGGAATCGGAAACTTGGCTTTGATGATATCGATGACGCTGCCATGGCTCGAAATGAAGGTGTCGCGATCGCTCAAGCCTCGCATGACGTCGTCGAAGCGACTTACGGCGTAAAAATCGAATTTCTCGTTGTAATAGAGGGGGGCTCGCTCGCGAAGCCGGCGGAATGCGGGATAGGGATTCGCGAAGTGCTCTGGATCATACGGGTCCCAACCAATCGGCCCATCATCTCGAACGTTCAACGCCATACGTGTCCTCCTGAACCTCGCATCGTCGTATTAATCGCGAACGTTGCAGATCGCGCAACATCGGCGACAACGAGACTATTACAATGAACTCATGCCTTACGCGTGCCGGCCAGATTCGCATCCCCGAACATTCCAAGCTTTGCCGTGCCGAACAGCGTGTCGCGCTGTTGTTTCGCTTTGAAGCTGATTTTCATCGGCATCGGCTGAGACACTTCGATCGCCCAGCTGAGATCGTCTCCGGCAACCGCGCCATCGATCACGGGCATTGAGCCCATTTTGCCCTCGATGCGGCCCGTGAGAGCCGCGCCGTCGCGCACGAAATACGCCTCCATTTCCTGCGGTCCAGCGGGCGTTGCCATCGTCAACGTCCAACGTTCCGCGCCAGCGGGGGCGGCCTGCGGCGCCGGCGCCGCGGCGGAGGCCTTCGGTTTGCGCGTGCCGCGTTTGGCGTATGGCGTGTAAGCCGGCAGTTTTTTATACCCCCGCGTGGTCGAGCTGGGCGACAAATACGCCTGCTTCAAGTCCACGTCCCATTCGGGGAAGCGATTGAGGATTTCATCAAGCGCCACACGCCCCTCAACACGCGCAAGAGCGTTGCCGAGGCAATTGTGGAAGCCGAAGCCGAACGACAGGTGCGGTACCTGCTGGCGATGGATATTGAAGGTCTCTCCAGCCGCGAATTTGTTTTCGTCGCGGCTCGCGGCGGCGCCGATTGCAATGACGATGCTGCCCTCCGGCACGACTCTTCCGTGAAACTCCGCATCACGCGCCACATAGCGCGAGATGCAAGGTCCCGGCGGCTCGAAGCGCAGAATCTCTTCGATGGTTTGTGGGATCAGCGCGCGATTCTCGTAGACTTGTCGCCGTTGCTCCGGATGCTGGGCCAGCACCTTGCCAATCCAACCGATCAGGCGATTGGTGGTCTCATTGCCGGCCGCCGCGAGCACTGTGACAAACATCAGAATTTCCTGCCGCTCGAGTTTCCTTTTCACGCCCAGCTCATCAACGAACTCGACATTCAGCAGCTCCGTCATCAAATCATTCGACGGGCTCTTTTCGCGCCACTTGATGTAATCGTCATAATGATGGCCGACGAAATTCGTGTCCTTCATGTCCTTCGGCTTGCCGGGCTCGACATAGTGAGTGTCGTCGACGCGCTGGCGGATGGTCTGCAAATCCTGATCGGGGATGCCAAGCAGCATCCCGATGACTCGCATCGGCATTTCCTGGCCGAGATCCTCGACGAAGTCGAACTCGCCGCCTGCCACCAGCGGATCGAGCGCGAGCGCGCAGAATTTCCGAATATGCGGCTCCAACGCCGACATGCGTTTCGGCGTAAACACGCGGGTTAGAACGCCGCGGTGCACCGTATGCAGCGGGGGATCTTCGGCGATGAACATGCCCCGGGGAATCTTCGTGTTTGATTTGATGTGCTCATACACATCGCCGCGACCGGAAATGAACGTGTCGCGGTCACTCAACACGCGCCTGACGTCGTCGTACCGGCTTACGGCATAGAAGCCAAATTCGTCGTTGTAATAGATCGGCGCTTCTGCGCGCAGCCGCTTATAGACCGGATAGGGATCGGGGTAGTATTCCTGGTTGAAAGGATCCCAGTGCACCGGGCGTTCAGTGACGGCGTTCATCTCGGTAGCTTCTCCGTTTGTAATGCCCAATCATGCTGCTGGGGGCCCGCCCCCAAGATGCAGCAGTCTCACAGCCAGCGACGGGCAACAGCCTTTTCTGTCACTTGACTGCCACTATATAGATCGACACGATCGTCGGTCAAGCGAACGCGCCGGTGCGGCGATTGCGGTTTTACGCGGTGGCGGCGCCACACCATGCGCCGAACCGGACCGGCGAAGGGGGCGGAAATCCGTGGATATCGTTGATGCTCAACTGCATATGGGCCAAGGGGGAATTGTTGCGACATTGGAGGCGATGAATTCGATCGGAATCCAGTCGGTCATGCTCGATGAGTTTTGGTATTGGTCCAAGGCAACGAATCCGGTGCAAACCCAGCCAGGAATTGAGCTGCCAAACGGAGCGTGGCGCTGCCTGTACCCGACCGCCGAAATCGCCAGCCTGCTGCATCCCGATCGTTTTTCGTTTTTGGTCCGCATCGCTCGCGACGACCCGCAGTTGGCCAGCGTGATGCAAGTCGTCGCTTCATCGCCGCATGCACGGGCATTCCGCTTTCTTGCGACGAGAACATCCGCCGAAGCCGAAGCGTTCATTGCCGGGGGATACGACGCCGCCTTCGAATTGGCTCAGGACAACGGGTTGCCGGTGTGTCTCTATATTCCCGGCTATGTCGAGCACCTCCCGCGCTATTTGAAAAAATTCCCCAAGGTGCAATTCGTCGTGGATCATTGGGGATTGGGCGTGGCGCACAACAACCAAGGCCTCTCAGAGGCGCAAGTGCGTAGGACTTCGAGTCCCGCCTATCTCGTCGAAGTCTTGAAGCTCGCTGAGCATCCGAATGTTGCGATTAAATTGAGCCATGCGCACATGCTCTTCGGCGTGAGCGAATATCCGTATGAGGCGATCCGCCCGCATTTACGCCGCGCGATCGAGGCGTTCGGCGCAGACCGTTTGATCTGGGCGAGCGATAAAACGGTTACGCGCCCTGCGATCAGCTGGTCTGATCTAGTGCACTATTTGCGCGACGATCCCGAGCTCACGCAGCACGAGAAGCAACAAATCCTCGGCCGCAATGCGCGCCGGATTTTCAATTGGCCCGCACCGACGGCGTAAGCACTGCAATCAGTCGCTCCATCTGTCGAACGCCTCACGCAGTGCGTGAAGCCGCCGCTCAGCGCGCGGGCGCCACACGTCGGGATCCGTGAGAATATAAGCGGCGTTCTCAGCGATGCCTTGAAGCACTAGAACAGCGACGTCCGCCGGCTTGGCACCCTTCATGATGGGGGCCACAGGAAATCGGGTTTTGCCCCCGAGCTTAATCGTATTTTCCAACAGCGGAGTGGCCATCTGCCCCGGGCAAAACGTCGAAACGCCGACGCCATGCGGCCCAAGCTCCTCGCGAAGCGTTTCGCTAAAACCGACCACACCGAACTTCGACGCGACATAAGCAGCCGTGGACGGCATGACGGTAATGCCCGCCATGGAGGCGGTATTGACGATGTGGCCGCAGCCTCGTGCGCGCATGTTCGCAGCGAAGGTTGAAACGCCGTTAAACATGCCGGTCAGGTTGATGGCGATGATCTGATCGAAGTGCGCCGGATCCATATCGGCGATTTCGTCACCGCTTGGCGCGATACCGGCATTGTTGATGAGAATGTCGACGGGACCAAACTCGGCCACAGCTTCGTCTTTGACTCGCGCCCAACCTTCTCTGTCGCGAACGTCAAGATGCGAGCCCCGCAAATTCGACCGGCCGGTAGCCAGCACTTCGCCGAGTGTGTCTTGATTGGCGTCGACGATGGTGACGCCAACGCCGCGCGCGGCGAACGCCTCGGCGATGGCATGACCAATCCCGCTAGCGCCTCCCGTGATGAATGCATGTCGCGCCGTTTCAAGGTCCATCAGATGCCTCCCTCGCCCTGCTAAAGCGCGCCGATCCGTAAAGGGACCGGCCTCGATGGCCGGGAGCACTTCAGACTCATTGAACAGCAGCTTCTACCCGGCGGCGCGAGCCCCGGCTGCCGACTCTGAAACTCAGCCATGCTTTTTTCCCCTATCCCCATGCGTGTCAGGCACAGAACTCACGGTTTCCGGAACAATAACCGAAAAAGATCAAGGCACTGGCGTTGTCTCGCGCCACCCTCAGTTTGGAGAATAGCCTACTGTCAGTTAACTGACACGTGTGCCAGAATGACAGCGTACTGTCATTTTTTGCAACAGTATTGAGGGCAATGAATCGCGACGGCGAGCGCGTTCGGGCGTCTGAAATCCTTAGGGGGGATGTTACGTGGAAATTAGGCAAGAAAGATTTGCGTTCTTTGCGACAGCGGTGTTTGGCCTATGTTTGGCTTCGTCAGCGTTAGCGCAGGACAAGCCGTCGAGTGGCGGCGATCGCAACGAACTTACCGACATCGTCGTGACCGCACGTCGCGTGCAAGAACGGCTGCAGGACGTTCCAGTCTCGATCTCGGTGTTCAATCAGCAACAGCTCGACGATCGCAGGGTCGTAGACACTTCCAGCCTGGCGGATAACACGCCGGGACTGAGCGCCAGTTCGAATTTCGGCCCGCTGAACGCGTCATTCGCGATCCGCGGCTTCGTGCAGGACAACTTCACCTCGCCGTCCGTTGGCGTTTATTTCGCAGACGTGATCTCACCGCGCGGCGCGGCTTCCGTCACCAGCGGCGACGGCGCGGCCCCAGGGTCATTCTTCGACCTGCAAAACGTGCAGGTTTTGAAAGGCCCGCAGGGGACCTTGTTTGGCCGCAACACGACCGGCGGCGCGATTCTGCTCGTGCCGCAGCGTCCCACGTATGAATTCGGCGGCTATGTGGAAGCCTCCGCCGGTGATTTCGACATGCGGCGCTATCAAGGCGTCTTGAACCTGCCGCTGAGCGAAAACTACCTGTTTCGAGTCAGTATCGATCACATGCAGCGAGGCGGCTACCTGGACAACATCGGCGCCTTCGGCCCACCCCATCTGGCCGACACGGACTATACCTCAGCGCGCCTGAGCTTCTTGGCCCAACTGATGCCGAACCTCGAAAACTACAGCATTCTGACTTATGTACATTCGGACACTAACGGCTTCACGCAACGGGTGACCGGCTGCAATCCGAACGCAGTGATTTCGGTTCCCGCCGTCGGTCAAACTTTACCAACCGGGCAATATGACTGCGCCCAGGTCGCACGTCTCAACGCGGCCAATGATTTCTATGCGGTAGAGAACTCCCTGCCCAAGCCATCCAATAAATTGGAGCAATGGCAGTTTATCGACACGACCACCGGGGATGTGACCGATCACTTCACGATCAAGAACATCTTCAGCTATGCGCAACTGCGCAACGACTCGCAAAATTCCGTGTTCGGAAATTATTGGGTTGTGAATACCAACGTTCCCGTCCCGGGAAACACCGTCCGTCCGGGTTTCCTGGGCCAGGTGATCAACCCGGCGCAGATCTCCGGCGCCCCCGATGCTCCGCTCAACCATCAAAATACCATCAGCGAGGAACTTCAGTTCCACGGCGATGCGCTCAACCGCCGGCTCCAGTGGCAGGCCGGCCTCTATTATGAGGACTCGGCTCCGGTTGACGGATTCACTGGAACGATGGGCCAGAACAACGGGCAGTGCAGCCATATCGGCTTCGATCCGACGACCCACGCCCCGATCATCTCGCAATGCGCCCTGCCGTATAATTTTCTCAGCGGTCTGAGCCGGGATCTGCGCACCACCACGTTCATCGACAAGGCGGTATATTCCCAGGGTACTTATGCTTTGACCGATAAGTTGGGCATGACGGCCGGACTGCGCTATACCGATGACAAATCGTCATCCGCCTCGGAAAACTTCAGTTACACCTATTTCAACAACAATCTTGTCAACACGAGTTGCACCAACAGGGGCACGGCCCTGCCCGACTGCATCACCAATCAGCGGCAGCATTCCTCCGCCACAACCGGTGTGATGGATCTGGAGTATCGGCCGGTCGAGGACTTGATGACCTACGCCAAATATTCCCGCGGCTATCGTCAAGGCATCGTCAATCCGCGCGGCGTGCCGCCGTACGACTCGATCGGACCGGAATCGGTCAACACCTATGAAATCGGCCTCAAGAGCAGTTGGCATGGCGCGATGCCGGCCGTTCTCAATCTCGCGATCCACTACAATGACTTTCAGCATCAGCAGCTGCTGATCTCATTCCTCAACGCTGCCGGCAACACCAACGCTTCGGCTTGCGCTTGCGGCAAGTCGCGGATCTATGGCGCCGAGCTCGATGGCGGGGTTGACTTATTCGAAGGCTTCCGCATTACGGGCGCTCTGGCCTACCTGCATACGGAATTGCTCGAATTCCAGCAGCCGGCGCTGCCCCCCGGCTTCCTTCAAGCCGTTCCTGGCAACACCGTCGGCTTGCCGCTGGAGCAGTCGCCGAAGTGGAAGGGAAGTTTGACCGCTGCCTACACGCTGCCTATACCCAAAAACCTGGGCGAGATCACAACCGCCGCCACCTACACCTATACGGATTCTTATTACGCAAAGACGTCGATCCTCGGCCTGATTCCCTCGTACGGCCTGCTCAATTTGAACCTCAACTGGCATGAAATCGGCGGCGGTCCGGTGGATCTGAGCCTCTTCGTGACCAATGTGACTGACAAGAAGTACTTTACTTTCGCCACCGACCTGTACGACAGCGTGCTGGGCTTTGCCAGCGAGGTACAGGGTGTGCCGCGCATGTATGGCGCGAGTGTCCGATACCGATTTGGCGCGCAATAACCCCGAGGACTGATCTGCTGTCCCAGGCAGATGGCCACAAGAGCGGGTGCATGACTGCTCCCGCTCTTTACTCTGTCCGGTTGGGGGCAGGTTTGCTCGCGCAGCAACGGCGGCCGGCCGGCCGCCGCGTCCTTGACGGCCCTTTGAGTTTTTCCCTATTATGGCAGTGGACTGACAGATCCTGTTCGTCAGCCATGAGGTGATGGCCCCGGATGTTCCTGTTCCCAACACCGTGGTTCCGGTGCGACGCGACGAGCAGCCCAACATTCTCATTCCCGGCCGCCTGAACTGGATGAGTGCAGAATGATTTTCGCGCCGGCCAGCGCGCCCCTATTCAAAAGGCTCGACGGCGATGTCCCGCAAGCCAATGGAGGTATGAGCCATGGCTCAGTTTGAAGTCAGGAATTTGATCGACGCCTTCGGCGCGGTTGTGACGGGATTGGACCTGGCGAAAGAATTCGACGACGAGACGCGGGTCGTCTTGAAAAAGGTCTTCTACGACCGCGGCGCCCTCATCTTCCGCGGCCGCGAGATCGACGCCACGAGCCAGGATCGGTTGTGCCGGATGCTCGTCGACGAGAACGAGCATGACGCCGGCATGCGGGACCCGATGTACGTTTCCAACACGGAAAAAGGCGCCAACGCGCCCTATGGCCGCTTGCTGTTTCACGCCGACATGATGTGGCACCCAAAGCCTTTCCAGGTGCTATCGCTCTATGGCGCCAAAGTTGAGCCCGGTTCAGCCACCACTTCGCTCGCGAGCGGAACCTATGCCTGGCAAAACCTGCCGCCTGACTTGCGCGCCCGCGTCGAAAGCCTGCAGGCGCTCCACGTCACTGGCACGGTGTACAGCCGCGGCGGCGACGACCTTCTGCGCTCCAATCGGGAACGCGAAGAATCCACGGTCAAGCCGGTCAAATATATTCATCCGCGGACCGGCAGACCGGTCCTCTATGTCAGCCAGCAAACGACGCGCGAGCTCGTCGGCTTCGATCCCAAGGAAAGCGAGGAATTGCTGCAAGACTTGTTTGCGCACCTCTACGCGCCGGCAGCCGTTTATGAACACACATGGCAAGACGGCGACCTCATGGTGTTTGACAACGTCGCTTTACAACACGCGCGCAGCAATGTCGAATTGAACGGCCCCAAGCGAACCCTGCGCAAGGTGATTGCGCCGATACCGAACGTGCGGATGCAATCGCCCACTTTTGCGAAAGCTCACTGATCGGCGCAAGAGATCAGCGCAGGGATGAGAAAGAGCAGCGGCGTTGAAAATCGTGGTGGGGGGCTGAGCTGAAGATGCCAAAGGTAACTTTTATTGAAAGAAGCGGCGAAGTCCGCGTCGTCGATGCCACCGTGGGCCACTCCCTGATGGAAGCCGCGAGACGTAACGGCGTTCGAGGAATTGCAGCCGATTGCGGCGGATGCTGCATTTGCGGCACGTGTCACGTCCATGTCGAGCCGGGATGGCAAGCCGCGGTCGGTCCTCGTACCGACATCGAAATCGCGACGATGGAGTTTTCGGAGAATGTCGCGGCCAATAGCCGGCTGGCCTGCCAAGTCAAGGTGACCGACGCGCTGGACGGTCTGGTGGTGCGCGTCGTCGAAGAGTGAGGCGGAGCAATACGAGTCTTTGCGAGCTCTTAATTCTTTAATTCCGCCACGGAGATCACTTATGCCGACAAAACGTGAATACCTCTTCACCTCTGAGTCTGTGTCCGAAGGCCATCCCGACAAAGTTGCCGACCAGATTTCGGATGCCATACTCGATGCGGTCTTGTCCCAGGATCCGCGATCCAGGGTCGCTGCCGAGACGCTCGTGAAAGATAATCTCGTGGTCCTCGCGGGTGAGATCACGACCGGTGCGCGAGTCGAGTTCGATGAAATCGCTCGGCGAACGATTGCGCGTATCGGCTACTGCGATCCGCTGATCGGGTTTGATAGCGCAACGTGCACCGTGCTCCAGGCGTACGGCGAACAATCTCTGGACATCGCCAAGGGTGTAGATGAGGGGCATGGGCTGGATCTGGATCAAGGCGCCGGCGATCAAGGACTGATGTTCGGATACGCCACTGACGAAACCGAAGACTTTATGCCGGTGGCCATTTCCCTGTCTCACAGGCTGATGGAGCGACAGGCAGCACTGCGCCGAAGTGGTGAGATTCCGTGGTTGCGTCCAGATGCCAAGTCCCAAGTCACGGTGCGCTATGTAGATGACAAGCCGCAGTCTATTCACACAGTGGTTGTATCGACCCAGCACCAACCCGGAATTGCTCACGAGAAGATCAGGGAAGCTGTCATCGAGAACATCATCGAGCCGCTGCTCCCCAGGGAACTGGTCAAGGGACAGATCAAATACCACATCAATCCTACCGGAGCATTCGAGATCGGCGGCCCCAAAGGGGACTGTGGACTGACAGGACGGAAGATCATCGTTGACACCTACGGCGGCTCAGCGCCGCATGGAGGCGGCGCATTCTCCGGAAAGGACCCTTCAAAGGTGGACCGCTCTGCCTGCTATGCAGCCCGCTATGCAGCCAAGAACGTAGTAGCTGCGGGTCTCGCTTCACGCTGCCAGATCCAGGTGTCTTATGCGATAGGCGTCGCCGCGCCAACCAGCGTAATGGCAACGACATTCGGCACGGGGCGGATACCGGATGAACAGTTGTCAGATCTGGTGCAAAGACACTTTGATTTTCGTCCGAAAGGTATCGTAGGGATGCTCGATCTGTTGCGGCCGATCTATGAAACGACGGCGGCCTATGGACATTTTGGCCGTAAGCCATTCGAGATTACGTACGCAGCAGGCCGCCCGGATGCCGGCACCCGCAAATCAGCCACTGCGTTCACCTGGGAGCGTACTGATCGAGTCGATGCACTTCGACAAGACGCCAACATAAAGTAAGTCGAGACGTCGCGCCGAGTGTCAGATCGCGCCCGGTTAGGATGCTGGGCGGGCTGCAAACCGCCGCGCGGCGTCCTCGAAATGCCGTCTTGGATTGTCAATCAACATTGTGTCGACCTGAACCTGTGTGAGTCCTGCTTCCAGCAGAGCAGGGACAACCGTCTGCGACACATACAGATAAGAGTGTTCTGGCAGAAACCCCTGCCGCGCCGCTTCGCTCGGAAAGAAATCGCTCCAACAGAAGCAATCGTGCGAAAGCGCGAGACGGTCGAGATAGCCCCGCTTTACCAACGCCACAATGGTCGCGACGCGATCCTCGAGGCTGAGCATGGCGCTCATGCCAAACCTGTCCATGCCTAAAATAGAGCCCTGGTCGGCAATCTCCATTAGATAATCAATGTCGGTTGTGTCTCCGGAATGGCCGATGATCACATCCCGGAGGTCAACCCCCTCCTCGGCGAGCACTCGCTGCGCAACGAGGCCGGTTCCGTGCCTTGCGGACGTATGGACCGAGATTGGTGCACCTGTGCGCCGATTTGCCCGTCCAACAGCTCGCATGACGCGCTCAACACCCGCCTTCAGACCCGGCGCATCGATGGCGCATTTGAGCGCACCCGCCTTCACCTTCGTCCCGGCAATTCCCGCCGTAATGTCTCGCACGAACAATTCGGGAAGAGGATCCGGTACATCAAACATACGCCCCGGTCCGATCTGAGCCAACGGCTTGGGTACTTCATCAAAAGTGTAGCAGCCTGTGGCGACAATGATGTTGATACCGGTTCGTTCAGCGACTTTGGCGATGCGGGGAACGTGCCGGCCCAAACCCAGGACCGTAAGATCGATGATCGTATCAATGCCGAGGGCTTTCAGCGCATTCAGCTTTGCGGCGGCCTCGGCAACCTTCTCTGCTTCGACAAAGTCCGGGCGGTAATTCAGCGTGTATTCCATGTCCATGCAAAACACATGCTCATGGATCAGGACCCGGCCGAGCGCGCGTGGATCAATAGACCCCTTTGCAGTCTGAATTTCGATCACGAACGCTCTCCTTAGGATCAGCTCATATGTTTGTCTTTACTATCCGGCTGCTGTCTTCGGCCAAAGTTTGGCGCTGGCACGTCTGGCTCCCTCAACCATGGACTCGAGCTTACGCCAAACGATGTCGGGATGGACTGTCGGAAAGCCTGAGAAGGTAGAGAAGCCGCAATCCGTTCCGGCCATCACGCGCTCACTCCCCACGACAGAGGCGTAGCGAAGCAGCCTGTCGGCCACGAGATCGGGGTGCTCAATGAAGTTGGACGTTGAATCGATTACACCCGGCACGAGCACTTTGTCATCAGGTAGCTTCACCGACTGAAACACCGCCCATTCATGGCCATGGCGGGGATTGGCGCCCTCGAGCAGGATAAAACGGGGCTTGGCGCGCAGCACACCTGCGGCAATCTTCTCCAGGGGAATATCGTGATTGTGCGGGCCCTCATAATTGCCCCAACACAGGTGAATCCGCGTCTTGTGCGCAGGAATATTGCGAAGCGCGTGATTGAGCGCCGCCACATTGCGATCAACCGCCTCGAGGAAAGTTTCGTCCGGCTTGTCGGCAAAAACGAAATGCCGGCCCATGGCCAAATCCGGGCTGTCGATTTGAAGCAGGAAACCCGCTTCAATGATGGCCTCATATTCGGGACGCATGGCCTCGGCGACAGCTTCGATATAGGCATCCTCACTCGGATAGTATTCATTCTTTTGAAAGATCGAGACGACACCAGGGGAGGCGGCGTTGAGGAACGCACCGGTGGGCCGCACGGCAAGCACCCCGGCCTTCATATTCTGCAGATCAGTCTTAAGAGCCGTGCTGTCCTTCACGGCCACCGGGCCCTGGCAGCACGTGCCCGTGTTTGTCGGCACAATGCCGCCAATTTTGACGAGATGCTCGCTATAGCCGCGAAATTCCCGTAAATCCGCCGGGGTATTGACCCTGCCCTTGCCGCCAAAGCCAGTGAGACGCTCGCCTACATAAGTCGCGTAGCTTGCCTTGGAAAATTCACCATCGCTGACGAAATCGATGCCAATCTCGACCTGACGGCGCACAACATCGCTCACTGCGCGGCGTAGCTCGCTGTCGAGCGCGGTGGCATCAAAGGACCGTCCCTCAGCCTGATCGTGCATCAGGCTGAGCAAGGATTGTGGGCGCGGCAAGCTGCCCACATGGGTCGTAAGAATGCGATTTCCCACCTGACAGTCTCCCTTGAAATATCTGCTGGCTGCAGCGCCCATTTTAGATCGGTTTGAGGATGAAACGCTCAGGCGCTTTTAACCCGTCCACATTCCTTGTTGGCCTTACGCACGGCCGCCAAACGCATGCAACACCAGGCATAGCTTTTTGCATGTGTTTGCCTCCCGCCGGCTGTTTGCCAGCCGCCCCCCCCGGCACCTCTCAGCCCGCGGCGCCTTCACGCACCCTTGCCGCAAGCACACTATTCTCCTCCGCGCCGTCCGCCACCACTGGATTGGCGGACAAGAGCAGAAAAAGCGAGCTGCCAATCAAAACAAGCACGCCGACCAGCGTCAAAAAGGGCGCAAAATGTCCGAACGCCTTGAGCATCACGCTGAGCAACACAAAGCCAATCACCGCTGAGATCGCCACAGTGGCAGCGATCATTCCGGCGACACTGCTGTAAATGCGCACGCCAAAATTGCGCACGACCAAATACGCTATCACGTCACCTTCCGCTCCAGCTGTCAGGCCGAAGAGACCAGCGGCGAGCATCAGCATCGGGCGCGCATTCAGGCCGGAGGCGAAGATGAACAGGCCCACCGCGGACAAGCATTGACCGAGCGCCGCTACGATTCGCGAAGAGAACCGATCCAACGCCATCCCACACAGAAAACGGCCGAGAAGCATTCCGGTTGCAAAAACAGAGATGATGGCGGACGCCGCCGCCCCAGCAGCTCCATTTGCGGCGAGCACCAGACTGAGTTGAGTCATCATTACCGATTGCGGCATCGTGCAGAGGAGCACGGCGAAGAAAATAATCCAGAAGGCGCGTGTGTGGAATATTTTGCGGTAATCTTCCCTGGCAGCCCTAGGCCTGACGTTCTTCGGCTCGTCCTTCCGTCGCGCGGCCGGCAGCAGCAGCATCGCAGCCACACCGGTGATGGCGGTGAAGGCGGCAAGAGTCCAATAGCCTGCCCGCCAACCGTGCCCCGCGACGAAATTGTTGAGGATGGGGCCCCCGATCGCAACGGTCAGTGCTGGACCTGATATTACGATCCCGAGCGCCAAGCCACGCGCGTGCGTGATGTGTTGTACGACGGCTCTGCAATAAACCGGAGGCGTGGTAGTGACGAGGAGGAAGCACTGC
>Ga0307511_10004056_pt1 | contig 14963 bp, 20 predicted proteins | sample 13_EM_MG_FD_200266 | JGI IMG/M metagenome (GOLD analysis project Ga0307511, IMG submission 200266) | Populus trichocarpa ectomycorrhiza microbial communities from riparian zone in the Pacific Northwest, United States - 13_EM | ecosystem: Host-associated > Plants > Roots > Unclassified | place... | reverse complement strand
TACTCCCCCCCCCCCCCCAAAAAAAAAAAAAAAAAGTGGTCGGTCCACGCACCCCGCTCTTACGATCCTTTGCGATCTCTTTTGACACGTCCTGGAAGCGCGTGACGCGTCCCGGTTGACTGAGCCGCGGTACACTCACTCTCGGTTGCTAAACCCTTTGGTGGCCTGTGTGGGTTACTCCTAGGTTTGGACCAAACCCCACCCATTGTGCGCGTCAAGGGAATGCTCGTTGATATCGGTCACCTTCAGACACACCGCGGCTGACCGCCACCCGGAACCGCCGGGCTTTACTATTGCCCCATGGCGTGGACCATTCTTGATGTTTTCCCACATTCATCGCGGTAGCTTGCTTCTGGCAGTGCCGCTGTTATGCTGTGATACATGACCCCTTCCCCTCACCCGCTCTTTACGCTCTTTACGTACATCGTGTTGTGCCACTTCCGAAACCGGGTTTGGCCGCCACAGAGGCGCATCAACGACCCCCACTGCCCCAGCTGCCCTACCTTACCAGCTATTCGGTCCTGAGTCAATTTACCTTGACACGGCCGCAGTAGCGGCACGTCCTGCTTCCCAATGCGTCAACCTGGGGTGACCTGGCCAGCCACTGTCTGTGTCGCACGGGGTGAGTTCCGTAATCCACCTTTTTCGTCACCTACGCTTGGCGCATCGCATCGGTTCGAGGTAGAAATATGGTCTGCTGGATTATCCTCTCTTTCCTCCACCTCCCTTTACCATTCCCACTTTCGCGATTATGTCTCACGAATACGGTTCTGAGGTGGGTATAGTTACCCCACGATCCACATTCCGCCTTTTAGGCTCAATCAAACGGGTAGCGTAAAAACCGATGGTCGAGACGGACTCCATCCCCATCCAACCTCCGCATAAGTCCTACAGGGGAATACTACTCACGAGCCTACAACGAAAACCAATTCATTTTCCCAATGTCCCTACCACAATCTACCCCCAATACCCAGCAAGTGGTGAACAACCGCCACACCAGCAGATCCCCGCTTACGGAATCCAAGAGACCAACTCCCATTTCCTCCCTTTCTTCGGGCGGCTCGCGTCCAAATACCGCGCCATTTTTCGGTGGAAGTATCTCCGACACTCAGAATAGCGCGTTCAGTTCTGGATCAGAGGGGATTGCGCCGTTTCCACCCCAGCACTACCCAACTATACCCCGACGGTCACCTCAGCCTCAACCCACAGTTCATATCAACCCTGAGACAGGTCGTGTGTTGACTGCCGCAGATTTTACAAGTCGTCACCCACGTAACCCCTTCCGGTCTCGGCAGGCCAGTGCGACTCGCTGACATGTTAGCCTTTTCAGTATCTCCACCATCCTCCTCCTCCTCGGAATCTTCTAGTAAGTCCACCCACTTCCGGATTTGAGGTAGGTGACAATGGTTTTATACTCCGCCCTTCCAGGTCACAGTGGGCGATTGAGCGTAGGAAACTTCACCCAACCCAGACCGCAGTGTAAGCCACCGCCCGCTTTTCCATCTATCCTAGACTGACCAAAGTTCACAGTTTTACCCCCCACTTCTTCCACGCGGCCGATCCCAATCCCACGAGCGAATTCTCGCCCCGATCATCCTTTCACCCCCCAACATCCCGTACCACGACCACGCCGCAGACGGCCTCACAACAGTGCGAATCTCCCTCCCCAGAACCCTAGCGACTGGCCCCCGCCCTGGCTCCAATGATGACGGGCGACCCTCTCCCAGTGAACCCTAGTCCGGACTCCAACACGGTTTCCCCTTTATATATAGATACCCACGATAATACAGCTCAATATATTTCCTATCCCCGTGGAACCTCCCCAAAAATTGTCCTCTCAATTCCTGTCTGACAGTATCTGATACGACTACCAACTCACGACAACGAGGAAGAGGGTACCAAAAGGTCTAAAAACACACTTCAGAGGGGCGAATCGCGCTGGAGAAGAGGAAGTTGGAGTTGGAAGATGCGTCTTGATGGCGGCCTAAACGCGCGACACGATGCGTGGTCGAGAATGCTCAGTCCCCAATAGGAGGGCCAAATCTCACATACCTTCATTACCCCCCGACGGGCTCACTCGCACACAGGCGGCTGTTGGATAACATTGTCTTTTCTATTCGCTCGAACACAACCTGTCCGCGTAAAGTTTTGGACCTTGGGCTCTCGAACATAACCTCCGGAATGTAGTAGATACACAGGAGCACGTGTCCTCCGCTTCGTACTCCACTGTAAAACACACTGCATATTCTAACCGGCTCAGCTGGCTGAGGCTACCAAACCCTGTATCATGTCCTGAAGGGAAAAAGTTCGTTCAATGCAATAACGTCCGAGTACGTGAATGATATGCCCGGTGGCTTCGTCCATTCGAACAAGGACACTGGTACGCGTGAGTCAGCCTCTTCATCACGCCCCCGAGTCATGAGAAACTCACTCGGCGAAGCGTGTATACGTTTCTGGTCGATGTTTGCCTCCAGATACCACCCCAGTTCCGTCTCGGGAAGATACTTTTGGAGAACCTGCATGACCTCGTCCACCTTATCGTTGGGAATGCGCTGCCGGTAGTTCGTCCTCACTTCGAGGATGAAGTTTGTGCTTAGTGAATCGACACCAGTGCCGATAATTTTGCCTCCTGGTTTGAGGCCGCATTGGTCGTTGAGGTGCCCTAGAACTGACAGCCGTAGACTTGCAAATGACCGTGGGGCCTCACATTCCTCGGCGGATAAGAGCCCTTCGGTGAATGCTATCCGGCGGAACTCCCTGAGGTCGCGCGAGATCGGGAAACCGAAGATCAATGTGGGGGGATGGTGGCCGTACTCCGGAGAGGGGATGTAAGCTTTGGGAAGCTTCTCAAATAGCTCGTGTTTGTACATGTAAGATAAATTCAAGGGCTATCACAATTCGTCAGGAAAATACGGGCTCAAGACGAAAGGTACGGGACGTAACTTACCTTGTTGAAATCTAGATACTGTTGCCACTCGTCCTCTCTGACTAAATACCATGTTTGACCCGTCTTACCTTGACATCGCCGACGGTAAACAAGTCGGATTCGGTCCCCATGTCGCAGAATCAGGTGGCGGAGGAAGCACCGCGGTGGTCACGGGCAGACTTCAATGGGCCAATCAACATCCACCTTCCCACGGTACTGGACCTATAGGCTTCCTCGCCGGGATCGCAAACTGCGGGGTCAGCATTGAAGGTGAGATTCTATTCGCATGGAAAGTATTCTATGTGACAGGGTATACCCCATGGATGCGGGACAAGGACACCATAACGGGCGAGGCGACGTAAGAAACGTGACGTGAGAGGCGAGGTACATGAGGAAAGAAAGAGAAACCAGATTATGTACAACGTCCGCGAAAGCATGAAGAGGAAGGAATGAGGGGAGAAAATCACCAACTACCCGACCTAATCGGGATACATAGCGTACACTCTAACCAGGGTATCTTCATCGAGGGCTTTCAACCTCAAACACCTTTGGAACAACTTCTTATCAATCGGGAATTGCAACTTGTTTGCCAAATGTTGGCCGGTGACGAGACTTTTGATCACCCCAGCGATTCGTCTCTGCTTCTGAATATTGATAAGAGGTTCGAGCTGCATCGAGGGAGGGAGGGGAGCGAGAGCAGCGAAAACCTCTGGGTGTGCTGGGGGCTCGAAGGTGCCAGTAACAGGGTCGATGCAAACGGGTTCGTTTGGTGCGGTTGGGTCGATCAAATCCGGCAAGTGGCAGTGGCGGTACAGTTGTGAAAGATATTGACCTGAGCCAAACAACGTGAGAGAATGCGAGAGATGGTACTGGAACGACGCGTACCTAGGAAAGGGATGCAGGCAGTGCGAGGTTGGATCTTCCCCTCTCCCTTCCCTTTGCCCATCGGGGAGGCATCTGTACTAATTGCGGAAGAGTCGTGGGGATTGGCGCTGATTGGTTCCGCTTCAATCGCTGCTTCCACTTCTTGACGAAGGTACCTAAAGTCCCCAGCCGCATCGGTGACGAGCCTGAGATCTCGATATACCCGTGTTTCCGAAGAGCCGAGCTTGTCCCAACGTTTGCCTAGAGCTTTGGTAACCCACTCACTCTGCAGGCCGGCAAGGAGGGATATCAGCGTGTTAAACGCGCCACGCTCGTACAGTTTCTGAAGAACGGGTCAATTTGGGAGTAGGTGGGAACGGCGTGGAGCGTACCCATGCAACGCGAATAAACTTCGACACGAGGCCCAACCGCATATTCGGGTGGGTCATCACGATCTCGGAAACAACGAACTTCGCAAACAGGTTGAACCTCCCCCTAAACGCAACCAAGGCACTCGTCTTCGGGGAAGGCCTACGCTCGGCTTTGTATCTCGCCCGCTCTTTCAAATACTGCGCCCAGTCGAGGATGCTCGACTCTTCGACAGAGTTCCTCCAATCGTCGACCACGAACTCCTCAAACTTGAGTCCGATGAACAACTCTCGTTCAATGGTTGCGAGGTGCTCGGCCAGTTGCGAAGCCCTGACAGTTAGGATGAATGACCGATGGCCCTTAGTCGGACCAATAAAAGTGGACGGAGGGGGTGATCTAATCTTCCCACTCACCGGGCTCCCAACCCGGGAGTTAGTGGTTGTGGACGGCCGAGTGGGGACGCGACCCTGCAAGATCTCAAGAGGGACGACATCTTCGATGGGCGGCATAGGACCCGTACCCATCATCGGCGACCCGGGACCAGATCGTGTGGGGTTGGAGTCAGCCGTCGACGGGTGGGTCTGGGCCGTGGGGGTTTCCGTGTCCGGCGATAGCCCGTCGTTCGCGGACGAGGACTGAGAAGCCCTTTTGGTGTCCGCGGACGTTCCTTGTGCCAGGTCCGACTCGGTGGCATCCACAGGCTGGGACGGTCTGACGACCCCGAACTCGTCCATCTCGTTCTCGCCAGAGCCCTCCTCATCGGAATCATCCACCGGGAACCTCGAACTCTCGTCTCCGTACAATCCATTGGCCATCCTCTCCCGGATGGACTTGACCCACGTGTCGACCTTGCTCTGCTTCAGCACCTGCTGCGGCTGATTGATCCTCCCCTCAAGCCTGTTCAGCGCCGCGTCCACGTCACCCGTTTCCTCATCATCACTCAGCGAATCGACGATCGCGTTAACTTGCCACTGCTGGATACCGCGTCCCAATTGCGGCTGCTCGTCATCTTCTGCGTCACCCGTAGCGTTTGAAGCGATAGAGCTCGACGCGGCAGAGGTGATGCTCGTGTGGCCTCCAGCGGCGCTGAGCGAAGAAACACTTTCAGGCCGGACGAACTCGAAATCCCTCCTCAGTGGTAACTTCCTCGGGAGTCTTCTCAAACCGTGGGGAGGTGGGGGGTCCGAGGTGCCCATACCGAACTTCCCGGTACCGTCTTCTCCTTCCGACGAAGACATATCGGATAAGTCAAGTTCATCGATCGAAACAACGTCAATCTGCCAGTCACCATCTGGTTCCTGTCCACCGCCCGGAGAGTCCCAATAAGCGTCGTGCTGGAACCGATGCTGGTATCCGCCCTTCGTGAGACCACGACCGGCAGAATGGTTGGAAATACTCGGAGGCGGTAAGGAAGAAGGTCCGGCAGATGGGCCACCTATCATGGATTCGTGAGCCTGTCTCCTTGATTTTTCTGAATCGTAGGATTCCGGCGAGGCGGGTCTAGAGTCCGACTGGAGGGAACTTTCCTCATCTGTGCGGAAACCAAGAGGGCGTGAAGTCAAGTCCGCCTCATAATCAAGGACATTCTTCTCTTCGGTGGGTGCAGTTGCTTCCATCTCAACATTAGCATCAGCGACTCTCTGGACCTCTGCCTCGATATCGCTCCCGGCATCTAGAACAAGGGAAAAGGCGCCCTGGCTATCGTCCAAGGGGGTGGGGTTCGGGCCTTCGTCCATACTAACGGGAGGGGGAACTTCAGTGTCATCCTGATCCTCAGGCTCCTCGGAGACAACACCGAGTCTCTCGCCACCGTCCCTATCGCCTGTACTCGATGTGCTAGGTGATACTGGGATTGTCGAAGGAACACTCGTAATCGCTCCTCCGCCATGCACGCTTCCGATATCCTTCGTACTGAGTCCGGGCGTTCCTGGTAACGAAATCGCGGGAGAGATGATGTTAGGGCTCGATGGATGGCTTGGGCTCCTGACAGAGCCAGAGTTGATCGACGATGCAGCAGAGGATGCGAGAGATGAAGCCAGTGAAGGAGGGTTGGTTGTCGACTGATGATCAATCATCTTGAGGTACTGCTCAACCCCTCCCCTGACCATTAACAAATCTCCGGTCGCATTTGGCTCGAGGTTGAAGGGGGAAACGTCGAGAGGATCTGCTGTGGTCGTTTGTGTTCTGGAATTCCCACCCGCGCCGACCGTGCTTCGGGGGTTCAGCACGCGCTTCCACCTTCCGAGCCTCCCCATCGTATTCACAAACGCTCGAGAGAGCGGCTTGTGATGGAATGGTAACGTAGAAGGGCTAGGGACGAAAACCCCACCATGCTGACGTAAAGTCGCCGATGAAGGCGAGCTTGTCAGTTCGGCTGGCTGAGCGTGAGACAGGATCGCTAGATGCAGCGGTTGTTGAAGGATGGCAGTATCCGCGGTTGATGTAGGAGGGGTCCCCGGGCCGTTCCCCGAGGCACCGAACTGCTGAGGGTGGTTCACTGAGGCAGCTCCGGAATCTGGCAGGAAGTCCAGATCCACGTCCGAGTCCTCGTCAGCACCGCCAGACGGGTCGGACTTGCGGGACTGGTTGTTCGAAGTTCGTCGACCATTCGGGGTCCGCGAATGGGGGACTCCAGAGGAACGAGGCTTGGACGTCTGAAGATCGATACAATCCTTGGCTACTTTCTTCAACTTCTTCACAATGTCCTAAGCGGGGAATGAGCCTCCGTTCCGGTTGGTAGACATCACGAGAGAAACAACGACACACCATGATATCCTTCTTCCCATATAGCGTCGGATCCTTGGCGAGCGTATTCAGCCAATTCCCAAACAAGACCCTCAGCTCCTTGTTCGGTACAAAGTCGATCGCGAAGAAAGTCAACAACCAGTACCTGATCGCGATGAAGGTTCGAACCCGAACAATGCGTTTGACCATGTCATCGTTGCTCAGGTCATCCTTGACGGTAAGATTGTTCCCAAATCCGAGCCCGTTCCCAGACCCGGGGTTTGAGGAAAGGCGATACGAGCTCCGAGCTGACCCAGTGGCTGAGGGAGGGGAGGAAGACGATGATTCGAGAGCCCAATGGAACCGACAGATTAAGAGGTGACATAGGTCGACAGCGCTAACGTAGGTCCGGTATGTGAGGAAGAAGATAAGCAACTCGTCGTAGTTTAGCTCCGAGGTTAACTGGGCAATCCATCGCTCGATTGTGGCGGCGATCAGCGCCTTCCTCGGAACCTCCCCGTTCAAAGGAGGACCCAGACGGGATGAAGTGGGAGGTTGCACTCGAGATATGGGGGGTGGGCCTTCCGCGTTTGAGGTGGCTAGCCGACCAGGAATGCTGTGGCTAGACGACACTAGGCTCATTGTAGACAACGTCATGATTGAAGCGGTAGCCACCGTTTGTCCTTGTTGTGTTCCCGGTCCGGTAATCGACATCGAGCCCTTCTTGCCTTTCCTCGAACCGAGTGTCTGGTCAGTGAGACCCTGTACGACCATCGATCCGGGGTTCGAGGTTGTTTCGGCGCCGGTTGCAGAGCCCGTGAGCCTCGACAACCCTCCGAGGCTCGCGTTTACGTCCATACTAGCTCCATCCTCCTCGCTCGGGCCAAACCCACTCCACACCTCACCCCACATGACAAACCTCGGATCATCCTTCGGTGCCGCGTTCAACTCATTCCGAGAGCTCAACCGAATTACGGTGGTTTCCGGATACTCGGCGTCTTCGGACAACTTGTCGAGCAGGGGTATACCGCGGTATGACTGAAGCACATCAAACACCTGCGTGGAGTACCTCGAGTGCGAGGAAGTCTCCAAGCTCGGTGATTGCGTCTCTTGCGAGAACATTGGGTTGGACATCGAAGAGTGCCGGGTGTGGATCGGTAAAGTTTGCTTGGTTGGAACGGGAGTAGAAGGAGGGAAGGCCGACCCGGGGTCAGAAGATCCAGAAGATTCGTATCCATCCACAGCGGCGCTCACGATCGCCGCGTCAGGCTCGGACCCGGAGACCGCCATTGAAGTCCTAATGGTCAACTTCTCCCGCTCCTCCTTTGCGCCTGTCGAATGAGGTACAGGATACGCCCGGGCCGTGAGACCAGATTCGAAGCTCTGCATCTCGCGGAGTACATGCCCATTGTCGATTTTGAGGTGGTCAGTGTACCTGTAACCCTTCTCCTCGTCCGCGTCCCATACTTCGCCCATCCCTCCGCCCATGTCCAGTCCTAAACTGCCCTGACCATCTACGTCTATTTCCAGATTTCTCCCATTGTTTCCACTCTGGCTCCTTCTCCTATCTCTACCCCTCTCTCGTATCACTGGCGGGTCAAAACACACACCCCTCCCGAACGGATTCTTCACCCCAGAACCGTGATGCGAACTTGAACTCGTTCCGCTCCCAGAGACATTCACATCAGGTCTCCAACCAAATCCTCCGTACCCTGCACCATACCCGGAGCCGTAGTTAGACGAATCGTCAAAGGAGCCCGTTTCCGATAAGGTTTCCGCGTTCCATCCCATGACATCGCTGAACACGTCTTTCGTTGGTGGCGGAGGAGGGAGGGGTTGTTGAATTCTTGAAGAAATCGAGCCCATACTCGCTAACCCAGTATTCGTCGTCGTAACAGTATCAGAATACTGGAGGGTCGATCGAGGAATGTCTGCCCCTGTGACACTGTGGGCATGGGGCCTTCCGACAGAAAGATCGGGGATAGTTGGACCCTGCACGATCTGTGGGGGTGGGTTCGATGGGGTGGCTCCAGCGTGCGCATTCTGTGGATTCGCCATTCCGAACATGTTCGACAGTGATCGTGTTTTCCTCAGTCGGTGGTTTGGAGGTGAATTTGCTGGTTCGTTTGCCAACTGAGGGGAGGGCACTGGTACAGTGGATACAATCGGCTGTTGGTGGCGTTGTGGGAGGGGAAGGGGAGGAGGAGGAGGAGGGATAGTGTTGGGCGCGGGGGGTTTAGGTGTGACGCTGGTGCTGGCGTGAGAGCTCTTGAACATTGAGTGTGGTAAGAAGGTTTGCATGCTCATGCGAGACCGACGCTTGGTAGGACCAGGGGAACCACTGGACTTCGTGGTCCCGGTGCTTTGGGATGATCGGGGTGGCATAAACGCTCGTCGATCGACATCCTCACTGGAGAGTGCTGGCGGGGAGAGTTCTCGGTGTCTGTATAACGAGTTAGAACGCGACATTCACACACCGTCATCGAACGGGATAGGGTAGCCAGGAAATGGACTCACCCCACACGGTACATCTGCTTCCCATGCTGGTTGACAAAGGCGGTGATGGCGTACGGGGAGATGGCGTAGGATCCCTTTGCTGAATTTCCCACTCCTAGCTTCTCGTCATATCGTTTCTTCAATTCACGTGCAGCCGCTCCAGATGAGGTCTCGACGAAGCTGCCGTCCCCTACAATGGAAATCCGCAGGTAATTGTCAGAAATTAGGCGCTCGGAGTCAGTAATTTGTGCGAGTTGGGGAAAAACAATAGATGCCCGTCGGCTTGAAGCCTCCGTGACATGTGGAAAAGGAATCTGCGGCCCGCGTGTCTGGGACTTGGAGGCTAGGATCCGTACACGTTGCAGGGGGTACCTGACAGTGGGGACGGGCAAGTAACCCACGCCGTAGCACGCGCAGTTCCTCCGCCAGACCGGAAAACACGTACGCAGGTTGAGGCCTTGGATCCCCAGATGATACACGCCTCGAGGAATGTAAGGAGCGGCGACTCACTGGCAATGGATATATCGGCGTTTGCTATCTCTGGGGGCAGTTCATCCTCGGAGAGGACAAAGCTCGACCGGGATCTGTTTGTTGAGGGATTCGGAAGGGGTAAGAAAAAAGTGCTGGTAGACGGCTCGGAGGGGTTGAAGGACGAGGAGGAGACTACAGATTCATCGCCGCCGGAGGATTGGCGATCTAGGATGGGAGGAAGATCCTTGAGCTTGTTTGGGGTCGTCGCGTGTTGCGTTGGGGGTGTAAGAGTCGTGGCGGTGGTCGTGGCGGGGGTCGTCGTCTGTGGCAGTGAGGTTGTCGTCGTCATTTGCTTGTCGTCGTCATCTTCTTTGGCCGTGGTGGTTGTGGCCATGGTTGGTCAGTTCGGCCTGATTGATCGACATCAAGCCTAGCGAGTTACAACCATGGAGGCGGACTCACCGACGACCCTCGTCTCCGCAAAAGCTGCTCCCTCTGCCTCGGCGTTGTCCACTGATTCGGTAACAGCGGCGACAACGAGTTTCAAGACCCAGACCCAGACCACCCATGATCCCGAGGCGGTACTCCCCGCTCATTCATCGACTACGGATCGCCGTCTGACCTATTCCTCCAGATAGATATCTTCGTTGCCTCTCAGCGCGGAGAAGTAGACATCATCCGAGACCTCATCCAGTCTGGCGCAGCCTCGGCGACCGACAGGGACCCCCAGAACATCACTCCCCTTCATTGGGCAGCCATCAACGCGCAGCTGGCGGCATGCCGATACCTCCTCGAACAGGGCGCGGAGGTCGATGCTCTCGGTGGCGACCTCGTGGCTACTCCAATGCAATGGGCCGCTCGCAATGGATACATTTACATCATTCAACTCCTCATCGCGCACGGCGCAGATCCCAATATCACCGATTCGCAGGGATACAATACTTTACATCTCGTGACCCATTCCAGCAGTGTCATGCCTCTGTTGTACATCCTCCACCAACCCATCGGTGTCGATTCACGGGATTCAGCAGGACATACGTCCTTGATGTGGGCTGCGTACCAAGGGGATGCGTTGAGTGTGGACATTCTGCTAAAACACGGAGCGAACGTTAACGTCAAGGACGACGTTGGGTTGACTCCTTTACATTGGGCGGTTGTACGAGGAAACCGGGTTTGCATACGACGACTGCTCGAACACGGGGCTGAGATCGGCGCCAAGGACAACGAAGGTCGGACGGCACGAGATATGGCACTCGAGCTCAAGAGCTTGGGCGCGTGGAAGCGGGCCCTGGAGGAGGGAGATTTCACAGAAGATGGTCTTAGGCGGAAGAAACCACTGTCCGACGTGAGTTTCAAGGTTTAGTCAGTATGCGCATGCGCTAACATGAGGATCAGAGGAACACCAAGATCCTCATTTTCATTCTACCGACGATATTCTTGTTCTTGATATTTATGACCCTCGCTATCTTACCATGGTATACGGGCGTCATCCTGGCAATGGCTTTGTTCTTTGGCATGCACCACGTACGCTCTATTTTTTCTCGAGTTGGCTTCGCTGACAAACAACCATGATCAGATCGTTACCCGCGTGCTGCTCAACGCCTTCAGTTACACTGACAGTGTGACCCAAAGCCCGTACTTCTGCGGGATCATCTTTGCCTCCTTCACTTGGGTCGGGTACTGCTGGGCCACCCGTCTCTTACATCGTATGTCCCTGGGGTCGAACTACAAACGCTACGTGTCTGATCGGGCAATTCAGAATCCGAATCACACCCGTTCTCTCACCTGCTATTTGCACTCTCCCTGGGATTGTGTGTGTATAACTTCTTCCGGGCGATAACCCTAGATCCAGGCACCGCCCCGAAACCAGGCAGCGACGCCGAGCTTAAATCTGTAGGTTCTCTTTTGATCCTATCAACATGTTGCTATACTTTGATCTAATCTATTGCACCCAACAGATTATTGAGGACCTGGCTTCTGAGGGGAGGTTGAACGGCCAAACTTTCTGTGTGAGCTGTATGGCGAAGCGACCGCTGAGGTCGAAGCACTGTAGAGTCTGTGATAAATGCGTGGCCCGCCATGACCAGTGAGCATCCTTTCCATCAAACCCGGGTTTGAACGGAGATTTACCGTTGGGCAGTCATTGTCCATGGGTATGGAACTGCGGTGAGTACGATTAAAACTGACGATCTTGGCTTCTTGATTCACGTGTCGTTGGCATCAGTGGGCGCGAACAATCATCGACAGTTCGTGGTGTTTGTGACTACCCTCGTTCTTGGTATCGGCCTCTTCGATTACCTCTCATACGCATGTATGTCCCTGGCTCCAGCCCCCTTCCGAACCCCTTCTCACATCATGTGCCCTAGACTTCTCAGCGATCACGGTCTCATCAAACCCGGCGGACATATCCCCATCGTGCATGTTCCCTTCCTCGCTGTGTTACATCATCTCCTACGATACCTTTTTGTTCGTTGTCGTCCTCTGGGCCACCCTCCAGCTCTCGTGGACGATAATCTTGCTCGCCTCGCAACTCTGGCAGGTCTCTCGACAGATGACCACTCTCGAGGTCTCAAATCTTGGCCGGTACGGTTTCATGGGAGGGCGGGGAGCCTCGATGAGCACCCAGATGGGTGCTATCCAACAGGAGGTTGGCATGAGTGGGCTAGATACCCCAGGCGCAGAAGGCGAGGCTGGGCATAAACACCATAACCACAGGGGATGCTGCGGTTCTGGATTCCTCATGCACCTCCTGGGCTTGGATCGGTTTACCAAGGGCAAGGCTACGGAAGGTCTCGCACGCTCCAGGAAGGCCCACAATCCATTTGATTTGGGATTCTTCGGGAACTGCAAGGATTTCTGGACGAGAGGGAGAGAGTTGGGTGTGGAATACGAAAGGGTATACGACGTGCCGAGGGAAGGGTTCGTAGAGGCGAAGAGGAGGAGAGAGGTCGAGGAGGATTCCACTTCGGGCAGTGGGTATGGGAGTGGGGGTTCTGGTGTGGGTTCTCTGAGGAAGAAGTTGACGATGGGCTGGGGGCTGGGTTCGTTCGGAAGGGGGAGGAGTGGGTATGAACCTGTCAGTCAGGTTTGATGCACTCCATTCGGTGGCTACTGAGAGTGCCATTTCTGCGTCTCACATTTTCTATAACTGTTATGCGCGTATTTGTTGTACTGTTCTTCCCTCGCGGTGACGATATCCATGTCTTGACAACGTCCTGATAGGAGATCCAACTCGTTAAATAATAGACCCGCTGATATCGGAGTTGGGACCAGCAGTGATGTCATCACTACCTCATGGGTGTCGGAATCGGGTAAAGTACACGGAAGTAAGTAAGGTTGGGCGGCTGCAAACTGGATCATGGGTGTGAGCGATCGTGGGAATCTCCGACTAGTGCCACCCAGTGACGCTAATTTCATAGAGAGACGGTCCGTCGGCGAGCGAGCAATCAAAGTCAGGTGTTCACATGCACAGGTTGCGGGCTTTCGTTTACGAACGCTGGCCAGTCAATCGGAGGTCAATGGCTTATCGCTCAGCCGGTAATGATTGGCTTTCTTTTTGAATCGGTGAATCCACAGGGACTCCGGGGGCTCCAAAGAAGAGAACCCGAGAGTCAGGCTAGAACCTGGGGGCTCGGAAGATAGGGACGTTATCAGGGAAGAACTTTAACCTCTCCCGCTGGGTTCGCACCCCGGGCCGGATCCCTCGGTCAGTGCCACCATGTGACATACCGCCTTGCCGAATAAGGCAAGTGTGGCGCACAAATAAAGCCAAACAACAAGGGATAACCCGTGACTTATAGCGAGTGACCTTCCCCGTGACCAACTCTTTTCTCCCCGTGATCTGTTTTACACCCCGTGCCTTCGTCCTCTGTCTCTCGAGAGCAACGGTTGGCTCATCCTCAACGACGACAACACCTAACTTTTCCTCTAACTTTCGTAACATCGAGGACTCTCACGACCGCTCAACGCTCCAAGGGTATACGTGGGTCTTTTTTTCGTGTTTGCTCCGTTCTCCAGGGGGTTCTGAACGAGACCTGTAATCTAGACCCCAAATCGGCACCGTCCGGACCATAGTAACACCGTTTACCACTCGAAACTGAGACCATAATATGGCGTCCACCTCTGTTCCCCAGCAGGGCAGCTTACCCACCGAGGCTGTCAGTCAACTCACCTTGGACAACAACCAACTCAACCAGCTCCTACGCAATCTCTCCCCGCTGCTCAAGGTGAGCTACTGTCCCCCGATGATACGTCGTGCTTGGTCTTGTTGTTGGCGATGCGGTCGGCCAGCGCGATTTGCGAGTTTGGGTCGCGCAATTGCAGGTGGTCGTTTACAATGACAATCCGATCACTCGAGTCTCATGTGATCTCATGGATCGTGCATCCGCTCTGATCTTCCCCGCATTCTGGCATAGCACTCCGGCGGTGTTTCTCTTTTCCGCCGTGGTTCATGTGCTGATGACCTCATTTTCGGTAGCCTGAAGGTGATGCAGTACAGATCCTTTCCGGCTTGGCCCAACAACCTGGGTTCCACCACCTATCCCAACACCAGGTTGGGCCCTTCCCAGGGAACGATCCTGGACCGTCTACGCATCCCCGGGGACCACCGAATCTCAATCAGATCTCAGCCGTTCCACCTCCCCAGGGTCTCCCTCAGAATCCTGTGCCGGGTGGACAAAGGAGGCTGCGCACTCCACCGGCTCACCGAACACCGGGAAGTGACGAATCACCCGGTGATGTTGGGGATGGCGCCGGGGTGGATGGCGATGGCATGGGTCCTCCCAGTCCAAACGACGGCGTGCCTGGTGGGAGGACCAGAGGGGGGCGCGCTGCTGGGATGTCGAATGACGAATGGGCAAGGCAGCGAAAAGATAATCATGTGAGTCCACAAGATTTGTCGGTGTCTTTCATTTCTTGCTTGCTTGGGCCCCTATCGTTGGTGTATGAACATGTCGATCACCTCGTTTCCTCCTTTGCCCCGATCCCGGGTTGCTGATCTACTGTTTCGTTTCGGATGTAACAGAAAGAAGTAGAGCGCCGAAGGCGCGGAAACATCAATGAAGGCATCAACGAGCTCGGGCGAATTGTGCCAAATGGCTCGGGGGAAAAGGCG
>Ga0307511_10004055_pt1 | contig 14966 bp, 12 predicted proteins | sample 13_EM_MG_FD_200266 | JGI IMG/M metagenome (GOLD analysis project Ga0307511, IMG submission 200266) | Populus trichocarpa ectomycorrhiza microbial communities from riparian zone in the Pacific Northwest, United States - 13_EM | ecosystem: Host-associated > Plants > Roots > Unclassified | place... | reverse complement strand
CAACCGCAAGGCGCACTTCGCATCCGAGCCCACTCCGTCCCCTGCCTTCGAACGCAACGCCGAGCACGCGTTCCTTCGCGCAACCAAGACCACCTTCGCGGCCACGGCCCTCCCACTCCTTCCCCCTGGCACACATGATATTCTGAAGTGCCCGTAACCGCAGGAGGGCAGGGTTCGCGACGGGGCGCATGCGGTATGCAAGTACCGTAGGCGGTGTGCGGGGACGGAGCGGCGAGGGGATGATGACGACGTCGGTGGTCGTTAATCGATGTGCGGGAAGACCACCGGAATACAGGGGCTTTGGACCGAGATTGGCGAGCGGAATGAACAGGACAGGTTCGACATCTTCGGGGGTGTCCGGGTGCATGAACTTGCTTACGTCTCGGCTGTGCGCACGATAGCCCTCGGGTCGGGCCGGCCGTCGACAGGAGGCGATGCGCCGACGTCGTTGCGGGGAGGTGACATGGACAGGTGACGGGCCAACTGTCAGTACTGTGGCAGATATATAGGCCGATTGAATACCCCTTGCGGCCCCCACAATTCCGGAGACTGAGCGGCCAACCCGTTGGAGAAATGTCTTGCGTACAATATGTGGAGTGCTGTCAACATGAGTGGAGATGTCGCCATCATTATGATACTCATGGAGGGGTGCCTTGGGCAGGGTCAAGGGACTCTCGTCTAGGGAAATGCGGACGAAGGAGGAACGTGGATAGTGGTGGTCACGTTGACTCTCGTGGAGAGAGGGAAGGAGAACAGGGGCAGGGCAGTCGGGGGAGGAGGGCGTCTGTGAGTCCGGGATAGTGACGTCTGTACATGTGGACCTCCAGCTGCCAAAGGAGAACCACGAATTAGATCGCGAGGACAACGGGGAGGACAGGGAGGACAGGGAATCTGAGGACTGCGGGGTGGGTATCGGCGCTGGCTCGCCAACGATAGATTGCGCGAGGTGTGGAGTGCGTCTTCGCGGCACATTTCCACCAGGAGCTCTCCGTCTGTCGCCGGTGGACTCGATAGGTTGTAATAAATTGTCCAGTAGCTCCACACGGGTAGAGGCCTTGCGTCGATGGCGCGTGTTGGGGAGAGAGTCCAATCCAGCAATGCGCCTGGCATCCTCTACCTGCTCGGATACATCCGGGGGAAAGAGTCTGCCATTCATGGAAGTCATGACCTCTTTGAATGATACCGTGGAGTTCGGACTGGCAGATGACTTGGGGGCTGTCTGTTTACCGGAAGCTTTAGCGGAACGAACAGAATGCCGACTAAGCGCTAGACGAGGAGGTTTGGAGGGGGTCATGAAGCTGTACTGAAATGGTTCCTCGTCTCGCTTCGATTTAGGGAGAGAATAAATTTCGGGGCGAGTCTGTAACGATGTGCAATGAGATAAAGACTGAGGGGGTGAATGTTGAAGAACGTACTCTGGAGGAGCGCTGCTGGAGTTCGCGTTGTTGCCACTGTACAGCAAGTCTGCGTTCATCGTCTTGCTCTCGTCTTCGAATGGCAGCGAGCTTGTCGGAGGCAAGGCGCAGTTTCTCGTCCTCCCAGAGTTTCTCGCATACCTTTAGTCGCATAGTTCGTTGGGATTTCTCGTGCCACTCTCTTTGTCTCCGTTGAGTCTCCTCCATGGCTTGTCTATCGGCATCCTCGAGAGTGAGGGGACCGGAAGGGACAAAGTATACGTCGAAGTCCTCGTCGCGTACTTCGTCGATGCGTGGATCGGTGTCCGAGGTGATTTCGACGCCCTTGAGTTTAAGGAGGAGAGTCTTGGCGAGGCGTATGTCGTCCATGGCATACGCCACCTGGACCTGATCTTCGAGCGAGCTGGGAGGGGAAGGGGGTGAGTCGTAGGAGTCGGCCGACGCAGACATGGATGGGGAGGAGTCACACGAGTGGACGGGGCTGTTCGAGAGGGGTGCTGGGGGGGATATGGCAATGGGGTGGGACGAAGAGGGGGTGCCAGCGGCATCGGGCACGGAGGACGGGGAGGCCATGTCTGGGTGCAGAAGTAGGGAAGAGGAGAAGACGGGGATTGGGTGGGCGTGGTGATCCAGTTGGTCGATGAGACGAGCTCTTCGTTCTTGCGAGGCCACTCGAGCTTTGGCTGCGGCAGATATCTGGCGAGACCGACCTCTGTGTTGCATGTGCAGAGGGGGACGCACGTACCATCCACCAGACGGGGGACGGAAGGAAGCGGTGAGCATGGGTGGGCGGAGGAAAGACGAAGCTGGGACGGGAGGACGGATGGTTAAATGGCACAGCGAACAAACACGCGACATACGAAAATAATAATGACGGGCCAAGTTTTATGGGCGTCTTGATATGAACCCTGATGCCATCAACCGCACAGACCAGTCCACAGACACTGACGCTCGCCCCCTGGTGCCCCCAGCTCGCCGTCGTCGCTGTCCCCGTCGTCGTCGCAGCAGACAATGGCCAGATGCAAACAGTGGCCACCCGGGGAGCGGAAGATCCCGATCGATTATCATCCAATCAGGCCACGTCGATTTGTTTGCTAGTGGCTGTGGTAATATCGATGCGAGACGACGAAAAAAAAAAAGAAGAAAGCAAGGACATTCAGCTCGATAATCGATTATCGACCACCTCGAGGACCAACAGACACGTAAGAATAGAAAGAAAGAAAAAAACGAGGCCTCGCCTCGTCGTCCAGGCATTCGAAGATGGGCAGCCAACTGCTCCAGTTGAACTGCCTGCGAAATGTGCCAGCGCTCGCTCTCTGCAGGGTCACCATGTCGTGTCCCCGTACACTCGCTGTCATGAACCGACGGAGGAACCCACTTTCGATTTCATACCAGACTTGTTTACCTCCGACCATTCTCCACGGATGGAGAGACACCACCAGGGTTGTGGGCGATACGGACTGTTAAGATGGGCGTGACGTAGCCACCGGCCTGGCCCTCCTTGCCAAATCGATATCGGACTCTAACGTCCAATTGGTCGAGCATACACAGGTGTCCAGGGTGTGTCCGAGTGAACGCTGGTCCTATCAAACGTACCTAGTCCTGGTCAGGTCTGCTCTGCCGCAGAAGCTTGCCTCGAGTATCTCATTCAGCCTCGTGTATCATCGCAGCCGCACGACTCATCGGCCACAGCTATCCTCTGATTATCTTATGGCCGTGCAATCTGATGCTTGGGTGACTTTGACTAGGCATTGTGCTGCAATCTCGCATTAGCCACTCACGACGCTGCCCTGATCGCTTCTCAGCGACAACACAACCTCGACAGCCCTCATAGTACGGTACAGCAAAGTTGGCCAGGCTGCTCTCGTCCAAGGTCCGATTGGTGGTTCGGAGAGTCTAAACTTCGTTTGGTTAACTGCCTTATCTCGTCGGAGCGCTCGTTTGCGTTTACTTTTGGCATTTCCTTGTCGTGACTGCCAAGCCGAGCTTAGGCAGTGGTGCCTACGTTGGACCTAAATAGCATAATGCCTCATCCTCGCATCACTGTTATTCATACTGATTCGTCAACTTGCCGCTCATTCTCGCCAACAGTCACAAGTACTCAACTACGGAACCGTGTACAGCTTTGAAGAAATTAACTGCACCCATGCGCGCATCAGCACCTGCTTAGTAAGGCGTTCATTTTTTTCACGTGAAAACTGCACGGTGACCGGTTTCACTCGGTATTCCCCTTTACCCCTTCATTTTCACTAATGCTCCCTCCGCACTTTGCCACATTGCATCTCTCTGCTGTGCACCATCATCGATTCTCCCCGTTCAGGTCATTGCGCCAAGTTCTTCTGAGGGACTTGGAGCTAGCGAGGGATAGTGCCTCAGGCCTCGATATGCTCGCCCGTCTCTCACGGCAGGGCAACCGATGGCTGAGTCTACATATAGAGCGCTGTCTTTCCTCTCAGGGAGATGGTGAAAGCTTCGTAGGTACCCCTGTAACAGTTTCTATGCCAATCTGACCTTTACAGTCTGTGGACCTCAATCTAGCATCCTTGGTCTCTCCGCCTGACCTATCATGGAGTCACATTGCTCGATTGTACCAACGTGGCATCGTACCAGTGTATAGGTGTCTAAAAGACACAGTAGAGGGGGAAATCGAATATGTGGCTAGGCTCCTTTCGGAGCTTGAGCCATTGGGAGCACAGGGATGTGAGCACGAAGGGGAACATCATTTCGCCGCCTTTGTCGGGGATGTAGTCGCGACAGATGCTCAGTCTCGTCCCCGCAGTCCACCCCCTAAAAGCTCAAAACGGAAGCACAGGCAGTCTTCTCATCTCGTGAGCATTTCATATATATTCTCTCATACTATCCCTAAACCATCACAGTCCGAGTCTCTGGTCGTCTCCCCCTCCGACCCATCTGCCCCTATAGTGGTTGTCAGCCCATGTCCAGACCAATGCCGAGAAACCTCGTCCTGGGTTCCGTACCAAGACGCCCTTTTTGGCATGCGTCTCACCGTACCCACGCATACCCCACTTAACAAAGACCACCCACCATTAATGACTGAATCTACGGGTCCTACACGAATTGTAAACTGGCAGTATGTCGACGGCCATTGGCACGCAGTCATTCCACTTCCGGAGGAGCAGTGCAGACGAGGGATGTACTCAAGGCCGACCAGTGCAAGAGCTCGATCGCGGTCGCGGTCGCGGTGTTTGCGGGCGGTGGATGTGGAGGATCCGATCTGAAGCCGTCGCTTTCTATCTCATACGTTCTGACTGGTTCTTGTATTGGGTCATTCATGCTTGTATCTCTATTGTCCGTGATGCATCATTATATAATTACTTGTGCTCGAATACACTCACAGAAGGCTATTTCTGGTGTGTATAGACTACTAGGACAAAGGCGTGAATATTGCACCTCTGGTAGTATCCAAATATGGACATGTTTTGGGAGTTGTGGCGCCTTTGACGCTTATATGTAATCCTACATAAAGCGCAAAAGTGAAGACAAAAAAGAAGGAATTGGGCGGGGATTCCAGTGCTGGGGGCTCTCCAAAGAGGGATGTAGTGAAGGGTATCTCTTATAAGATGGATTTCGTCGTACAAAGAAACCCCGCCTGAAGACCGTGGGAATACCTTAAAACTGCTGCTAGTGGCAAGACAATCCCGAGAACACATTGAAGCCACAACGTCCACTCCTTGAGCAATGTTCATTTGACATACATGAGGTGCACCAGCAGGCTCCCCCATTCACCAGTGCTTCTCCTCTGCCTCATAGCATCCAGATCTCTGTTGTGCACGGCATCGTTGATTCACTCTGTGCAGGTCATTTGTGCCAAGCTCTCTCGGGGCACTTGGAGTTAACGCGGGATAGTTCCTCGGACCTCGATATGCTTGCCCGGCGTCTCTCACCAGGGTCAATGGCCGAGCCCGCATACAGAGCGCCTCAGGGGGATGGCGAAGCCTTCGCAAGTACCCCTGTAACAGGAATCTGACATTTCACAGTCCATGCTTAGCATTCTTGGTGTTTCTGCCTGGCCTACCATGGAGTGACATTACTCGATTGTACCAACATGGCATCGTGCCAGTGTGCAAAGAGCCTAAGAGATACGGTAGAGGGTGGTATCGAACTAGACGGTGCTTGAGTGAAGGGGGGCATGTCAGGATCATGGGCACGAAAGGGAACATCATCTTACCGCCTCCGTTGGGGACATAGTCGCGACAGACGCTTGGTCTCGTCCATGCGGTCCGCACAGTTCAAAACGAAGGCATAGGCGATCTTCTCATATCGTATCCATTCTCATTGTACTATCCCTCAACCGCCACATCCACGGATTGAAAATGGGTACATGGTCATTCCACTTCCGGAGGTTCATTGCAGACGAGGGAACATTGTCCTCGAGGCCGGCCAGTGCAATAGTTCGATCACGGTGGCGATGTCTACGGGTGGTGGATTCGTGCTGTGTACTATCTCTGTCGTACTTCACTTCTGCGATGCATTGTATAGCTTATTGGCAAGTCACCTTTGTGGTTCCAACGTGTCTTGTTTCCGTGAGGGTGGGAAAGTCGATCGTCCTGCCTGTTTTGGCGGTCCACGTCTTCCCCTCTCCTTCCTTGCACAGGCAAGCAGACTGGGTTTCGCACTTGTCACTAGAGCAAGTGCCACGCAACAGTACTACCTGGTATCCTCTCATGTCGCTCAGAGCACTCGTCTACGCTTATGTACTCGGAGGCCTAACATTCATCCCACTCGTCATATGCGTTCTCATCTTCATTACCATCTACACGTCCATCCCAGTCCAAGCACTAGACAAGGACGCCAAATCCGCGCAGTCGCAATCCCACCAGTCCAATCCCGACCCGTCCTCCGAAGAAGAGTCGACACCAGGCGACCGCAAAGATCATGCCGAGCCCCCTCGCGATATCAACGATCTCCCAAAGACCCGCAAAGCCTGGCTGACCATACGCCGCACCTTCGAAGAATCCGAATTTGATGGGTCCTACATGAATCTCGTCAAATCCTACCTGGACGCCCGGTCCAAGGACCCTAAACGCTCGCGACCCAAGGATATGTGGTACGTAGTGCTCAAGGGCAAGGTGCTCTACCTGTACGAGGACGAGAGTATGACAGAGTGCGAAGTAGCAATCGAGTTAGGCGGGCATGAGGTCAAGGTGTATCCGGAGGGACTGGCCGACGGGGAGTTGTTCACGCGGCGGAACGCTATTTGCTTGAAGCCAAGAATGCCAGTGCGTGCGCGGAGCATGTCCAGGCAGACTGTAGCGGAGAGCGGAAATGATGGGTCGCAGGAGAAGGTCGAGGCGGAAGAGGGGGTCGACGGGAGGAAACGTTCCAAGGAACGGAGTGAGGGGAGCCGCGAATCCGCTAGGCTACCCCCACCATGGTTTATCTTCGTGAGGTCCTGCGTTGAGATGGAGGACTGGTATCTGGCACTCGTACACGCTGCTGACCATCCAGCTGGCACGCCCATGCTAAACCCACTCCAGGCTGTGTTCTTACCGTCCGAGATGAACCATCTCGTAGCGACGTTGGATCAGCAACCGGACGTTATACCGATGCGTTGGCTCAACGCGCTCATCGGGCGCGTTTTCTTTAGCTTCTACAGAACCCAGGCGCTGGAAATTGCTATCATTGGTCGCTTGATGAAGAAGCTTTCTAAAGTCAAACGGCCTGCGTTCCTTACTGAGATCGTGGTCACCCGGTTCTCAATCGGGGACAAGGTTCCAACTTTGAGCAAGCCCATGCTCAAAGAACTCACGAAAGAGGGTGACGCATCACTCGAAGTGGGCCTCCTTTACAAGGGAGAGATTCGCGCCACTGTCGAGGCCACCGCTGTAATCAACCTCGGAGCACGCTTCAAATCGTATACCGTCAAACTCGTACTAGCTGTCGTACTGCGCGAGATGGAGGGAAATCTTCTCATCAAGTTGAAGCGACCACCGAGCAGTCGCTTATGGTACGCGTTCACGAAGCCGCCACGGATGGTGCTGAATGTAGAGCCCATTGTGAGCGATCGTCAGATTACTTGGAGCATGATTCTCAACACGATCGAGTCGAGGATCGAAGAGGTGGTAAGTCATGTTGATCATCCTATATTACTGTGTTCACGCCACAACAACAGATTGCTGACTCAGTGGTAATGCCCAATATGGATGACATCAGTTTCTGGGACAGTACGCCCTATGCTCACCGTGGTGGCCTATGGTCTGATGCGGCGCGGACGGAAAAACAGATGACAACTGTGGTAGAAGAGGAAAACGCACGTGTTTCAGTAACGACCGGTGTATCCAAGGAGCCTACATCGCCACCACCAATACTGCGAACTGACAGTCTTGCCACTGAAGTGTTATCTTCAGATGCTTTATCGATCTTACGACCCGAGCCGACTATTGATTCCTCGGATACCAGCCCACAGCCGAGGAGAACACAGTCGTGGTTGGGAATGGGGGAAGAATCGGATCATGAGGGCGCAACAGCCGGCGACGATAGCGGCAATTCTCGCGGTAGGAGAAGCAGGGCCACGAGCTCTGCGCTGAGGGAAGAGGGGAATGTAACTCCTTCGGCAAACGCTACCGCTTCTGCTTCGGACGTTTTGGATGACGAGCATGACATATTCAGATATTTATCTCCTCAATATTCGCCGCGATCTTCATCTGCACATTCACGTTCCTCTCGCACGCATTCTATTTCGTCGTCCACTGGCGACGAATGCAACCCACTTTCTGACTCGAGCGCGCCATCTACATCCCGCGGACCACGTCATTCATTTGGTGCAGTAACCACCACCGGTTCGTTACTGTCTACCCTGAAGTCGAAGGCTGGAGACAAGCAAACCTTGAGCACTGCTAGGGAGACGATACGGAAGTGGGGGGTCAATTGGGCAACGCTACGGAAAGATATGGGCCGGACCGGGATGCAGGAAGAGATGGCTGACTCTGGCCCCACATACCAGCGGACGCGGACCGAGAGTACCCACAATCGTGCGAGCTATGCGGATGTGCGGGCAGCTGTAACTGCGCGGCGAGAGCAACAAAACCATTTTGAAACAGAGCACAACGGTTCGTTGCCCATTCCAATTCCTCAGACAGGGTCACCATCCGCATTGGGACGTCCTGGGTCGTCTTCTGCGGGGTCGTCTTCAGGGAAGAATTCCGAGGGGGTGTCGAGGTCTCCCGGGATGACCCTGTCGCGTTCGGGAGGAGACCAGACTTGCGGTCCACTTTACGACCACGATTTCAGGGATGATTTGGACGATCACCCTGATTCTTCACCAATACATACACAGCCATCCCAGGATCGTACTATGACCATCCCCGGTATCCACGCGAGTCATCGCGGAGAAATCATGTCGATGGGAAATATTGCAGCCTCGCCACCTTCTCCCGAGAACAAACTCAAGACGACGACAATTCAGAATATGTATCGACTATGGAAGAGCCCGACACTCTCTGGCCAACAGCAAGGAGCAGAGTCACAGACGAGCTCAGATATCGAGGGCAAGAAACATCACGACGAAGACGTTACTCCATTTGTGCTGTCGTCGGAGCCGACCCCGCCTCCGTCCAAGCCAGTTCCGCCTCCGCTCCCTCCGAGGACAGCGTCTGCAGTTCCAACCGCCCCCATCCGACCTGCGCCGGAAGTTGCAGAGACGCCAGATCCGGCTGATGAGGTGCCGATGAGGTCTGCACCGCCGATCTTGACGGGCAGTGGTGACGAGCAGGTGGACGGGTCGACTCCCTCCAGGATGCGCAATGCGGAAAGTAGAAAACCGCCCCTGCCGCCGCGAAGGATCCATGCATGATGTATTTTATCTCTGTCGATTTACTTCCACGTATATACGAGTTAGTACTTGATGAGAACGCTGGTGTGGCACTGCCACGTTCGGGTTCGCGTTGCCAAGGTGCTGTGCATTCCTCGGATGGCGACCCTGACATAGCTTACATTCCCAATTGTTGGCCGGGTAATAAAGTACTAATACACTCGTTTGTCGCCCTTGCGTCTCGCGCTGGAAGACTTCCTTCCAGACACCCCCACGACACCCACCGTGATGGCACAAACAGACTGCACCGTCTCCCCACAGGTCGTCGCCGGATCCTCGTTGCAGATAAGCCCGAACCTCGAAGCCCTCTTGCAGCACGACGAATTGACGCGTCGCAGCGCTGGCTCCCCTACCAGCCTGTCCTGCTCGACCTCGTCGTCCGAGTTTGCGGTCAGTCTGCCGCCCCCGCCCCCTCGCAACGCCCAGTCCTGCAAGAAGACTTCCTCCCAAGAGACCCGCACCAAGGACGTGCGACGGCGACGCAGCGTCAACTTCAGGTCTGATTCATGGCCTGATGCTTTGTCCATCCTGGCGTCAGACACTGGCGCCAGCCAAGTTATTCCCACTTTTCCAACAATCACACCAAACCCTTACATCAATCCCGCACCTGTTGTGGCTAGGTTCGATAGTCCTACGGATGGTATGCACAGCTTCCTACTCATCCGACCCATGATCTATCTCACTTGAGCTCATAGATGGTCCGCCAACTCCCAGGCAGCGCGACTTGCATATACCGAAGCAGCGGTCTGTCCAGTCCCTAGCCGAGCATCGTGCTCGTGTGTCCAGTATACCCGGATCTGGTCCCCAGCTCACTCGGACATGTTCTAACCCTCGCTCCTCACCTGCTCTCCACAAGGTTGAGCGCCTTCTGAGCAAAGGGAAGGATATGCTTGCAACTGCAGCCGCCTCAGGCAGTCTGAAGCTCAGATCAGACTGCGTAGATGCAGACCGCAAGTGCTATCGCGTCGACAGCTTGGAATCTTTCTCCACAATCAAAGGCAAGTCCACTATTTTGGTTCACAGGGGCCAATTTTTAAACTATCGTTTGCCCACTGCCTACATAGATTCCCCGATACGACAGGATTCTGTGACCGGACCGCCAAGGCTGTTCAACACGTCAGTCTCATACGGTAATGATGATGCCGCTGCTGTGGAATCAGTGGGATTTCTTCCCATCAAAAACGTGTTGCCGCCTTCGCCATCGACTAGAAGATACCCAGCTTCCGATCAGCTTCTCACACACCCTACTCAGTCTGAACCCTCCCCAACTCGTTCCTTGTCCATATCCTCGACATCCTCTTCTTCATCTTCTGTTAATGGTTCTGCCAATCCGGTACATACATACCCGACGTGGTCACTCCCCAATTTAACATTTCCATCCATGACTTTCAACGAGTTGCCACGATCTCAAAGTACCCAAAGCGTTGCGGATAGCGACAGTCGAAAATCCTTCATTGATCTCCGCTCTCCAGATGGCACCTCTCCTCCCAGCAAACAAGGTACCTCGCGTCCCCACAGACAACAACCCAGTGCTCTTGTCATCCCTACTTCTAACATGTACCAGAACTTACCCGGCAATCTTTCGTCGCTTTCCCTTGCAACCATGGTCTTTGCTCCCCCCAGTCCCACTATTGACCTTTCACCGCTCAACCATAGACCGAGATCTCCTTCGGCCTCCTCCATCGCTCTCTCGACCATGGTTTTCGCCCCGCCAAGCCCCGCCACGGAGTTATCGCCCCTTGCAGTCCGACCACCCTCTTCTCCGGGCTCGGCTGATTCGCTGACTCCGATCGAGTTTGCGTCTCCTGCCAGTCCTCCATCTGGCCGGCGAAACAAGCTCGAGATCCCGACCACTCGTAAGCTGTCCTCTTTGCGTGTTCGTCGCAGGGCGGGAGAGAAGCGGTCTCTGTCGTTATCGCCTCGTCCAGCATTTCAGGAGCTGGCTCCTCTTCCCCCCACCACCAACTTTCTTAGACGAGACGAACGAGCTGACCTCATACGTCGGAACCGTAAGCTCGTCCAGGTCTTTGGCCAGACACCCGGCGCAGACCCGGCGCCGTTGGACGTTCCTGTACTCAGGAGGCTCAAAAAACCACCGGCTGCTCTGACTTCCTTGCTTGGTGCTGGGAAACAGCGGAACCACCGACAGGTCATGTCCCTCTCGAATGCTCCAAGCCCCTCCAATCCAAGGGCGGCACCGCTATCCCCTTGGCAAATAGATGATCTGTGGTCACCCAGTGGCCGCAGGCACTCCACTCCGCTGACGCCTACTAGTACATTTACTTTCTGTCCCGATGAGGCGCCACGAACAGCGTCAGCCAGCGATCATCGCGGGGTGCATAGCCTCGCGCGCACTCTGTCTCCACGTAATTCTTCGAGTTCTTTCATTGATCTTTCAGATGATGATGAGACCTCACGTGTTGACGATATTTCAGTCATCAGTTCCCTTGACGGGAACAGTGGTCGCCGGCTTATCCACCACTCTTCTTCCACGCCCTCACTGGTTGAAAGTCTGGATCCGGATAGAAGAGCTGAGGTTGAGCGCCGGCGTATGCGGGATAAGTTGGCGAAACTCCATCGTTTCCTTGGTTCTCGTGTACCACCAGACCTAGTACTCGGTCCTACTACCTTCCCTCCTCTGCCCTCCTCGAGCTCATCCACGATGGAAGGTTTACGCGATACTTGGCTATGGGGCCGCAAAGGAGGGGCATCGCCTTCCCAGGACGTTTTTGACCGCGGCAAGGAAGAGCTCGACCACAGAGAGAAGGCAGTGAACGTGCGACGTGCACAAAAGATGGAAAAGGTATGACAGATGAGTCCTTGGAATTGTGTTTTCTTTAATAGGGTTTTCCAGGTATTTGGAACGCCACCTCCGCAGACGCTTTTCCACACCCGCCAGGCCCCTTCGCCACTGCCACATTCCCAACCGTCGTCTCCCATTGTGTCCGCTCTTGCGTGTAATCTTAATCAGTCCGCCTACAAGGGGAAAAGCCCGCGGCGCCCGCAACCATCGGAGTCCATGAGATGTTTGCTACCCCACCCGAACACGGATGCTTCCTCCTTGCTTTCAGATTACCAGCAGACGCTTGCGCAAACCTCAGTTTACCTAAATTACCACCACTCTCTAAATTCCTTGGTTCATATCATTGACAGGGTTTGTATTATTTTTTTCCTAACAGATCGTACCATATTTGCTGACCTTCTTTCTTTAGGATGATCGGGAATCACTTCTTGAACTACATTGTTACCTTAACAGTGAGCTGTCGGAGTCGCCGGTCGAAGGGGATCAGCCGGTAAGCTCCAAGCGCAACTCTACGACGCCTTCCATCAGATCGGAGCGGCGCCGTTCGTTGCCTGTCAGCGTCTCTACATTCTCTTTGGCTTCTTCCTGTCCGCAAGAGGTATCCGAGTTCCAAGTCCGCCGCAGAAGGGCGGCAAAATTGACCCACTTTTTTGGTGTCAATTATCGGGAGCTAATTGACGATATCTTGGAGAGCATCGAGAGTGGCGTAGAGGAAGAGCATGGAAAGGGCACCTTGCAACCAGAGGAGGCCGAGGTGAGCATGGTTTCCCTATTCTGAATTGCTTTTTACTGATGCGTATCCAGGTCCTGCTTCACAGAGTTCGATCCCTCAAGACGAAGCAGGACCAATATGACTAGTTATACCATTTCTCACCGCTTTTCCTTTGCATTTGACGGCCATCACTATGTAACATTCATACTTAATTAGAGCGACCATGGAAATACGGTTATAATGGGAAAAATTGGAATGTGGTATTATAGTATGACAAGGTCTCCGCGACAACAGTGGCACCAAAAGATATGCGACTCATCCATAAACTGCGGCCGCCGTGGGAGAACTGCACTAACTTCCTCGACAGCAGACAGGAACCGTTCATGACGCTGCATCGCGGGAGAGAGCACCCGTGGAGTGTGGCTATTGGCAGCAGCTTCGCTCTCAATTCTTGCTTTCAGCATGCTGAGGCTGACTTGACGCGAATGCCGAGTTTCCGGGGATAGACCGACATCAAAAACAGATCGAGTTGATGGCGGGACCAAGCCACTCTGTTTACCAAACGATGCACGTCGCAAGCCCGAACTTGCGCGACTCGATGGCCGTACAGATGTGCTTGGTGAGAATGGTCTAGGAGTTGCTCGCGAGGTTCGGGTTTGTACCAGTTGATCCTCTAGAATACCGACCTGTCGCTGCAGGCGGTGCGCCCTGTCCTGCGCCTCGAAGACGGCCGTCTCCAGTGCGCGAATTTGTGAATTGGCAGAAGAGAGCTCCAGTGCATGCTGCTGCTTCACTGCACTGAGCATCTCGCCATCCAATGAACTCGGCGCGTCATCTGTCACCGGGGTTTTCTGGAAGCCCTCTAGCTCTTCCTCCTTCGCCATCAGGTCGCTCCTAAGAGCTTCGATATCAGTTCGATACTGATCAATAAGATCGCGTTGCTCTCGTTCGATATTCCGGTGTGAGATTAGTTCGGTTCCCAGATGGGTGATTTCTTCTTCTTTGCGGCGTGTTTCAATCGATAACCTGTTGCTAAGGTCCGCTTGGCGCATTTCTGCCTGACGCATCTTTGTGCGCTCGGCTTCCAACACATGAACCGCGGCCTGGGATTCCTGTAGCTCGACTTCAAGGGTGGCATATCCTCGCTGCAGATCATTGACAGTCCTCTGCAGAGACGTTATATCCTTCTCCCATAACAGCTCCGACTCGCGTTTCAGCTTCGCAGCCTCAGCTTCCCGCTCTGTTCCTTCGTTCAGAGAGATTTCAAGTTTGGAGATCAGGGCATCGCGAGATTTCTTGTCGTGCTCTAAGCTCTCTATCTGTTCCAATAGCTCCACTTTGGCAGCAGTCAACTCCACAATCTTGGGTCGCATTTCCTCCAGAGACTGCACAAGGGTGGTGCCCTCGGTCTGCAGATCCCGTTGTGTCCTTTCGGACTCTTCAGCACGACGGACAGCAGCGCGGAGTTCGCCTTGCAGGTTGGTAAGACTGCGGTCTCTGGAGGATACCTCTGCAACGAGTTCTGCAAGCTTCTGTTGCAGTCCCCTTACTACATTCTGGTTGAATTGGACCTGGGACTGCAATGAGTCACGTTCCTCCAATAGTTCATCTTGGTAGTTATCTGCTGATTCCAGGCGAGCTTGAAGTGTAGAGTATTCTCCTTCCAGCGAGGAATGTTTGCTTTTCAATTCAGCCTCGCTGTCAGTTGACGAGCGGAGCCGCGAGACTAATTCATCTTTCTCGTTTTTGAGACTGTTGTGGACCTATGACATGTATCAGCTATTTGCATCCAGCTTGAAGCGACTTTCGCAAACCTGCTTAAGCTTACTCAGCTGAAACTCCAACTCGTCAGCTCGATCTTGAGTATTCTTCAGGGAAAGCTCTAGCCGGTCGGCGCGGTCGTCATTCTCAATCTGTTCCTCGAGCTCCCGAATGCGTTGCTGATGCTGCTCAGAAATTGCCTGTAGCTCGTCCAACTCCGCTTTCCGTAACTGAATTTCTCGCTCCTATTTAGGTGTCATAGGTGTCTGAAAGAAATATCGCTGTGCACATACCTGATCGCGACACTTCTCAGTTAATTCCTTCTCTCGCTGCAGTGCTTGTCGGAGTTCATCATTCTTCTGGGATGAGATTGCTTCGAGGTCATGAACCCGTTTTGAGAAATCCTGGAATCTCGCTTGTTCCAAAGTAAGGAGGTTCTCCTTT
>Ga0307511_10004054_pt1 | contig 14967 bp, 9 predicted proteins | sample 13_EM_MG_FD_200266 | JGI IMG/M metagenome (GOLD analysis project Ga0307511, IMG submission 200266) | Populus trichocarpa ectomycorrhiza microbial communities from riparian zone in the Pacific Northwest, United States - 13_EM | ecosystem: Host-associated > Plants > Roots > Unclassified | place... | reverse complement strand
AAAAAACCAGCCGGTTCGGTTTTATAAGCAAAAAACCAAAAAAACCGAACCGAAACAAAAAAAACAGGAAAAAAACCGAGCCAAACCGAAAAACCGAGCCAGAACCGAAAAAACCGAGCCAAACCGGAAAAACCGAGCTAAACCAGTTTGACCCGGTTTCGATTTTTTTTTAAAAAAATTTCGGTTTGGTTACTTTTTTTGATAAAAACCGAACCGAACTAAAAATGATCACCCCTAAATTTAATAATACTCTAAGTGCAATATGATGATATAAAACCTTAATAAAAATATACTTTTAAGTATTTATCACCTCTCATCAACCGTGAACCACCTTTCATAACTCATCCACTACACAAACCATCTCCAGCCAAGACAACCTTTCTGTCTTACAACCATCAATGAGCTCTCCCCAACACAAGACAACTCCCTTTCTCTACACCATTGTAAGCACTCGATACCCACAAATAAGCAGCCATTTAATTGTCGGTTAGTCACCAGCCAATAATGGTTCCACCATGTAATCCAATCCCTTCTTCCTTCCCTGAGCCATTTTAGTAGCCACTTGAATCTATGGAAACAAATTGAGAGGAATAAAATGCGGTAGAGAGAGAGAGAGAGAGAGAGAGAGATAAGAAATGACAAAATTGTTTATGTGATATTTTCTTTTATAGGTAGCAATGACTTTCACTGTTGGTATAGGAAGAAAAAAGATGAGATGTCGCTCTAGATCCATTAGGTTCTTCATTTCCAGCAATGATGGTGCGTGGTTCCACACACTAATAATAGCGGTGGCACGTGGAAGCCACGTGCTGACAGTGTTCTTCCACCTCTAGCTCTCTTCGACAGCTCCTTCAAAATGTCTATTATCAATTTTAGATATTTGAGATAGAAATAGGAAAATTCTTCTTTTCTGAAGATTATATTTTTCTCTGTATTTCATTTGTGTATACACATGCATATATATAGTTACAGATTGTAATTGTCATGACAACTGTCATGACAGTTATTATAACTATTGCTAGCAGTTATATAGCAGTTAGGATTAGTTACAATTCTGTTACAGGTGGTTATAGGTAGAAGAGAATAATTAACAGCAATCCTAACGTAACCAATCCTTCTTTCTTCTTCAGCTTAACCAACTCTTCAGCTCTGTAACTAGTCTTTCAAGTAACCGATCCTTCTTCTTCTATCAATGGTTTATCATCCCCCCGCAAGTGAAATGGTCTTGGAATGAGGCACAACTGTGTTTTGAGAAACAAGAACCTTGAGCTTGTAAGATGTTTAGTTAGGAGATCGGCAGGCTGATCTTCAGTTGGAATGAATTGTAATTCTATTTTCCCTTGTAAAACTTGATCACGAATGAAGTGTAGATCAATTTCTATGTGTTTTGTTCGTGCGTGAAACACAGAATGTTTGGCCATATGATAGGCACTGATGTTGTCATACTAGAGTATAGGGACAACAGGGGTAGGAACACATAGTTCGTGCATCAAGGCTTGAATCCAAATAATTTCTGTAGTAGCCAGAACAAGTCCCCTATACTCCGATTCTGCACTGCTGCGAGAGACTAATTTTTTCTTGGTAGAGGACCAAGAAATTAGATTACCCCCTAGATAAATGAGGTAGCCACTGGCACTTCTTCGATCGTCAGGCTGAGCTCCCCATTCAGCATCGGTGAACCCTTCAATTGTCAACTGATTTGAGGAACTTATGAGTAAGCCATCATGCATAGTTCCACGTAAGTAGGGAAGAATACGTTTGACAGAGAGCCAATGTGCTGAAGTCGGTTGTTGCATAAACTGATATGCTTTATTAACAGCGAAGGCGATGTCAGGTCGAGTAATTGTGAGGTATTGTAGAGCTCCCACTATACTGCGATAACCAAAAGGATCTTCCATAGGCTCACCATCAAATTTAGATAAATTTTGTCCAACAGCCCCAGGAGTTTTGACAGGCTTGGTGTCAAACATTTCTGTTCTATGCAGTAAATCAGAAATGTATTTTGTTTGGCTGAGATGTATAGAATTGTCATGGTAAGAGACTTCAATACCTAGGAAGTACGTCAGTCTTCCCAAATCTCGCAATGCAAATTCAGAATTCAGTTTAGCAATAAGTGAGGCTACCTGCATATGTGAGCTGCCTGTGATGAGGATATCATCTACATAAATGAGAACGATCAAAGTTGTAGATTGACCAAAGGAGATGAACATGGAGCTATCGGTCTTGGAGGTGCTGAACCCCCACTGTAAAAGAGCAGAGCTAAGTCGTTGGAACCAAGCTCGTGGGGCTTGTTTCAAGCCATATAAAGCTTTCCTCAATCGACAAACTTTGGTAGGAAACTTGGTGTCCACGTAGCCAGGAGGTTGAGACATGTAAACTTGTTCCTCAAGTTCACCATTCAGAAACGCATTGTGGACATCAAGCTGTCTAACTTCCCATTTAGAACTAAGAGCAATGGTGAGGATAATGCGGATAGTTGCAGCTTTGACTACTAGGCTGAATGTCTCAAAGTAATCAAGGCCAAATGTTTGAGGATACCCTTTTGCCACAAGTCTAACTTTATACCTGTCAATGCTCCCGTCTGGCTTGTGCTTCAATTTGTATACCCACTTGCATCCTATGATGTTAACATCAGAAGGCTTAGCAACAAGGTCCCAGGTGTGATTGTGATGAAGGGCTGCAATCTCTTGATCCATTGCTCTAGTCCAATGTAGATCCTTTAGAGCTTGATTGAGTGTATATGGTTCTGTAACAACAGTTAAATTTAGAATAACCTTCTTTTTAGTGATGCCACTCATCAACCTTGTTATCATACGTGGAGCTAGACTGGAATCAGGGATCGAATTAGTAGGAGCAGATTCAAGAGGAGGAGAAATTGGAGAGGTTTCAGGTTCATTCAAGGAAATAGAATCAACAGTTGTGGGAGTGGAATCAGTATGTATTGAGATAGGTGTATCTATTGGACAATGAGACAAATCACTAGATGGGAATGGTATTGCAGGAGGTAAAATGGCAGAAGGAGTGTCATCAGGTTGAGATGGAGGAGATTTAGTGGTGAAAGGGAATTGTGTTTCATCAAATACCACATGAGGTGTGATATAAACTCGTCCGATAAGATAATTAAGATATAAATATCCCTTGTTGCTGAGGGTATAACCAAGAAAGATGCACTGAACCGATCGATATTGCAGTTTATGGTTGTTGTAAGGACGAATGAAGGGATAACATAGGCAGCCAAACACTCTTAGAGACTTGTAGTCAGGCAGTTTCTGAAAAAGAGTTAGATAAGGTGAAGCATTGTTGAGTACCTTGCTAGGCATTCTATTGATGAGGAATATGGCTGATTGGAAGGCATACTGCCAGAACTTCATAGGCAACGAGGCATGAGCTAGCAATGCCAATCCAATCTCTATAACATGTCTATGCTTCCTTTTTACTCTCCCATTCTGAGCTGAGTTATAAGGACAGGAAAAACAATGCACAATACCAGCCTGTTGAAGAAAGGTGATGAAGGATTTGAATTCACCTTCATTGTCATACTGCATATATTTTATATTGTCATCAAATTGATTCTTTATTTGGAGTTTGAATTGTTGGAACATTGGGAAAGCTTGATCCTTTATATGTAATGGATAGAACCATGTGTATCGTGAGAAATCATCTAAGAACAGAATAAAGTACTTAGCATCAGATGTTGATTTTTCTGAGGCAGGCCCCCAAATATCCATATGAATCAATTCCAATGGTTTGGAAGCACGAGAAGAGGAGAGATAGGTTGGCAGTCTGTGAATTTTGGCAAGCTGACAAGAAGAACATATAATGGAACAATCAGTAGCTTTATTCTTTTCATAGGAAACATTACAGCTTTGTAATATTTGGGCTATAACATCAGTGGCAGCATGGCCTAGTCTGTGATGCCATATGTCCATTTTATTTTGAGTGGTTCTGGAGACTGGAGAATGAAAAACAGAAAAGTATTTGATGCCAACGTATGCCATCTTCTTATTGCTCAGTGCTGGGAACTTGTAAAGTCCATTCTCAAGTCTGCCTTATGCTAGTATCTTCTTCTTATGTAGATCCTTCACAAGGAAACTATTAGATCGAAAGTCAATCAAGGCATTATTATCTGAGCAAAACTTAGCAACACTAATCAAGTTTGCTGAGATGAATGGAACATGGAACACCTTTCTGAGTTGAAATGATCAAGAGTTAGAGACTAGACGATGGGAACCAATGTTGGAAATGGATAAGTGCTTACCATTACCAACTGTGACCTTATCTGTCCCTGTGTATGGAGTAGAATTGATTAGATTCCCAGCATTCTGAGTCAGGTGATGGCTTGCTCTAGAGTCAAGGTACCAATTGTCATCTGCAAGATTATTAGAGGAGGCAACCATAGCAAGTATATTGTTTTGAATTCTGATATTCATATTCATAGAATTAGTACCATTATTGGAAGAGTTTTGATAGGAAATGTCAAATCTGTGATAAAAAAAACGTGTATTGTATGCTCAAATTTCCCACATAACTAACATTGTGGCTTTTCTGAACTGATTGAATTATGTCTTCCACTCTGTGTATATCTGCCCCCGCGACCACGACCTCTGTAGTTGTAATTACTGGCATTTGGAGTGAAGCCTGCGTAGCTGTGTCCTCTACTGCCATTGTATCTCCTTCCACCACCTTTGTTATTAGAGGAAGAGGCATAATTGGTTGCCATTGCAGAGATTTGATCTACTGAGCTTTGTTGCTCAAGTCGATTTTCAAATGCTAGAAGCATACTATGAATTGCTTCAATTGAGATTTTATCATCTCTAATATTGATAGCTGTAACTACTGCATTGTAGTCAGAACCGAGTCCTCCAAGTAGATTCATGACTTGATCCTGTTCGGATACAGGTTCTCCAATGGCTGCTAGACTGTCTGCAGCTCCTTTCACCTTCATGATATAGTCTATCATAGGCAAGGATCCTTTCTTTGTGGATTGCAGTTCAAGCCTCAGTTGCATTATTCTTGCTCTTGAAGAAAAAGAGAAGGTCTTCTCCAATGCATTCCAAGCAGACTGAGAAGTAGTGTGTCCAATGATCTGTGCCATGATAGCTGGTGTGAGGGATGAGTAAATCCAGCTGAGGATTATGCAATCTTGTCTTCTCCAAGTAATGAACGTTGAATTGATTACACCTGCACTCAATTCTTTTTCTGGACAAACAGAGGTGTCATCTATGAAATCCTCAAAGCCATTAGCAAAAACAATATTATCAATTTGAGATTTCCACAAAACATAGTTGGTTCGATCAAGTTTTACTGGTAATGAATGGTTGAGCTGTTGATAGGATGTAGTGAGTGCCATTGTTGTGGTTTGCTCAAATCCAAGAGGACTGGATATAGAGGAGGAGTGACTTGAAGCAGAAGTCATGGCTGAATCGAAGAGGGAAAGAAGTTTCTCTTTCAGAAAGGCTCTGATACCAAGATAGAAATAGGAAAATTCTTCTTATCTGAATATTATATTTTTCTCTTTGTATTATTTGTATATACACATGCATATATATAGTTACAGATTGTAACTGTCATGACAGTTATTATAACTGTTGATGGCAGTTATAAAGTAGTTAGGATTAGTTACAATTCTGTTACAGGTGGTTATAAGTAGAAGAGAATAATTAACAGCAATCCTAACGTAACCAATCCTTTTTTCTTCTTCAGCTTAACCAACTCTTCAGCTCTGTAACTAGTCTTTCACGTAACCAATCATTCTTCTTCTATCACTGGTTTATCAGGGAGGAGGTAGGTTGATTTGCGGAACACATGTGTGAAATAAGGATCAGATTTTCGTTAGAGAGATGATGCTCTGATACCATATAGACAAGTGATATTATTTAGAAGCTCACAATGAAATTTTCAACATTTTTTCATTGATACTTAGGATGTTGTTTTATAATAACTTTACAGATCCATCTAAAGAGAGATTACAGCTATCAAAAGTTATTAAAGGACCAAGTATATTTGCATCAATTTACAAGGCATGATTCTAGGCTTGGTTGTTGTTGCAAATCACTTGTAGATTTCTTGCACCTACCTTAATAGTGTTTATGTAACTTTTGTGTCTAACAAACAGCTCTAAAAAAATAAGAGGCATAGCTTACTATTTATAAAATTTTTTGAAAAACTCTATATATTGATAAAATATCAATTTGACCCCTGAATAATATCCATATATTAATTTAGAATAATTTTAAAAATTAACTCAATTAAGTTCTTACTTGATTTGTTTAGATCTAGAAATATAATCTCTATATTAATTATATTATAGTCCTTAATTTTTAAAATATATTTTAATCAAGTTATATTTAATTAAATCATCTCAGTTTAATTTTTAATCAATGATTATTAATGTGTGTGATTTATTATATTTCTAATATGTTAAATATAAATTATAATTCTAATAAAATATAATTTAATAATTTAATTTATTATGAATTCAACAATTAATAATTAATTTATATTTGAAAAAAACCTTATACTTCTATTCTTTTGGTCTCATGTTTCCTTAACAAATAAAACATTTTTTTATATATATTTTGATCTATAGTATTTCATCTCTTTCAATATCAAACTTTTTTTTATGAATGAAAAAATCAAGTGTATTTTTTAGAATGTTTAGAAAGATTTAGCTTCATGTGTTTGGAATAGAGCCATTAAGATTGATCCAAAGTGACCCTAACCTTTTTTATATAGTTCCAAGAGTGGAGTCATGTGTATTTTTGGACATATGACATCAAACCCATCCTTCATAGGTTACTATGCTGTTTGTTTTTTCACTTGTAATTGCATTTAAGAGCATTTACGAGATTCTGGATTACTTCACGAGCACAAGAAGGAAACTACACTCCTGTTCTTGTAAGATACGCTCTTCAGTAGCATATTCACAAATCACAAATATCATTTTCCCAAGAGTTAAACAGAATTATATGAATCTCCCTCTCCCTTTTCTGCAATGTCAGATTACAACAATAAAAAGAAGAAGAAAAGGAATAAATCAGGTCCGTCAGTAGATGTGCTGTGCGTTGCTCTAGCATGGTGTCTTGATCAGTATACCACAATGTCTTCTATCTCCAATCGTTTGATTACCATATGGATAACAGATGAAAGGAGCAATTGAAAAATGATTTGGAGAGTCTTGATGTGTCTTAAACAGGTTCTGCTGTTCGTCTGATCTTCAGTAGTATTGGAGCCCCCAGCATCCATACTGCAAAATGATCTTATATGAGCTATTCTTCTCCATTCCAATATAAATAACGTCTTTTTTTGTCGTGATCAAGATGGCTTGGAGATCAGGCAAAGAGTTTTATGGTCTCTTGGTTTTATAATCCAAGAATACATCTTTTAATGAAACGACAAAGTATAAGAGCAATGATGCATGGAGAAATGTTTTTATTTTTGTAATTTAACTACTTACAGTAAACACAAACTGCGAGCCATTCGTTCACTATTCTCACCCAAGCACTGGTCCAACCCACGTCAATGGTCCACCTGTACAAGATCAAGGTGAGAGACATTAATTTCATCCCGCCTATGAATTTGCCAATTCTCAATAAACAGGACGAAATGTTTTTGTTCGTCATCAATTTTCCCCAGAGCAGTTTTTTTTTCCTGATGGTAACAAGACCTCAAAAAACCCTGTGAAATTCTATTTAAGATTGATTGAAATGATCGAAGAAAAAATGAAAATTGGTGCTTATACTAAGTGGTTTCTCCTTGGTTCAGAGAAATTTGATGTGAAAATCACCCTGCAGCCACATTAGGATGGATGAGAAGACAAGATGCACAAAAGGCGGATAAGTTTTTGAGATAAGGCAATATACTTCTGAATGATGTGATGAGTATTCCAGCCAATCAATAGCATCGCAAAGTACATTGCTCCTGTGGCAAAAACAAAGTGGAAAAAGCCATAACCATATGGAACATCATCCTCATCCTGCGTGTCCCCCTTCCTGAACTGCAGCCGTTGTCAGCCAATAGTTGTGGAACGATGTGGTAATAGAAAATAAAAATTTCATTGGATTTTGGGACTAACCTGAAAGCATTGAGAATCAATGCCTGTAGAAAATGTGGCTATAACAATAGCAAGCAGTGCAACAATAAAGCTCTGTGGACATACGAGATCAATTGTCATTAAGATAGAAAAATGCCAAGAAATCCTGACAACAAAAAGCTTTTAAAACTAACAGTACTTTCATGGTTCAAAAATATTAGTTTGCTCAGCTGTTCAACCGTTCTAATTTTTTTAGGGCAATTTTCCTCCATTTTACAGGCTCATGCAGGAGATAGCATCCCTGGAAAAGGGATTCATTTTCTTAGTTTCTTTTTTCAAATCAAGAAAGTAAATAGCGTTTCCTTCATCACTCCTTTCCAGCAGGTTGACACTATAATTCCCCCTAACAAAGTGAGAGATTTTCGAAGTCCACTACCTAAGGCCAATGGTTATCCATGGAAGTCAAATGTACTTTTTAGGGGCAATATGAAAGCTCCGTTCCAGTAGCGTTTTCTTTTCTTTTTGGAAATATGATCATAATTGATGTTTTGAATTTCCTTAGGTATATAAAAAGCATATTCTATCATTAGCCGAGTCAAAATTGCTAAGTTTAGAACTTATGAAATACTTCAAGGATCTTGAGATTACTATAATGGTTAGCCAGTCTGTTCTTCTTGAAGCTTCTGCCTTCCTGTTGCAACTTTCTCCTGCTGGTTCACTGCAAACACAAAAATGCAACAAAATCAAATTTAATGAAGAATCTAGTATTAACTAATCTACTGTTTTAACTCGACGATTATAATAAAAGAAAAAAAAATAACGGAAGAAACAGTTCATTTCAAGCTTCGCTTCACCAATGGAAAGCATTAGGAGAAGAAAATTTGCTTCTGGTGTAGTTCACGTCAGGTCGTTAAGGCAGGGGTATACAAGTGTTATTGTTATCTGTCATTCTAATGCTTTTTGGAAGTTACGAACTGCAGGTCATGTAAAGTCAATAATTTACAAAAGCCCTCCGACCTTGATGATTTGTGACTAGTGCAGGTTGCCATTGTACAACCATGTTGCGTTAAGTGTTGAGAATTTAAAAGAACATTTACCTGTAGCGTAAATTTACAGACAGTAGATGAAGATGAATGAATAAATAAGATAGGGAAGCGTACCTCCTGATGGCACACCAGCAGAGGAATACAACGTAAAGCCCCATGAGCCCTGGAGTCAAAAAGCCAGCATTCACCTGTTTCCAGCCGAAATTAGTAACTTTATACTGTATGTCAGGGCATCAATCAATTGAAAGCAAGCACATGTAGGACTTTACTTTGGAATGGAGAGAAACGCTGGTCATGAGCTGGAGCAGTACCAGGGTCCAAGTGATGAAGAAAATGTTAAGTATACAAGACGGCTCTGGTGTATACCAAATGTACATTAGAATGACCCCAAGTATGCATACTACATATGAAGTAGTTGCAACTAGCATCACATTGATGTGGCTGCAGTTCGAATCACATAAAATTAGAGCTGATACAGGTGAAATAACTATCAAGTAGTAGGTAACTCGCATTTCTTGATAAATTACTGATAAGAAAAACTCAATTGTCAATTTCATACGATAATTTGCCAGGAATTGTCTGGCATCAACTTGCCTAACTGAATCTATACAGGACATATATTGGATTCAAGCTGACCAGATCAACAAGCATCACCAAGAAGGTTGTAGGGATAAAGATGTGATAAATAAATCCTTCTAAAGTCCAGACTAATCAATAGCCTATTATATGGAATACATAGATACTTTTGTGATGAACTTGGTTTGGACATACAAGGATTAAGGTCTGATTCTGTTGGTCAGTGAAGTTGGTTTGGGTATTCTTAGGAATAAGTTGCAATTCGGTACAGATTTTACTGTCTTGGAAGCATAAGCACTAAAAATTGGTCAATTTTAAATTTTCTAGTATTCTTTGGTGGAATTATTATAATTCTATTTTTGAATTATGAACTCCGCAACCTTTCTAAAGGCCAGAAAGAATGCAATCATTTACTTGGTTTTTTCATCAGTTTCCTTGCTGACAGGGTCAATGGCTTTGACCGCCTAAATGCTCAGACTATGAAAGCAAATTCACCTACCTTAAGCATCCGTAGATCTTTGCTGAGAATTTTCAAAATGCTTTTATGAATCGGATAATGTCTATTTTATTTCATTTCAATTTTTTAATTGATTGGCAGTATCTAATCTATGGCTGGAAGACACGAGACAAAAGGGTGTATGCGATGATGTTCACAGGCTATTTGCAAACTTAATATGTTTTGTGCAAAATGCAATGATCATCAACAAAATGTTCCAATTAGGAAAAGCACAGAAAGAGTTTAAATTGGCATTAGCTTTACAGAAGTCTTACCATCTTACTGCATTCTTTTCAGATTGGCAACAATCATTCAGCCATCGAATAAAACTGATTACACTTATTAGCTGAATTAGGAGAAAGACCCTGAAACGATAAAGTGAAAAGTAAACCAAAATCTTAGAGAGATTTCTGCAACCAAAACACAGAGGAACCATCTACAGCTTCCTGAAAAACTAACAGTAATATGATATAGAACAGGAAAGAGAATTACCCAGCACCAAAATGTGCAATCTCTCCTGCGAAATTAAGAGAGGAAGGAAGAAAACCACATCAACGTACGATTATATATATTATCAAAACATTGAAATACTGGATTAGAATTGATAAAGGGAAACGAGAGATGCTATTTGGCTTTATATATAATGCGGAATGGCACAAACCATAAATTTGGAAAAAGGCAGAGGGCACCAAAAATGTGATAATTGTCAAGGAAATCCACAAGACAATCTTAGCGGTCCACCATCCAGAATGCCATGCATCTCTGCGGCCATGCAACTTTGAGGTACCAACAGTAGAAAGAAACATTATTATGTAAAATATCTGCAATATGATTAAGGTGTAGCTTTGAAAATTAATTTAGTTCCAAGATTCCTCTATTTCACGGAAGGAATCCCTTATATTGATTGGCTTGTAATAAAAGTACGAAGGCACCATAAAGCTCCTCTGTATGATTGTTCTGGTGTTAGAGAAAGCAACTATAGAAGACAGTTTGAATCAATGTTACAATTGAAGGATACAAAGCATCCCAAGCTCACACGCAGAACTCCTTCAGCACCCGAACAGTCAGATTTTCCCGCACACACTTTCAGTTCTGCAGCCACAGTTTAACACCAGAGAGATAAAGCGACCAAAAGAAAATATTTGGAGGTAGGTGTTTTAACCCTGCCAATCCTTAGGAAAAATTAACATAAGCATACAGCTAACAAATGAGTAGCTGAATAACTAAAACAATGAGCAATCTTACTTTCCAATGTCACTGAGGCACCACGGCCATAGTCCCTTGCAGCCCAAGCTAGCAGATTGGAAAACAGAAAGATCAAGCCATAAACATATCTGGCCATCCAGGGATTGGAACCATTCCGGAATTGGCCAAAGCATGATGGATCTTTGAGTACCACGGCAAGCCTCTCATTTGTGATGCCTGCACCACTCTCCATTTCACCTTCAAACTAGCAGTATTCTTCATCACATATAGCATCAACGTACCATAGTACCTCACTGGATTTCAATGCATTCCTCGTTTTGCAATGCAATCAGGTGCTCTAATATCCTGCCATTGAAGGTGGAATCAGTGCGCACAATTACAATGCAATGCAAAATAGAGACTCGGTGATAACAGAAAGAGCCAAGTTGAAACCTTGTTGTCTTGCTGGGTTCTCTAACAAAAAGCCTAGATCTGTGATGCAATTCCTTTCTGAAGCCACTAGTGAGTAATGCCTCGAAAGTCAATTAGTGCTGCGCAGGCAACCGTTTATGACCAGTTCCTGCAAAATCAGTCTAAATCACATGGAGAGACTATGAATACAGCCAGTACTATTGAATAAAAAGGAGACTTCTTGATAATAGTCAAAAAGAGGATTCTTACAAAAATCCCAAAAAACAAACAATTCGTTTTCTTTTCCTTTCTTGGGTCTTTCAACACAGCTGAAATATGAATTACACTCTACACACGATTAAGACAAAATTCAAAACTCAAAAAAGTTCCCTCACTATGGACCTTGTCTCGATTGAGTTCCTAGAGAAAATTAAAATCCATGAATTGAGTTGTTCCCTAAATCCATAAACGGAGATGGATGAACTGATTGATATTATAAAGAAAACAGGGACATGGCCATATTCCGTAAACGTTTTTACAGTGACATGATCGATAGCGAATGTTCACTTCTCCTAAATCCAAAGCTATTTGTATGATTGAATTGACATCACAACACACCACATGCTTTTTTTCTTTGTCGACAGTGAAAAAAAAGGAATCCAATTTCAATTTGTGCTAAATACTTGGGAGACGTGCGAGCATTGATGAGTAAAGGAATCTTTCCTTCACCTCCAAGTCTACAAGTCTTACTGCATAATACGAACACTTTTGTACCCCTCCATGCCAAAAACTCACGCAACAAGTCTCAAACAAGCGGCGGGGGTAATCTTGGTAATTGCACTTGACACTCGTTACTTTCTTTTCTTTTTTCTGCAGTGAGCAGCGATATAAAGAATGACTCTCTGCCGATGCCTCTAGACCATATACGCAAAGGTGATTCTCCACTAATTTCTATTCATTAACAGAAAAAACCAAAAAAATAAAAATGACTTCACCCCTTCTGTTTGCTTCCCGAGAAAGTGGAGGAAAGTTCAAGGAAATGAAACGAAAGTTTTCCTTTCTCGTCAAATTATTTAATTCTATTTTCCCAAATTGCAAATTAACACAAAAACTGCACAATCACCAAGAATATCATCTTTTACTTTCATCAACACGTAAACAAGGCTCCCCTCCAATCTACATGCATTATCAGTTTTACAGTTTCAATCTTTAGAAAAACTCAAAAACAACAAACTAAAAGAAAACAAGATCTTGATATATATTCTCAGTATAAAGAAGAAACATTGAATGTTGTACCAGTAGTTGCGAGAGATCTAGCCGGAGGAGCAATTGATATTTGTTGAACAAGTTATGATCTCTCTTGGACACTGCACAGCATAGAGTTTCTGGTTTGTTTCCTTTTTTCTGCTTTTGTGCTACAATTCTTGTCCGTTATAAGCAGGTTTTTTTTTGTAAGAGTGAAAGAAAGAAAGAGAGCGGATTGCAGTTTGCTTTTTCTGAGCCTTTTCTTTGCTTTCTTCCTCTTTCCCTCCGTAAGCTTCACTCATCGTATCCTACAAGAATAAGCAAACGATTATAACCGATAAATTAAAGTAAAAATAAAGTAGATTATAATCTTATCTCTCTCTCTCTCTTTTTAGTGAAATCGTTTCATTTAGTTTCTTAAAGAAAGTTTTTATTTTCTTAAATAAAATATTTAATTTAAATTACATCCTTAATAATATTTTTAATTAAAATAAAATCTTAGTAGATTATTAATAAAAAATTAAAGTGATTTTACTTTAATCATACCACGCATCACAATACAACACATACAACAAGTTTATTGTGCTACGGTTATTTTTCAAAGTGTTTTTCATCTAGAAATATATTAAAATAATATTTTTTTTATTTTTTAAAATTATTTTTGAAATCAACGCATTAAAATGATTTAAAAACACCAAAAAATATTAATTTGAAGCAAAAAAAATAAAAACTTTTTAATTCTTTTTAAAAACATTTTTAAAATATAAAAATAAATCGGGTTATTTCAGCCAAATATATTTTAAGTATACTTTCATAGTTTTGGTAATTAATTAGTTGTAATTATCCAGAGCAAATCACTAAAATTGTTTTTAAAAAAAAACATTCTTGGGAAAGTATGTACGTATCTCCTTAATCACGTTCCTCTGGCTATATATTTTTATTGCTTGTTTGTATTAATCATAATTACTAATTACTGCTATTTATTTAGGCAAATTAGTTATCTCGCATGAGAAATTAGTTTTTGTTGCTTAGAACTCAAGCTAATATGCAAGTTACTTGATGCTTGAACTTTAAGTTACAGATTTTACTAGATTTGTGTTCCGCCGTTCGCCGTTTTCCGACCACATTTTTTTTTATGTAAAAAAAGAATGCCAGGGGAAGAAATTCAAGACTTGGGTTATTGATTTAATTGATAATTTAAATAATATCGCCTCATCGTGTAGGGGGCGTCGTGATGATTTCAACAGAGCTAGTGAAGACGATGGTCGATGGCCGGATGGCCTTTAATGTGCTGCTGACTTGCTAAAGCATGAGAAAATTAATAAAAATTACTTAACATTGTTAAAATACATCAATACCCTCCACTGACATGATATTAGAATAAAAAAAAAAAAAACTACGAAAAAACCTAGAATGATACAGATATTTTGGAGAGATAGAAAGGGGAGGCAGAGAGGTTATGAAGAGACACAAAGGAGATTTATTAAAAGATTCACGCGCCTCTGATGCGGCGTTTCTGAGTGGAAGTTGGGAAAGTTGGGGGCAAGATTTTGAAAAATCACGTGGCTCTTACACTACATTAAATAAATAAAATTATAATGACACAATTTATATTACCCATCTTAAATGAGGTCTTAGGTCAATCAAGCACAATTTATATATCCAAATAAAGAAATAGAATCACAATTGAACAGATTGAGTCTCAGCAAAGTCAATCCCATATTTATTTCTCAATATTCATTCTTATATGCATAAAATTGTGAGAGATATTGTACTAGTTTTTTTTTTCTTTTTTTATTTCAACCAAAAAACATTTTTTTCTTCTTTTTTTATTTCAACCAAAAAACATCCAATAAAACCTTTTGTGTGTGTGTAGTAGTGGAGGCAGCAGGGGTCTCGACCCCTACAAAGAAATGTTTTTTCCAACCCCTTTCTCGTTAATTTTTATAATTTTAGTAGTAAAATAACTGAAATTT
>Ga0307511_10004053_pt1 | contig 14967 bp, 9 predicted proteins | sample 13_EM_MG_FD_200266 | JGI IMG/M metagenome (GOLD analysis project Ga0307511, IMG submission 200266) | Populus trichocarpa ectomycorrhiza microbial communities from riparian zone in the Pacific Northwest, United States - 13_EM | ecosystem: Host-associated > Plants > Roots > Unclassified | place... | reverse complement strand
CGCATTCGAGAGCTGACCAAAACCGCGTTCAAACAGCTACTGGTTCATGCACTTTGACGCGTCCCCAAAGACGCTCAACAGTCTCCACACCCTCCTCCGAAAAGACCCTCGGGTTATCCGTTGGACGATGCTCAAAGAAGGGGAGAAGCTTGAAGACGTGGTAAAACTCAAAGAACAAACCATCGACCACACATCAGCGTTCGATTCGGTCAACTCGGCATCCACAACATCGCACGTAAGCACCCGTTCTCACCGAAACTTCCCAAACACGCTAATCACGTTTGAATCGATTTGTCCGTGTGCTGTACCCCGACTCGCCTCTTCTATGTATTGGGCCGTATCGGACGTATGGACATGTTTAGGCCGAACTATGGAAATTCTGAGCGTTGGATCTCGACTTGAGAACTTCGCCCACCACCTCCGATAAACCGCGTATGACCGAAACCCTGGTCAAATCCTCTCCCGGCTCCTTATGCTCCCCATCACCCTCCGCTCCCGGCCTCCTCACCAAGAGAGCCCTAATTCCTACGTTCGAGGCCCCAAGATAGTCTCTGTTCACACACACCGCACCGCGTGCCCGTACGTGGAGTTGAGATCCAGTGGGAGGAACATAAGCAGACAACAGAAACAGTACGATCATCAGTAATCATGACTTTATTCCTCCGCGGATGTACCACGCCGTTCGTAATAACAGTCCGAGGAGACCCGAAGCCCGAGTGGGTAACGTTGGCAGCTATTGGCTGACAAGCTCGACCCCGAACCGAAGGATGAAGTTTTTGGTAGATCCGCGTAGCCGCGGGACGAGCACGCCGTGTTCGAAGCCACGATGATCAAGAAAGATGACCAAACGATGGGAAAACAAGAAAAGATAACGAGCAAAGGGTTACTCACGCTTGGAGTTCATCGCCGACGTGGAGGGTGTCTGCCGGATCCACCTGCGCCCTTTCGCAGGCCCGGAGGTAAATTTCCGCAGCCGGTTTCTCGATCCCTTCCTGTCCGCTGATCAGGACCGGGTTAAAGAACGGGAGTACCTCAAGGGCATCCAGTGCCTGGACTGCGCAGCGAAAGGAAAAGCCATAGCGGAGATCTCCATTAGCTCGTTATTGCCACAGTTTGAGAGTATGAAAGACCCCGACAAGAACGGTTAGACGGCATGCGCAGAACACGCAGCAGCCACAAAGCGAAAAATGAAAGGGCGGGCAGTGTTGACAGCTGTTGTAGGAAAGCAGCAGCCACAGTGTGAATCCCGTAGTATTCAACCCTCGCCGCAGCACTGCGACAACGATCAAATAAACAAACAAGCAAATTGAAATTCGGAGGTGGCGCCTATCCCGGCTGGCGGGGCGGCGTTGAGAGGAAATAGCTGACGTGTCGGCTTGAAGCAAAACTATCACAAAAGATTACTCACGCATTCTGGGATCAGTGTTGCTCACAAGACCAATCTGCACGCCTAGCTCTTTCAATCGATTGACTGTGCGGTATGAGGTCAACCGAGGTGTGAACGTTGTAACGGTGAGGTTGAGATAAGATTGGAGACAAAAGATAAGGAATTGGTCTGGTTAGATAAGAGGGAACCAGAGCGAAGTCTTCGAGATCGGGGGGATACGTACTTGTCGGCATTGCATCATCGAAGAGCTTGTAGCCTTGTTCTGAGGAGAACCTCGCGAGCAACGTACGTGTGATCACGTCCACGGAGCTATCCACGCCTAGACGAGAGAGCCAGATCCAACATGTGACAGATGATCAAATCCACGTAGGTGAACGGAGGAGGGGGTACGTGTCCGACGCGTCAGCGGAGTGATGTGGAGGTGGTCAGCTTCGGGTTCGAGGCGCGTCCCTCCAACCCCGGCGGCTTGGTGGGTTCGATTAGATTATGACACTCACGGGTTGGATCCGCGCCAGCTCCGAGGGCTGTTCTCTTAATGACCTCACCCCACCAGTCGGGAGCACCGCTCGCATAGGCGGGACGTTCGATCTGGACCTGCTTCAAAGCTTGATCACGACGCAGAGTCACAACAGTGAACACAGGCAACAACCAGAACAGATGAGAGAAAACAGATTGCACGGGTTTTCATTTCGCAGCACAGGTTTTTTATCGCGGGGAAAAAGATGAAAAGATTTGGTTCTCACCGGTCTTGAATGAAGATTTTATCGCGTCCGGATTGAGCTTACCGAGGTGAGGTTCGAATACGGTGGCGTATTGGATGAATATTGGAGCTCTCGGTTTCACGATGGTGTATAACGCGTCGAAGAGGACGAGGTTTATGGTCATGACTGACAAAGGGAGTTGCTGATTAAACTTCGGCCGCTGGGGAGGGACTTAGTCATCAGTTGTCACAAATGGGCTTCCCGCTCCGAAGAGGACGCTGATGATGATTCAGATCGGCTTGAGTCACTTCCCCCCCTCGCACCCACTTCCTCCGCGCTGACTACTGCGCCGCCAAAGCACAAGAATCCAGAAATCCTTATATAACCATGGTCGCCTCGTCCCTTCCAGTCCCTCCCCAGAGCCCTCCTCCCGCCCTATCAACTCCTCCGCTCAAATGTCTTACCATCCCGCCTCCCTCGTCTCTCCTGCCGAGCATTCCACTAAGCTGCTTCAGCTTCTCGACTTGGATATCACCAGGGGCCTAATCGGTATGTGCCCCCCAGACCAGGTTTACTCTTCAGTTACCGACCTGTACCTTCTAGAGCACCTCGTGCAATCGACCGTCGAAGTCGTCGACTACGCCCTTGACATCCCCTCTACCTCTACTCGCGGACGCACTACCACCCGCAACAGCAAGCACACAGAGTTCACCCAGTTTGTCTCGGACATCATCGAGCGAGCTGAGACTACTGTCTCCGACATCCTTGTCGCCCTCGTCTACATCCAACGCTCAAGGCCTTATCTTTCCGTCCAAACCGAAGAGTGGGCCCTGCACCGCGTTTTCCTAGGCGCCCTCATCACCGCCTCAAAGTACACGAATGACTCTACTCTGAAAAACATTCACTGGGCTATGGTCTCCGGTACCTTTGGAAAGCGCGACATTGGGAGGATCGAACGCGAGTTCATCGAAGTCCTCGACTGGGACTTCTCGGTTACCGAAGCCGATCTCCTTGCTATTCGCGACTCCCTCCTTCATCTACTCCCTGCTCAACACGCCACTCCCACTCCGGTTCTCTCCCACGCTGTGGAAGTTTCTCCTCCATCATCACCAGTCGTTTCCGACTCTGACTCCTCAGAGTCATCACATTGGAGCGACGACGACACCGACTCGGATTCCAACTCTTCTCCTGCCACCTCTCCCGGCCCTCTTACTCCATCACATGCCGTCTTCTCTCCTGCCCGTCCGCACTCAATAGCAAAACCGATTGGCACCGTGCTGGATGTCGTCCAACATCCATTTTGGAACGCGCCTCATCACCCTCTCTCAGTGCACCTCGTGGCTTAAATTTCATATGCATATGTTTTCATTTCACTTCATATTCGCTTATTTCCTCTAATATCTGCCATCAAAAAGTATCTTGGCACGATTATACTCTAATCTTCGACATATTCTTCACGCCTCACCATCCACGCCTCCCTTTCCATCCTGTAACATTGTACAACATCATTCGACCTTTGATCTTCTGCACTCGTGCGGACCAACCATACGTATACCAGTAACATAGCAGAAATCTAAAAAGATTCGGAAAACAAATTTGCCTTGGCGATTATCTTGTGTGATCCTCTTGTAAGGTTCTCGGCCGATCTCCCAGATACCGGGCCCCGAGAGTCTAATAAACTGTTGAAGCTAATCGCACGATATTCACTGACAAGGTCCGAACGGACACGGAGCCCGAGAGCTTCGATCAATGTTGCTGAGTGATGCATTTGCCCTTACTCATCCGTGAGCGCGCGTGTGCGTGTGAGCTCCCATAACTGGTAGAGTAAGCAAGTGGCGCCCTCATGAGAAAATCCTTGCGCGCTTTATGTTTTCGGCATTCCGGGAGAGACGTTGATTCGGAGTCTCAGATCTCAGACGTCGACGCGTCACCCAGATATCGGCATCCTAGTGCCTCGAGATCTCGCGATCCGGTCCGTCCCCCATACCACTGTACTTCCTGAGTTTGACGCGTACCTTTTCGAAAACAAAGAGAAGGACCCTGTATTCGTGGGGCTATACAGCTACATAAACCCACGCGCAGGGCCACAACGCGCTCCGACTCCGGTGTTGGAAGTTTTATAACTTGAGTTTGCGGGTTTGAAACCACCGTCGTGGACTCCGAGCGGCCCGATGGTGTTACAACTCGTATCGTGATCCAGATGACGTGTTTTTTTCTTTTCCCCGACGCCACTCCGAGTTTTTCCTCCGGGAACTTGTAATCAATTGATTGGCTGGTTGGTGAGCATGGTTCCGAGAACGCGCGGGCGCCCGGGGTTCCGTTTTCCTCCATCCAAAGTCCAGATTCCATCCGCTGCTCAATTCTTGTCTGTGGATTGTTGAGTGGGGATCCGGAGATCCGGACCGGACCGAGGAGGTAAGCTGCCAAGTGGGCGTTTGGTAGATCGCCCGATAGGTCGCCGGCCCATCGTGTGGGCGAGTATCCAACCTAATACCACGAACCACTGGCACCCCTCTCAAAGGGCGATAGGTATACGCCTTGACTCTGGACGCTGACCACGAGCCAGATCCCGCATTACCGTTTGGTCGAGGCCCACTTGAAGCGGGACCCCTCTCTTTTCTTATACTAAGTCCGTTCGCGGACACGGACGGCGACGCCCTTCGAACGGTGCCCTGTCGTGATTCCTAAGAGTGGCCCACTCACCCCCGTTCATCCATTCATCCACTCGTCAACCCACCCGATTCCAGGCTCGTCCACCCACTCCGAGTCACCCCCACTCGGCGCTTTCTTCTGATGAAGAAGACGACACTCATCCTCGCGCGAATCAGGTGAGATGTCACAACTTTCTTCATAATCCCATCGTGAAATGTGTTTGCCAAGTTGTGCTGATGGTGCGTGCACACTGGCGTTGTGGGTTACTGGCGGGGAGGATTCTCCCCTCCTACATAGGGTCACCCTTGTCAAACGATCGCGGGCTCGGGTCATTTCCAAACGGGTCAACTTGTTCCGTTGAGAAGCGGTGGGCGGTGGTGTTGCGAGCGCCTTCTTTCGTCGAGGTACTCACTCCTCGTCTGGGAGCCTGGAAACCGACCAGAGGCAGCTAGCTGGTTCTATCCGTGCGAACCGCGCTTCGTGGTTCCTCCGTTGGAGGTGGCACAGTACACTACATAGACCCGCCAGCGCGGAAATGGCGTCCTGTAGCCACGAGATGGGATCACTTTCTCAAACCACTGGTGGCAAGTTTCCGAGACACTGGTAAGACCATGGAACCCCACGGCGTTGACGAATTGCCGATGGTATAGGAGGGTTCAGCCATCGGTTTAGGTGATGGGTTTACAAGTTCGTATATGTTACTGTAAGCCATGCCGGGCGTTCATACAAATGGGAAGCGTAGTAATCGTCCGACCGGTGTAGGGGGACCCGTGACTCCGAGCCGCTGCTTTGTTCGTCGCAAAAACCACCGAACTCTGCCGAGACGTGTCGAGAACTATAACTCCTCCGTCAGGTAGAGCCAAAGTACTGCCACCCCAGTGCTACCCGGCGCCTCGAGCTTCACATCGATCTCTTTATTGACGTTTTCTAGAAGCTGTGCATGGATGATCAACGGGGTTGGGAGCTGCGGGGGTGGTTGTGGACTGACCGAGAATTCGCCTGTCGCACAAAGCTTGTCCTTCTTCTTCTTGAACACTGCTGTAGATGTCGGGCGGAACACTTCGATGGAGATCGATTGTCCATGATGCCATTGATCAGCTCCTATGCACATAGACTTCCGAATGTCCCTGTTCGGAGGCTTAGTGATAGTGAGGGGGTAGGGATGCCCGAAACACAAACCATGTGTATTCATCACCAGCCGCGGCCCTCGTGGTGTGTGGAGTCGTAATTCGGTGGTTTCCCCATAGAAAATTGACAGAAAATTGCTGCTTCTTCGCCCCAGTGAACAAAATCTTGATCCCCCGAATCTCCAATCTCAATTTCCCCGGTACTTCCTGTATTGCCGGGGGGACGGAACGAAATCCCGAGAGGGTATTGTAAACCTGGGCGGTCGATGGGCGTTTCCAAGGATCCATGCTCCAGCATTTCTCAAGGAGCTGCCAAATCGGATCAGGAATCCCCTCGGAGGGTCGTTCAGGTGTTTTTCCAGCCCGTATGTTTGACAGTGCAGCGGCATCGCCGCACCCGGAGTGTGGTATGTTCCCTGTCAAGACCTGGGGGATTGAGGTAAGGTTTAATGTTTGGCTCGGGCCAGATGCTACAGGACCGTGGAACTCGCCTCATAGATGATCATACCAATTCCGTACATATCGCCCTGCCGCGAGGGGTAAGGTAAACCATCGACAATGCCTGTTGGAAACTGGCTTTCCGGTGGCGAGTACCGGTAGTTGTCGATGTCTCCAATAGATTGTGTGTCTAATAGAGCAACACCGTTGTCATTGATCAATACGTGACTCTGTTGACACCATTAAGCTTCATCAATAACGGTGAAGCTTCACGCACTGGTCTCAAGGAGGTGTGCCCCCACCTTCTCTCGTGCAAATAACGTAATCCTCTAACCGCATCCGACAACTGTTCATAGGTACAAGTGAGTGTCAGGAGTATGAGATTTGCTGAAATATACTAGCCAGATCAAATCGATTGACGTCTGGCTTCTTCTCCAGATAGCTCATGATGTTTCCGTTTTTGTACCAGGGATACACCAAGCAAAAGGTGGCGACGGTCGTCGACACCCCATATGGAGTAATCAGGTTCTCATGTTCAAACTTCATCATCATATCGTGCCTTATTTCGCCGTCCACCCGCTGTCAAAGATCAGAATGAAGAGCAACCCTCCGCAGGGATCCCACGGCATGCTCACCTTTTTGAATGCCGATAGTTGAGGATCATGATGAGACACCTTGAAAACCTTGAGTGCGACCGCCTCGTCTTTGTACCTTCCCTTCCAAATTTCGATCACCTGGGAGATGCGTTGGGAATAGTCACCTTCCCTCACGACACCCTCGAGTTCATATGGTGAAGTTGTGACTGTGCTGCGGCGGAGGCGAGACGGGAGAAGTTCGGTGGGGCCTCCCTGCCCCGGCCGTGGATCCCCGTGCGTGAGCTCCTAGGACGGGAGTGTGATCAGAACTGGGAGGAGAGATAACGAGTTGTGTCACCTCAGGAACCTCGTCGGTGTGCCTTTGGACCGCCTCGGAGCTCGAATCCCCCAGGCGAACATACGACGTTGGGACTGTACTGTGGCCATCGGCACGGACTGTGTGCATACTGTGAACAACAGAAAGAAGGAAACACCATTAAAATTACCGGAGTCGGAGAGGGCACGGGTTGAACTTGGCTCCGTTGAGGTCTCGTGGGTCTGAAATCCTGGTTGGCCAGATTGCCGCGAGATCCCCAGTGGTTGGGGCGGAGTTTGCTTTCCGTTTGAGAGTGTTGGGAAGATAGGTGTATAGTTTGTTGCACAATCTACATTCTCTGCCTGTCGCCACGGGGCGAGAATAGGTGACGGCGGATTTGCAGTATGTAGCGTGTAGCTGAAGGAATCATGTCAGGATCTTGGTTCCATGGAGAGATAGACGACTGGCCATTCGCGCAGAAACTCGACCACCCCTGCCGCTGTTGGCCGGTGGGAAGGGTCTTGTTGCCAACAACTGAGCGTCATGTCCCATATCGAGTCCACCAGACCTAGTTCTTGCGCTTCCTGCGGACGAGCCGGCCGTTCGCCATTGATAATCTTTAAAATAATGAACGAGGATTTGAAGCCGCTGAATGGGTTCCCTCCTGTAAAAGCCTAAACCGGGGATCAGACATTAGGTGAACCACCTATCCTCCGCCCCCCGCGGCGGGTGCGAAAACCAACCTCAATCACGACCGTCCCAAGAGCGAACATGTCCGCTTCCCGCGTGGTTTCATCAGCTCCCATGAGAATCTCTGGCGCGGCCCACCCCGCAGTATACCCCTGTGGCTGAGTCACAAAGACGGAGTTTGTTCCGCGAGTAATCGAGGCGAGCCCGAAGTCCGTCAAGCGTGCGTGGCCACTTTGGTCAATAAGAATGTTAGGCTAGTAAAGTGTGATCAATACAGCTCGAGCTGACTGAGCGAAAGTACATACCCCTTTTAGATCTGCGTGTATCGTGTGGTTCGTGTGAAGGTAGTTGAGACCTTCTGCCACATCCAATAGCTTGGGTAGGTGGCGTTATAATCGAGTACAATTCCAGAGGAAGAACTCACCAGCCCAATCCGATTCGCCCCCGGATTGTTCTCAACGTACTCGATCAGCGTTCCATTCGGCATCCACCCCGACACCATTTGTAAAGGCTTCATTGTAACGCCGATGAGCGAGACGATATTTGGGTGTCGTAATCTCTTCCATATCACGACCTCTTTGAAGAATAACTACAGCCCCCACAGGTGTTCTTTAGTGGGCACGAGGGAAAGGCGCGCCGGTACGAACCTTGGTGAGGATTGGGCCATCGCTCGAGGTAACCCTTAACGCCTTGATACAGACTTTCGTGCCGCAGTGAGCGCCTTCCCATACATCAGCGAACCCTCCAAAGGCGGTCGGTTCGTCCCCGATTCTGGTGAGATCGCCGGATATGGTGTATGAGGATGGTAAAGTCATGCTGCCGCTACATATGACCTGTAGCTTGCGCAAACATCGTCGGAAAACGTCGTCGGCGGTGCCGATGGCATCGAGGGCCTGTAGAGTTTATTCCGTAACTAGGTGAGAGTCTAGGAGGGGAGTACGCACTTGGTCGAGAAAGTCAATAAGCCGAGCCAGCTCTAATCCCTGGAGGCTGGACAAATACCGTTCCTCTTCGTCGTGCCGAATTAGGCCGTAGATAAGGCGCGAGATGTCGGGAGAAGAAGTGTCGAGGGAGTAGAGGTTCTGCAGTATCTGAGAGGCAGACATCGCGGGCGGATCGACCTCCAGGATTCCACTGGTAATTTTGGGGCCGTTGAAGGTGAGGATGCCTCGTAGTTGCAGCCCTATCGCGAGGGAAGACAGCCAACACGAGGAGAATCGGCAATTACCAAGTCGGACGGTCGCGAATCCCATCCCGGCCCGAGTGCTGACGCCCTTCATTCAGAGTCAAATATACCCCTCGATGAACGAGCGCCCAGTGATTCTAAACCAGGCGGAAGAAGGAACCAATTCACGTCGCGACCACTGTTGCTCAATTATACTTCCTCGCCTTCAAAATCGCAAACCACGCCGGGTGCTTATGTCGGGGAGTACTGTGGTGCCGTGGCGATGGAAGCGGCATCTGAATGTGGGAGATATTTCAGAGGATCTCAACTCCCGGGATGGGAGGGGTCCCAAGTTGATGGTGTCCGGAACCGGAAAATGAACGACGATATTGATTCGGTTGGCAACGGACCGAGTCGTTGGGTATGGGTGATATGTACGTCGCGGAAGTAGATCTACCCATTTGCATATCGAGGAAACGGCGCGAAGTTGACTGGTGAGGCCTAGGTCTTGAAAATAATCGACCATTTGAGTAGGATGATCCAAGCGGGGGCTAAGGGGTATGGAATATCAGTACGGCTACACGGCCTTCCTCCCCATGTAGCTCTCTCTCTGTTGTACCACCCAAAGGGCACCCACGTTAGTGCCTCGAGTTCGAGGTGGATTGGCTCGCAAAAACCCCGTCGCATAAATCACGCACAACGGACGGCCTTCGTTGGGTAATTCAATCAAGTCCTGAAATTGGGGTAGGGGCGGCTTATGGGAGTCATTTGAGGTGAATCGTCGATCTACGGTACTCCCATACGAACAACGAGCACCCACCTTTTGGGGGGTGCGTACCCGCTAGCGTGGGTCCGATGTTCAAAACGTTCACGTTCAGTAACGGTGAGTCGAGTCGGATATTGTGTTTCTCAATCATCCGCGCCCGGTTTCTGAGAGACCAACAAGAACGTAGTGGGATCGGATCGCACGCGGACGTTGACTAATTCCAGGTGGTGAGTTCGGAGTCCTCAGTTTCGTCGATACGCCCGCGAGCTCATATACATATTCCGCCCGAAGTCATAGTGGAGCCCATACTCAAGGTATGATCGTCAGAGTAATGTAAGGTCGCTGCTAGGTTCGCGTTCGAGTGGCCCTATGGCAGGGTTACGCTTTGCTGAGGGGACGTGTCGGGAACAGGCGGAGCGTCTACGCCAAGAAGTCCTTGAGCACTGTCGCTCCGGTGCTGCTCGGTGCTATGAGCTTCACGCGGATCTATTCGCAGATATTGTTTAGAACCTGCGTATAGATACCCGGTTGCACAAATATTGACCGTCTGCCCTGAGAGATCACCGGTAGAGCACTTCGCCGGGCGACCGTCTGTCTGTGATACCTCCCACAGCTTTGTATTATCCAGGTATCCGGGCTGTTCCTGCACAAAGTTTAGCGCTTTGGCGACGGTACCGGGTAGCAATGGATGGAGCCCAAACCATGTGTATTCATCACCAAGTTCGTGGTCGGTGACGCTGAAGTCGTGTGACTTACCCCCGTACTTCAACTTGTCTTCAAGGACATGATAGACAACCGACATTACTTCGATGCGAAGTTTTGGTGCCCTGAATCCGTAAACTCAGCCCACCGTGGGACGGGATTCTGACAGGGGCTCGTAAACTTGGGCGGTAGATGGGCGTTTCGCGGGATCCCTGTTCCAGCATCTCTCAAGGGTTCCCGTACGGGATCAGCGATCCAATCGGGAGGTCGTAGGGGCGTTTCTCCGCCCTGTATCTTTAACAACGTGCTGGCACCACTGTGTTCGAAGTATGATATGTTCCCCGTCAATACGGGTTCCCCGACAACTCTGAGGTCTCCCTCCGAGAGCTGGCAATCAATTGATTTGCCGGCTCATTTCGAGAACGCTAGCGTCTGCGCACTGTTACTTGTATAGATCGTTGACGTTGATTTGGGAGATCCGGACAGGACTGAGGAGGTAAATTGCTAAGCTGTAGGTGTTCGGTGGATCATCCAATCGATTGCCGACCCGCATACTGGACAATTTAGCTGACAATGGTATCCAACCTACCACAAACCACGGTCGACAGGTATATTTCTTAGCTCTGGCTCATGCAGGCTACGCAGAAATGGGCTATATATCATATATCGCGAACGGACAAACAAAATGGTTCCAGATTCCAAGCGGACGAAGAGTCTCGACCAGGCGGCAACGGGTAACACGGGCGGCGACGCCCTTCGAGTTCGAATCCATTGAGTGCCCTACCGTGACTCCTAAAGGTGGCTCACTCTCCCAGACCTGCCCACCCATCCACCCACTCGTCAACCCACCAGCTCCCGGCCCGTCCACCCCACTCCGGATCGCGCCCACTAGGCGCTTTTGTCGGACGAAGAAGATGACCCTCGTCTTCGTGCAAAATCAGGTGAGCTACCGCCAACTTTCTTTATAATTTCATCGTGATATGCGCTCGCCAAGTTGTGCATGTTCGGCGCACGCTGGCGTTGTGGGTTATGAGCGGGAAAGCTTCTTCCCTCCTATAATAGGTCACGCTTGTCAAACGATCATGGGCTTAGGTCATTTCCGAAAACGTCAACTTGTTCCGGCGATGAGTGGGCAATGTTAATGCACCTTCGCCCGCCTGACCTTCTATTGAGGTACTCTCGAATCATCTGCGGCAAGTTTCTGGGACGTTGGTGAGAATACGGTGGAATCGAATCCCATAGGGTTGCCGAACCGCCGACGGTAGGCAGAGAGTTAAATTATCAATTCGGTTGATGAATTTACAAATCCGTAGGTTCTGTCACGAGCCATACTGGGAGTTCGTACATTGGGGTGTAGTAATTGTCGGACATATGTAGAGGAGACTGTTGCTCCGAACTACCCTACATTCGCAGGCTGTCTTTGAGGAGGTTTAAATGGCCCTACGAAATCATTGACCTCCGCTGAGGGGGCATGTCAGGATTACAACGCCTCCGTCAGGGATACCCTAAGCACCACTCCCCCGGTGCTACCCGGGGCCTCAAAGATCACTTGAATTTGTTTGTTGATGTTGTTTCGAAGCTGCAAATGGGCGATCAGTGGCGTCGGGAGTTGTAGGGATGGTTCCAGGCTCACGGAGAATGTCCCTGCTGCCAAAACCTTGTCATTCTTAAACCCCACCGTAGATGTCCGGCAGAGCACTTTGAAAGAGACCAGCTGTCCGTGATTCCCTTCATCAACTTCTACTAACCAGGTCTCCGGATGATCCCTATCTGGGGCTCAACGATAGTAGCGAGGGTAGGGATGGCGAAACACAAACCACGTGTATTCATCTCCAGCGCGAGAATATACTACGGAGGCGACGCGACCAGGAAGGTCTGGTGGTTGTTTCCCCTTCCTGCGGTGGATCCCCATGCTAGGATGGGAGTATTATCAGAACCGAGAGGGGAGTCGTAATGAGTTGTGTCACCTCGGTGATCTCATCAACGTAGCTAGAATGCGAGCTCCCGTGTAATTGGGATGGAATTGGCTCCCCACCAGAGAGAGTCGGGAAGATAGGCATATAGCTCGTTACACTATCTACACTCCCCGTCCGTCGCCAGGGAGCTAGAGTAGGTAGCGGCAGATTTGCAGCACGTAGCGTGTAGCTGAAGGAATCATGTCAGGATGTTGGCTTAATGGAGAGAGAGACTGCAGACCATTCGCGTAGAAATTCAACCACTCCCGCCGCCGTTGGCCGGTGGGAAGGGTCTTGCTGCCAGCAACTGAGTGTCATGTCCCATACTGAGTCCACCAGGCCAAGTTCACGCGCCTCCTGCGGACGAGCAGGTCGTACTCCATCTATGGTCTTTAAAATAACGAACGAGGGCTTGAAGCCTCTGAACGGGTTTCTTCCTGTAAAAGCCTAAACCGGGGTCAGACGTCGGGTGAACTATCTATCCCTCCACCTCCCGTGGCAGGCGCGAATACTAACCTCCATGACGACCGTGCCAAAAGCAAATAGGTCCGCTTCCTGTGTGGTTTCATCAACTCCCATGAGAATCTCTGGCGCGGCCCACCCCACGGTATACCCCTGCGGCTGGGTTACAAGGGCAGAGTTGATTCCGCGAACGATCGAGGCAAGCCCGAAATCCGTCAAGCGTGCGCGGCCGTCGTGGTCAACAAGAATGTTAGGCTAACAAAACGTTATCAATGTAGCTCGACCTGACCGACGGAAAGTACCTGCCCCCTTTAGATCTGCGTGTATCGTGTGGTTCGTGTGAAGGTAGTTGAGACCTTCCGCCACATCCAATAGCTTGGGTAGATGGCGTTATCAATCGAGTACAATTCCAGAAGGAGAACTCACCAGCCCAATCCGATTTGCGTCTGGGTTGTTCTTGACGTACTTGGTCAGAGTTCCATTTGGCATCCACTCTGACACCATTTGTAGAGGTTCCATGGTAACGCCGATGAACGAGACGATATTTGGGTGCCTTAACCTCTTCCATATCACGACCTCTTTGAAGAATAACTACGGCGCCCACATGTGTTCTTTAGTGGGCACGAGGGAAAGGCACGCCGGTACGAACCTTGGTGAGGATTAGGTCATCCTCCGAGGTAACCCTCAACGCCTTGATACAGACTTTCCTGTCGCAGTGAGTGCCTTTCCATACATCGGCAAACCCTCCAAAGGCGGCCGGTCCGTCCCCGATTCTGGTGAGATCGCCGGATATGGTGTATGAGGAAGGTAGGGTCATGCTGCCACTACAGATGGCTTGTAGTTTGCGCAAACATCGTCGGGAAACATCGTCAGCGGTGGCAGTGGCGCTGAGGGTCTGTAGAATTTGGTTCGTAACTAGGTGAGAGGCGGGGGGAGGAGTACGCACTTCGTCGAGGAAATCGATCAGCTGAACCAGCTCTGATCCCTGAAGACTGGACAAATACTGTTCCTCGTCGTCATGCCGAATTAAGTCACAGATGAGGCGCGGGATGTCTGGAGAAGAAGGATCGAGCGAGTAAAGGCGCTGTAGTACCCGAGAAGTAGACATCGCGGGCGAATCGACCTCCAGGATTCCACTGGTGATTCGGGAGCTGTTGAAGGTGAGGATGCCTCATGGCTGCAGCCCTATCGTGAGGGGAGGCAGCCAACACGAGGAGAATCGGCAATTGCCAAGTCGGCCGGTCGCGAATCCCATCCCGGCCCGAGTGCTACCACCAAACAATTACTTGATGACCTTCATTCAGAGCCAAATATATCCCTCGATAACGAGCGCACAGTGATTCTACGCCAAATGGAAGAAGGAACAAATTAACGTCGCGGCCACTGTTGCTTTCTCACATTAAAAATCACAAACCACCCCGGGTGCTTATCTCGGGGAGTACAAGGGTGCCGGGGTGGTCGAAGAGGCGCGCGATTGTACGAGGTACGTCAGAGGATCTGACCTCCCAGAGTCCCAAGTTGATGGTGATCTGGAACCGGGAAACGAACGATAATATTGATTCGGTGGGCAACCAACCGAGTCGCTTGGTATGGGTGACACGTCGCGCACGCAGATCCGCCAATTCGCATGTCGAAGGGAACGGCGCGAAGTTGATGTTGAGGTCCTGTCGAGAGCAGGACCGAAGTGAGGATACGAACTCTCCTATGGAAGATGTTTCGTGAGATACGCTGGAAGTATTCTCGACCTTTGTCTGGTGACTCTCCACTTTTGTAGATCAGCCGCTTCGTCAGCCTTACAAATAACCGATGATTTGAGCAGGATGATGCGGGGGGAGGGTGACGAGTCTGTATTCTCCGTTCAAAAGATCGCCCCCTGACAACTCCGAGTTTTACCTGTTGAGCAGGCAGATCTATTCTAATATACTGCCATACTGCCTTACACTTACCGAAGGGAGAGCTTGAGGGTAGAGGATGGTAGGAGAGGAGAAGAGAGAAGCGAAGTGATATTCATGGGTGCATAATACATGTATA
>Ga0307511_10004052_pt1 | contig 14968 bp, 17 predicted proteins | sample 13_EM_MG_FD_200266 | JGI IMG/M metagenome (GOLD analysis project Ga0307511, IMG submission 200266) | Populus trichocarpa ectomycorrhiza microbial communities from riparian zone in the Pacific Northwest, United States - 13_EM | ecosystem: Host-associated > Plants > Roots > Unclassified | place... | reverse complement strand
TTAGTGGAGTTCCCACAGCCTTAAGCAGGTTGTGCGAGTCTCGGGTTGTGCAACCAAGTGCAACAGTAGTCTGTGCAACCACTACAAGCCCCTCGGAATATAGTCTGGTTGGCACAAGCCCCTCGGAAGAGGCTCGGAATAGTACAACTATAGTTCGGTTGTGCAACCGCACTAAGAAGATGTGTGCATGCCTATGTAGATCCGTGTAGTCAACCCAGTCTGGTTTAGCTAACCTGAGTTCCGGACAAGTTGGTCCGCCACAATAGTACGTGACTTGAATACCTTGCAAGCCGTGGTGCAACCAGACTAACCATGATCATCAAGTGCCGAGACCCTTCAGGTAGATGACTAGCCGCTTGTGGTTGCTGCACGCGGTATGGCAAGAGACCCCTGTCACGCGATGAGAGTCCAGTACCCACCGCCTCTCATAACGGATGTTTGTTCACAATGTTAGCGATACAGATGCTGTCAGAATTTGCGACCTATCAGGAACGTTGGCAAAGAGGACACAAGGGATACACTTGAGCCTGTACAATTTGAGATAATTACAGAACGGTGGGTCGCCTCGAACCGCAGCTTCATCACGTTGGACAGACATTCAGAATGCATTGTCGGTATTGTCACTTTGAATTCCAGAGAGCTAGAAACTATAACAGACACTTACGAAAAAATCATCCGGAGTCTACTGCAGTGTCAGTAGCAGCACGTGAGCAACCTGTCGGGGACCACGAGGAGACACCACATCTCTATCCAAACTCTACGATACCTTTGATAACACAGAAGCGAGGACGTTCTGTTTCCCTTGTACTAGAGGATGCACCCTCAAAATCCCCGAAGCAACATGCAGAAACTAGGGCTCTATTGTCTGGCTGCCTCAGTCATTCTGAGGCGGGATCAAGATGTTGCAGACCGGATGTGGAACCAGAGGGTGATAAGAGACGTCAAAACATCAAACAAAGAAGGGAAAAGGTACAAAGTTCTGACTTTTGGAATCCACCATTAGATCCCGATGCTCCTGGTGAGAAAGCAGTCCCAGACGGTAAGGGTTCACGGCCAGTTACGGAATGTTTCCCAGCAGAGTATGAGGCAGGAAAGATAATAGCGACAAGGGCTTTGGACGATCTGCAACGGCTTCGATTCAACCCAATATTCCCCTTCCAGACGGCATATCAATACAAGCTTGCTAAGTTCTTCCATGAAAGTAAAACCTCCTTGGTAAATATTGATCGGTTTTTCAAGGCAGGTCTGTTACCAGACGCCCATGGGGTCCATTTTCAATCAGGGTATACATGGAGAAATAAAATGTGTGAAATGATAGATCAACCCGGTTGGATGAAAGGGACAGTCGACTTCTACCTGCACAAAGGCTGTGTATTCTATTTCAGGGATCTCGAAGATACGATTCAGTATCTACTTCGGCAACGTGCCTATGCTGAACATCTGGTTTTTGCTCCAAGACACGAATTCGATGAGGAGTATAACCGAGTATATACAGACATGCATACTGGTGATTGGTGGTGGAGGACGCAAGTAGGGATCCTCTCTTGTGAATGCAAGAGCATGTGCTAAAGAGACGATAGAAGACGCTACCGGTCGGGTCAACGCTTGTACCTGTGCTTTTCACCTCTGATCAAACTTGCCTTACGAATTTCTCCGGGGACAAGAAATTATGGCCCTTGTTCATGAGCATTGGCAATATCCGCTCGGAGATTAGGAATAAACCATCATCACAAGCGTGGATCCTGGTGGGCCTTTTCCCGATCGGCCCCAAACGGAACAATAAGGTTGCTGGTTTCCCAGCTAAGCATCAGGAGTATGATACTCTCAGCGTACAGCACAAGATTATTGGGCGTATCCTGCTGCCATTAACGAAAATCTTCAAGGTACGTATGTGATCTTAAACAGGTGCAATGGCGTCTATTAATGAATATATTAGGCAGGAGGGTTAGACATCCAATGTGGGGATGGCAAGGTTCGGAAGTGCATTCCAGTACTCTGCACCTGGCTACCCGACCACATGGAAAATGTGAACATTCATGGTATTAAGACCAATCGGTGTCCCGTGTGCGTTGCAAGTCCACAACAACTGGGGGTGCTCTCCAAACACCCACTTGCCCTGCACAATCACGCGGCTTATGAGAGTCTATTTCTGGCAGGGGATATGGAAGGGTATGTAAGTCGTGTGAACGAATGGTTAGAGCATGGTTAACGTCTGGCCAGGTTGGCTGATGCGGGCATCAAGCCCGTTGAAAATGCCCTGTGGATACAGTTGCGAGTCCTAGGAGTCCTGCCCCCGCTGATGGTCTGTGGCGACACATTGCACAACATTCTCCTCGTGATACTGAAGCATCTGATGAGCTGGATAGAACAGTTTCTTAGCAAACACCAGCGGTTGGAGGTGTTTGATGAGATCTGGGAACAGATCCCACCATACCCAGGATATAGACCACCTCAAAAGCGCTATTGGCAGATTACAATGTGGAGTGGCATGGAAATGCGGGGACTTAATCGGGTGATATTAGCTTGCTTCACGGCAGCTCTGTGTGATCCGATGACAGACACCGCCAGTCTCTCAGTGGCGGCGAAAGCGGACAGCAAGAAGGCAATCCGTTGTCTACAATATATTACGGATTTCTGTCTTATGGCACAGTACAGGAGTCATACACCGCAGACCACAGGGTATATGGATCAATATCTACGGAAGTTCCATGATAACCTCCATATCTTCAGTGAGTTCCAAGTAACAAAGAAGTACCATCAGAGCGCAAAAGAGGCCTCTCGGGAGCTAGCAGTTGAACAGCATGAGGCACGTCAAGGTAAACTGGAGGAATATTTCCAGCTTAGTACCACAAGACGAAATACTATTGCTAGCGAAGAACGACAAGAGAGACAACAAGTGGTACAGGAAGTCCTCTCATAAGGTGATTTCAACTTCCCTAAGATACATTTGCTATCGCACTATAACACCCAGATAAGAGACTTCGGGAGCCTCCTGCAGTACTCGACAGAGGTGACAGAGGCTCTCCACAAACCTTTGAAGAATGCCTATCGGAGATCTAACCACGTGAATGCCAGCGAGCAAATACTCGATACCATCACTAGAGAACATGCCTTGCGGATGAGGGAATTGAACATCGAGGTTTAGAGTCGTGAGTTCCTAGTGGATCGCGAGATCCTGGATGCGATCAAGACACAGGACTCCAGGAAGCGGACGCAAGACGCCGATCAGCCGGAGGGGAGGCCAAATCACACGAGCAATGCTAAGTATCCAAGATTCGGGGGTAAACAAGGTTCCGATTGTCCAGAAGGCACACCAATGCGCAAGGTAGCGGAAAGGCTAATGGTTCCTGAGCTTCCCCAGCAGTTCTATGAATATCTCAGGGTGAACGCAGGGCTGCCAGTGGACGTGGTGAGTCTGGCAGAGGTCGCGCGTTTCCCAACACACTATTATACGAAGCTGTCAGTTGCGGTGCCACATTTTCAAGGGGAAGGTGTACAGACACACAACGTCTGGTGGACAGCGGGGCAGGCGTTCCGGAAGATGGGGAAACCACGAAATGATTGGGTATGGGTGCGATGCAGAGGGAGATCAAAGGCAGCTAATGGGGAACTGGATGGGAGGATTGTGGGGAAACTGGGAGGGCTCTTCAGCGTGTGGGATCATGTTAATAAGGTGCATGAGGTTGCTCTAGTATCATTACTTTCTGTACGGGGTTCAAGAAAGCCACGGGGGGACGAAGGAATGGTTCGGATGGAATGCAGGAATACTGGGAAGGAGTTACGGATTGTGCAGATAGGCGACATAGAAGGGATGGCGCATCTGATTGGGGTGAAGCGAGACAGGGTATGGCTGGTAAACAATCGGATTGATCTGAATACATGGAATGAGCTCTACGATTAATGAATGGGATTCTGAAGGTGCGATACAGGGATAGGGACGGGAGAATTATGTAGTAGTGGAATATAATATGTGTGTAACTGGACAGTTGTGGGCTTGAATCATGAAGATCCAGTGACAGACGTGTATGGGCATACAAGGGGAAGAAGATGCGTAGGGGGTACTTAGGGAGTACAGTAGGAGAAAACTGTAGATGACCAGGGACGTGTCGCAGCGGGGAATTGGCGCCCAGGCGGAAAAGAACTTGACAGGGACTCGTAGGAGCCACAAGGGTTAACAGGCCGTAATAGGACGCACAGGATACCATGGGGGACACCAGAAGCATATGGTAAAGGGAGGGCGTCAGGGCATCACAGCAGGGTGTTAGGACGCCAAAAATTCTTTGCTGATGTTCTTGGCACCTTTCTTTTCTTTCCTGGGGGTAGCCAACATGTCTATCTTCAGGAATTATACCACTGATGATTTGGGGAGGTTATTTTTCCTTCCTGCTATTGCTTCTTTTGTGGATCCTGATGAGGAGGAGTCCTTCTCAGTTTCCTATGATAGTCCTAAGGACTATTTCTTTGAGCAGATGGGGGCTAGACCAAAGCCTTCTTCTGTCAAGTCTGATCCTTCTGGTAGGGTCAAAAAGGTTAAGGAGGTCAGGTTTGTTGATGGCCTCAATACCACTCTTAGGGCTATTCCTCCTGCTTACAATATGAGTACTTCTTGGAGGCTTAGGGGTTGGACTGCCAGGAAGGCTTATTCTTTCTGGCAGGAGAGGTATAGGTAGTGTCCTTGCTGGGAGTGTAAGGACAGGTGTGACTGGTGGTTTTCCTTGGGATTTTCTTGGGGTTGGGATACTAGGTATCTTTTGGGGAAGTACCACTCTTCTGCTTGGTGCGGATGCAGTGAGTGTTGCAAGTAAGGTTCCTTATTGCTCTATATTCTTTTTGGCTCTTGTGCTAATATTTCCTACTAGGTTTGTTGATGAGCCTTTCCTTGGTACTGAGTCTTACCAGTTCAGGTAACTGGTTCTTTTTATTTCTTTTGTTCTGGTGTTGGTTTATTGTAGTAAATATCTGCTTTTAATGTGATATTTTTACCAACTGGTTTGTTATGATGATTTCTTATGCAGGTTCTGTTATACTATTGCTTTTGTATGTATTTCTTTGCTGACTATCAGGCTTAGTTCTACTATGGTTTCTTATCCACTATAAAGTTGTAGTACTTGGTAAGTAGTTTCTTTACTACTTGTGCATAAGATTATAGGCCAGGGTAATCAAGCCTGCCTTGATATAAAAGTCTTTCTTAGGTTAAAAAAATGTAAATGGGGGCCTAAAGTATTTAAGGTGGAATATTACCCTGAAGTAATATTCCAGAACTACTAAGTACTTTAAAGGCTTAGGTTGTCTTGGGTTCTGGTTGAGGTACAATTATTCCACTCCTAGTTCTGTATACTCTATGTTGTCTAATGTTGACTTTGTAGTATCTTATTCTATTCCTTCTTTGTTGAGAGTAATAGTTACTTCTCTTTGTCTTGTAGGCCATAAGATTACTAATTAGTCATAAGGTAGGCACTAGGCCAAAAAAGGTTAACCAGTGGAACTCTTATATTTGTATCTAGCTATTCTGTGTCTGCCCTCTTCAGGTCTGATCCCCTTCTCTGGATGCAGACCTTCAGCCCTTAAGTATTACATGCCAAGACTAACTGTGACTCACTATTGTGGCTGTGCCAAAGTAGTGAGTTATACATGATTTGAAATCCATCTCTGACTTATTAAGTGAGTCATAACCTTAAAGTCATACATGAGTCATAGGAGAGTATTGAGTTATAGGTGACACATAATTAACATGTGAAAATAAAGGAATTACATGTAATCTTTCCAACATAATTAACCAGGCAGGTTAGTATAACTTAGTAAGAAATTACATAGTAGATGTTGGTTCAGGGTAAGTTGTGAGGTGGTGATAGATCAGTATACAGAGAATATCACTTCCTTACAAATATTTGCACTAATTCTTATGTGTATGTCTCTATCCTTCTATGCCAGGCAGGTGGGGTGATTAACTAAGACTGCTCATCTACAGATCTGCTAATATTGGAAGCAGAAACCTAATCAGGGAGATGCGGAGAAATCGATATCGTAATCGATTCTTAGCTTTTAGAAGAGGGAGTTGACTGGCAGGTTAGAGTGGCAGGACATGGGAGAGGGTAATGCGAATTTGGGCATTGTAGAAGCTGGGGTTATAGACGAGAATGGCATGGAATGCATGTGGCACAGACCGGGGAGGATGGCCCAGGTGCCAGTTGATGGCAGAGCAGCTCCAGGCTATCTACAATTGGGTTCCAGGCTGCTTAAACCAGGCAGGCCTCCTGAAACTAAATATTAACATTTCCTTAACGAAGTACTAAATAAAAATACAGGCAAAAACAATATTAAGAGCAAAGTTAAAGGCAAAGGTAAAATTAAAAATGAAAAGTAAATAAGATACACAGATAAACCAAAAGCTAACACGTACAAGAGGGGAAAGGAAAGTGATGAAGCTTTAGAAATGGAGAATATAATTTAACTATATCCTTACAAGCGCTTTCTTCTATGCAGATTTCCATGGTATCTTCAATTCCATAATTTCAAACCAAATCAAACTAGATTCTAGACTTATACAATATTTAAATACTGTTTTATAGTATTGTATGTTGGAATAATGGTAGTGGGGATGAATAGAATGGCAACCAATAAGGAGGATATTATTTCTTATTCTTTGTATTATTGAGGCACTGGATAGATAAGGACTTTATATACATGAGCGAGTGGTATATAAGGGGAGTCTATTTTCTTACTTCCTATTGTATAGTTAAGTAAACTGCTTCTTCTATAGTATACGAATATACTCTATTACTTCGCAAACAAGTACTATAGAATGATTTTTACATTGTAGATAGGTAGGTCGGGACAACATGGCAAATATTTTAACGGATGTTATATTTTTGAAGTTATGATAATTTTCTTTGTTTTTTTTAAATACTTAGATACTCATATTTTTTTAATTTTTTTTTTTGGAGTCTATACGCCTAAACAGCCGAAGGCTATGCAGTGCCCCTGTTCCCTCCCATTTAAAGGTTTGGTACACTCGCAGGAAAATGGGCTACATAAACGTCCAGCCTTCCGAGCCAAAGAAATATCTAATGAAATACCCCTGTTCCGCCGCCACACCCATTACCGGTCCATCCCCGAATTAGTGTATACCTCCGCCTCCACGCCCCTACTGGCCCTCCCCTTACAACGCAACACATACATAATAGGAAATCAACGCAGGTCAATGTAAGAAAAGAACGTTTCCACCAAATCGACCATGTAATATCCTTCCGCATCTTTTTCCCTTCTGGCCCACCGCACCCTATTGTCGATATCCTCCCACGTCCCCCACCTTCCCCCTCTATCTTCTCCATGTGCACAGACCAAGGCTACGTGCTTGCCTGTCTCCGCATATCTTCCACACTTTCGGCATTAGGAGTTTACTGCTTTTCCGATCTTATGACGCCAGGCTTGTAGGTTGCCCTTACCAGTGCAACATTGGACGTATGCGACCCTCGCCTTCCTATTCCACTTCACCACCCTACCCATCCCTGCTTCCTTTACCCTACGCTCTTCTTCTCTCTTCCTCTTCCAATTCTCCTTCAATCCTCCCTCCATGATCTGCGGGTCTTCCGGATATAGGTGTGTAGCTTCTTTAGCCAGTCGATCTGCTTCCTCGTTGTCATGTAGTTCATTGTGGGCTTTGACCCATCCGAACGAAACTGCATTTGGCCCCAGTCTGGCTTGCCGTTCTTTGATATCCATTCAGATACTTACATGGGGCCCTAATGGGGTGCATGATAGGCCAGCCGGAAACCTGACTAGAGGGGTAAAACAGCTAAAACCACAGCCTGAAACTCCATCAATTATTAACTAAGTCTGGCATATTTAGCCTTTGTTCAACTAAAGACCTCACCAGCTACAGACCTTATGGGCCTGGAGTATGACGTTTCAGATACTTTGACTGCTAGGCAAACCAAACCACATACTGCGCAAACCACAATTACCTTAGCCAATGTTACTTGCCAGGCATCAACAACTACTTGTGTTTCTGCTGATGCTTTAAGAATGATCAATTTATTGAATGCGAAAGTGTCAACGGACGGCGCTAACCTCTTAGTTCTAGCTGAATGGACACAAATTGGACTGTTAGCAGAGAAATCGACTTGTAAATATATGGATCTATTGCCGAGCTCCCCCTAGGTATACCCTTATTAATTCCTTTTTTTATTTGGTAAATCAGTACTCTTAAAGCTTTATCAATTCAAGTACGTTATACACTGAATCGAGGAATTCTCCCATGAGCGGCATGGTGAGTATGCCACTCGCCGGCAGCCGATACCCGCCAGTGGCCCAAAACGTATACGTAATGTTTGTGAAATATTATCTATACTATGACTTAGGTACCTTAGTATGATATACAACCAGGTAACCTGAACCCCAATTCCCGCTGCGCATTTCATCGCACATCCCTATTCTACTTGACCAATGTAGGAGTCACATGTAGAAGATGTTCCCGGGCAATTTCTAGGTTGAAAAATTCCGAGAGTCCTCAACATATCTACCATGTAGTAGTTATCTTTAAAAATTTATGGCCTTCTATAAGTTGTAATTATGGGATCAAACACTGCTCCTTTTCTTCCTTAAGATCTAGTACCATATAGTCTGTCTGGTACCGGCCTCTCGTAGAGTACCTTGGTACTGTTAGAATGCAGTGCATATCATTCCGCCCATACCTAGCCATACCGCTATCATCTTGCACACACTCACTAACTCACATTGAGCTGCATGTGCTACCATATGTGCTCATGTGAATTTTCATGTGCACATTCACCTGAATGTCCCATTCATGTATATATAGCCCCTATATTGCCTGCTACTTCTGTTGATACAATTAAGGTTGGACTATAGGTATCGACCAGGAAGCACCTTTTGGAATGGGGCGACCCGTCAGTCGTGAATCAAATGAAGGACGTGCTATATGAGAGAGAGAGAGAAAAGAGAAGAGATAGAAGCTCTGCATTGATATAGCTACTGAGATGAACTGAACTGATGTGAATAATAGCATAAGGGCGAGGCCAGTACAGTCGATGCTAATAAACAGGGTATGCATTTAAAGAGGTGTGCTTGACATCACTATGTAAAACCCATGTAGGGCTGCTGAGATCATAGCCCCTGCACCTTTATGATCTCATCTTGTGTTATTTCTGTAAAGATTACGAGGTTATGGAGCGGAGGAATCTTAGTAGAGAGAGAAGTAGAGATATATTCGTCAAGACTATGTAGAGATCGCTATAGTATGAATGCTATGGTTCTACTGCCTTATCCACCCCCTTTTTCCTTCGCTGGATTTCGTCCCTTATATCCCTCGATCCTTAATTCAAACTTGCCCTTTTGGCCATCCTGGTTCCTACCCGCATAATTCAAAGTTGTCTTTTTCTGCCAATGATCGACATTCCGTTCGCCCTTGCATTCGGCCGAGAGTATTTCCTACACCCTCCCTTACTCGAGTGCCCATGTATTGATTCCGGCTGCTATCAGTTCGTCTTCAGTCATGTCGAGGATCAGTGTGAGGTGGTCGACATCCATCGTTCCTTCCAACCATTCACTGAGCTCATTGGCAAGAGCTTCGTCAGAATATCTGCAGGATTGTCCTTCCCAGGTATCGTTGTGATGCGTAGCTTCTGCGTTCGAATTTGCTGTCGGAGATAATGGTACCGATGTTCGATATGACGACAGCGGCGGGCAAACTTCGATCTCTTGCTGAGATTGTATGCCCCCTCGCTGTCTGTATAGAGTGTAGGGTTGGTCATCATTCCTAATTCGTTCAGAAATTGCTGGATCCAAGCCACATCCTTCGCTCCTTCGCAGTCCACTATATATTCTGTTTCTGTAATCGATACGGAAATAACCTTCTGTCTCCGACTGTACCATCCTATCAGCTGGTTCCCCAAAGTTATCATCACTCCCGTCTGTGATCGTGACCCTTCTCCTTCATACCAGGCATCTGCGTATATAGTCACTTCTAACTCCTCCCCCTCGGCTTTTCTTAAGACTATCCCTTCGGTTTTGATCGAGTGCAAATACTCCAATACTCAGAGTGCTGTTGCATAGTGTTTCGAAGTGTATTCCTTTGTGCGTCGTCCTAGTAGATTCACATGTATGGAGATCTCTGGTCATGTCATTCTGGCAATGAATAGGAGCCCTCCCACTATTGACCAATATTTTGCGACTTCTTCGTGGAGTTCGTCGCTGGCATAAGAGTGCGGATCGAGTGGTAGTGAGCTTCTTTTTTCCAACCGGAGTAGTCAAGAACTGTCTTGTCATCGATTCTATTATACCGGTTTGGATTAGTATTAGTTGCTCTTTTCCCCAGGTGAGCTCTATTCCCAGCATTTTCGAAGGTTTGCCCCTTTTGTCTAGTTCCACCTGTCCCTCGACCAATCGTTTTGCGCGTTCGAGGTGTGCTTCAGTTGGGGCAATTCCTATAAGGTCATCGACATGTGTGCCAATGATTGTTTGATTTGGGGTGCTGACATAGGTTCCTTCATCACCAGTGCATTGATACATTCCGAATGTTCCCATAATATCTCAGAGCATTATGAACCATTCATGGCCAGCTTGCTTGAGTCCGTATAGAGCTTTATGGAGTTTCCAATAGTCAGTTTCTCTCTCCTCATTGATATCTGTAATATAGATATCGTATTTGAGGAGTGCCTGTAAATAGGCAGCTGCTACGTCCCATTGTCGTATGGCCCATTCTCAGTGCAGAGCAATGACTAACAGGATTTTGAAGGTCTCGGTTCGCATCATCTGAGCATAGGTTTTGTCATAGTTGATGCCTTCTTGTTGCGTGAATCCTCTACCAACTTTCCGAGCCTTATATTTCTCAATAGTCCCATCAACCTTTCTTTTGACCAAATATACCCACTTTGTATCGACGATCTGGGTTCCATCTGGTATATCTGATTTTCGGATTTTGGTGACGACTTGGTACTTGAGGAGTTGTTCTCGTTCCTTGATTCTTGCTTTTGCCCATTCTCTAGCCTGTGGAGACGTTCTTGCTTGTTGGTCGGTAGCATGATCTGGATCTGCTTCTACTGCGAATATCTTTAGCTTACTGTCTCTAGTGGATTTGCAACTACCAACTAGATTTGTCCATTCTTCTGCAGTCCATCGCTGCTTCTTTGGCGTGGCCGCTGGCTCTAAGTCTCCAGGCGGAGAATCTGGTCGGTCCCAATCCGATACTTCTGGAGATAGGCTTTCTTCTTCGCTGGAACTTTCTTCTGATTCATCATCTAGTATAACTGGCGTTGGGTTTTTGGCGAGTTTCGTTGCACCATCTGCCGTTCTTACCCATTATGTCCCAAAGGTGGTAGTATACCCGATAATTCTTCCTTCATAGCTTCTAGCCGATAGCTTGTCCTTGACTTCGTAGTCATATCAGGTTACTCTTTGTCCGAAGGGGCGCAGATTTTTTCTTTCATTGACAGGGTCTTTGGCGAGAATTATTTCAATGTATGTCTTTCCTCCTAATGCTTTGTGAGGCAATCGGTTCTTGGTGTAGGCTGCGGAGTCCGAGGCTTTATCCCACAGTCCTTTTGGTAGTCCTGCCACTATAAGACCTGTTCTGCTCATTTCCAGGATAGTGAGGTTGGCTCTATCGACGATGGTATTAGTTTCTGAATTCCTTGGGACAGTTTCTTTTAGGGTTATTCCTCGCTGGTTTAATTCTGTAATTAACTTGCTATTGCGGAATTCCCCTCCCCAGTCTGCCTGGATTTGGTTCAGGTGTATAGGTCTTTCGTGGGCTGATGATACTGCCTTCTCTAATTTATTGATAATGACGATGAGTGCATCTCCGGCATCTCCTTTTGTAGGTATGGCATGAGTGAGCATGTACCTGCTATGATCTTCTACTATCATAATGAGGTATTTATCTTGCTTTCCCGGTGTAGGGGTATCGATGGGTCTGATCAGATCTACATGAATTCGTTCAAGTAGTTTTGTTGCTCGGTTTTGTGATAATTGTTTTAGGGATGGTGGCTTAGTGGCCTTTCCTTTCTCACAGGCTTCGCATTGGATCTTCTCTTTCCAATCCTTCGGGAATTCTGGTAGAGTTCGTAGGGTATCATAAGAAACATGGCCATACCTTTCATGTAGGCTAATAGCCAATTCTTTCCCTTTCGCTGAGTTTATCCTTGCCTTGCTATCATATGCCTCTGTTTTAATCCATAATCCATCTTCTCGCCTCTCAATCTTGTACAGAACTTTTCCCCCACTTGTTATTGTTGATTCTGATCCTCAAGTCTTTTGGTCGTAGTTTTGTTGCATCCGGAGTCCCCTGATGATGTTGCTATACGTGGGTTTATACAAGCATTTCTCCAGCCTCATGTTAACTCCGTTGTGCTTGATAAGCAGCATTCCCATAGTTTCACATATAGACGTCGAGTGATCATCCCCTGTAATCTTTATACTGAGGTTGTGTTATACATTGGTAAGGAGGTCGAGGTTGTTAGTGCTGTGATGGGTTGAGGCAGTGTCAAACTCGAAGTATCCTTCTCATGCTGCTGTGGTTTTCCCTATCCTGATCATTTTAATGGTGGGTTCCTCAGTATCCGAGTTTTCTTCTTCGTCCGCTTTGGCATTCTTTGCCTTCTTCTTTTTGTAAATGGGGAACTAAAGTATTTAAGGTGGAATATTACCCTGAAGTAATATTCCAGAACTACTAAGTACTTTAAAGGCTAAGTGATTGGTTTCTAGTATTGAATTACTAAGTTCTGAATAAGAGTCTTCATGGGACTAGAATTAACCAGTTGAACTCTTATATTTGTTGTATCTAACTATTCTGTGTCTGTCTTCTCTAGGTCTGCTCCCCTTCTCTAGTTGCAGGCCTTGAGCCCTTAAGTATTACATGCCAAGACTAGTTGTGACTCACTATTGTGGCTGTGCCAAAGTAGTAAGTCATACATGATTTGAAATCCATCTCTGACTCACTAAGTGAGTCATAACCTTAGTGTCATACATGAGTCATAGGAGATTATTGAGTTATAGGTAACTCATAATTAACATATGAAAATAAAGAAATTACATGTGATTTTCCCAACATAACTAATCAGGTAGGTTAGTATAACTTAGTAAGAAATTACATAGTAGATGTTGGTTCAGGGTAAGTTGTGAGGTGGTGATAGATCAGCATACTGAGAATATCACTTCCTTACACTTTTCCCTTTTCTTAGTGAAACATTCAGACTCAGTGTGATTCAGTCCTTTCCGTCCTTTTCCTATACAATAGTCACAGCGTTTTCCATTGTCAGGCTTTGCTTCCTTTCCTTTTAACACTACTGGGTTTTCTTTAGTTCCATCGTCTGCAGTTTTTCTTCGCCCTTTCTGTCTTCCTGGAACATAAGTCTTGAGGTGCGTAGTGATATCCCCATATGTCAGTCCAGATTTTAGTTGGATATTCTCGACTAGGGAGTTGTAGTGCGCAGGTAAGGTAGCTAGTAGCAATGTTCCCTTAGCTTGGTCGTTTTTGCTGACGTCTACCAGGATCTTCCCGAAATCTTTCAGGTCATCTGGTATTCCTCCTCCGAGAGTTGATCGTATGAAACTCCATTTCTTATCGAAGTCACTAATATGTTCTTCGATTGTTTGCGTTCTGTCATCATATGATGTTTTTATGACGTTTATCAGGAGTGCTCCCAGGGTGGAGATTGTCTTTCCTTCATATTTGGCTTGCAACTCCAAGTATGCCTTATTAGCCATACTAGCTAACCTTATAATGTCTACAGCCTTGCTCTCACAATTTCCCTTCATGGTTAAGATGGTGAAATTATTATCTTCTCTCCACTACTTGACTTTTGCATCTGCCTACTTCCCTTTTACTTCGGAGTCTGGCTCTTTTATCTCGCCTGTTACTATTTCCCATATCGTTTCCTCTTTATGTTCGTAACTACTTAGAGTTTGTTCGACAGATAAAATCCACTGTGCGTAGTTATTTTGGCGCACCAGTTTAGGCTCGATTTTTGGAATCGATCATTCTTTGCACATTTTGGGAGGCGGAGGTGGTTGAGTGGTGCTGTGTGGGCTTGGGGGTCGGTCAGGGCTTGCTGGTCGAGTTGGTGTGCGTAGGGGAGATGGCGATGGGTCGCGTCTGGAAACTAGTTGTTCCAAGATTTGTTGTGCAGTTAGATTGCTGTCTGGACTTCCTAGACTTGGGCTTCTTGGTGTAGGTCCGGCTTCTGGGCTGGAGCTTCCTGGAAATCCTCCGGGTGCTGGCCTGGTGATTTATTGTAGCAGCGCTAGCCAGAGAATTTCTAAATCGAAGGGTTCTTGTTCGCTTATCTTATCGTCAAGTAGCGATGGAGGTGATGGTGGAGATTCGATATCTATCTCTAAGCCTGCTAGTTGAAGCTCTAGGTTGGCTTTACAGAGTTGTTCGATTTCTAGCTGTTCGCTTGTTGCTAGTGTTCTTGGGGGTCCGAACCGGTCGCAGGTGAGTCGGTAATGTATATCACTATTCCTGTTTTTTCGGTCTTTCTCTTGTCTTCTTTGTTCTTTTTCCTCTGGACTGTTGTTATACTAGTTACCCCTCGATGTTGCTGGTCCGACAGGGAACCGGCTCTTATTTTATCGGTTGATCTTCTTGGACCAGGATCGGTGTGTGGAAATGTACAAAAAGGTATCCAAGATACATGGGAAGGAAGTGAAATCCCCCTCAAACTTTTGGAAGCAACGTTAATCATCAGCCGGAAACGGACTATGAACTTTGGAGATTTAGTCCAACGATTTAACGCAACATACCTTGAGTCATTTCCAGATGTAACCACCCTCGGAGACTTATTCCAAAGTCTGCATCTATAAAACAATTGGTGGCGCGTTCCAAAAACATAAGCTGTAAGTTTTCTTATAGTATTTCTATGTTAACATTATAAAAGGAATAAAACGCTAATACCCAGGAAAAACGGGGACACTAGTCATCACGCTTTTGCTCCCCTACACTTCCGCTCTC